>ERZ827197.3-NODE-3-length-361835-cov-43.244651_pt1 | contig 361835 bp, 382 predicted proteins | sample MGYA00519867_ERZ827197 | MGnify/ENA primary metagenome ERZ827197 (study PRJEB31778, sample SAMEA3449278) | human gut metagenome | biome: human gut; feature: human-associated habitat; material: faeces | place: United Kingdom | collected 2010/2012 ...
ATAATATCTTATCACTTAATTACCAACTTGTAAAGTCTTTTTTGAATTTTTTTGAATTTTTTTCAATTTTTCTTATTATAAAGCTGAAAATATCACTCAAAAATGTCAAATATCACCTTATTTATATCATTAGCCTTTATATATATTATAATAATAACTAATTGCTATATTCAAAATGTTTTCACCAATATCTTTAATAGTTTTCTTACTCTTCATAATTAAATAAAAATCTTCATCACTATTATTTTCAATTAAATATCTAACTACCAAATATGACAAATCATAACCATTATAATTTTCATTAACAAAACTTTTACCATGATTTAAATCATTAATACAAGGAATATTCTTGATAGAAAATATTTTATTATTTAGAAACTCTTTAAAAATATCAGTATCATTATATTTATCATTTTGCAAAGAAAAATTCATAGCAAGTCCTTCATCAAACCAAATAACTCTATTATCAGCATCATCCTCAATATAATACCTATAAATATGATGTACAATTTCATGCATAATAGCCTTAATAATATAACTTTCACTCTTATTACCATTAATGTTAATATAACAATTAACACCCTTATCATTAAAGAAACCAGCAAAATCTCCTAATTTATAAGGTATATCACCAAGCAAACTTTTATCAGAAAATAATCTGATTTCCATTTTTTTAATATTCTTCAAATGAAATTTATTAAATAATGCATTAATATTTTTTTTATAATAATTAACAAAATTAGTAACTAACTTTTCCAAATCATCCTGATAATTAATAACAAAATCATTATCATTATATTCCTTAAACATAATATCACCACTTAAATTATATCACAAAAACTAGAAAAAACTATAGAGACTATTTATATAGGCTCTATAGTTCATTTTGAAGACTTACCAAAAGTCTTCAAAACAAAAGCCATAACCAAAGGTTATGACTTTAATATAATTAATCTAAAAACTCTTCTTCTAGCACTTCAGAGGCATCTTCATCAAAGAATTCCTTCTCTAAAGAATAACCAACATCCATATACTCTTTAGCACCAGTACCAGCAGGGATTAACTTACCAATAATAACATTCTCTTTTAATCCTTGAAGTTTATCAACTTTACCCTTAACAGAAGCCTCAGTTAAGATTCTAGTAGTCTCTTGGAATGAAGCTGCTGATAAGAATGAATCAGTCTCAAGTGCTGCCTTAGTAATACCAAGAAGTATTGGTTGTCCAATAGCAGGTTTCTTACCTTGAATAATAACATCTTTATTACCCTTAGTAAATTCTTGTAAAGAAACAGTAGTACTAGGAACTAATAAAGTATCTCCGGCATCCATAATTCTAACTTTAGAAATCATTCTCTTAGCTATAATTTCAACATGTTTATCACTAATATCAACACCTTGAGATCTATATACCTTTTGTACTTCTTTTAGAATATATTGTTGAACAGTGTTAGGATCAGTTACTGCAAGTAACTCTTTAGGAGAAACACTACCTTCAGTAATTCTATCTCCAGCCTCAATCTTATCACCCTTCTCTACTCTAAGTTTAGCACCATATAAAGTAACATGTTCTCTAGTTTCAGTATCGTTCTTAACATATACCTTAAACTTACCACCAGCATCTTCAATTTTAGATACAACACCAGATATCTCACTAATAGTGGCTTTACCTTTAGGATTACGAGCTTCAAATAACTCTTCAACTCTAGGAAGACCTTGAGTAATATCTGCACCAGCAACACCACCAGTATGGAAAGTTCTCATGGTAAGCTGAGTACCAGGTTCACCAATAGATTGAGCTCCCATAATACCAACAGCCTCACCAATTTCAACTAAATTACCAGTAGCAAGATTTCTACCATAACAATGTTGACATACACCATGATCAGTCTTACAAGTTAAAACATTTCTAATTTCAACTTCAGTTATACCAGCCTTAATAATCTTATCTGCTATAGCCTCAGTAATATATTCATTTTTATCAATAATAACTTCCTTAGTTTCAGGGTTAATAACTTTCTTATTAGTATATCTACCAACAATTCTATCATATAATGGCTCAATAATACCATCTTTATCATCCATAAATGCACTAACAACTACTCCTTGAATAGTACCACAATCTTCTTCTTTAACAATAATATCTTGTGCTACATCAACAAGTCTTCTAGTCATATAACCAGAATCAGCAGTCTTTAATGCTGTATCAGCACTACCCTTTCTAGCACTATGTGTAGATAGGAAGAATTCAGATACCGATAAACCATCACTAAATGAAGATAAAATTGGAATCTCAATAGTTTCACCATTAGGCTTCAACATTAATCCTCTCATACCAGCAAGCTGTACGAAGTTGGAAATAGATCCTCTGGCTTTAGAGTTCATCATTATAAATATTGGATTATCAACATATTCCTTTGCATAAACTTGCAATTCATCTTGAATTTCTTCTTTAGCCTTAGTCCATATTTCAATTACATGATTCAATCTTTCTCTATCAGTAATAAGTCCTCTTTGGAATTGCTTATTAACTTTCTTAATTTCTTCATTAGACTTCTCAATAATAGCATCCTTATTCTTACTAGTAACAACATCAGATACTGCTATCGTAATACCAGAGAAAGTAGAATACTTAAATCCTAAATCTTTAAGTTTATCTAGGAATATACTAGTCTCAGTAGTCTTATATCTCTTAAACATTTGAGCAATAATTTTCTCAAGTGCACCCTTATTAAATGGAGTAGATAAAGGCATCTCACTAATTCTAGCCTTAACATCTTCACCATAATCAATAAAGTATTTACTAGGAGTAATACCTTCAATATTTTCACTAGTAGCCTCACATAAGTAAGGGAATGAATCAGGTAAAATCTCATTAAAGATAATCTTACCAGGAGTAGTAACTAAATACTTATTCTTATCTTCATCTAAGAATACCTTATGTTTAAATGAATTAACAGGAACAACAATTCTTGTTTGAAGAGTAATCTCTCTTCTTTGATAAGCCATTAAAGCTTCATTAGTATTCTTAAACGCTCTACCTTCTCCTTCTACACCAGCTTTTTCCATAGTAATATAATAGTTACCAAGAATCATATCCTGTGAAGGAGTAACAATAGGATCACCATTTTTAGGAGAAAGAATATTGTTAGAACCAAGCATAAGAATTCTAGCTTCAGTTTTAGCTTCCTCACTTAAAGGTACGTGAACAGCCATCTGGTCTCCATCAAAGTCAGCATTAAATGCTGTACAAACAAGTGGATGAAGTCTAATTGCCTTACCACTAATTAACTTAGGTTCAAATGCTTGAATACCAAGTCTGTGTAAAGTAGGAGCTCTGTTAAGCATTACAGGATGTTCTTTAATAACATCTTCAACAATATCCCATACCTTAGGATCTTGATTATCAATCATCTTTTTAGCAGACTTAATATTATTAGCAAGACCTCTTTCAGTTAAACCATGAATAACATGTGGTTTGAAAAGCTCAAGAGCCATTTCTTTAGGAATACCACATTGATACATCTTTAAATCTGGTCCTACAACAATAACACTTCTACCAGAGTAGTCAACTCTCTTACCAAGTAAGTTTTGTCTAAATCTACCCTGTTTACTCTTAAGCATAGAACTTAAACTCTTAAGAGCTCTATTACCTGCTCCAGTAACACTTCTGCCTCTTCTACCATTATCAAATAATGAATCAACAGCTTCTTGAAGCATTCTCTTCTCATTTTGAATGATAATTGAAGGTGCACCTAGTTCAATAAGTTTCTTTAATCTATTATTTCTATTAATAACTCTTCTATATAAATCATTTAAATCACTAGTAGCAAATCTACCACCATCTAGTTGAATCATCGGTCTAAGTTCAGGAGGAATAACAGGAAGAGCCTCAATAATCATCCATTCAGGTTTATTACCAGATTGAACAAATGAATTAATAACATCAAGTCTCTTAACAAGTCTAGTTCTCTTCTGACCAGTAGCACCATCTAATTCTTTTTGAATTTCTTCTAATTCCTTATTTACATCAACTTCAGAAAGTAACTCTTTAATAGCTTCAGCACCCATACCAACTCTAAAAGTATTACCATATTTTTCATAATATGCTCTATACTCTTTATCAGATAAAGTTTGCTTCTTAATTAAAGTAGTAGCTCCTGGATCAAGTACAACATAAGAAACGAAATATATAACTTCCTCTAAGTCTCTCGGAGACATATCAAGAGTAAGTCCAATGTATGAAGGAACACCCTTAACATACCAAATGTGACTTACTGGAGTAGCAAGTTCAATATGTCCCATTCTCTCTCTTCTAACAGAAGATTTAGTAACCTCTACTCCACATCTATCACAGACAATATTCTTATATCTAAGTCTTTTATACTTACCACAAGAACATTCATAATCTCTAGTAGGTCCAAATATCTTTTCACAGAATAATCCATCCCTTTCAGGTTTTAAAGTTCTGTAATTAATAGTCTCTGGTTTTAATACTTCACCATACGACCAAGACCTAATCTTCTCAGGTGAGGCAATTCCTATCTTAAGAGCCTTAAAATCATTAGCTTCTAACATTAGAAATCATCTCCTTCCTCAATTGAATCTTCAATATCTTTATCTATATCATCAATATTTTCTTCATCAAAATCATCATTATCGATTTCATTATCATCATCAAGATCATCAAACGATCTTTCATTTTGAACTTCTTCTGCTATAGGATTATCTTCCAAATCAGCTTTTCTTTCAAGTTCACTAAATGATACTTCATCATCATTATTATTAATAACTGAAATATCAAGTCCCAATGCCTGAAATTCTTTAATAAGAACTCTAAATGCTTCAGGAATACCAGGTTTAGGTAGTGGCTGTCCTTTAACTAAAGCTTCATATACTTTAACTCTACCTACAACATCATCAGATTTATAAGTAAGAATTTCTTGAAGTACATGAGATGCTCCATAAGCTTCAAGAGCCCAAACTTCCATTTCACCAAATCTCTGTCCACCAAGTTGTGCTTTACCACCAAGTGGTTGCTGTGTAACAAGAGAATATGGACCAGTTGCCCTAGCATGTAACTTATCATCAACCATGTGATGTAGTTTAATCATATACATAACACCAACAGATATTCTACTATCAAATGGATCACCAGTTCTACCATCGTATAGAATAGTCTTACCATCTTCATCCATCCCTGCTTCTTTCATAGCAGCAGCTATATCTTCTCTCTTAGCACCATCAAGTACTGGAGTAGCGAAATGAACGCCAAGTTTTTTGCCAGCCATACCTAAATGTAACTCAAGTATCTGACCAATATTCATACGTGATGGAACACCTTGAGGATTAAGCATAATATCAACAGGAGTACCATCAGGTAAGAATGGCATATCCTCACTAGGAAGTATAAGTGAAATAACACCCTTATTTCCATGACGACCACTCATTTTATCTCCAACTTGAATCTTTCTCTTTTGAATAATATATACCCTAACAACCATACTTACACCACTAGGTAAGTCTTCATTGTCTTCTTTAGTATAAACTTTAACATCATGAACAACACCATCACCACCATGTGGAACAGTAAGTGATGAGTTTCTAACTTCTCTAGTCTTCTCTCCAAAGATAGCATGAAGTAATTTCTCTTCACTAGTTAAATCAGCCATTCCTTTAGGAGTAACTTTACCAACTAGAATATCACCTTCATGAACCTCAGTACCAATCTTAATAATACCATTTTCATCAAGATTCTTTCTAGCTTCTTCTCCAACACTAGGAATATCTCTTGTAATTTCTTCAGGACCAAGTTTAGTATCTCTACATTGAACTTCATAATCTTCAATATGTAAAGAAGTATAAACATCATCCTTAACAAGTCTTTCATTCATAATAACAGCATCTTCATAGTTATAACCATTAAATGTTGTAAAGGCAACAACTACATTCTTACCAAGAGCAAGTTCACCTTTATCAGTACTTGGACCATCTGCTATTATTTGCCCTCTCTTAACCTTATCTCCTTCTCTAACTATTGGAACATGATTAAATGTTTCACCTTGGTTAGATCTTTCAAAAGTAGCTAAGTGATAAATATCTTCACCTTTAGCATTACGAACAACAATCTTTTTAGCATCAGCATAACTAACAATACCATCAGCCTTAGCAACTACTACAGAGCCACTATCTCTAGCAGCAATATATTCAGCACCAGTTCCAACAAATGGAGCCTCTGTCTTAAGAAGTGGTAATGCCTGTCTTTGCATGTTTGCACCCATTAAAGCACGAGTAGCATCATCATGTTCAAGGAAAGGAATTAAACTAGTTGTAACAGAAACAACTTGTTGTGGAGAAACGTCAATATAATCAACCTTATCAGGACTAACAAGAACATTCTCTCCTCTATATCTGCCTGCTACTATATTATCAGTAATCTTATTATCATCATCAACATTAACAGTAGCCTGAGAAATATAAAAATCCTCTTCTTCGTCAGCAGTCAAATAAACAACTTCATCAGTAAGATGTCCATCTACCACTTTTCTATATGGAGTTTGGATAAATCCATATTCATTAATTTTAGCATAACTAGCAAGTGAAGTAATAAGTCCAATGTTTGCTCCTTCAGGAGACTCAATAGGACAAATTCTACCATAGTGAGAAGAGTTTACGTCTCTTACTTCAATACCTGCTCTATCTCTAGATAATCCACCAGGTCCTAATGCTGATAATCTTCTCTTATGAGTAAGTTCAGCAATTGGATTAGTTTGATCCATAAATTGTGATAGCTGACTACTACCAAAGAATTCTTTAATAACCGCAGTAACTGGTCTAATATTAATAAGTGTTTTAGGAGTAACCGTTTCAATATCTTGAGTAGTCATTCTCTCTCTAATAACTCTTTCCATTCTACTAAAACCAATCTTAAATTGATTTTGTAATAATTCACCTACTTGTTTAACTCTTCTATTACCTAAATGGTCAATTTCATCATCTTTACCAATACCTTCATTTAAGTTTAGATAATAACTAACAGAAGCATAAAAATCAGACATTGTAAGATTCATAATATTAGCAGATGGATCATTACCAATAACTTTAACAATTTTCTTATCATCTACATTAGAATATAAATGAATAACTTGAATCTTGTTATGTTCATCTATACTTGAATTAATAGTTAAATCCTCATTAACTTTTGCCTCAGTAACGCCATAACCATTATCTAAATAAGTACATAATTCTTCATATACCTCTTTATTAATAAGAGTTCCTTTTTCAATCTTAACTTCACCATCGATAATAATATCTTCAGCAAGTCTATTACCAAGTAATCTATCTTTAACATTTAATTTTTTATTAAATTTATATCTACCTACTTTAGCTAAATCATAATGAAAATCATCAAAGAATCTAGTAATCAATTGGTTCTTTGAACTGTCTAAAGTAGTAGGCTCTCCTGGTCTTAATTTCTCATATATTTCAATAAGAGCCTCATCAGTATTATGAGTAGAATCTTTCTCTATGGTATTTTTTAAATATACATCATTATCAAATAAAGAAAGAATATCCTCATCACTAGATAAACCTACTGCTCTTAAAAGAGTAGTCATTGGTACTTTTCTATTTCTATCTATTCTGATATAGATAACATCTTTAGCATCAGTTTCATATTCAAGCCAAGTACCTCTAGATGGAATAACTTTAGATGCAAAAACAGGTTTACCATTTTTATCAATTTCCTTAGAATAATATACACTAGGAGATCTAACAAGTTGTGATACAACAACTCTTTCAGCACCATTTATGATAAATGTACCAGCATCAGTCATAAGTGGCATATCACCTAAGAATATCTCTTGCTCTTTAACTTCCCCAGTTTCATTATTGAATAGTCTAGTCTGTACCTTTAAAGGAGCAGCATAAGTAATTTGTCTATCCTTGCACTCTTTAATAGAGTATCTAGGAGTACCAAATTCATACTCACCAAATTCTAAAGATAAACTACCAGAAAAACTTTCAATTGGTGAAAATGTTTCAAAAACCTCTTTTATCCCTTCTGTTGCAAACCATTTATAACTTTCAGTTTGCACCTCTAATAAATCACTAATTGCTAGTGAATTTTTGATCATAGAAAAGTTTCTTCTTTTTCTATAATCACCGCTTTGTTTTAACTTATAAGCCATTAATTTTTCACCCCAATACCTAGAATTTTTTTAAATTTCAGTCACATTAAAAGATGTGTTACCAATTTATAAGTTTATCAGCATTTTGCTAGTATGTCAATAACTTTGACTACACTTTTTTATTTTTTTCACATTTTTTTACCAAAAACATAAAAAAGCATCATTATCGACACTTTTTTAGCTCTACAACATAAAATCCTTTATCTTTATCAATAACATTAACTATATATTTACTTTCTAACTCTTTCATCATTGATTTAACACCATGATCTTTCCTCATAACAAAATATATTATTCCATCATCTTCTAAATAATCATATCCATCAAATAAAAATCTTCTTATAACATCCTTTCCTGCTCTAATAGGAGGATTAGTAATAATATAATTATACTTCTTATTAACCATTTTATAAACATCACTAACAAATACATCAGCCTTAACATTATTAAGTATAAGATTATCTTTAGTAAGAGAAATAGCTCTCTCATTTACATCAATCATATCTATATTAATATTCCTATTAAGAGTACCAAATATAATACCTACTACTCCAAGTCCACATCCGAGATCAAGTACATTACCAGATAAACTATCTATATCAATACTACTAAGTAAAACTCTTGTACCATAATCAAATCTATCTTTAGAAAACACTCCATTATCACTATATATAGAAAATTCTTTATTATTAAAATTAAACTTAATTAATCTTTTCTCACTCTTAATATTTTTATCATTATCAAAATATTGACTCATATCAATCACCAACAATATTATAATAGAATTATATTAAAATTACAATATCTTTTTATTACCTTCCGAGCCTGTAGTCTCGTAAGGCGAGTCTGAGCCCAGGTCTCATCCTCGAAAAATTATATAAAAGAAAAAGGCTACTATTTAGTAACCTCAATCAAATACCTATTAATATTTCCATCTTGTACAAAATCAGCATAAGGAACAACTAATATATTCAAATTACCATTATCGTTTACAAAATACAAAATACTGCCATCATTTATAGAAGTTTCCAACATTTTATTAGCAATGTTATAGCAGTTCTTATCTTCCGCAAAACATGAAGTATTCAAGTCAAAATCAGTTCCCCATAACTCATTCATTTTATTTTTAAGTAATTCCTTTTCTTTATCCAATAAAGTATCATTATCATAACCAAGAGTCGATACCATATCAGAATATTTAATTTCCTTACCAGAAGTTAAGTCAATATTATAAATATTATAATCTAATACCCATTTAGAAGTAGCTTGAATTGAAGAAATAATAACGACAGACAAGATATTATTATATTTAAAAGTCTTATATGTAAGTATTTGTGAACAACTAACAGCCTTATCTTGATCAATTTCTGCACAAGCATCAAATCTTTTTGCATATTCTATATATATTTTTTTAATTTCTTCATTAGATGCCTTAGCATAATCAGAATTAATATTCAAATATGGAACCTTTAAATCTGATAAATATTGTTTACCAATTCTACCACTAACAGATAACCCATAACGATCTATATTAATAACTTTATCATTACCATATTTTCTGACAAACTCAGTATACTTATTATCATAAGAATAATCAGCATCATATACATAATCTTTTTCAGTATTAATTCTAATATCTTTCACAACATTATTATCGATGTCATTATCCTTATTGATAACTTTATCACATATAATATAACCTCCAAGCCCTCCTACTAATAAGCATAGTATAACAACCAAAACAATCAAACCTGTATTTTTCTTTTCCATATCATATCCTCCTATTTAAATAATAACACAAACCAAAAGTAAAAGCAATATTCTAATATATATATTTATTCTTTAACTAAATGTTTAACTTTCCAAGTATCAAATTCTTCTCTTTGCTCTTCAGTTTCAATTTCCATATGATAAAAATGTTTAGTAAACTCACCACAAGAACTACCAACTTCTCTACCAGGAGGACTATAAGTTTTAATTCTAATATTTGGTACCCTATTAGAAATCTCTCTTACCCATAACTGTTCATTTTTACTTATCTCTAACTCATTAATCGGATTAAATCTAATAAACTTTATTGTAATATTATATCTGTCAAGTAATTTACACATTCTATCAAGTTCTTTCATATCATCATTAACACCATTAATTAAAGTATAATGTATTTCTATAGGATCATTATTACTATGTAGTTTTACATACTTACCCATTAATAATTCATTCTTTTGTAATAAATTTCTATAACTAACTAAATATGCAAGAGCATCTTGAACAGAAACCTTAGTACTAGGAATTAATTCATATCTTTTTACATCAATAGGATTGTGTAAAGAAAAATGTACTTTAAGGGGCATATCTAAACTATTAACCATTTCACCCAATTTAATAATATTATCATTAGGCATCATCGTGGCAAGAGCATATCCAATATTCTTATAACCAAGTTTCTCTCTAATTAAATCTTCTTTTCTATATACATCTTCAATTAACTTCAAATTAAGAAGAGGCTCACCTACTCCCATAAAAGAAATAAGTAAATTCTCCTTATCAGTTCTTCTTTTACCATTAATAGATAATGTATTAATTAAACAATAAATAAAGTCTTCCCCTTTAATCGGAGTCATTACTTTATTAAGACCTTTATTAGTTAAATGACACATCTTACAACCTAAATTACAAAAATGATGAGTAGGAACACAAACTACATCTTTATCCTTCTTATTAAATAATAAAGACATTTCTATAATCTTATTATCCCCAACATCAAAAACAGTTTTTAATGTACCATCATTATAATCCTTAAAAGTACCAATTTTATTAATCATAATTATTACCTCCAACTACACTTGTTTTCTATTATAACATACTTTTTAATAAAAGAAAAAAGAAATCTAATTAAATAGATTCCCTATCTAATAGAAAAACTATTATTTATAGTTAATATACTATACATAAAAAGAACATCTTGATCATTAAATTTTATATAATTATTCAAAATTCTTGAAGAAACATATCTAATATCAATAACAGTAATTTTCTTATAACCTTCTATTAATAGAGGAACTAAACTACTGCCATAAGAATCACGAAAAACAATTAACTCTCTATTACTATTTGAAATAGGATTAACAATATCTATAATAGAAGATGCTCCTGATAAATATATATCATATTTATCTAATGATTTTATTTTATCATAATCATATATTTGTGTATATTTTTTAGTTTCATAATTATACACACTACTATTAAGGATAGATGGATTAGATATTGTTTTTATAGTATCAATATCTTTGGTTACTGATAATCTACCAGCATAACTCCCCTTAAAAGTAGTAACTGTATTTACAACATTATTATTAGTTATATCAAAATTCATTTGATTAGCAATAGTATTTGCAACATCAAATAAATCTTCTTGTTTCCAATGAGTATCGGTCTTATAATAATTATCAAGAGTTAATTTATCAAATATATTTATATAATTAAGATTTGTTAAATTACTTTTCATCATATCTTGTAATTTATTATAATCAAGTTTTAAATTACCTTTATTAACAAAATAATTTTTATCAGGTATAATAGTATAATAAATATTACTATTATCATTCAAATATGTATCTTTTATATAATTAATCTTACTAGTTAAATTATTAATAGAATTGCTATTTAAAGGAAATATTTCTTCAATAATATAATCATCATACAAATATAAATTATTATATTCACCTTTAGTAGATAATTCTATATCTATTTTAATTTTTCTAAAAGCATCTCTTTCTACAAATTGATCCGTAACATAAGAATCAAATTTCTTAAAATAAGTACCATCAAATAAACTTTTAGTAGTTAATTCTGGCATGGTAGCGAGTTTTCTTCTCTCTGCTATAGAAATATCAGTATCTTTTTTTATAACATTAATCAAAAATAAAGAAATTATAGTAAAAAGAAATATTATAGTTACAACTATATCTTTAATTTTATCGTTCATGTATAACCTCCTTAAAATCTAAAATATAAAAATGGATTATATGAATTATCTATCAAATAAGAAGTAACAACAACTAATATTACAACTATTAAAATTGGTTCTAAAATATTAATTATGTTATTTACATATTTATTTTTTCTTAATTTATCTATTAATATTTTAATAAAAGGAGTAGTACCAAATAAAGCAATAATTAGTACTGGTAAATAACTCTTTAAATAATGAAGTGTATAATCATTAATAAAAGCTTCTCCATTCATACCAAACAAACCTTTAATATTAGACAAAGCCACCGACATATTATCAGAACTAAATATAATAAACAATATCATAACAATAAATAATACATATATTCTTCTTATAAAAGAAGGTAATTTTTCCATAAATTTATTAAGAAATATTTTTTCTATTATAAGAATAATTCCAAACAATAATCCCCATATTAAAAAAGTCCAATTAGCACCATGCCATATTCCAGTTAATAACCATACTATTAAAATATTTCTTATTTGCTTATATCTACTTACTCTATTACCACCAAGTGGAATATAAACATAATCCTTAAACCATGTACTAAGAGAAATATGCCATCTACGCCAGAATTCAGTTATACTTTTTGATATATATGGGTAATTAAAGTTTTCAGGAAAATGAAATCCAAATATTCTTCCAAGACCAATAGCCATATCACTATAAGCAGAAAAATCAAAATACAACTGAAGCATATAACTTATACCAAATATCCAAAAGAAAACTACTGTTTCTTCAGAAGTAGCAGAAGCTTTACTACAAAGTTCTCCCAAAGCATTAGCTATCAATACCTTTTTAGCAAGTCCAACAGAAAATCTTCTTATACCATATGCAAAATTATTAAAACTATGTACTCTATTATCAAGTTCTTTTTCTACTGTCTGGTATCTAACAATAGGTCCTGCGACTAACTGTGGAAATAAAGATACATAAGTAGCTAACTTTATAATATTTCTTTGAACTTTAACTTTACCATTATATACATCAATAATGTAACTTATAATTTGAAATGTATAAAATGATATTCCTATTGGTAATGCAATATTTAATAATTTAATATTAGCATTAGATATATCATTAATTGTTTGTATAATAAAATCAGTATATTTAAATATTATTAATAAAAATACATGTATAAATAAAGTTATTATTAATATATTTTTACTTTGATTTTTATATTTATCAATTAAAATAGCTCCTATATAAGCAATAATAATTTCTAATATCATTAAAAAAACATACTTAGGTTCCCCATAAAAATAAAACAATAAAGAAGCAATTAATAAAATAATATTTTTATATTTTTTAGGTGTTATAAAATATATAATTATTAACGCTGGTAAAAAATAATATAAAAAACTAATACTAGTAAATAACATTTTATCCTCCTTTTAAAAAGACACCTTAAAAGGTGCCACATTATTCTGCTGCTGGCATTTCTGGCGGAAGTTCTATATTTTCTTCATCATTCGATTTTTCTAATTCTTTTCCAATATTATTATTTACATATTTTTTAAAATCATTATATACTGCCTTAGCAATATCTTTATCAGCCATCACAGAGAATATTACATTACCACTATTAGTAATATATAATTGTTCTGCAGAAACACAAATCCAACGTCTCATATCAATATTATCAAACATTTCTTGCTTAATTTTTTCAACATTGGCAGTATCTTTAACCTTAACAACAGCCACTGAATAAGCTTGTGATGTCATCATTGGTTCTGATACAACAATTGATTCAATATCATTATTTGTTTTCAAACCAGTATAACTAGTAACCTCATCAATATTCTTTATATCTACTTTCATCGTTTCAAGTTCGGGTAAAACATTTTTATTATCTTTATCTATTATATTAATCATTTTAATAATATCTTTAGTTGTTTCAAGACTACCTGTATTTTCCTTTCCAGATACTAATATAAATATACCAAATGAGATAACCGCTAATAATATCAAACCTATTATTAAAATATTTTGTTTTTTCATTTTTTTCCTCCCTATGTTTAAATTATAACATATGTCAAAAAAAAAAGAAACCTATAAATAGATTTCTTATAATTCAAATGTCTACAAATTAATTACTTTAATTCAACAGTAGCTCCAGCTTCTTCAAATTGAGCTTTAATTTTTTCAGCTTCTTCTTTGTCGATGCCTTCTTTAACATTTCCACCATTGTCAGCAATGTCTTTAGCTTCTTTTAATCCTAAACCAGTTAAATCTCTAACTAATTTAATAACAGCAATTTTGTTAGCTCCAGCAGCAGTTAATACAACATTAACTTTTGATGGACCTTCTTCTACAGCAGCTACTGCAGGGCCAGCAACAGCAACAGCTGATGGGTCAACACCATATGCCTCCTTCATTGCGTCAACTAATTCTTTAATTTCAAGAATAGACATTTCATTTAGTGAATTAATAAATTCTTCTTTTGTTAATTTAGCCATTTTAATTTCCTTCCTTTCTTATAACTATATTTTTATTAATTTTCTTCTTTTTGTTTAGCATATAAATCTAAACAGATAGATAAATCTTTAACAGTACCCATAAGTCCTGCAGCAAGCATTGTAAGTAATCCCTCTCTTGATGGAATAGCAGCATATTTAGCAAGCTCTGAAGCTTCAGCAACCTTTCCTTCAACAATACCAGCTTTTAATTCAAGATTAGTATGTTTTTTAGCAAACTCACTAATAACCTTAACAGGAGCAAGTTCATCGCTAGAAAAACTAATCGCAGATGGTCCTTCTAAGAACTCATCTAACTTAATATCTAAACTATTAACAGCTCTTTTTACTAAAGTATTTTTATATACTTTGTAATCAGAGCCAGACTCTCTAAGAGCTCTTCTAAGTTCAGTTACTTCAGCAACATTAAGTCCTCTTGGATCAAATACAACTACTGATTTAGCATTTTCAAACTTACCTTTAATCTCATCAACTACTAAAGATTTTTGCTCTAATATTTTTGCATTTGCCATAGTATCAATCCTTTCCTATACCAAAATAAAATCCCTCTACATCGAGGGATAAAAAGAACATTTCTTATTCCTCGGTAAGATTTTCAAGCATTACTGCCCTTACTGTCTTTGGCATAATATTTTCTCAAACAAACTTATTATATATTAAATATTATTATTTGTCAAATGAATTTAAATCAATTTTAACACCAGGACCCATAGTTGAAGAAATACTAACATTCTTAACATATGTTCCTTTTACAGTTGAAGGCTTAACTTTCATAATAGCCTCAACGAAAGCTTTAAGATTCTCTACTAATTTAGCATCATCAAAACTTGCTTTACCAACGATTCCGTGTACATTTCCGAAACTATCAGTTCTGTAATTAACTTTACCTTTTTTAGTTTCTTCAATAGCTTTAGCAGTATCCATAGTAACAGTACCTGTCTTAGGGTTTGGCATTAAACCTTTAGGTCCAAGTAATTTACCAATTTTACCAAGCATTGGCATCATTTCAGGAGTAGCAATAATAACATCATAGTCAAACCAAGATTCTTTTTCAATTTTTTGAATCATATCAAGATCTCCTACAAAGTCAGCACCTGCTTCTTTAGCAGCTTTAGCTTGATCTCCTTTAGCAAGAACTAAAATTCTTTTAGTCTTACCAGTACCATTAGGTAAAACAACTGCTCCTCTTAGTTGTTGATCATTCTTTTTAGTATCTAAGTTCAAATTCATAGCTACTTCAATAGTAGAATCAAACTTAGCATTAGAAGTCTCTTTAACTAATTTAACAGCCTCTTCTACAGAATATGCTTTATTCTTATCAAGTTTTTCTAAATTAGAAACATATCTTTTACTTCTTTTCATTCGTCTTCCCTCCTTATGTGGTATTTGCGGACTAAACAATATCCTTCCACATAGGTATAAACCTATATGACATATTAATTATTTTTTATTATTCTTCAATTTTAATTCCCATATTACGGGCAGTACCTTCAACTATTTTCATAGCTTCTTCTACTGTATAAGCATTTAAATCAGGTAATTTAGTTTCAGCAATCTCTTTTAATTTATCTTTAGATAAAGTTGCAACTACTTCACCCTTACTAGATCCAGATTTAATCCCAGCAGCCTTCTTAAGTAAGAATGCAGCAGGTGGAGTCTTAAGTACAAAGTCAAAACTTCTATCATCATAAATAGTTATTTCAACTGGAAGTACATCTCCCATCTTATCTCTAGATGCATCATTAAATTTAGTACAAAATTCTTGTAAGTTAATTCCTGCTGGTCCAAGTACAGTTCCTACTGGAGGAGCTGGTGTTGCTTTTCCTGCTGGAATTTGTAATTTAATTTTCTTAGTAACTTCTTTAGCCACGAAAAACACCTCCTATTAAAATTTCTTTTTCGCGTGTGGTCCCATCGGCCAGTCCGCCTTCCACTTACTAACATAATAATATGTCTCGCACCGATAATGATATCACACTTTTTTTAAAATTACAACTATTTTTTTTATTTTTTTTCTACTTTATGTTTTATTTTAATCATATTACATAGTTTCTACTTCTTGCATATCAACTTCAACTGAAGTTTCTTGACCAAATAAATCAACTAAAACAGTAAGCTTTTGCTCTTTTAGATCAACACTATCAATCTTAGCCATCATATCTTTAAATGGTCCAGCAATAATCTTAACTTTCTTACCTTCAGTTAAATCTTTACTAATATCTACTCTACTCATTCCCATACTATTAAGTATTCTATCAACTTCTTGAGGAAGAAGCGGAATAGGTTTAGCACCCTTACCAGATGATCCTATAAATCCGGTAACACCTTGCGTATTTCTAACAATATACCAAGCTTCATCAGACATAACCATTTCTACCAAAACGTATCCTGGAAACATCTTCTTAACTTTTTCTTTTTTAACGCCATTTTTATACTCTATTTCTTTTTGCTCTGGAACAATAACCCTAAAAATATTTTCTTGTAAATCCATAGAGTTAATTCTCATTTCTAATTTTTCTTTAACCTTATACTCATGTCCACTTACAGTATTAACAACATACCACTCTTTTTTCATTATAAACTACTCCTTAACACAGCCACTAGTAAATCGATTAGATAAAAGAATACACCAAAAAAAATCATAAATGCAATTGTAGATGCGGCATATTTAAGTAAATCTTTTTTACTAGTCCATTTAATTCTAGATACTTCTTTTTTAACACCTTTAAAATATTCAACCATTTTCAAATCCTCCCAACATTTGATTAAAATAAAAACACCTTCCGGTTGACATAACTATACCACAATATATATATATTTGTCAATTATTTTTATTACTTTTCTTTTATTTTTCTATAGTTTGTCAAGCCTAAGGTCTTGGCAAATAGTTTTGAGCTTGTAATCTCAAAACTAAAACATCATGTTCTAACATATTCACAGTCAAAATTTATATACTTATAACCTTATCAATTAATAAAAATATATAACATTAAAAATATAAGATAGGTCGTAAATAATAAAAAAAAGAATCTATCAATAATAGATTCTTAATTATCAAATGGCGGCCAATGTAGGGCTCGAACCTACGACCTATCGGTTAACAGCCGAGTGCTCTACCGACTGAGCTAATTGGCCAGTACTTCCACAAGACTTCTTAATTATATAACACTTTTTTTAATTAATCAAGTACTTTTTTTAACTTTTTAAATATTTTATGCATTTTTTAATAAAAAATACCAAAAAGAAGAAAAGTTTATCAACAAAAACTGTTGATAAACTTATAATTTTTTAAGTTCTTCACCAAGTACCATGTTAGTAACTCCAGGATTTACTTTACCAGAAGTTTTTTTCATAATAAGTCCCATAATAAAGCCATTAACATTTTTACCAGACTTAAAATCATCTATAACCTTAGGATTTTCATTAAACACTTCATTAATAATTTTTCTAATTTCTTCTTTATCACTTATTTGAGTACCAATAGATTTAGCAACCTCTAATACATTTTTATCTTCATCTAAAGCTTTAGTAAAGATATCCTTAACCTGTTTATTAGAAATCTTACCATCACTCATCATTTTAATAATTTCACTAAAATCTTTTGGTTCAATATTAATATCTGCAATATCTTTATAATTTTTATTCAAATATCCAAGTAAAAAACCAACCACTACATTAGAAGTTTCCTTAGGATTAGAACCATAACTAATAATATTTTCAAAATAATCAGATAATTTTTTATCTTTAGTAAGTGTGCTAGCATCAATATTACTAATACCATATTCATTCATATATATATTTTTTCTTTCATATTCAAGAACAGGCATTTTACACTTAATCTCGTTAATAAATTCTTCACTCAATTTAATTGGTGGAATATTAGGCTCTGTATAATACTTATAATCAATAGCATCACTCTTACCTCTCATAAATACAGTAGTTTTATTAGCCTCATCATATCTCCTAGTTTCCTGTTCAATGATACCACCTGCCTCAAGTATCTCTGTTTGTCTTTTAATTTCAACTTCAATAACTTCCTTAACGGTAGAAAAAGAATTAATATTTTTCATTTCAACCCTTGTTCCAAGTTCAGTATCTTCTTCTTTTTTCATAGAAACATTAACATCCACTCTAATTTGACCAAGATCTGCTCTTGCATCACTAACATCCAAATATAAAAATATATTTCTAAGTGCTTCTAGATAAGCAATAGCTTCCTTTGAAGAACTAATACATGGCTCTGTAACAGTCTCAAGAAGTGGTACTCCAGCCCGATTATAATCAATTAAAGAATAGGTACTTAAATGATCCATATTCGCCGTATCTTCTTCTAAATGTGTATCATGAATATATATTTTTTTATCAATACCATCTACATTAATCATAACATAGCCATTAATTCCTATAGGATTCTTAAACTGTGTAATTTGATATCCCTTAGGTAAATCAGGATAGTAATAATTTTTTCTATCAAAAGTAAGTTTTTCAGGTACTGTAGAGTTTAAAGCTAAAGCAACCATAATACTCTTTTTAACCGCTTCTTTATTAACACAAGGTAAAATACCAGGATAACCAATATCAACTACTGATAAATTAGTATTAACATCTCCATTACCATTTTTACCAGTACTAAAGTTCTTACTATTACTCTTAAGTTCACAGTGAACTTCAAGTCCAATAACTGGAATATATTTACTCATCTTTAGCCACCATACCTTTACATCCAAGTACTTCTTCTATTTTATTAGCCATATTAAGTACTAAATAATCTTCTCTTGCTCTACCAGTAATATTTATACTAACAGGCATATTATTAACAAAACCGCTAGGAATAGAAATACTAGGAAATCCTCCAAAATTACCAATAACAAGATGATTGCCAAGAATCAAATATTCATCCGATAATTTATCACTAGCTTTATCAAATAATGGAGCAATATCACCACTCGTAGGCATAATAAGACCATCATACTTTTTAAATAATTCATTCATTCTATCAACAATAAGTCTTCTAACTCTAGAAGCATTTAAAAATAATTTTTCTTGATTCTCTTTTTGAAGAACATAACTACCAATAACAAATCTTCTCTTAATAAGTTCAGAAAAACCTTTTGTTCTCGTCTTCACCATTATATCATAAACATTACCTGCTTCTACTCTACTACCAAATGGAATACCAGTTAAATTAGAATTATTACTAGTAGCCTCTGCACAAGAAATAACATTATACACAGGATATATAGCTTCAAGCAATTCCTTACCAAAAGTAACTTCTTCTACTTCAAATCCTAAAGATTTACATTTACTAATAACTTCTTTAAAATTGTCCATAATATTTTTTAATTCATCATTATCACTAGTTATATCCATAACCTCTTTAATATAAAATAATTTTTTACCTTTAATATCATTATCTATATTATCAACATAAGAAATATCTTCGTCAGGTAAACTAGTCATATCCTTTTCATCATGACCTTTAACTATATCCATAACATAACTTACATCTTTAACACTTCTAGCAAATACTCCAAGATGATCTAAACTAGAAGCAAAAGCAAATAAACCATATCTAGATATTCTACCATAAGTAGGTTTATATCCAACTACTCCACCATAAGCAGCAGGTTTTCTAATAGAATCGCCTGTATCAGAACCAATTGCAAAAGGAACAATACCAAGAGCAACTGCAGCAGCACTACCAGCAGAACTACCACCAATCATTCTTTCCTTATTCCAAGGATTTCTAACAATACCTGTGTGTCCAGTAGTTCCAGTACCACCCATAGCAAGTTCATCAAGTACAGATTTACCCATAAGTACAGCACCTGATTCCTTTAACTTCTTATAAATAGTGGCATTATATAAAGGAATATAATCTTTAAGTATATTTGAAGAAGCAGTAGTAAGTATACCTTTAGTAGAAATATTATCTTTTAAAGCGTAAGGGATTCCTCTAAGTATACTATTTCCTTCTAGTTCTTCTTTATTATCCATAATTGTAACAAACGAGTTATATTCATCTTGATATTTTTTAGCCTTACTAGTAGCCTCTTCAAATAACATTTCACTAGTAACATTACCATTATCTAAATTATTTCTAATTTCATCAATAAGCTTATTTGTCATTATTCCACCACCTTAGGAACCTTTACCCTATTATCTTCATAATCCTTGACATTAATCTTCATATCATCAAAAGTAATTTCATTATTATATACATCTTCTCTTAAATAATCATCATTTAATTCTAAATCAAAAGGAAATGTCATTGGTTCCACTTTATCAATATCTTTAATATTGCCAATTAAATCCATTTGTTTAAGAATAACATCAAATTCTTTTTCTAAAGTTTCATACTCATCATCATTCATTTCAAACATAAGTTTTTTAGCTAAACTTTCTAACTCACTTTTTGATATCATAACTTCCTCCAGTGAACCTCACACAATTTAAAATCGCATGCTTCTAATATCACTATTAGAATTTTCTCTATTTAATAATACAATTATTAATGTAAAGAGACATAAACTCGGATAGTTCCTACCCTATATATAAATATCCTATATATTCCAACCCTTGTGATAATCATACCATATGTAAGCATAAAAGTAAATGTTTTTAGAAGTTAAAAAGGAAAAATCTAACTCACGAATTAATTCTAGGGAAGTGCGATTTTTAGTGTCTTCAAAATGAAATAATTATATCAAAAATATCTATTTTTTACATAGAATAGTCAAAATCAGATAATAATTATTTCAATCTTGGTAATAATATTATCATAGTATTACAAATAAAAAATAATTTATTATAATAAAACTAGTTTTTGGAGGTAAAAATGAAGTTAGGTGAAAAAATAAAATATCTAAGAAAAAGTAAAGGGATATCACAAGAAGAATTAGCAACAATGTTAAAAATTAATAGAAATTTCTTATCTAGAATAGAAACAGGAAAATCGGACCCAAATGCTGGTATACTAAAAAGTATTGCTCAAATTTTTAATGTTGATTTAAACTCACTATTAGACATAAATAATAGTGAAGAACAAGGTATTGATAAAATAAAATACATAACAGAAAATTGTAAATACTTACAGGACAAAGACTTAGAATTTATTGTAAGAATAATGTCTGTAATGCGTGAAGAATATGTAAAAATAAATACAGACATAGATTAAGAATGATATTTTTATCATTCTTTTTATATACTTTAATATGAGTAATAATAAATATCTTTTAAAAGAAGTAAATATAGATATTGTCTTTTTCTTTTTAATAATAGTTAAATCATTAATTTCCTTTTATATAATAACAGAAAAAAAGAAAAGCATCTTAAATATTCCCAGTATAACCAACAAAGAAGCTAATAAATTATATTATTATAATCGTAGGCTAAATGTTATAATAGCTATTTATTTCTTTATAAATGCCTATAACAATTATCAAGATAGTGATCCAAATGACAATACTGGTGAGAGATACTTACTTGCTGCAACATTCTTTATATTAATTGGTTCTCTTTTATATTTACCATTAGGAAATAGTAACTTAATAATAGAAAATTAGTATAAAAATATTTTCCTATTCCATAATAAAAAAGAAAGGAAGATATATATGCTATCAAAATATTATTTAAACGATTACTTTCCTCTTATTGATTCTCCACTACTTAAAGAAAGAGAATATATGAAAACAGATATAAGAGAAGAAGTAAATAAATACATTATGGAAATAGATTTACCAGGATTAAAAAAAGAAGATATACTAATAAATTATGAAAATGGTTACTTAACAATTAAAGCAGTTAAAAAAGTAGAACTAAAAACAGAAGTATATGTAAGAAGAGAAAGATTTTATGGCGAAGTAAAAAGAAGCTTCTATATTGGTGAAAAAAAAGAATCCGATATAAAAGCCAACTACGAAAATGGTATTTTAACTATATCTTTTCCTAAAGAAGAAACCCCTAAAAAAGAAATACCAAACATAACTATTAAATAGACTAGTAAAAAACTTCTAGTCTATTTTTAAATATAATGGTATAATTAACTTGAGGTGCAAAAATGAATATAAGTAATAAATGGAAAGATTATGAATGTATGAAAACAGGAAACGGAGAAAAATTAGAAAGATGGAAAAATATTATTCTAATAAGACCAGATCCTCAAATAATATGGAGTAAAAAAGAAAAATGGAATAGCTTTGATGGCCACTATCACAGAAGTAAAGAAGGAGGCGGATCATGGGAATTTAAAAAAAAATTACCAGAATATTGGACTGTAAATTATAATGATTTAACATTTAAAGTATCTCCAACTAATTTTAAACATACTGGTATATTTCCTGAACAAGCAGCAAATTGGGATTTCATCCAAACCAAAGTAAAAGAGTACAAAGAAAATCATAATGAAATGAAAGTATTAAACCTATTTGCATACACAGGTTGTGCTTCAATGGCAGCCTCAAGTGCCGGAGCAGATGAAGTAGTTCATGTTGATGCCTCTAAAGGAATAAATGAATGGGCCAAAGAAAACATGAAATTATGTCACTTAGAAAATAACAAAATAAGATTTATAACTGAAGATACTATTAAATTCTTAGAAAGAGAGCAGCGAAGAGGAAGAAAATATGAAGGTATAATTATGGATCCACCAAGTTATGGTCGTGGTCCAAATAAAGAAGTATGGAAATTTGAAGATGATTTTTCAAATTTATTAGATAACGTAAAAAAAGTTTTATCCGATGATTTCTCATTCTTACTAATCAGCTGCTACACAACTGGTATAAGTCATATTTCTCTTGAAAATATCTTAAAGCAAAATTTTCCTAACTGCAAAATAGAAACTGGTGAAAACTGTCTACCTGTAACTGAAGATAATCTAATATTACCATGTGGAATATATGGAAAAGTTACCAAAAATTAATATAATATATGAAGATAATCATCTTCTAGTAGTAGAAAAGCCAGTTAATATACCAGTTCAAGAAGATATAAGCCAAGATATAGATATGATAACATTATTAAAAAAATATCGTATTAAAAAAGAAAATAAAAAAGGTGATGCCTATATAGGTTTAGTTCATAGACTAGATAGACCAGTTGGTGGAATTATGGTATTTGCCAAAACTTCCAAAGCAGCTTCTAGACTAAGTGAAGAAATAAGAAATAATACTTTTCATAAAACATATCTAGCCGTAATTCAAGGTACCATGCCTAAAGAAGGTAAGTTAGAAGATTATCTAATCAAAGATAATAATAGAAACATCAGTTATATAACCACTAAAGATAAAGGTAAATATTCTGCCTTAGAATACAAAATTGTAAATACCAAAAATAATTTATCATTAGTAGAAATAAATCTAATCACTGGTCGTTCCCATCAAATAAGATTACAATTTGCTAGTAGAAACCATCCCTTATTAGGAGACTCCAAGTATGGAAACAATCCAAGCAATATAAATATAGCTTTATTTGCTAAATCAATAACTTTTACTCATCCAACTACCAAAGAAAAATTAACATTTACTCTTGATATTCCAAATAGATATCCATTCAACATATTTTAAAAATCACATAATTATACCATATTTAAATTCTATAATTATAAGCAAGGAGGAAAATAAAATATGAATAATAATATAATAACTTACGATTTACTAATATGGATAGGACTACTCATAACAATAATATCACAAATATTAGTATCGGCATCCTATAGTAGATTTAAAAAGAAATTAAATAATAAAGATATTACTGGCTTTGATGCTGCTAGAAAAATATTAGATAAAAATGATCTTAAAGATGTAATGATACTTGAAACAAAAGGTAATCTAACTGACCATTACGATCCAACCAGAAAAGTAATTAGATTATCTACCGATATCTACCATGGTTCAAGTATAGCATCAGTTGCTGTAGCAGCCCATGAATGTGGTCACGCTATTCAAGATAAAGAAAACTATAAACCAATGCGAATAAGAAGTAAAATAGTCCCTACTGTTAATTTATGTACAAAACTTGGTTATCTTGCCATTGTAATAGGAGCAATCTTCTCATACAAATTAATGGAAATAGGTATAATTTTGTTACTTGCCCTATTAGCATTTCAATTAATCACTTTACCAGTAGAATTTAATGCTTCTAGTAGAGCCTTAAAAGAGTTAAAAAAATTAAAATTATTAGATAATGAAGAAATCCCTAATGCTAAAAGTATGTTATCAGCAGCCGCTTTCACATATGTAGCAGCTATGCTGTCAACACTATTAGAAATACTAAGATATGTATTAATTTTTACAGATAGGGACAACTAGTCCTTTTCTTTTTATACTATTTATGATATAATAATTCATACAAAGGAGGTAATTATGCAAAAAATTTATTATAAAAGAAAATTTACTCAATTTTTAAAAGAACACAATTTATATGATGAAAATGCCATGAAATATTTATATCAAAATGGAATATTCTTCGACTATATAGAAGAAGAAAAAAGAGATTTCATGGATTGTTATTTTACAACAAACAAAAGAAAAATATTAAAAGGAATAATCTTGTATGCACCATGTATTGAAAGTGAAAAAACACTAATTATAAATATATATCTATTTTCAAAGGCACTTTTATATTATAAATATTTAGGAAAAAAGATATCCTCAAATAAAGAAATAGAAATATTACCTATGATGTATGAAAAATTATATATAGAAGAAAATAAAAGTCAATTTGGCAAAGAATATATTGAATATTTAAACTCTCAAATTACAGAAAAAAGTGACTTAAAATATAGAATAGCCTTAGATGCACAACAAGAAATGTTAGATTTTTATAGTAAAGAGAAAAATCCTGATAAATTACAAGATCAATCAAAAAAAATAGCAAAAAAATTAACTAAAAAATTAGCAAAATAATACAAAGCACAATGAAAAATTGTGCTTAATATTTTATATAAAGAAGGAATAAAAATGAAGAAAAATAAAAGAGAAAATAATAAGAAAAAAAATATATTAAATATTATACTTTCAATAATAACTATAATATTTATAATATTTCTCAAAATAGTAAATATATTGCCAACATTATATTTCATAATAGTATCAATAATTATATTATTATTTACTATATTACTTCTAGTTCTAAATAAAAAGAAAAAAAAGATAAGTTATATACTAAGTATCCTCATAATACTAATATACTTATTATTATCATACTATCTAGGTATAACCAAAAACTACTTTAGTTCTTTTTCCAAAATACATTATAATGAAGACATATATTTAGTATTAGTAGATAAAGATTCACCATATGACAAAATAAAAGATTTAAGTAATAAAAGTATTGGTTATATAAATAGTGAATTAAAGGATATGAATAAAGTACTAGAAAAACTAGATAAAGAAGTAACTATGAATAAAGAAGAATATACTGATTATGATAAACTATTTAGCGATTTAAGTAACAATAATATTGATTCACTATTGATAGATGAAAGTTACTATAATATAAAAGCAGAAGAAACTGGAACAGATAATTATAAAATAATATATAAAATAAAAATAAGAAGTTTAGTAAAAAGTGATACCAAGGAAGTTGATATAACTAAAGATCCATTTACTATTTACATAAGTGGTATTGACACCTACGGTAATATTGAAACAGTATCACGTAGTGATGTAAATATATTACTAACTGTCAACCCCACAACTAAACAAGTACTATTAACATCAATACCAAGAGATAGTTATGTTCAGCTAGCGGGTACAAAAGGTTATAAAGATAAACTTACACATGCTGGAAACTATGGTGTAAACATGTCAATTGATACTATTAAAAATTTGCTAAATATTGACATAAATTATTATATTAGAGTAAACTTCTCAACAGTAGAAAAAATAATAGACTCCCTTAGAGGAGTAGATGTTTATTCAGAATACTCATTCGTATCATATATAGATAACTATAAATTCTATAAAGGATATAACCATATGAATGGCAAGCAAGCATTAGCTTTTTCCAGAGAAAGAAAAACATTACCTAGTGGTGATATAGATCGTGGAAGAAATCAAGAAGCCGTAATTGAAGCCATAATTAGAAAAGCCACTAGTAGTGAAATAATTTACAACTATCCAACTATTCTTAAAAATACTAAGAATACTTTCCAAACAAATCTAACTGATAAAGATATAACTAGCTTAATAAAAAAAGAACTTACTAATTTAGGAGGATGGAATGTAACATCAAATGTCATAACAGGAGAAGGAAAATTAGATTATACATATTCTTATCCAACCCAAAAATTATACGTTATGAATATAAATAATGAAAGCTTAAATAAAACTATCAATTTAATAAATAAAGTAATAAATGGTGATAAGTTAGATAGTTCTTATGGCCAGCCAGGAAATATTAAAAATCCCGATAAAGTAATAGTTACAGAACCTAGTCAAGATACTGAAAAGCCAAAAGAAGATAGTAAAGATAATGATACAAAAGATAATGTAACTGATAATACTAAAGACCCACTAGATGATATCTTACCAGATGATGATAAAAGCAAAGATAATAATGATAACACTAGTAATAACAATGACAAAAATAATAATGACAAAAATAACAATGATAACAATGAAGAAAATAATGATCAAAAAGATGATAATCTTAAAGATATCTTACCAAATGAAGAAAAAGCAAATAATCCATAATTTGCTTTTTTTCATATCTTATGATAAAATTATTTCGGTGAGAAAATTATGAAAATTAATACAATCGAATTAATAATATCAGCAGTACGTGAAAGTCAGTACCCTACAGATCAAAAAAAAGAATTCCTACTTGTAGGAAGAAGTAATGTTGGTAAAAGTAGTTTTATTAATTCAATAATCAATAGAAAGAACTATGCAAGAACATCTGCTACGCCTGGGAAAACTCAAACATTAAACTTCTATAAAATAAATGATGAATTCTATCTAGTAGATGCCCCAGGATATGGTTTTGCTAAAGTAAGAAACTCTCTAAAGAAAAAATTTGGTCTAATAATAGAAAACTATTTAAAATCAAGAAGTAATCTTCAAATGGTCTTCTTACTAATAGATTTTCGTCACAAGCCAACTGAAGATGATGTTTTAATGTACAATTATTTAAAATACTACAACATACCAGTAACAGTAGTATGTACAAAAGTAGACAAAGTGTCAAAAAACAATCATCAAAAAAACAAAAATGTTATTATTAAAGAATTAAACCTAAATAATGAAAATGATATTATATTATTTTCTAGTATAACAAAAACAGGTAAAAATGAAGTATATGATGAAATAGAGAAATATCTATAATAGAGTTCCCCTTTTCATCTTTTTTCATAAATTATAATGGAAGTGAAATATGATAATATCACAAATAAGTAAAGATAACTATCAAATAAAACTACCAAGTAAAATAATAAATATTTATGACCATACTGAAATACAAAATATAACTAAAAGAGTAATTAAAAGAATAAACAAACATAACAAACTATATGGTCTAGCCATATTAGAAATATATCAAGATATAAACTATGGAACAATAATAGAAATAAAGAATATCAAAAAAATCTTTTCTTCTAAAGATGAACTAGAAATAAAAATAACTATTCATACTGATACCCCATTTCTTTATAAAATAGACTATTTTGATATAACCAAAAATAACAAAGATAATATTTATTATTACCAAAATAATTTTTACTTAGAATTAAATAAACCTATAAATAAAAGAAAATACCTAGATATTTTAGAAAAATCAGAAATACTATATAATGATACTTATAAAGTAATAAATGAAGGACTAAAAATAAAAGTATAGTATTTTTTTTTATTTTCTGATATAATACTAAACGAAGAGGTGATTTACATGAAAGTGCCATCAGTAGCAATAGTCGGAAGACCTAATGTTGGTAAATCAACAATATTTAATAAATTAATCGGAAAAAAAGTTTCCATAATTGAAGATACTCCTGGAGTAACTAGAGATAGAATCTATGGAACTGCAACTCATAATAACTACAAATTTCATTTAATCGATACTGGCGGAATAGATGTATCTGAAGAAGATTTTAATGATGAAATAATAATTCAAGCAAACATAGCTATTGAAGAAGCAGAAATAATACTATTTGTCGTAGATGGATTAGAAGAATTAAACCAAAACGATTATGTTATAAGAGATATATTAATGAAATCAGGAAAAAGAGTAATAGTAGTAGTAAATAAATTAGATAATGTTAAAAGAGAAGAAAATATTTATAACTACTATGAACTTGGCTTTGAAGAAGTATTACCAGTAAGTGGTGAACATTCTCTAGGATTATCTGATTTACTAGATAGTATTACTAAAGACTTTAACGAAATAATTGAAGAGGAAGAACCAGACGACCGCATAAAATTTTGTTTAATAGGAAGGCCAAATGTTGGAAAAAGTAGTTTAGTAAATGCTCTACTAAATGAAGAGAAAGTTATTGTATCCCCAATAGCGGGAACTACAAGAGATGCTATCGATACCGAATTTACTTATAATAAAAAGAAATATGTTGCTATCGATACGGCAGGTATTAGAAAAAGTGGTAAAATATTTGAAAGAATAGAAAAATATTCTGTACTAAGGTCAATGAAAGCAATTGAAAGAAGTGATGTCTGCCTTCTAGTAATAAACGCTGAAGAAGGAATAATTGAACACGATAAACATATCGCAAGTTATGCTCTTGAAGAAGGAAAACCAATTGTAATAGTAGTTAATAAATGGGATACCGTAAATGATAAAAATGATATAGCAGCATTTACTAAACTCGTAAGAGCAGAATTCAAATTCCTATCTTATGCTAAAGTAACATTTGTATCAGCATTAACTAAGAAAAGAATTTTTACTATCATGCCAGAAATAGATAAAGCCTATGAAAATTCACATCGTGAAATAAAAACAAGTGTTTTAAATGAAGTAATAAGAGATGCAGTAATGATGAAAGCACCACCTTCATATAAAGGTAAAAGATTAAAAATATCCTTTGCCCAGCAGACAGGAACAGTTCCTCCAAAATTCACTTTATTTGTAAATAGTAATAAATTAATACACTTCTCATATGAGAGATATCTAGAAAACAAATTAAGAGAAAATTTTGACTTTGAAGGAACACCAATAAAATTAGAATACAAAAATAAAAACGATTAATTAACAAAAAAGAATCTCCTAACATATAATGTACTAGGAGGTTTTTTATGTTTTCAGATAATTTTTTTAAAAAAGTAGAAAAGAAAACTAATGTAAATAAAGAAACAATACTTTCCTTAGCGGATAAATTACAAAAAGGAAATATGAAAGATGAGACAACTTTGAAAGAAGTAATTAATGACTTAGCCAAAATGACAGGTAGAGAGGTATCTAAAGAAAAAGAAGAAAAAATAATAAGTACTATCTTAAATGACAATGTACCAAAAAATTTAGATAAATTCTTAGATAAATGAGTAATATAACTATTGGTCTTATAGCAAGAGATGATAAAATAAATGATACTCTCGTACAAATAGTAACTAAAAATAATTTAAAATATTTACATAACAAGTGTAACTATATAGGTATCCTAAACTATGATAATTCTTTATTAAATACTAATATCTTATCTCTATGTGATGGTATTATCTTTCAAGGAGGAAGTGATATATACCACTATCATTTTCAAATACTAAATTATGCCATAAATAATAATATCCCAGTACTAGGAATATGCATGGGACATCAAATAATAGGTCTCTATAGTCAAAACACTACTAATGATAAAGCATTAATAAAAATACCAAATCACAATAACAAAGAAAAAACTCATGACATAAAAATAAAACCAAATACCATTCTCTATAAAATATTTGGTCCCACCCTAACAGTAAATTCAAGACATAATGAAGCACTATCTAAAGTAAATTATCCCTTTAAAGTATCAGCAGTCTCTAAAGATAATGTGATAGAAGGTATCGAATATGTAGATGATAATCACTTCGTATTAGGAGTTCAATTTCATCCCGAAGATTTAGATAATACTGAAAACTTATATAACTATTTTTTAAAAGAAGTATTGAAAAGAAAAAAATAATTCTTTTCTTTTTTCATATTTATAAATAAATAACATATAGTTTAGTGATAAAAAGAAAAGAGGTATGTTAATGGAAAAAATAGAAGTTATAAAAAGTATTGGTAAAAGAACAGGAGGAGATATCTATCTAGGTGTAGTAGGAGCAGTAAGAACAGGAAAATCAACTTTCATAAGAAAATTTATGGAAAATTTAGTAATACCTAATATTGAAGATGAATACGAAAGAAAAAGATGTTTGGACGAATTACCACAAGCTGCTGCGGGTAAAACAATAATGACAACAGAACCAAAATTCGTTCCCGCTACTGCTGCCAAAATAAAAGTAGAAGACTTTAGTGCTAATATAAGAATGATTGACTGCGTAGGCTATGTAGTAAAAGCCGCTAAAGGATATGAAGACGAAAACGGACCCCGTTTAGTAATGACCCCATGGTATAGTGAACCAATTCCTTTTACTGAAGCCGCTGAAATAGGAACAGAAAAAGTAATAAAAGAACACTCCACCATCGGAATAGTAGTAACAACTGATGGTTCCATCGGAGACATTCCAAGAAGTGAATATGTTGAAGCTGAAAAAACAGTAATTGAAGAATTAAACACTGTTGGTAAACCTTATATAGTATTATTAAATAGTGTTCATCCAATGTTACCAGATACCGAAGCACTAGCAGGCAAACTAAAAGAAGAATATAATGTTCCAGTAATGCCAATAAGTATTGAAGCAATGCAAGAAAGAGATATGTATAATATTCTAAAAGAAGCCCTATATGAATTTCCAATAGAACAAATAAAAGTAAATATGCCCGAATGGATAGCCATATTAGCCCCTGACCACTATTTAAAAAAAGAATATATATCCAAAATAAAAGAAGCCATAACCGAAGTAAACAAATTAAAAGATATAGATAAAATAAATAACAACTTTACCGAATCAGAATATATAGCTAAATCATATATATCCGAAGTTGATCCTTCAACAGGAGAGGTAACCATAAATTTAGAAGCACCACAAGGACTATATAGCAAAACATTAAATGACATCATGGGTATTTCAGTATCATCTAAAGCTGAATTGTTATCACTATTCCAAGAATTAAATATTGCTAGACGTGAATATAATCAAATAAAATCAGCCCTAAAAATGGTAAAACAAACAGGTTACGGAATCGCTTCCCCTACTTTAGATGATATGAAACTGGATAAACCAGAAATAATTAAACAAGGTTCCCGTTATGGAATTAAATTAAAAGCCAAAGCATCATCAATTCACATGATAAAAGTAGATGTCGAAAGCACCTTTGAACCAATAATAGGAAGTGAACTGCAAAGTAAAGAACTAATAAACTATCTAACTGAAAATAAAGAAGGAACAGATATTTGGAAAAGCGAAATATTTGGTCGTAGTCTAGATGTTATAGTTCAAGAAGGAATTCAAGCCAAACTATCAATGATGCCAGACAATGTAAGATATAAACTATGTCAAACACTAACTAAAATAATCAATAAAGGTTCATCAAATATGATAGCCATAGTATTATAAAAAGACTTAACAATCAAGTTAAGCCTTTTCTTTTACTTTAGTAACAATCTTATTACTCTTAAGTCTATCATTTACCATCTTAGTAAATAAAGCATATAATAAAGAACATAATGGTGTAGCAATAAGCATACCAAGTATTCCACCAATACTACCGCCAACAGTAACCGATAGAAGAACCCACATACCAGGAAGTCCAATACTCTTACCAACAACTCTAGGATATATCAAGTTACCTTCAATTTGTTGAAGAACAATAATAAATACCACGAATAGGATAGCTTTAACAGGACTAACCATCATAATAAGAATAAATCCAATCGCCGTACCAATAAAAGCCCCAAAGATAGGTATCAAAGCCGTAAAACCAAGTAACACTCCAATAGTAGAAGCATATGGGAATCTAAATATAAGCATACCAACAAATACCAAACTACCAAAAATTAAAGCCTCTAAACATTGTCCAGTGACAAAGTTAGAAAAAGTTTTATTAGCAAGAGTACCAACTGTATTAATCTTATTAATAGTTTTAGGTTTTAAATAAGCCTTCATAACTTTATTAATCTGTCTACTAAGAGTCTCTTTTTGAGCAATCATATAAATAGCAAATACCAAAGTAATAATACCTTTACTAATAATATTAACAACCGAAGTAGCAACCTCAGTAGTAACAGTAATAACATCCTTAGAATTACCCTTAATATAATCAGTAATAACTTTACCAAAATTATCTAAGTATTCACCAACCTTGTTAACAGTAGACTCATCAACATCAAACTTATTCAAAATACCAATAATGTCCTCCTTATAAGCAGGAAGTGTATCAGTAAATAAAGAAGCTGAATTCTTAAGTTGTGGAATAAGTAAATTCATAACAAAGAAAATTGTTAAAAATACCAATATCAAACTAAGTGTAATACATAGCGGTCTTTTAATCTTATTCCAAATCTTACTAGGTTTAATCTTACCAAAAATTTTCTTTTCAATAAAATTATTCAAAACATTAAGTACAAACGCAAGAATAATACCAAGTAAGAATGGTGAAAAAATACTAATAACCTTTCCTAAAAAAGCAATAATTTTACTAAAATTAACCAAAGCAAATATAACAAGAGCAATATAACTAATAATTATAATAATATCCTTTCTCGTTTTATCCTTCATACTAACATCTCCCCTCAAAAAACAGCCTTATTATACCACAAATAAAGAAAACTTACAATAATATTATTAACAATGAGTAAAAAGTTATACAAGTAGTTAATTTTCGTAAAATAATTACTATAATTTCCTTAAAATACTTGATTTTATTGAGATATTATGGTATCTTTATGTAGTAAGCATAACATATATTGCTTAGAAAAAATAATGGAGGTAATAAAAATGACAAAAGCAGAATTAGTAGATTTCATTGCTGAAAAAGCAGATTTAACAAAAGCTGATGCTGGTAGAGCATTAGAAGCTATGATGGAAGGAGTTACAAACGGTTTAAAAGAAACTGGAAAAGTAACATTAGTAGGTTTCGGAACTTTCACTGCTAAAAAAAGAGAAGCTAGAACTGGAAGAAACCCTCAAACTGGAGAAGCAGTAAAAATCGCTGCTAGAACAGTTCCTGGATTCAAAGCTGGAAACAAATTAAAAGACGCACTAAACTAATAAAGTGTCAAGAACTTCATTTAAGAAGTTCTTTTTTTGCCATAAAAAAAGAAATAAATTACTTTATCTCTCTACTTAAAGTCTCTACTTTACCAAGTATCATATCTTCTGAAAAGACATTAACAACAATAGTTTGATACTTAGGATTCATAGCCTGAAGAATAATAGCCTTACCACTTTTATACAGTCTTCTAACAGATAAAACATTACCCTTAACAGCAATAACAATATCATCACCACTATTATAACCATCTTTTTTTCTAAAGAATACCCTATCACCCTTCAAATAAATTGGAGCCATCGAATCATCCATCAACTTAATAGATAAATCACACATCTTACTAACTGGCTCGTAGGAGGCATTCCTATAACTATTAACAATCTTTTCTCCTCTAGAAGTAATATTATTATTACCAGTCATTGTATTAACATAACTACGAATCATTTTCTTCTCAAACAAATCTTTCTCATCCTTAGTCATAGGAATCTCATCAAATACATCAGAGTTAATATTAAAAATATTAGCAATATCAAAAAATATCTCATAAGGAATATTCAGAGTACCAGTTTCATACTTATGTAAAGTCTGCCTATTCTTCTTATAATTAAGCGCCCTAGCCAAATCCTCTAAAGAATAATTATACTTTTCTCTATATTCTTTCATAATATTACATACAAAAGGTTTTAAATCATCACTAACTAATTCTTGTTTTCTTGTTCTCATAATACACCTACTTATCTTTCATCTTAACAATTGTATATACAGGAATAAGTCCTATCATACCAATCATAATTTTAATTAAATATCTAATAACAATCATTCCAAATAACAAAGTAAAATCAAATTCTCCAATATAAGAAATAATAACAAAGATAATACTTTCTAACATCTGAATAAATAACATTGTACCAATATTACTAAACCAAAGAATATTCTTACTCCTTCTAATATAGTAATAAATATAACTACTACTCCAAAGCATCAACATAATTGATACAAAACCACCAATAAAAATTCTAATATTATTTATATCATAACCAAATAAACTATTAAAAACCTCATTACTAGTAAGTACATAATCACTATTAATAGTAAGTGACAGTAGTGAAACAATAATTCCCACTACTACATATGCTATCCCACTAGTAGTCATTATTCTCTTAACTTCATCAATGCCAAATCTTTGAATAATAATATTATTACATATAAATAATCCCATAATAATAGGAATACCAAGATTTACCTGAAAAGAAAATAAATCTATTGTCTTAAACATAATAATACTAGCTATACTAGACATTAATACCATATATAAATATAAACCATTCTTTTTACCAACTTTATAAAATATAAACATTAGAAAGAAAGTAAAAATAACTTCTAATAAAATTAATATATAATTCATTACTTCACCTTCTTTACACTAAGTATTTTATTAATAATAAATACATATATAATCATAATAATACTCTTAATAAAATAATTCTCTATAGCGATAATAATAGCCTTATCAAATCTAATAAGAAAAGCATAACTAAAATAAATAAAGATAAAAGTATCAATAAACATAAGTCCTACAATAGTAGCAATAATCTTAATATTTTTCTTTTCTTTTTCTTCTTTTAATGTCTTAAAACAATAACCACCTAAATATAAAGTAACAATCATTGCTATTGGATAAGTAATAAACATAACTAAATTATCTAAAACTAAACTTTGATATAAAGAAGAAGTTTTATCATATATCGAAGGAATCATAAAAGCATTAGATAAAAGAAACATATAAAGTACAACATTAGTAATTAATACTAACATACTAAATTTCTTATATTCTTTAACATCATATCTCTTAATAAAATAATATAAAATAGCTAATAAACCACTACTAAATATAATACTAGGATTAATATTTAAACCAAATATATTTATTAATTTAAAAGACATTAGAAAAGAAATAACTGTATAAATAACACCTAAAAAATAAAATTCATACTTTCCAAAATATTTATGTACTATATATATAAGTCCTATACAAATAACTATAAATAAAAGAAATAATACTTCTCCCACTATAAACACCTTCCTACTCATATCTATTATATCACACTTCTTTTAAGATACAAATAATTTTATAAATATTTATATTAAAATATTTTCATTTGTCTAGGAAAGCTATAATCTTTCCTAGTAATTTATAGCCTATAAGTCTATAAATTATAAACTATCATATTCGGGGTGTAAACTTGCTAAAAAAAAAGAAACCTAAGTCTGTTTCCTTTTCATTTTGATCATGTCATAGAAGGCTTCTAGTCTAGTATCAACGCCAACTTCATTATCTTCAGCATCAAAACTCATATAAATTATTGGAATACCATATTCATTACTAATAAATGGCATAATACTCATCGCAGATATCTCTGGAGTACATCCAAAACTCTTAAGATGTAAAATACCATCAAATCCTTCTAATCCATATAAATAACTTTTAACAACACTACCACTAGCATCTGCCCCTAAATGATATTTAATATATTTCTTACCCTTCCTAATCATTTTATTAAGTATAAATCTCTTAGTAATAAGTAAATAAGTAAGATCAGTATCTCTATATACTTCTACTCCCATTTTCATAATCTTTCTTTCACTATTATAAGTAGTATTAGCATCAATTAAAGAATATAATTCTCCAAGTATAGCAACTCTAAGAGGTTTAGTAGGTTTATTAATTAAAACATTTCTAAATTTCTTTCTATACTTAAAATAGTTATAAATATTTTTAAATATCCCATTATCCTTAAAACTATCCAAATATTCTTTTTCTATCTTTTCAAAAGAACCATCTATTACTTCAAATCCCATATTAAGTCTAATATATTTTTCTATCTTATCCATACAAATAATCATAACTAAACTATTAATCAAATAATAAAAAGTACTAATAGGATTAGCCCTTTTATTCATTTTTTTACAAAACTTATATCCCTTCTTAAGAGAAATATGATTATCACTAATCATATTATAAAACTCAAAGTCATAACCTAAATCTCTTAATATCTTTTCTTCAAGTTCTCCATAATATCCATATCTACATCCACCACCACCTTGAACTAAAGTATTAGCCCCTTTTTCTAATGCCTCAATATAATTACCAAGATTATATTTAAAAGGTACACATACAAAAGAAGGAGCATACTTACTACCAATTTCAATAGTTCTTTTAGTAGTAGCAGGCGGCACAATTACTTTACATTTAGTAGCCTTTCTAATAAAATAATCAAAAACAATATAATAATTTCCCAAATGTGGAAAAGAAATAACCCTATCCATTATCTCGCCTAGCCTTTATAATATCCACAAAACTCTCTAGTCTAGTCATTAACCCACTAGTAGCGGTACTATCATCAATAATAATATTAATAACAGGTACATCTTTTAACTTTCTAATAGCAAGTTCATTAACTAAAGAATCAGAAGCACAAGGAAAAGAAGATAAAAAGACAATACCATCTACACAATCTTTGTAATAGAAAGAACTACCAATATTCTCTTTAGAATAAAGAAAATATAAAGTATTAGAAAAATCTTCTGCATAAGAAATAGCAATCTTTCTATTAAGCCTATCAGAATATAAAATATCAATATCTTCATCCTTAAAATAACGAATAATATTACCACATAAATATTCATCATAAACGACATAAGGATGTGCTACAATAAGAATCTTCATTTTATTAGATCTAAGAATCTTATCTTGTTTATTAACAAGACTTAAATAATATTTTCTATTTTTAATTTTACCCTTAATATAATAAAATAAAACTTTAAAAATATTCTTATTAAATTTAATTCCCATCTTAATAAAACCAAATAATTCAAATTTACCCTTTATATAATCAATATCATAATTAAGTATTTTATCTTCAAATAAATTATTCACAACATCATATATCCCATTAAACTTCATACATACCCTATTGCCTTTTCCATAATTACATATTCTAGGTACTAGTATATAATCACATTTTTGAGATAGTTCTTTAACATGTCCTAAATAAATCTTAGCAGGAAGACAAGACTCATCAATTGATATATTACCTCCTTTATCAATAATACCCTTATTAGTAGGAGGACTTAAAATAAGTGTGCAACCAATCCCCTCAAAAAAAGTCTTCCATAAAATATAATCACGATAATATAGTAATCCTCTAGGTATTCCAATTCTAATCTTTCTTTTCATATAGCCTCCATCTAATACTATGAAAAAAATAAAAAAAAAGAACTAGTTATCATCACCTAGTCCTATATCACTAACCAATATCTATTTATCGTTTAATTTTCTCTTTTTAACATAAGGTTTAACTTTTCCTTTTGTATTCTCTACATAATCAACCTTATCTTCAGATAAATCCATATATAATTTACCACATTCATTAACCGATAAAGCTAGATCTTGTTTTTTACTAAAAATTTCCATACTTAACTTATCAATATATTTTGAAATCAAATTTAATTTACTATATAATTTATCAGAACTATCTTCATATTCTTTCTTCAATATCTTTTCTTTTTTTTCAAAAACATCCATCACTTTACAATATTTCTTATAACTAAGCAATAGACTAGAAACAAAACCAACTTCCATAGTAATTAATATAGCCAAAGGATTAACATCAATAAAAAAGGTAAAAACACTAAAGATAAAACAAAAAAATAAACTCATATATATTGATTTAAAAAGTCTATTTGTTTCTTTTTGTCTTTGCCTATCGTTCTTATTCTTAACACTTTTCATTTTTCTATTATACTCGTTAAAAAGGGCATCATATTCACTATCTAAATCATTGTATTCATAAATCATAGTTTCTTTCAAAGTTTCCAATTCATCAAGAGCAAGTTCCTTAACAAATTTATTGTATGTTTCTTCATAATAATTCATAATAACCTCCAAATAATACCAATATTATAATATACTAAATATTAAAAGTCAAGAAAAAAGAACTAGTTCTCATCTTCTAGTTCTTCATCATCTACTATAGTTAAATCAGCATAATCATCATCTATTAAATCAGCATCACTATCATCAGTATAATCATCATCATAATTATCTTCTTCACTCATATTCTCATCATCAATAACATCTTCATCTTCTTCTTCAGAGTCAACTTCTTCATATATATCATCAATATCAATTTTAACAGAATGATTAGCTCTTAAATCCCAATTACCATCATTAAGTAAAATAAATTCTTTAGAAGTAGTAAGTGATTCAAAGAAGTCACCAATTCTTTCTTGGTACTCTTCATCAGATAACTCAAGTAATTTACATACCTCTTTAAATAAATCAGCAGTATTCATTGGTTTTTTATTTTCCTTTAAATATAATTCTGCTATTTTAGCATAAGATAACATTTCAAGATTTTCTTTACTCATTTTACTAAGCATAATATTTCCTCCTACATTTCCTCTCTAAGAATTAACCCTAACATATATGCAGCATTGTTAATAACAACTTTTACTGCGTTAATAAGGGCTATTCTCTCCTTAGTATATATTTCATCATCAGTAACAATCTTTTCTACTGAATAATAACTATGGAATAATCCAGCAAGTTCAAATAAATAATTAGCAACCAAATGTGGTAACCCCTTTGAAGCAGCACTAATAATAACATCTTCAAATTCTAATAATTTATTCAAAATAGTATATGCACTATCACTCTCTATAGTACTAAATTTAATATCTTTTGGAATTTCTTTTCCTCTAAGAATAGAACTAATTCTAGCATTAGCATACTCAATATAGTAAATTGGATTCTCATTACTATTTTTAACTGCTAAATCAAGATCAAAATCCATTTGTGTATCTAAACTCTTAGAAGCAAAGAAGTATCTAGCAGCATTAACACCAACATCTTCAATTAACTCATTAAGAGTAATAGTTTTACCTGTTCTTTTACTAAGTTTAACCTCTTCACCATTTCTAAGAAGTCTAACCATCTGAAGAATTCTAATATCAATCTTAGATGAATCATAGCCAACAAATTCAAGTGAAGATCTAAGTCTATGAATATAACCATGGTGATCTGAACCTAATACATCAATAAGTCTATCATAACCCCTATTAAATTTATCGCTATGATATGCAATATCAGGAAGAAGATAAGTATAATTACCATCACTCTTAACTAATACCCTATCTTTCTCATCATATAAATCAGTAGTCTTAAGCCATAAAGCCCCTTCATCAATATAACATTTACCACTATTTTTAAGTTTATTCAAAGTATTTTCAACAAATCCACGATCATATAAAGACTGTTCACTAGTAAACACATCAAAATTAACTCTAAACTTATCTAAATCCTTCTTAATACCATCAAGTAAAATATCAAGACCTTTTTGTCTAAAGAATTCAATATCTTCATCTAATTTACTATCACCATATTCATCATATAAAGATTCCGCTATTACAATAATTTCTTTACCATGATAACCATTCTCTGGAATAGCAAATTCTACTCCACATCTTTCTTTATATCTTTCTTTAATAGATACACCTAAATTATACATCTGATTACCAGCATCATTAATATAATATTCTCTTGTAACATCATATCCAGCAAAAGACATTATCTTAGATAAACAGTCACCATACACAGCACCTCTACCATGACCAATATGTAAAGTACCAGTTGGATTAGCAGATACATACTCAATATTAATCTTTTCTAATTTACCAAAATCACTCTTACCATAGTTCTTTCCCATATCATTAATAACATTAATATTATTAAGTAAATAATCTTTATTAATATAGAAATTAATAAATCCAGGATTAGCAACCTCTATTCTATCAATCATATCATCACTAATATTCTTGATAATATCATTAGCAATATTAATAGGACTAGACTTAAGTTCCTTAGTAAGTAAAAAGGCTACATTTGTAGAATAATCACCATTTTTCTTATCTTTAGGAATCTCAATAACTATTTTATTAACATCCATATCTACTGGTAAACTCTTTTTTATAATATACTGTAATTTATTTTTTATACTCATAAAATATCACCCATTTCAATTAGTAATTCATATTCGCATTCTGTATCAGCAATAACATACTTAATATAAATCTTATTATCATTAACATCAAACATCTTCATATTAATATCCATATCAACAGAATAACCATGTTCTTTAAGATAATAATTACTTTTACCATGTTTCTCGTTAAAAGAAAAACTATTAATAAAATCATTACCATCTCTAACAAGTAAAATATCATTATCATTAATCTTAATAGAATACTTAACACCATCAAATACAAAAGATATCTTTTCCTTATTTTTAATACCTTTTTCATTAAAAGTAATAAGTTCATTTTCTGTATTATTTTTTAAATAACCATTAATTTTAACTCTAATAATATCACTTCCAAACATTTCATTTGAAATCATATCATATCTTTAAAAAAAATACAACATATTTTACGCAATTTTTATCATAATAATAAATGACATACAAAAACAACAAAAATGAGGGATATAAATGAAGAAAAAAACAAAGAAAATAATACTATTAAGTTTATCACCATTACTAGTATTTATATTAATCCATATAGTAGTCTTTACCTATGCCTTTATAACACCAAAATTAGAAATAAATAAATCACAATCATTCTATTTATATGATACTAAAAATGAATTAGTATTTAATGATGATAAAGATTGGATACCATTAAAAGAAATAAGTCCATATCTAGTAGAAGCCACTTTATCAACAGAAGATAAATATTTTTACAAGCACATTGGTTTTGATTATCTAAGAATAGGAAAAGCAATGATAACAAATATTATCAAAAAGGACAAAAGTGAAGGAGCCTCCACTATTACTCAGCAGTATGCCAGAAATCTTTTTCTAAACTTTGAAAAAACTTGGAAAAGAAAAATAGATGAAGCCCTTCTAGCCACTGAATTAGAAGTACATTATAGCAAAAATGAAATACTAGAAGGTTATCTAAATACCATTAATTATGGTGGAGTATATGGAATAGAAGCCGCATCTAAATACTATTTCAATAAATCAGCAAAAGACCTCACCCTAGCAGAAGCATCCCTACTAGCAGGAATACCAAAATCTCCTAATAACTATTCACCAGTAAAAAATTATACTAAGTCCAAAGAAAGACAAAAAATAGTCTTAAGGATGATGCAAAAAAATAAAAAGATAACTACTGAAGAATATAATAACGCCATAAATACTAACCTAACTATTATAGGTAAAAAAGAAAAAAGCAATATAACAAGTATTAATTATTTCAAAGACTCTGTATTAGAAGAATTAAAAAAATTAACTAATATACCAGAAGAAATAACTAAAACAGGAGGTTTAAAAATATATACAACTCTAGATATAGAAGCTCAAGAAGATTTAGAAAAAGCTGTATATAGTTATATAAATGATGAAACCAAAGTAGAAACAGCCGCTATCATGATGAATCCTAATACTGGAGGAGTAATAGCCATGATAGGAGGCAATGATTATAATAAAAGTGAATATAATAGAGCCACTAAAGCCAAAAGACAAGTAGGTTCTACAATGAAACCATTATTATATTATACTGCTCTAGAAAGTGGCTTTACAGCATCATCATCATTTACTAGTGAAAAAACAACCTTTACCTTTGCCGGAGATAAAACATATAGCCCAAATAACTATAATAATACCTATGCCAATTGCCCAATATCAATGGCAGCAGCCATCTCTTACTCTGATAACATATATGCTGTCAAAACTCATCTCTTTCTAGGAGAAAATATGTTAATAAATACTGCTAAAAGATTAGGAATAACTAGTAATCTAACCGCAATTCCATCTCTAGCCTTAGGTACTGAAGAAATAAGTTTATTAGAAATGACAACAAGTTATTCATCATTTGCTAATTTAGGATACAAAGTAGAACCACATTTTATTAAAAAAATAGTAGACTCCAAAGGAAATATTTTATATGAAAATAAAGAAGAAAAAGAACTAATACTTAATCAAAGTCTTACTTTTATATTAAACGAAATGTTAACATATACCTATAATAAAAACTTTATTGACTATAACTATCCAACTCTAATATCATTATTACCTAACATAACTCATAAATATAGTATTAAGTCAGGAACAACTGATACTGATTTATTAATAATAGGTTATAATAAAGATGCTGTTCTAAGTATTTGGAATGGTTATGATGATAATAGTAAAATAGAATCAAAAGAATATTCATATCATAAAAATATATGGATAGATACTATGGAAGCATATTTCAAAGATAAAGAAACAACATGGTATGATATACCTTCTAATGTTGTAGGAGTATTAGTAAACCCTATAACAGGTGTAATAGCAAATGATAATGATACAAAAAAAGAAATGTTCTTCTATATAAAAGGAACAGAGCCAACATTAAATGGAACTACTAAAGATCTAGATGCTGTCTTCAAAGAAGAAAATAGTTTAAACGAACAAAAAGAAGCACCATAAAAAGATGCTTCTTTTCCTATCCACTTCAAATACTAAATATCACCAAATAAATAACTTTTTATAGACAATTTTAATTGTAAAGAATAATCATATATAAATGTAATAAGTAAATCTAAACTATAAAATTTTCATCACCAATCGATTACATAGATATAAAGTTTTAAAATAGATAGTAATGGCTTGAAATAGTTATCCCAATTTAACTCTTAAAATAACTTAAAGAGACCACTTACATTACAAAGAAATTTCAAATTCAATAGAATTTAACTTGGATATTTCAAAGTCAGTTCTTTGTATTTGTTCTTCTAATGTCTTAGATTTTTCTCTTATTTCATCAGCATTATAATTAACATCAACACAATCAAAATAAGAATTGTTAACCTCAGTAACTCTTCTTTTAGCACTTTTGCATTTTAATAAATCATCATAAAAGGATTTTAACTTCCTTAGATAAGTATTATCAACAATAGCGCTTTGAATAGTTCTGCCATCAGATAACTTAAATGAGTTGTTTTTTTCATATAAAGTAGCTTTTAATTTAGATATTTTTTTCAAAATATTCTCTTGTTCCATCAGAGCCTCATCAAAGTCTTTCTTATAATCTTTAATAACATTAGCTGTTCCATCAAGTTCGATAATAGTTTCATTGAAAATCATTTCTTCAATATGAGAAGTTATATTGGTAAATTTCTTTTCCTCATCCGCTATTATATTCATTAATTCTGAAATATTTGTTTTCATATATATTACCTCCGCTTTCGTATACAATTATATAACAAAAATTTAAAAAAAGGTCTCTTTAAAAGAGACAATGTTATTTTTATAAAATAACACCAGCATAAGTATATAGATAATCATTTATAATATTAATATCATAAATATCATTTTCTATACAATAAGATATAACTAAGTCAAAATTATTATTTTTACTTAAACTATATCCAGCACTTGAAAGTAAATTATTAAACCTATTTTTATCTAATGATAAAGATAGACATAACTTAATAACAGTATTTTTTTTAGGAATATAATTATTATAACATCTTATCTTAGAAAACAACTTTCTATCTATACCTGCCCTTTTATAAATCTCTGCATCTTTATAGCCTCCTTCATCTATGTAAGAAAAAAGAAGACTATTAAATGTCAAAGATTTATTTTGATTTAGATATTCTTTAATTTTGTTATTCATTGTTATACCTCCTGCAGCACCTTTGCTGACACCAAAAAATATAAACAATTCAAAAAATCTAAATCAATAGTATTATATATACTTTTTTTATAAAAGTCAATATAAAAAATCACTAGTATTAAACTAATGATTCCAAATAAATATAAATCTATCTCTACCACTATAATCTTTTTCTAAAGATATATTAACATTATCAAAATATTTATTAATAATATTAAGAATATCATTTCCTTGTTTATAACCTATTTCAAAGGCTATAAGAAACCTATCATTCAAGTATTTTCTACATTCTCTAAGTATTTTATCATAAAAATATAACCCATTATCATCAGCATATAATGCCATATGTGGTTCATTATTATAAACAACATCCATAATATCTTCATCATAACTAATATATGGTGGATTACTAATAATAACATCATACTTATCATTAATATTAGAAAAAACATCACTCTCTATAAAATTAACATCAGTATTATTAATTTTATTATTTTCTCTAGCAACATCAAGAGCATCTTTAGATATATCAACAGCAGTTACCATACTATTATCTAATAATTTATTTAAAGTAATAGCAATACACCCACTACCAGTACCAATATCAAGTATTTTAATTTCATTATTAAAATACTTATTTATATATTTAATAGTTTTTTCTACTAATAATTCAGTCTCAAATCTAGGTATTAAAGTATTCTTATTAACTTTAAATGTATTACCATAAAAATCAACATTTCCAACAATATATTGCGCTGGTATACCACTTTCTAACTCTTTAATAGCAGTCTCCATATCTTTATCTTTTAAATATTTTTTTAAATATTCTATTTCTTTATTCATAAACTTATTAAATAGTTCCTTCTAATTTCTTTTTTTGATCTTCATTAATTAAAGCCTCAATTAAATCTTCCATATCTCCATCCATAACTCTATCTAAGTTCATTGAAGTATATCCAATTCTATGATCAGTAATTCTATTTTGTGGATAATTATAAGTTCTTATCTTCTCACTTCTATCTCCAGTACCAATCTTAACTTTTCTTTCAGCTGCCTCTTTTTCCTCTTGTTCTCTAAGTTTCATATCATAAAGTCTAGTTTTAAGTATTTTAAAAGCAAGTTCTTTATTTTTAATCTGACTTCTTTCAGTTTGTGAATAAACAATAATACCAGTAGGAATATGTGTAAGTCTAACAGCACTATCCGTAGTATTAACACCTTGTCCACCACATCCACTACTTCTTGTTATATCAATTCTAACTTCTGATTCATCAAGTTCAAAATCAAATTCTTCAGCCTCAGGCATAACAAGAACAGTAGCAGTACTAGTATGCACTCTACCCTGACTTTCAGTAGCAGGAACTCTTTGTACCCTATGAGCACCACTTTCATATTTTAGTTTAGAATAAACACAATCGCCCTTAACCATAAATTCAATTTGTGAATATCCACCAGCAGTACCTTCAACAGCATTAAGTATTTCTATTTTCCATCCCTCATTAGAAGCATATCTACTATACATATCAAATAAATCACCAGCAAAAATATTAGCCTCATCCCCACCAGCAGCTCCTCTAATTTCCACAATAACATTTTTTTCATCATTAGGATCATGTGGTATTAACAATACTTCAAGTTCACTTTCTAACTTATTTTTCTTTTCCTCAGCATTAGTAAGTTCTTCTTTAGCAAAATCAGCCATATCCTTATCTTTTAATAATTCCTTAGCCTCTTCAATATCATCTAACACTTTTTTATATTCTTTATATACTTCAACAGTCTTCTCTAACCCAGTTCTTTCTTTAGAAAGAAGAGTCATTTTCTTAATATCTGATATAATCTCAGGACTAGCAAGTTCTTCCCCAATCTCATTATATCTTTTTAATGTAGCCTCTAGTCTATCTATCATAGATTATCCCTCATTTCCTTAAATATTATATAATAAAAAAATAAAAAAGTAAATTAATAATACCAAATTAACTCATTTTCTAAGTATATATCATTAACTTATATATAATATATATGGTTGATATCTCAGCTTAAGACTACTTTAGTAGGCTCAAGTTGACACTTCAAAACCTTAGATTTGAAGTGAATAAACAAAAATTTAAAAAAAATCATAATTTATTATTGACAATAATAATAAAATGTAATACAATTTAGACATATTTATTAAGCAACGACGAATATTAAGTAATTATTTCAAATAGTATTAAATATAGAGAGTTAATGTTTGGTGGAAATTAACAATACCGAAATAACGAATTACAATATTAAGAGTTTAATCGGTAAAAACCGTTATCATATTAAGACAATATTATTAATAAATAAAAATAAAATATTGTAAATAAAGGTGGTACCACGAGTAATTTCGTCCTTTTGGTATCATCTTTTTTTATATAAAAAAGGAGAGGATAAAAATGAAATTATATGACGATTTAGTATGGAGAGGATTAATAAAAGACTTTTCAAGTCCAGATTTAATAGATAAGTTAAACAATGAAAAATTAACATTTTATATAGGTACAGACCCTACTGCCGATTCATTACATCTAGGACATTTATCAAGTTTTTTAATAAGTAAAAGATTAAAAGACTATGGTCATAATCCAATCCTATTAGTAGGAGGAGGAACAGGTTTAATAGGAGACCCAAGGCCAACCGCAGAAAGAGACACAATTGTAAAAGAAGAATTATTCAGAAACACAGAATGCCTAAAAAATCAAGTACAAAGATTATTTGGCTTCAAAGTAGTAAATAACTATGACTGGATAAAAGATATTTCCGCTATCGACTTTTTAAGAGATTATGGAAAACACTTCAATGTAAATTACATGATCAATAAAGACATTGTAAGAAGAAGATTAGAAAGTGGCATTACTTATTGTGAAATGTCTTACATGATATTACAAAGTTTAGACTTCTTACACCTAAATAAAGAATATGGCTGTACACTTCAAGTAGCAGGTTCAGATCAATGGGGAAATATAACCGCTGGTATTGACCTAATAAGAAAGAAAACAGGACAAGAAGTATATGGTTTTACAATGCCACTAATACTAGACAAATTTGGAAATAAATTTGGTAAGAGTGAAGGAAATGCACTATGGCTAGATAAAAACAAAACTTCCCCTTATGAAATTTATCAATACCTAGTAAATACAGATGATTCAAAAGTAGTAGAATACCTAAAAGTATTTACATTCCTATCACATGAAGAAATAAATAAATTAGAAGAAAAGGTAAAAACAGAACCAGAAAAGAGAGAAGCCCAAAAAGCACTTGCTAGTGAAGTAGTAAGATTCTTACATGGTGAAGAAGAACTACAAGAAGCAATCAAACTAACAGAATGTCTATTTACTGGTAATGTAAAAGAACTAACTGATGAAGAAATAGAAATGGTATTTAAAGGAATGCCTACTATCGAAACAAAAGAAGATACAATAATAAATATAATGACAAATAATGATATAGCATCATCAAAAAGAGAAGCTAGAGAATTCTTATCAAATAATGCCATCACATTAGATGGAGAGATAATAAATGATGAAAATCATATCATAACAAATAACAAAAAGAATCACATCATCAGAAGAGGAAAGAAAAAATACTACTTAATAAAAATAAACTAAAGTTTTCTATGAAACTTTAGTTTTTATTTTTAAAATATTATTACTCCTATTAGGAATATTAAAATATACTTTTACATCATTACTAGTTAAACTATATAAAAAATCCTCAAAGCAAATATCTCTATTATTAATATTAACATAATCATCATATGCCTCTTTAACAAATATTTTCTTATTATCGAAATGTATAAAATTATTAAACATATAAAATTCATCATCATCTTCAACAATACAACTATTCATCTTAATAGAATAATCATTCATTAAATATGAAAGTTCACTACAGCTAATTTCTCTTCTAGTTAAAAAAACACCAGCCATAAATGAAGAAAAATTTTCTACATTTTCCACTGAATTCACCTCACAATGTAAAATTATATATTAAAAATAAATAAAAGTCAAAACAAATATTTAAATTTATCAACTTTTCTGATATAATATATGCTTGAAGGAGGAACTATGAATCAAGTATTAGACGACATTAATTTTGATAATTATGTAGTAATCGGTGTCTCTGCAGGGCCTGACTCAATGTGCCTATTAGACTTGCTAGAAAAAAAGACAAACAAAATAATAGTATGTCACATAAATCATAATATCCGCAAACAAAGTATAATAGAAGAAAATTATTTAAAAGAATACTGTCAAAAACATAACTTAATATTTGAAACAATGACTATAAAAGAATATAAAGAAAATAATTTTGAAAATGAAGCCAGAAAAATAAGATATAACTTCTACGAAGAAATACTAAAAAAATATCATTCAAATCAGTTATTTCTTGCCCACCATGGCGATGATTTAATTGAAACGATATTAATGAAAATAGAACGTGGTTCTAATATCGAAGGTTACGCAGGTATAAAAAGAATAAGTAAATTACCAAATTATACTATTATAAGGCCACTACTACCATATACTAAAGAAGATATCAAAAATTATAACAAATCACATAATATCACATATTATATTGATAGTTCTAACACAAACATCGACTATACTAGAAACTGGTATCGCCACAAAGTGCTTCCTATCTTAAAAGAAAGAAAGGAAGATATTCATCTAAGTTTTCTAAAATATTCTGAAACATTACAAGAATATAATGAATATATAGATAGAACAATCCAAGAAAAAATACCAAATATCTATCAAAATAATACTATCAATATAGATGTATTAAATAGAGAAGATCCATTTATTCAAAAAAATATCTTATACTACATAATGAATAACTTATATAATAATAAAAGTAATATTATCACTAGTAAACACATAAATAATATATTATCTCTAGTAAACAATAATAAACCAAATATAAAAATAAATCTTCCTCAAAACAAAATACTAATAAAAGAATATAATAAATTATACATAAAAGATAATAATAGTAATAATAATAACTATAAATTAGAACTAAAAAATAATATAAAGATAAATAACATAACCTTTGTATTAAAAGAAAAAGAAGACAGTGATGGTAACAACATATGTAGACTAAATAGTAAAGATATAAATTTTCCCCTATATTTTCGTAATAGAAAAAACGGAGATTACATAATACTTAAAAATAGTAATGTTAAAAAGAAAATAAAAGAAATATTTATTGAAAATAAAATTCCATTATCCAAAAGAAACAATTATCCACTGCTAGTTGATGCCAAAGATAATATCCTATGGATACCAAATATAAAAAAAAGTAATTTATGTAATAAAAAAGAAGAAAACTATGATATAATAATTAAGTACATTGAAGGAGATGAAAATAATGAATAAAAAAGATATCAAGAAAAATTTATTACCATATGTATTCTTATTAGTATTCTTTATAGGATGCCTAGTAGCATTTAAAATGTTCAACAACACAGTAAATGAACTTACCTATGATGAATTCTTACAAGACTTAAATGGTGGTAAAATAACAGAATTAACAATTACACCAAAGGTAAGAACAGACACATATAAATTAACTGGTAAATTAGATGAATATAAAGATAACGAATACTTTATACTATATATTCCTCAATCAGAAGAATTTATATCAAAAATAACTGCCGCCAAAGAAGGAACAGGGTCTTTCAAACTAACTATAATAAATGACCCAGAAGCATCATCATGGTTATTAGTAATAGCTAATGTAGTTCCATACATAATATTAGGTGGACTAGTAATTTGGGTATTCACAAAACAACTAGGTGGTGGAAACAAATCTATGGACTTTGGAAAATCAAGGGCTAAACTAGTCGAAGAAAGTAAAGCAACATTCAAAGATGTAGCAGGTTTAACCGAAGAAAAAGAAGAAGTACAAGAATTAATAGACTTCTTAAAAAATCCTAAGAAATTCACTAGTATGGGAGCAAGAATACCAAAAGGAGTTCTATTAGTAGGACCTCCAGGAACAGGTAAAACATTACTAGCTAGAGCCGTTGCCGGCGAAGCAAAAGTACCATTCTATTATATAAGTGGATCAGACTTTGTAGAATTATTCGTAGGTATTGGTGCTTCAAGAGTAAGAGATATGTTCAAACAAGCAAAAATGAATGCTCCATGTTTAATATTTATCGATGAAATAGATGCTGTTGGAAGACAAAGAGGTACAGGACTTGGCGGAGGACATGACGAAAGAGAACAAACTCTTAACCAATTACTTACTGAAATGGATGGATTTGGTGCTAATGAAGGAATAATTATTATAGCCGCTACTAACAGACCAGATGTCCTAGATCCAGCATTATTAAGACCTGGAAGATTTGATAGACAAGTAACAGTAAGCTTACCAGATAAAAATGCTAGAATAGAAATATTAAAAGTACACGCTAAAAACAAAATACTAGATAAAGGTATCACTTTAGAATATCTAGCCAAAAGAACTCCAGGATTTTCCGGAGCGGACCTAGAAAACTTACTTAATGAAGCAGCATTACTTGCCGTAAGAAGAAATAAAAAAGCCATAACAATGGCTGAAATAGATGAAGCAACAGACAGAGTTCTAATGGGACCTGCCAAAGTAACAAAGAAATATACAGACAAAGAAAAAAAATTAGTAGCCTTCCATGAAGCAGGTCATGCTGTAATGGGATTAAAATTAGATGGCGCTAATGAAGTACAAAAAATAACAATTATCCCAAGAGGCCATGCTGGTGGATATACTATGATGACACCTAAAGAAGAATCATTTAACTATACAAAAAATGAATTACTAGAATCAATCTGTGGATTACTAGGAGGAAGAGTTGCAGAAGAAGTAACATTTCATGAAATAACAACTGGTGCCCACGATGACTTTAAAAAAGCAACCAAAATTGCCAGAAGTATGGTAACAGAATACGGAATGAGTTCTTTAGGACCAATGATGCTTGAAGAACCAGATGGAAATACATTCTTAGGTAGAGACTATACAAAAAATAGAAATATTTCTGATACTGTAGCTCATGAAATAGATGAAGAAATGCGTTCAATAATTAATACTTGTTATGAAAAAACAAAAAAAATAATAAATGAAAATAAAGATTTATTAGCATTAATAGCCAATACACTTCTTGAAGAAGAAACAATAACAAAAGAAGAAATTGATTATCTAGTAGAACATGGTCATTTACCAGAAGAAAAATCCACTGAAGAATCTAAAGAAGATAATACAAAAGAAACAAATAAAAAAAATAAAAAAGAAGTAAAGAAAGAAGATACTAAATCAAAATAGTATCTTCTTTTATTCATCTGTATCATCATCAGGAAGCCTAATAATAAGTTCCCCATCTTTAGAATACATATACTTTTCTCTAGCATATCTAGCAACATATTCTGGATCTTTTAACTTTTTAATATCCGAATTAAGTTTATCTTCTTCATCTTTCAAAGTAACTAATTTTTCACTTAAAGTCTTTTTTTCATTTTTAATTTCTATAATTTTACTAACATTAGAAAAGAAACTATAACTAAGAGACCCAATTATAGAACCAAATATAATAAAAAATAAAAATATTCTAGTCTTAGCCTTTTTATTCAACTTTTTCTTAGCCATAATCTCCCACCTTTCTAAAAGAATTATATCACACCTTATTTTTTTTTACAATCAATTTCTTATAAATGACAAAAGATAACAAATAACCTGTAAACATAGTCAAAAAAAAGTATAAATGCAAAATACCATTATTAATTTTAATAAGTATTAAAAAATATAATAAAGAAATAAAAATAACAAACAAAAAAGAAATTATAATTCGATATACAATTTTTCCTTCATATAAAAACTTTTGATTAACTTCTAATAATATATAAAATATTATCCCATATATAAAAGAATATAATAGAGAAAAAATCTGAATCTTTAAAATCATTTAAATAATTTATTTAATAAAGAATTATCATTATCTTTTTTATTATTACTATCTAAATAAACCATACTATCAATTTTTCCTTTGATAGAAACATTTCCCTGATATGTATCAAGTTTAATAATCTCAAGTTCATTTCCTTTAATAACAAGATAACCAAGTGTTGTTTCCATCAAAAACTCTTCACTATCAAAACTTTCAATCTTTTTAACACCACTAATAACAATATTCTTTCTTTCTACTAAAGTAATACCATGATTAAAACCATTATCTACTTCTTTAACTTTATCCATATCATCACCCATAAAATAATATGCCAAATAAATTCAATATATGAAAAAAACTACTATTAAAGTAGTTTATTCTTCCATATTATTATATGCATCAAGGATTAAATCTTCAAATAACTTTCTAGTTTCCTTATTAATAGGATGTGCTGTGTCTCTATGACTTCCATCTGGAAGAGTCTTACTAGGCATTGCAATAAATAATCCATCATCACCCTCTAAAATTCTAATATCCTCAACTAAAAAGCATCCATCAATTAGAACTTTAGCAATTCCTCTCATCTTTGAATTTTCTTTTTTTTCAATTTTGACTAACTTGTCAAGTTTTAACTCCATGTAATCAACTCCTTCTAGAAATAATACTTTCTAATTACATTGTATATTATTTAATAAAGAAAAGCAAGTTTTTTTACATAAATTTTACAATTTATCAAAAAAAAGTTCAATAGTATTAGTAAGAACATCTCTATAACTAAAACTTTTAACCTCATCGCTATCAGTTTTAATAATAAAAATATAATTATAAGTCTCTGATATTATCCCTGAATATTCTTCTTTTTTATTTCTACTACCATTATATATAATCTTAACATTATCACCTAGTTTACTATCTATATTATTCTTAATTTTTTCAATAGTCATAATTATCTAGGATACCCAATATACATAGTACCCTTAGTAATAATCCCCCCTATTCCATCTGCACCATATTTAGTTTTAGCAAGTATTTTAATCAAATCAATATTATTATTTTTATCTGAAAAAGCAAGACAAGCCGCTATAATAGCAGGATCAAGTGCATGAATATTAATTCTTTTAGGACTTGAAGCAAAATTAGCACCTGCCTTAATTAGCTCTTCATAATTAGACTGACAAGCACCTGCTATTATAAATAACTTTTCATGTGAACTCTCATATTTTCTAGCTTCTTTCACAGCCAAAACAAAATTACTAGTATTTTTATAATTATTACCACTTCTTTTCTTTCTATAATAAGCATCATGACCAGTAATAACTAAAATATCAGGATTATATTTTTTTAAATTATCATTTACAACCTCAATAAGATTATTTTCATCAACATAAACTCCATAAGCCTTTAATCTATTTTTTTTATAAAAATTCATACACTTTTCTAAATATTCATTATCACCATCAATATGAAGAATTCTGCCAGGTAAATAAAAATACTCATCTCTTTCTAATGACCTATACCCGTCAATCTCTGGAGAAAAATCATCAATAGAATTAGAATTATATATTTTCAAATCATCACTAGGACTATCTGCAAATAATCTAACTACTACCCCTTTTAAAACATAAATGTCTTCCTTAATATCAATAATTTTAAATATAATATCATTATCATAAGATTTCCTAGTAACTAAATCACCAATATTAAACATACTATCACCCATAAAATAATATGATATAAAAAAAAATATATAACAAAAAAGAGCTACTTTAGTAACTCATTTGAAATTTCAACAAAAACATAATATGGAATCTTTTCACTTCTCATGCTAAGATCATAACCATATTTTTCTAACACTTTAGAAACAATATCTAAATTATATTTATTTATTAAATTATTTTTAATTGTCTTTCTCTTAAATTGAAAAGAATCTTTAACTAATTTATCAAAATGTTCAAAAGAAGTAAGATCTTCAAGATTATCTTTTCTTATCATCTTAATAACAGCAGAATCAACATTAGGAGTCGGATAAAAAGCCTTCCTATCAACATCAATAATTTTCTCTATATTAAAATAATAATTAAGAAGAACAGTTATCTGACCATATTCTTTTGTACCAACAGGAGCAGATAATCTTTCCGCCACCTCTTTTTGTATCATAATAACAATCTCATTAGCAGGTATAGTTTCCATAACAAATTTGCTAACAATTGGTGTGGTAATATAATATGGTAAATTAGCTACTATATAAATATTTTTATAATTATATTTCTTTAAATCTTCTTTAACATCACGATATAAAAAATCATCCCATATAATATCATAGTTATTAAATTCCAACAATTCTCTACTAAGAATTTTTTTTAACCTAGTATCAATTTCATATAAAAGTACAAAATCGGCCTTTTTAAGTAATTTTTTAGTTAAATTACCACTACCAGGTCCAATCTCAATAATCATATTATTTTCTTTATAATCAATAGCATTAGCAATATTATCAACTACACTATCATCTATCAAAAAATTTTGCCCTAAACTTTTTCTAAAATCAAAATTATAAATCATTAATATATAACAATAACAAAAATTTCAGTCAGTATTAAAAATACTGAAATTAATGTTAATCCCAATCCAATTTTACCAATATTACTTTTTTTATTAACTAGAGCAAAAATTAAAGAAATAATCGTAAAGAACATCGTAGTACTAACAAAACCTAATCCATATATAATTCTTTCATAAGCTTTAGTATACATACCAACCTCACTTATATCATAAAAAAACAATGAAAAAGACAATATAAAAGATATAATACTAAAAACCAAAGTAACAACATTAAAAAGTTTTATATTATTCTTTTTACTTTTCACCTTATTTTCACGTTTTTTTAATATAACACCACAATTTAAACAAACATAAGCATCTTCATCAACTTTATTACCACAATTTGAACAATACATAAAAATTCCTCCTACTAGATAATTTTACCACATAAAAAAAATAGAATCAATAACTATGATTCTATTTATGATAAGTTTCATTATTTAATATTTTACATGATCTATAAATCTGTTCTAACAATACAACCCTAAATAGCTGATGTGGAAAAGTAAATTTAGAAAATGATAATTTATAATTACTTATTTCTTTTATACTTTTATCTAAACCATCAGAGCCCCCAACAATAAATATAATATTAGGATTAGTAATAAATATTTTATCTATTTTATTAGCAAGTTCTATAGAAGTAAGCATACTACCTTCAATCTCTAAAGTAATAACATAATCATTACTCTTAATATGTTGCTTAATTTTAATAGCTTCTTCTTTCATATTAGAGTCATTCACTTCAATAATATCTATTTTATAATACTTAGAAATCCTCTTTTCATAATCAGAAATAGCATCTCTTAAATACTTTTCTTTAACTTTTCCAACACAAATAATCTTAATCATAACTTAACAAGCTCCGTCTCTTTATTTTGTTTAGCAATAATAATATTATCAACATGAGTATCACTATCATTAAGCCTTTCAATAAGTGTATTATAAGCAAGCTCCTCAGTATTATTATCTTCAGATAAGTGAGCAAGAATAATACATTTAGTATTATTTCCTATAAAAGAAGACAAATATTTAGCCGAATCATAATTAGATAAATGACCTTTATCAGATAATATTCTTTGTCTTAAGTTAAACGGATAACTACCATTATTAAGCATTTCAATATCATGATTAGACTCCATAACATAAACATTTCTATTACTTAAAATATCAAAATACTTCTTATTAATATATCCAGTATCAGTAATATAAACAATAGAGTCATCACCACTTATGATTATATAACCTCTAGAATCAGGAGCATCATGAGAAGTCTTAATAGCAATAATATGCATATCTCCAATATCAAATTCATTTTCTAAAAATACATAATTATTTAAATAATCTAAACTCTTTAACATAACATCTGTAATATAAACAGGAATATTATATTTATTTTCAAACACCTTAAGGCCCTTAACATGGTCAACATGAGTATGAGTAATTAGTACTGCATTTATTTCTTCAGGCTCAACGCCAATATCCTCTAATTTTTCCTTTACATATTTAGCACTATTACCAATATCAATAAGTATTTTTACCTTTTCAGATTCTATATAAGTAGTATTCCCTTTACTACCAGAAGACAAAACACAAATTTTCATCAATAGAAATTTAGAGGATTAACAGGAGTTCCATTAGAGCTACCAACCATAACTCCAAAATGTAAATGTGTACCGCCATAAGGATTATAAGAACTAGGTGTAGGTACAACATATCCTGTATTTCCCATAGTTGCAATTTTTTGTCCTCTAGCAACCGTTTGACCAACACTAACATTAATCTCCCTTAAATGCATATAAATAGTATAATAACCTCCTGCATTATGATTAACTATAATATAATTACCTCTTCCACCATTACATCTAGTATAACCTGGTGAACAACCACCAACAGCTTTAACAACCACACCGTTATTAGCAGCATATATTGAAGAACCATAACCAACATATATATCTAAGGCATCATGGAAAGAACCCCAACGATACTCAAAATAAGTAGTAATAGTATAAGGTTTGTCAGTTGGCCATGCCCAATAACTTAAATCAGCAACATTAGGAGCATATTTTTGACCCTTAACAATAATCCTATTAATAGCAGGTTTAATTTCCGTAGAGCTAGCAACAGTACCAGAAACCAATTGACCATTAATATACTGACTCTTTCTAGTTACTTTATATAAACCATTTTCACCATCTCTAATAACTTCTTGATAACCAACATATTGACTAGAATCATATTGAATTTCCGTATCATAATCACGTTCTTCTTCTCCAACACTATGTACATCTACAACAACAGATACTATAGGATCGATTAGTCCAACATTTACTTTTTGATTCTCATAAAGTAAATTATTAGCACTTGTAAAACTTGGATTAGCAATCAAAAATTCCTGAACATTAAGCTTATGACTACTAGCAATTGATTCAATACTATCCTCTGCTTTAACTGTATAAGTTTCCTGTTCATCAAGTGTTCCATATAATAAATACTTACTAAGTTCATCACTATCAACAAATATTTTTTGATCAGTAGGAATTAAAGCTTCTTTATAAGTAATTTCATCATCAACATCAATATTCTCTATCATACTACCTGAATCTTTAACCTCTTCTTGTGTACCAGCTAAAAACTTCTCATATTGATCTTTATCAACAAAAGCCTTAATAGTATTTTCCAAAGCATCATCAAAAACTTCCTTAGATAATACATAAATATTAGTTGTCTTAGTTTCATTTTCTTCCGAATCTTCACTCTTTACTTTACTAACAATTTTAATTTCATAACCCTTAACAGTAAATTTCTTATTATCAATAATTTTATTATATATCTGTTCATCACTATTAACAGAAGTATCATAAGTAAAATTCTTTTTTATTTCAACCCCTTTAGGAGTATATACAGTATCAACATTGTACTTATTTTTTAATTCTTCTTCTTTAACATTTATATAATCCTCAAAACTTTTCTTAGAAACAATATTACCAATACTTCTACCATCTAAGTAAACAGTATAAACAGTTTGTGGTTCAATAGTAACATTTTTATAAAATACCAATAAAAATATCCCTAAAGAAATAACAATCAGAGAAACAATAACACCAAATCCCCATTTATTATTATTTACCACTACTATCACTCTCCCTCTTTATAGATAAAAATGTTGATGTCTTCTTCTTAAATAACAAATCAATAGTTTTAGTAGGACCATTTCTGTGTTTAAGAATAATAAGTTGAATAGGATTAGGAACTTCGTCACCAACAGGAACTTCAACATCAGGGGCATGAAGTGCCGCAACAATATCAGCATCTTGCTCAATAGAACCAGATTCTCTCAAATCACTAAGAACTGGTTTTTTGTCTTCTCTTTTTTCAACACTTCTTGATAACTGTGATAAAGCAATTACAGGAACTTCAAGTTCAAGTGCCATAGTTTTAAGTGACCTAGATATTTCAGAAACTTCTTGTTGTCTAGAGCCAGAATATCTAGAAGAAGAATCAATAAGCTGTAAATAGTCAATTATAACAAGACCCAAACCATCACCTTGCGTAGCGAGTCTTCTACATTTAGCCTTAATTTCAGCAGGAGTAACCCCTCCAGCATCATGAAAATAAATATTAGTATCAGCAAGTATACTAATTGCTTCATTAAATCTCTTCCAATCCTCATTTTCTAACTTACCAGTACTAAGTTTCTTATTATCAATTTGTCCAAGAGAACTAATCATTCTCATAATAAGTTGTTCAGCAGGCATCTCTAATGAAAATATTGCAATATTTTTTTTAGTACTCTTAGCAGCAGCTAAAGCCAAATTAAGAGCAAAAGCCGTTTTACCAACAGCAGGTCTAGCAGCAATAATAATTAACTGTGTTGGATGTAATCCTTCAGTCAAAGAATCAAGTTCACCAAAACCAGTAGTCAAGCCATTAATTTTACCACCATTTTTAGATAAAAACTCTAAATCACTTTGAGCTTTACTAAGTACATCCTGTACTTTTCTAAATTCACTTGTCTTTCTAAATTTAGAAATATTAAGAATATCTTTCTCTGCTTCATCAATAGTATCAGCAGCATTAACTTCTGCATTAGTGGCCTTATTAACAATATCCGTAGCTACTTCAATCATTTTTCTTAAAGTATACTTTTCACTAACTAAATTAATATAATATTCAATATTAGCTCCAGTAGCAACAGAATTAACTACTTCATTCAGATATTCAACTCCACCTACTTCACCAATTTTGTTTATATTAATTAAATACGTTGTAACTGAAGTAATATCTACCGGAGTATCATTCAAATACAATGATTTAATAGCATCAAATATCTTACCATGACTATCCAAATAAAATATATCTTTATCAGCCTCTTCACATCCTCTTTGAAGAGATTCTCTAGACCAAAACATTGAGCCAAGTAAACACTTCTCAGCTTCAATATTTTTAGGTAATTCTTTATTCATAACTCACCTACTTCTTTATAAGTTCAACCCTAACCTTAGCAATAACCCCTTTATATAATTGAACATCTACATAAAACGCTCCAAGTGAAGATAAACTCTCATTCATCATAATCATCTTTTTATTAACGTCATAACCAAGTACACTTAGTTTTTCACAAATTTGTTTACTAGATATAGAGCCAAATACTTTCCCATCATTTCCTGCTTTAACATCAAAAGAAAGTTTTTCGGATTCAATTTTCTTTTTAATTTTATTTGCTTCTTTTATATTTTTCTCTTCATTCTTCTTATTATTCTCTATTTCTACTTCTAATCTATCACCACTAGATTTAGTATATTTAACAGCATATCCATTCTTAATTAAATAATTAGTAGCATATCCATCACTAACTTCTTTAATTTCATTCTTTTTACCTTGTTTTTTTAAATCTTTAATAAAAATAACCTTCATAATATATCCCACCTCTTACTTATCTATTATACAATATTTTTATAACAATGTCATTAAAAAAAGAAAAAATATAGCCATTACTGACTATATTATTATTTACAAAATGGAACAAATCCCATGAATCTTGCTCTTTTAACTTCTTGAGCAACATGTCTTTGATGTTTAGCACAAGTACCTGTAAATCTTCTAGGTAAAATTTTACCATTATCATTAATATATTTAGATATAATTGCTACATCTTTATAATTAACAGGTTTTCCTGCACACATATGACATATTTTTTTTCTTTTTTTACGAAATTCAGCCATGTTTATCCTCCTTTTTTAGAATGGTAAATCATTGTCACTAATTTCAATTGAATCTCCAAATGCCTCAAATGGATCCTTATCAACAGATACAGTTTCCATATTATTCATATTAGAAGAAGAGCTTATACTATCTTCTCTAGGAGGTTCAGGTAAACTATTAAAATCATTACTACTAGTATTAGTACCTTTAGAATCTAAAAAACTAATATTATTAGCAAGAATCTCAGTAACATAAACTCTCTTACCATCTTTATCTTCATAATTTCTTGTTTGAATTCTTCCGTCTACTGCTATTTGATTACCTTTTTTTTGATATTTAACAAGATTTTCAGCTTGCTTATCCCAAACTACACAATTAATAAAATCAGCTTCTCTTTCACCATTTGCATTAGTAAAATTTCTATTTACTGCAATTGAAAACTGACAAACATTTCTACCAGTAGATGTAGCTCTAAGTTCAGGATCTCTAGTTAATCTTCCTATCAATAATGCTTTATTCATACTTATTCTCCTTATTTATCTAGGTTAATAACAAGATGTCTAACAACATTTTCATCAATTCTAGCTACTCTATCAAATTCTTTAACAGCAGCATCATCAGATGATTCTATGTTGTATAAAAAGTAATAACCTGATTTAAATTTCTTAATTTCATAAGCAAATTCTTTTTGACCTAATTCTTTAGATAAAGTAATCTTAGCTTTGTGATCAGTTAAAATCTTTTCTAATGATTTAACAGTACCTTTAACAGTAGCTTCATCAACATCTGGTCTTACAATAAACATAATTTCATAATTTTTCATTATTACACCTCCTTTTGGACTAACGGCCTATTACTAGGCAAGGAGCTTTCGCTCACAAGTATTATAACAATTTTATCTTAATAAGTAAAGAACTTTTTACAAAAACTTAACTATTTACATAATATTATGACCTAATTTATAATTTTATCTCTTTCCACTATAAATTTCATACCAATCTTTTAATTTATTACCACCATCACTAGCCAATTTCTTTATAAAACTCCAACCAATCTTACAATTATCTTTTATATCACTAAATATATCTTTTGCTTTATTACAGCCTTCTTCATTATTAGAACAAATCTTAACAGATAAATCCAAATAACTACTAACTAATCTATCTTTAACATCAGTATATATTTTATTTCCGTTACTAGATATACTCTTCTTATATCCAGGAATATATTCTTCTATTTTACTATCTATCTTAAGAGCCAAAGCAATAACTTTTATTTTAGTATTATCACTAAGTTCACTAAAAGTATATCCCTTTATTTCTTTATCATAAAAAATAAAATCAACAATATCAATAAAATATTCTTTAGCTTTATCTTTAATACTAACCTTATTACTATTAATATCACTATAATTATTCTCAAAATACTGAATAACATCATTTTCATTTTTTATATCCACACTACTATCATTATTATCTTGTCTAGTTATAGTCTCATCTTCATCTTTATCATTAGACTTATTACTTACTTCATTATTGACAGTAGCTTTACTAGCAGATTTAATATTAGCATCATTATTAGGCTTAAGTTCATTAATATTTTCTTTTCCTTTATTAATACTAACAATAAACAAAATTAATAACAAAATAAAAGTAATAGAAGTAACAACCAAAATAATAATATTCTTTTTTTTATTCATAAAACCACCACCAAAATAATATCACTTTTCAAAATAAAAAGCAATATAATTGACAAATATAAAAAAATAAAGTATCATAATAATCACTTAAAAAGGAAGTGACTTTACATATGAAAGAAACAAAGTATATAACTATAGGAACTCCAATAATATCAAATGATATATTTCGTAATATACTAAGACCATTAGATAATTTTAGTCTTAAACCAACCGGAGGTCTTTGGGCATCAAAATTCAATTTACCATATGGAAAAATATGTCCGTGGTTTGATTACCTACTAGATGCTAGAGGAATAGCAAGATCAATATCAGAATATAGAGATTTAACAAAAGCTACTATTTTCACCCTAAAAGAAAATGCTAATATTTTAACAATAAATACTTCTAATCAAATACTTGAACTATCAAAAAAATATCCATCATATTATCAATCATTAAACTATATTTATGAAATAACCGAAAGAAATACAATTTTTGATTATGAAGTGCTATCAAAAGCATATGATGGAATATATATAAACTATGAAAATATATATCGAGAAATAAAATCTGAAGTATTTGATTCTTGGAGTATTGACACCCTACTTTTATTTAATTTAAACTGTATAAAAGAATATCAATCAACAAAAATTAATGTTAATTTCCATGAGCTTTATCCACTACCATATATAGATATGAAAAAAGATTTAAGTACTCCAAAATTAATATCAAATAGAAGTATAAATTACAATGAAATATATAACTATGTAGAGTCAATATTCAAAGAATTAACTAAAAATATTAAAGTACAATCATTTTCTAACTATGATGAATTTTTTGAAACAATAATATACTATGCCAATGAAGCTCTAAAAATAGCAACAATATCAAAAGAAAAAGAAATAAAATTAATACAAGAATCATTAAAAGAAAATAATCTAGAAATAGCAGAAAAAATAATTATAAGAAATATAGTACTAAATTATCTAAGCGAATATCTATATCAAGAACAAGATAAAATTATAACATTACCAAAAACTCCATCTAGTAAAAGAAAAATGTATAAAATATAATTGTACTAAAATAATATTAATGTTATAATTAAAAACGGAGTGATAACATATGAAAGAAGTAATTTTAGATACAATTATAGATTCATTAAAATTAATACCATTCTTATTAGTGGCTTTTCTAATAATAGAATTATTAGAGCATAAATTAAATAATAAAACAAAAAACATTATAACCAAATCAAAAAAAGTAGGACCAATAATTGGTTCTCTACTAGGAGTAATACCACAATGTGGTTTCTCTGTAATGGCTACTAATCTATATATAACAAGAATAATAACACTAGGTACATTAATATCAATATATCTATCTACTAGTGATGAAATGTTAATAATAATGATATCTGAAAAAGTAGAAATATCATTAATACTAAAAATATTATTAATAAAAATATTCTTCGGTATAGTATATGGTTTAATAATAGATAAAATAATAAACAAAAAGAAAAAAGATAAAGAAACAAATTATGAATTATGTGATGAAGAACATTGTGATTGCAATCATAGTATACTATTATCAGCAATAAAACACACCTTACATATAACACTATTTATATTTATCATAACACTAATAATAAATACTATATTCACCCTACTAGGAGACAACTATCTATCAAAAATATTATTAAATAACAGTATATTATCTCCATTCATAACTAGTCTAATAGGATTAATACCAAATTGTGCTGCTAGTGTAATATTAACAGAATTATATTTAAATAGCACCATATCATTAGGAGCCTTAATTGGAGGTCTCCTAACAAGTAGTGGTTCTTCTCTATTAGTATTAATTAAAAATAATAAAAACCAAAAAGAAAATCTATCAATTATTCTATTACTCTATGCATTAGGAGTCCTATCGGGAATAATAATAGAATTAATAAGTCTAATAAAGTAACATTAAGTTGTTACTTTTTTTATTAGGATATTTTTTGACAACCACTAAATATTATAGAGTCAAACAAAACATACACCAATATAATCCTAATTTTCTAACTCATCAAATGGAACACTATAAAATTTCGAAACTTTTTCATCATAAAAAAAGTAATATTTTGACCAATAATGCGTATACATTTTAAAAAAGGATTAACACAAAAATAAGATGAGATTTGACAATACAGCAAAATTATGATAAAATACTTGCATATTTGATGTGGAAGTTATCCCAGTAGTCAATTTGAAACTCTTTACAGGAAATTGTGGTCACCGACTGAGAGCCACATAAGAAAGGCAAATTAACGAATTTCAATAATAGAGTCAAATCGTGTTAAGAGCGTTAATCTAATGAGGTAGTAGAAATACTATAAACAAAGGTGGTACCACGAGCAATTCGTCCTTTATGGATGTTTGCTCGTTTTTTCATTCAATGGCCCTATAGTTCAGTTGGTAGAGCAAAGGAGAAAAAATCCTTGCATCGTAGGTTCGATTCCTACTGGAGCCACCATTTATTATTTAAAATCAGATGAAAGGAAGTGATTAATTTGGAAAGTGATTTTAATAGTGATTTTGATAGTGATTTTTTTAGATTAATCACTGTAAACAAATAATCTAATAATTAAATAATGAAAGGGAGTTTTAAAAATGAAACATTTAACAAAAGAACAATTAAAAAAAGACCTTGAGATTAGAGATTTATCTGATAAAACTCAAGGAGAACATTGTATGCAATTAATAATGAATGAAGTTATTGATGCATTAAAAGAATACTGGAATTGTCCAGTTACAATATATAGAGAAGATCCAATAGTTACAGTTGAAGATAACTATGATAAATTAAAAATAGATAAAGAAAGTGTACTAAGAAGTGAAGTTTATACAAGATATGTTGATGATAATCATGTTTTAAGAACTATGGCTTCAGTTATGGTTCCTAGAGGTTTACAATCAATAAAAGATGATATTAAGCCAAATCATTTACTAGCCTGTGTTGGATTAGTATATAGAAGAGATCAAATAGATAGAATACATAGCGGAGTTCATCATCAAATGGATTTATGGTATACATCAGAGAATCCAGTTAGCGAACAAGATATGCAAGATATGATAAATATTATTGTTAAAGTTGTTACTGGAAAAGAAAATTCTGAATATATAACTATTCCAAAAATACATCCATATACTCTTGATGGTAGAGAAATTGATATAATGGTTGATGGTAAGCCACTTGAAATATTAGAATGTGGTTTAACAAATCCTAAAATTTTAGAAGAAAATGGTTGTAAAGGAAAATATGGTTTAGCATTAGGTTTAGGGTTAGAAAGAATTTTAATGATTAGAAAAGGCATAAAAGATATTAGATTACTTAGATCTACTAACGAAAAAGTATTATGTCAAATGAATGATTTAAAACCATATAATGAAGTTTCTAGTATGCCTCCAGTTGTAAGAGATATATCTGTAGTAGTTGATAAAAATTTAGATATTGAGCTTTTAGGAGATATGGTTAAAGAATCAGGTGTCAATACACATATTATAGAAGAAGTTAAAATACTATCTGAAACGCTCTATAAAGATTTACCAGATAAAGCAAAAGAACGATTAGATATTGAAAAACATGAAAAAAATATTTTAGTTAGAATTGTTTTTAGAAGTTTAGAAAGAACATTAACAAATGAAGAATGTAACACTTATAGAGATATAATCTATAGACATATATCTACAAAAGAAGGATATTTAAAACAAAATAAAGCAAAATAAAATTGAGAGGTTTTTTATGATAAACAATAGAAATGAAATACTAAATAAATTCTATAATGAAATTTGTGATGAAGATACAAGATTAGATCAAAAACATAGAAAATTAGAGTTTTTAACAACAGATAGATATGTCCAAAAATATTTAAAACCAAATTGTCGAATATTAGAAGTTGGAGCAGGAACAGGAAGGTATTCTTTATACTACGCAAGTCAAGGATATAAAGTTAATTCTATTGAATATGTACAACATAATTTAGATGTATTAAAAAGCAAAATAACTGATAATATGAATATTGTTGCTGAACAAGGAGATGCAATTGACTTATCAAGGTTTGAAGATAATATTTTTGATATTGTATTAGTTTTAGGGCCTTTGTACCACTTGTATACAGAAGAAGAAATTAATAAATGTATAAATGAAGCTAAAAGAGTATGTAAAAATAATGGTATTATGATGTTTGCATATTTACCTAATGATTCAATAATGATAAGCTGGGCATTGCTAAAAGGTCATTTGAAATTTGGATATGATAATAAACGATTTGATCAAAACTTTAAAATAATTTCTGAACCAAGTGAAATAATGAGAGCATTCTATATTGATGAACTTGAAAAAATTATGAATTCAAATAATATAGAAAAGATTAATAATATCTCAACATCAGGAGTTGCTCCACATTTTAGAAATATCATTGACAATTTATCAGAAGAAGAATTTGAAATTTGGAAAAATTATCATTTCAGTTCTTGTGAAAGAAAAGAAGTGCAAGGATATAGTACACATATGCTATATATTGGTAAAAAAATAAGCCGATAGTTTATAATATAAGCCATCGGCTTTTATTCTTATAAATTTTTTCAGCACCTCATCCATTTTATCATTAATATTTTAGTTGCTTTTTCGAACACTTTTTATTAAATATATTATGCTTTCTAAATTAATAATTTCACTTGAATGTTGTTGCTTAATCCTTTTTGTCACTACCATACGTATTCACAATCTAATTATACAACAACTTTTAAAAATTTAGTTGTTACTTTTTTAAATTAAACTAAAAATGTAGTATCATCAATAAACTCATAATCCGTCTTATATTTAATATATCTAACTAATCTAAATAAGCTATCGTCTTTTCCTTTAGCTTCTAACATAATATCAATATCTCTATCATATTTCTTAAGTATTTCTATAAAATTAATAAAATCATCACCATTAATATATTCATTATGGCTTCTATAATCTCTCTTATTTTTAGGAGAAGAAAAATGCATCTTAACTCTCCTATTACCCCAACTATTAAAAATATCTGCAAAAGAAAAATCACTTTTATTACATAAATGATGATGATAATCTAAAACAACAGGTATACTAGTGACTTTGGATATTTTTAGAACATCATTAACATTAAAAACTTTATCATCATTTTCAATAGCAATACATTTTCTTAAATATATAGGTAATTTATTAAAATTATTAATAAACCTGCTAATAGAATTTTCCTTACCAAAAGTACTACTACCAACATGAAGTATTAATATTTTATCATTTACATTTAGCATATTCAAAAGATTATAATGATATTCAAGTATCTTAACAGAATTAGAAACAACATCACTCTTCACACTATTAAGCACACAAAACTGATCAGGATGAAAATCAACTCTCATTTTGCTATCACTAATTTTCTTACCTATAGTATCATAATAACTTTTGTATTTATTAGTATAGTCAAATTTAACATCATCTTTAGTAGCAAGAGGAATAATTTTTGAAGAAATTCTATAAAAATGAATGTTATTCTTAATATTATAATCAATTATATTATTTAAAGATTTTAAGTTAGAAATAATAACTCTATCCAACTTATCAATATCTCCATCTTTTAAATATTCACTATAAGTATAAGGGCTAGAACTACTATCATTAATACAATTAGTAATACATGCATATCCAAGTCTAACCTTCATAAAATCACCATTATTAATATTAACAAAATAAAAATAATTAAACGAATAACTAAAACTATGTTATAATAATTACATAGAAAGGAAGTAATAATATGTCTGCAGCTAAAGTAAAAGAATATTTAAAAAAATATAATATGGATAATAGAATAATAACCGTACCAACAACTAGTGCTACTGTAAAAGAAGCAGCAGAAGCTCTTGGAACTGAAGAAGCTAGAATTGCTAAAACATTATCATTTAAATTAAAAGATAAATATATCGTTATTGTAACAAAAGGAGATGTTAAAATAGATAACGCTAAATATAGACATACCTTTGGAGAAAAGGCTCATATGGTAGCAGCAACAGAAGTAGAAGAAAAAATAGGCCATCCTGTAGGAGGAGTATGCCCCTTTGCATTAAATGATGGTGTAGAAGTATATCTAGATGAATCACTAAAGAATTTTGAAACAGTATTCCCTGCTTGTGGAGCTACTAATAATGCTATAGAAATATCGATTGAAGAATTAGAAAAAGTAACTAACCGCGCAGCATGGGTAGATGTAACAAAAGAAAAAGAAGACTAATATCAAGTACAACACTTGATATTTTTTATTACTATTAAAAAAATATTACAACCTATATCTTAAATGATATTTATAATGTATATGATTATAATTTCATTAATTTATTATGCAAAAATATGGTGCTATTATATAATGATATTGATGATTCAGAGATAGAGAATATTGATAATCCAGAAGAAGAGCAAGAAACATATAGAGTAAAATCATCTATTAATTGTTTTTATGAAATATTAAGTAGTGGGAACTTAAAAAAATTTGATTCATTAGTAAATATTCTTATGGGTACTAATGATGATAAAAAAGACAAAATAAAACTAATGATTGATATTGCTCCAAATTTTAAAAATTATATATCATTGATAGATGATATTATTAAAAATGGTAAACTAAATTATAGAGAAAAATATGCCTTAATTGAATTATTAAAAAAGATGTAGGAAAACCGACATTTAAATTTACCATATACATAACACACAAAAAAATCAACTATTACTAGTTGACTTAAATCTAACGTCACATTGGTGCGACGATTTTATCTTATGGAGCGATTAAGCAACAGCTTACGAACCATAACGCTCTCTTTCTAAAAATATTATATATGAATTCTTATTAAATTTCAACGGGAGTATGGAAAATTTTGTTGTTTTATAGTATAATTTTATAAAGGTGATTTTATGAAATATAATGTGGAAAAAGATAGTAAAAAATTTTATTTTGGAAAACAAGAAGATTATTCAAAATATAGACCTACATATCCAACTGAACTTTTTGATTTTTTATCTAAGGAATATAATATGAAAAATAAAATTATAGTTGAGTTAGGTGCAGGAACTGGAAAGTTTTCTAAAATAGCAAGTTCTTATTGTAAACAAATTTATTATGTTGAACCAAATATTGATATGATTAACAAAGGAAAAGAATATTGCAATGATTGTGATAATATTGTTTATATTAATAAAAGTGCAGAATCAACAGGATTGCCTGAAAATTCAGTTGATATTGTATTTGCGGTCCAAAGTTTTCATTGGTTTGATAAACAAAAATTAAAACAAGAAGTAAATAAAATATTACAATCTAATGGAGATTTTGCAATAGTTTGGAATGACTGGGAAGATGAAAATAATGAATTTAGTAAGGAATACTTCAAATATATAAGCTCTTGGAATACTAAACTTACTGGTAAAACATATCAACATAAAAATGTTGATGATCGTAAAAAATTTTTCAAGAATAGTGAATATAAGACTTATACATTTATCCATTCTAAAGATTATACTATAGATATGCTAATAGGGTTATCTAAATCATTATCGTATGCTCCAAAAGAAGATAGTGAGTATTATGATGAGTTTATAAATGGTATTATAACTATTTTTAATAAATATAAAAAAGATGACATCGTTCGTTTTGATTTTCATACAGAAATGTTTATAGGAAAGATTTAGGTGATAATTAATGATTGATAATGGTTACCTTTTTGCTAAAGACAATAAAAGAATATTCATAAATACAAGTTTAGGATGTGCTGGGCAATGCGCATATTGCTATTTACCAAAAATGGGATATAGTAATAGTTCAGATAATTATAGGACTATTTCAGCACAAACTATAATTGAATTTATAGAAAAAAATAAACTTGATATAAATCAAAAAACTTTAATAACACTTGGTTGTTATTCAGAGTGTTGGGATGAATATAATAAAAATGAAACAATTAGTTTAATAAAATACTTTTTAAAAAAGGGAAATCAAATTCAATTATCAACTAAGAAACAAATAATGAAAGAAGAACTTACCGAAATATTACCACTAATAAATTATTTTGGACAACTAGTTATTTTTGTTAGTTCGGCAACTATTTCTAAACATGATACCATTGAAAAAAATACTACACCTATTTCTAATAGATTTCAAAATTTTTCACTTTTTAATAGTTTAGACATACCTGCTGTTTTATATATGAAACCAGTTTTAAAAGGTATAACAATCAATGATTTAGAACTTTATAAAAAATATATTGAAAAATATAATATTAAAGATGTAGTAGTCGGAAGTATATTTACAAATTACATATCCAAAGAAACTGTTCATTTTTCAAATAAAAATGAATTGTTTTATACTAAAAATAGTGATGAAGATATGATCATTTCTGAATTATCAAAATTAACAAATGTCTATAAAAGGAGTTCTGAAGTTATGTACAAATATAATGTTAGTAATCATATAGAAAAAGTAAAAAATGAAGTAGCAAAACTATTAGAGGGAGACAACTCTGGACATGGACTTTAACATATTAATAGGGTTTTAGATTTATCTTTAAAATTTGCTGAAAAAGAAAATGCAAATAAATATATAGTATCATTAATAGCATTACTTCATGATGCAGATGATTATAAGTTATTTGGTATGGAAAATGCAGAGAAACTTACAAAAGCAAAATAATTATGGATGATTGCAATGTTGATAAAGCTATCCAAGAACAAGTATGTGATGCTATTAATAATATTGGATATAGCAAAAGATTAAAAGGACATAGTCCAACAACTCTTGAAGGGAAAATTGTATTAGATGTAGATATCTATATGTTTCCTCACTTAAACGCCAAAAGTAAATCCTAAATTTAAAAATTTCTTAAAAAAGTTTCAATTTCTTTCAAATTATACTTTTCTTTACGCTCTTTAATGTAGAATGGTTTGTTGCTAATTTCATTTACTTTATACTCAAGTATAGTAATAGTAATGGGATATGTAATTAAATATTCAGTAGGTTCAATAAACTGTAAATTAGTATTTAGAAGAACTTTGACTTTTCTATTTTTAGTTATATAAGTAAAGTCCTTAATTAGTTCTAAAAGTTTAGGATTAGGTTTAAGTTCTTGGGTAATTTTAAATTCAAGCATAAAAAATGTCCTCCTTCCTAGAAAGAGAACATTATATTTTTATAAAATAAAAACTTACGAACTTTAATTAGTCCGTAAGTTATCTTCAAATGGAGCAGGTGATGAGAATCGAACTCACGCAGTCAGCTTGGAAGGCTGAGGTTCTACCATTAAACTACACCTGCATCAGTAGGCAATAATAATGATACTATAAAATTGCCTATCTGTCAATTATTTTATGCAAATTTCTTAAAAAAATTACATTTTTTACACAAAAAACAGCAAAAATAATTAATTTTTAATCAAATTAGGATTAATTAAACTAAGACTTACCCTATTCTTTTTTAATGAAATATCATCAACATAGCAAGTAACAATATCTCCAACTGATACAACTTCACTAGGATGTTTAATGTACTTATCTGTCATTTTAGATATATGTACTAGTCCATCATCATGTAAGCCAATATCAATAAATGCTCCAAAATCCACAACATTTCTAACAGTACCAGATAATTCCATACCTACTTTTAAATCTTCTATTTTAAGAATGTCACTTTTTAATAGAGGTTTGTCAAAGTCATCTCTAAAATCTCTATTAGGTTTAGAAAAACTTTTAATAATATCTTCTAAAGTATAAATATCTGTGCCTAGTTTTTCACTAACTTCTTTAATATTAATTGCACCAAGTACATCATTAAGTTTCTTACTACCAAGATCATTAATACCAAAGCCATACATATCAAGAAGTTTACTAGCAGTACCATAACTTTCTGGATGAATAGAAGTAACATCCATTGGATTAGTACCATCAATAATTCTCATAAAACCTATAGATTGTTCATATGCCTTAGGAGTTAGTACCTTCTTTTTCATAAGTTCATCTCTAGATAAAACTTTTCCATTTTCTTCTCTGTATTCAATAATCTTATCAATATTACTTTTAGTAAGACCAGAAATATATTTAAGTATAGACCTACTAGCAGTATTAACATTAACACCAACATTATTAACACATTTAGATACAACAAAGTCAAGAGATTCATCTAACTTCTTTTCATTAACATCATGTTGATATTGACCAACACCAATACTCTTGCTATCAATTTTAACAAGTTCAGATAAAGGATCTTGTAATCTTCTAGCAATACTAATAGCACTTCTTTTTTCAACTGTTAAATCAGGAAATTCTTTAATAGCTAAGTCACTAGCAGAATAAACACTAGCACCAGCCTCACTAACAATAATATATTTAATTTCTTTATCTCTGTATTCACTAATAGTCTCAGCTACTAATTTCTCACTTTCTCTAGAAGCCGTACCATTTCCAATAGCTACAACATCAATATTATACTTTTTAAATAAATCTTTTAAAGTTTTCTTTGATTCTTCCCATTTATTATGCGGTTCATGTGGATAAATTACCGAAATATTAAGAACACTAGAAGTAGGACTAACAACAGCAAGCTTACATCCTGTTCTAAATGCAGGATCAAAACCAAGTACAGTAACATCTTTCATTGGTGGAGTAAGAATTAAATTCTCTAAATTTTCTCCAAACACCTCAATAGCGGCCTCTTCACTAACTTCTTTAAGTTCACTTCTAACTTCTCTCTCAATACTAGGAATAATTAATCTCTTATAACTATCCCTAATCGCAGTCTTAACAATATCACTAGCCATAACTTTATCATTTTTAATAATTTTATTTTCTAAATATGAAATAATATAATCATCATCAACTACTACATTAACACTAAGTACACCCTCTTTTTCACCTCTATTAATAGCAAGTACTCTATGCGGTTTAATAAATTTAACTCTCTCTTCATAATCATAATACATTTCATAAATACCATTTTCATCAGTACTATTCTTTTTAAGTTTAGTTTTAATAATACCATGATTCATCATATTATTTCTAATCCATTTACGATAACTAGCATTATCACTAATCCATTCCGCTATAATATAACTAGCTCCAGTGATTGCTTCATCAACGCTTTTAACATTATCATTAAGATAAGACTCTGCTATCTTTTTAACATCAATATTTTTAAAAGACATAATAATTTTAGCTAGAGGTTCTAATCCATTCTTAATAGCCTCTGTAGCCTTAGTCTTTTTCTTTTCTTTATATGGTCTATAAATATCTTCTACTTCTACTAATTTTTCACACTTTAAAATATTATCTCTAATTTCATCAGTTAGTAAACCTTTCTCATCAATTAATCTAATAACATCTTCTTTTCTTTTTAATAAATTTTCTTGATATTCATATACCTCATTAATACTTCTAATCTGCTCTTCATCTAAAGCACCAGTAACTTCTTTTCTATATCTAGCAATAAAAGGTATTGTAGCTCCTTCTCCTAATAACTTCAAAGTAGCAATTACACTATCTTTTTTTATACCCAAATCATTAACTATTCCATTTATAATAACATCATTCATTATTTATATCTCCTATCTATCTTAATTTTTATCGTTTTTCTCTTCACAACTATTATATATATTATCAACTAACTCTCTATCATTAAAATCCATCAAAATCACCTTCTATTATCCTTGTCACTAACATATCCGATAACCTTATCACCATATTTATCTCTTATTTCATCTATAACACTCTGAAGTTTATCATTATCTAACATATTCTCATTATTATTAAAATTATCAAAGATAGATAATTGTTTCTTTCTCACTGTAGAAAAGCCACTAATAAATACGCAAACACTTCTAATACCATCATCATGATTCCATAAATTATCAAATATTCTGCAAGCATTATCATATATTTCTTCATCAGATGCGATACTAAAATCTAATTTTACTTGTTTACTAACTTTATCAAAATAGTTATATTTAAGCCAAATGCCAATAGTATCAGCATACATTTTGTTGTATCTTAATTTCTTACCAATATCACAAGACAAATTATGAATAACATCATGTATCATACTAATATCATGATAGTTATAAGGAAGTACTGTCGAAGAAGAAATACTTTTCGCAGCTTCTCTTTCATAATAAACAGGACTATTATCAATACCATTAGCATAGTAATGCATCATCTTACCCATAGACTTAAATTTTCTAGTCAACATATCAACATCATAATTAGCCAGTTCCTCAATTGTATTAATTCCCATCTCATGAAGTTTCTTACTACTAGCTTTACCAATCATAAATAAATCATCAACTTTAAGAGGAAACATCTTTTCTTCTACTTCATTGCTAAACAAAGTATGTACCTTATTAGGTTTCTCAAAATCAGAAGCCATCTTAGCAAGTAATTTATTATTACCAACACCAACATTAACAGTAAAACCAAACATTCTATAAATATCATCTTTAATTTTATAAGCAATTTTAACAGGATCCCCAAAAAGTTCCATACTACCAGTATAATCTAAAAAACACTCATCAATACTATATCTTTCAATAATATCAGTATATTGACATAAATAATTATACATCTTATCCGAAAAATACTTATATAACTTATAATTAGGTTTATATATTTCTAAATAAGGACATTTTCTTCTAGCAGAATAGATAGCCTCCGCGGTAACTACCCCCTTCTTTTTACAAGGATTACTTTTAGCAAGAACAATACCTCTTCTCTGTGACTCATCACCTGCTATAATAGCATATCTATTTCTAATATCATATTTATATCCTTTTTTAAGCATATATACAGCAGTCCAACTAAGAAAAGCATTATTTACATCAATATGTAAAATAATTCTATCCATATTACACCTCTATATAATAATCAGTCTTATATACTTTACCATCTATACGATAGTAGATAGTATATTTACCTTTTAATCCATTTAAATTAACATACTTAGTATCTTTAACTTCATATATTCTCTTATCAAATAACTTATCAAGTATTAAGTAAACCTCTTTACCAGTATTATTATATATACTAATTCTATTAACATCCATCTTAATATTAATATCTTTACCATCATATTTATCATACTTAATAATAGAAATATCTTTATCATATTTATTCGTAGTAGTTAGTTTACCATATCTAACTCCTTTTACAATTTTATATTCACTAATACCATCATAAAAAGAATAAATATTACTCTTCTCAGAAGATTCTACTTCACTAAACTTCTTATCCTTAACACTATAAAATTTATCTTCCTTACCAACAATAACATTACCATTTATAACATTAATATAACTATAATTATCATTCTTACCTAAATTACTAATAGTACCAGTCTGACTATCTATCATAACAATATTCTTAGATAAAGCATAAATATTACCATCAGCATAAATACTATTACCATAATAATCATCACTAAGTAAATATTCACCATATACTTTACCTAAAAGATTCATTCTATATATACCAGTACTATGATTATCTTCAGTATAACTATCATTACCAATAATAATATTATCTTTATATACGGTAATATTACCATAGTATTTTTTATTTAAATACCATCTAACATTACCATTACTATCACTAGCATAAGGATAATTACCATTGTAAAAAGAATAATTACCATCATATAAAACCTCACCAAAGTCATCAGGTAACTTATCAGTCTTAATATTAATAACTTTCTCTTTATTTTCACTTCGTAATACAATAGTATTATCATAATCAGCATATAATCCATATATAGGTATAATATGATGTTTATTCTTACCAAAAGTATAGTTAATATCTCCATTAACAGATATACTAACTTCACTATAATCACTAGTTTCAAACATAGCAATACCAGTAAGTGGGCTATTACCATAAGGATTAATAATAACATTAGGATTATCTAAACTATAACCATATCCATTAAAATATACTTCTTTATTACTTTGAACACTAAGTATATCCTTCTCCTTCTTTATACTAGTATTACCAGTAACTATATTGCTTCCCACTATTGTAATAATTAAAATAAATATTAAAAATCCACCAATAAATATATAACTTCTTTTCATACTATCACATAATATATTATACTAAAAAATAGCCTAAAAATAAAGGCTTTTATAATTATTTTAGTAAGTTCACACTTCGTTGTTCACTTCTTTTTAAAGCCATTAAAGTCTTCAAAAAATAATTTTGAGCTTATAATCTCAAAATTAATAATTTATATTTTAAAAATAATTAACCATACTAATAATATAATTAAAGTATAAGGAGGAACTATGAATCTAAAAAAAATAAAGATACTAGCGGTCATAGGAATATTTATTTTATCATTCCTATCGCACTTTGCTTATGAAATATTTCCTAATATAATATTTTCCTTTATCTTCCCAGTAAACGAAAGTATCTGGGAACATATGAAAATATTATTTACATCAACACTACTATATGGAATAATAGACTATCTTTTACTAAAAAAATATAACATAAAACATAACAACTTTCCTTTTCAATTATATTTTACTTCACTAATAGGAATACCTATATACTTAGTAATATACTTACCATTATATAATTTAATAGGAGAATCTCCATTTATATCAATATCATTATTATTAATAGTATACATAATAACTCAAATAGTAAGTTATAACATACTAAAAGAAAAAGAATTAAAAATATTAAATATAATAACTATCCCAGTAATATTATTATCATACTTAGGATTTATATATTTAACATATAATCCACCACATACTTATATCTTCTACGACATTACTGAAGATAAATATAGTATCAATGATTATATAAAACTAGAATAAAATATAGGTCAAAACACCTATATTTTTATTTATCAACAACACCTGTGGATAAAAAAAGAAAATACTATATTTTCAAGTATTTTCTTACTGCTTGATAACTTCCTATCATACCAACAATAATACCAATAAGAAGTAATATACCAGATACATTATAAATAAATGGCATAGGAGCAACTAAAGTAGCAAGTGAAGAATTAAATAACTTACCACCAAAGAAATCATATAAAGTAGTATAACCAAATATTGTAATAATAATTGGAATAACAGCACCAATTATACCTATAAATAATCCTTCAATAATAAATGGAATTTTAATAGATATATTTGAAGCACCTACTAATCTCATAATTTCAATTTCTCTTTTTCTAGAATATATAGCAAGCTTAATAGTATTAGCAATTAAAAATGCTGTAACAAGTACTAAAGAAGCAACTGCTACTATACATACTTTCTTAACTACATTAAATACTACTATTAATTGATGAACAATATCTTCACCATAATTAATATTATTAATTTTATCTTTAGTAAAAGATAAATTTTTAACCTCTTTAATAGTATCATCAATTTTCTCTATTTCTTTAACTTTAAACATATAACTATCAAGAAGTGGATTAGTTTCTTCAGTCCATCTATCAACAGTAGAAGCAAATATTTCATTACCATTTTTTAATTCATTTGCAGACTCTGTCTTACTTTTAAACATAATAGAACTATCCTCTATATTAGTAATAGATTTAAGTTCATTTAATATTTTAGTTTCATCTTCTTTAGTAGTATCTCCCTTTAAGAACATAACTACAGTAACATCTTTTCTAATAGAATCTGAAAAGTTTTGTACATTCATAGATAAAACTAAAGATACTGCTACTACTATTAAGGTAATAGTAATACAAGAAATAGAAGCAAGTGATAACGAAAAGTTTCTAAATACTCCATGAGCAGCATCTCTAAAATATCTTTTCAAACTCCTAAGCCCTCTCATTGTAGTAGCCTCCCTTCTCAATATCACGTGCAAGTCTTCCATGATCAAGAATAACAACTCTCTTCTTCATTCTATCAACAATATCTCTGTCATGTGTAGCCATTATAATAGTAGTACCCATAGCATTAATTTGTTCTAAGACTTTCATAATTTCCATTGAAGTATCAGGATCCAAGTTACCAGTAGGTTCATCACAAATAAGAAGTTTAGGTTTATTAACAATAGCTCTAGCTATAACAACCCTTTGTTGTTCACCACCTGATAATTGATCAGGATATTGTCTAACTTTATTTTTAAGTCCTACCAAATCAAGTACCTCAAGAACTCTTTTTCTAATTTCTTTTTTATCATAACCAAGTACTTCCATTGCAAAAGCAACATTTTCATATACAGTAAGTTTAGGAAGTAATTTAAAGTCTTGGAATACAACACCTAGTTTTCTTCTTAAAACGTATACCTTTCTATTTTTTAACTTTGCAACATTAATACCCCCAATAATAATAGAACCTTTATCCGGTTTTTCTTCTCTATATAACATCTTAATAAGAGTTGATTTACCGCTACCAGAAGCACCTATAACAAATACAAATTCACCCTTTTTAATACTTAAATTAAAATCATATAAAGCAACAGTACCTGTTTTATAAGTCTTCTGAACATCACTTACTCTAATTAACTCCATAAAACATACCTCCACATCATAAACAATTATAACATTAATTAACTAATTTTAAAATACTAAAAATAAATTTTACATAATTTCCCATACTATATCTTATTAGCAACAGAATAACTATCAGTAATTAGAAAGAAAGCATCTTTATCAATTTCTCTAATAACATCTCTCATTTTAATATACTCAGTAGTAGAAACAACACATAAAAGCATTTTCTTTCCTTTATCAGAATAACCACCTTTAGCATTAACTATAGTAACAGTATGATTTAAATCATTAATAATATATTCTCTTACAGCTTTATACTTGCTAGTAACAATATAAAAAGCCTTATTACTAGATATACCAAGCATAATCTTATCTCCAATATAAGCCGTAATATATAAACCAATTGCAGCATATATACAATTATCTATTCCAAATACAAATGAACTTAAAATAATTATAACAATATTAGTAAATAAACTAGCCTTACCTACTGATATTTTAAATTTACTATTTAATAAATCATAAACAACATAAAAGCCACCTAAACTATAACCAGACTTCTTAATCATACCAAAACTAATACCAGATAGAACACTACCAATAAGAATAAGTAAAAATAAAGAAGTATTTTCAAAAGAAACATAATTATTAATTATACTAGTAGCCTTTATAAATATTGGAAATAAAATAGTACCTAAAATATTCTTTATACCATATTCAACTCCAAACACCATAAAACCAATAACAAGTAATATTGAAGAAAATACTAGTACAATTAATGATAAATCAATATGCGTATATCTATTAATCAAAATAGATAACCCTGTACATCCTGTTGTAACAACATTATTAGGATTATAAAATACACTAACAGATATACCTGCAATTAAACATCCCATAATAAACATAAAGAAATTTTTATAAATATTTTTACTTCTAATTCTTTTTTTAATATTATCTATCATCATGAAAAATCACCTTTTTCACTTACTTCATAAGAATCACACACTAAGAAAAACATCTTATTATCTATTTCTTTTAAACCATCTTTAACAATAAAATAACTCTTTGATGGAACTACTGCTAGAAGAAGTGATTCATCATTCTTAGAATAACCTCCTTCAGCCTCCATTAATGTAACTCCAACACCATCAATTGATAAAAGAAATTCTTTAACAATATTTGTTTTCTTTTTATCAGTAACAATATAAAAAGCTTTACATTTAGAAATACCAAGAAGTACTTTATCAGTAAATACCGATATTAAGTAAGATACTAAAATAGCATATAAAACAATATCCCATGAGAAGACAATCTTACCAATTATAACAATAATACCATTAACTATAAGACTAGCATTACCCATAGATAACTTAAACCACTTGCAGACTATCTCAATAATAACATCAGTACCACCAGTAGAAAAATTACTCTTATAAATAAGTCCATATCCAATACCAGCCATTACTCCACCAAGTATAGCAATAACAACCATTTCCGTATTACCTAAATCAATATATTTAGTAATCATACTAGTAAGTGAAACAAATATTGGATAAGAAAGAGCTCCTACTAACTGATTTTTCATATTATCAAAGCCTAAAGCAAAATAAGCAACAATCATTAAAACAATATTAGTACATAATATAAATACTGAAGGATTAACACCAAACTCACTTAATACAATTGATATACCACTTACTCCAAAACAAACAATATCATATCTAAGAAAAAACAAATTAAAAGAAAAAGCCACTATCAAGCATCCTAAAAGAAGCATTAAATATCTTTTACCAATATTCTTTTTCTTAACAGCATCAACAATATTATCAATCTTCTTCTTTCTAAAATAATCAAATATACCCATATTTACTCCTTTTTATTTTTTAAATTATAATCTAACATATCAGTAATATTTCCATCTAAAATACCATCAACATCACTAGACTCATACCCACTATCATTATCTTTAATTAACCTATAAGGTTGCATAACATAACTTCTTTTAGCACTGCCAAAACCATTACTTACTTGCACTCCTCTAATATCACTTACTTCACTCTTTTTCTCTTCTAAAAGAATAGTATAAAGTTTACTCTTAAGTACTTCCATAGCCTTTTCTTTATTTCTAATTTGACTTCTTTCATTTTGACAAGTAACCACAATACCAGTAGGAATATGTGTAATTCTAACAGCGCTATCCGTAGTATTAACACCTTGTCCTCCTGGACCACTACTTCTATATATATCTACTCTAATATCACTATCATTAATATTAACTTCAATATCATTATCAATTTCTGGTATAACATCAACCGCAGCAAATGAAGTATGTCTTCTCTTATTGGCATCAAAAGGACTAATTCTAACAAGTCTATGTACCCCTTTTTCTCCCTTTAAATAGCCATAAGCAAAGGTACCATCAACTTGAAACATAATAGATTTAATACCCACCTCTTCACCATCTTGCCTATCAAGTAAAGTAATACCATATCCATTCTTTTCAGCATACCTACTATACATTCTATATAACATTTGAGCCCAATCACAAGATTCAGTACCACCTGCTCCAGCATGTATTTCCATAATCGCAGCATTCTTATCATACTTACCATTTAAATAAGTTTCAATCTCTAACTTATCAATCTTAACCTTAAGTTCATTAATTTCTTCTTCAAGTAAAAGTCTAACATCATCATCACTATCATCAATCATTTCTAAAGCACTATTAACACTATTAGATAATACATTAACATTAGTAATAATATTTTTAATATACTTAAGTTCTCCAACCAGTTTATCAGCAGTCTCTCTATTATCCCAAAAACTAGGTTGTAACATAAGTTCATTAATTTCTTTTTCTCTTTTAATCTTATTATCTAAGTCAAAGAGACCTCCTAAGATCTTTTATTTTATCATCAAGTAATTTATATTCTCTTTTTAAATCAAATATTTCCATATAATCACCTACTACAAGTATACATTATTTAACAAAAAAAAGAAAGAGATATAAGTAAAATTATTGACACTTTTAAAAGTAAATGATAATATAAAATTAAAGTATAAGGAGGATAAAAATGACAAAGAAACAATATACTATAATTGGTATAACTATTCTAATATTTATAATTTTAATAGTATTCATATTAATAAAAGGAAATAAAAGTAGTTGGACAAAAGAAATACTAAATTCTAACTCATATACCATTACTAAAATAGATTGTGATAACAATAAAACAAAATTAGATAATAGTATTATGAACAAAATAGATTCAACTTGGAAAGAATTATCAAATAATGGTCCTTGGCTTGGAAATACTAATACCTGCTACGAAACAATATCAATAGAATATGATAAAAATGGTATCATTCAAAAAAGAGAAATCTTAATATTAGATAATAATTCTATCGTATTAAGAATAAACAATGACGATACTTACTATGTAAATGCTACAAACTTAATAAATAATTTTAAATAAATATACATAATTTATAAGATGTACTAAAAGTAAAAGAAACTAAAATTTATTTTAGTCGCCATCTCTCATATGAGAGATGTTTTTATTATGTGTCCTCCCAAGGACACATAATAAAAAAACGAGCCATTACTCGTCTAATAAAACTAAAATTCCATTTTAGTAACACACTACGCTATTGGCAAAGCCAATAACGATGTGCAAAGGGAAATCCCTTTTGAAACCATTTTAAACATAATTTTAGCAAGGCATAAAGCCAAGCAAAAATTATGTTTTTATTTTCAAAATTTCGTAATGAAAATAAAAAAAGCCTATCGCCACTTTCATTGCTTACGCAACAAAACGTGCCACGGCTTTAATCAATTATTATAATTTTGGTCCACTTGTCTTTGCCTTTGAATAGTTATCAGCAAGTGTAGGACAAAGAATTCTCATAGTATCTTTTAATACTCTAGATTGTTTAATTAATTGTGTTGCTTCCTGTTGGCTTATTTCTACAAAGTCTTCTTCTCTTATATCAGGAACAATTTCTCCAGTTGTGACATCCTTTTTAAAGTAAATGCTAGCACTTTCATTATTATCAGTATGAATTATTATTCCACCACCTCTAGAACCATCTATTTCACTTACTCCAAATTTAACATCAGAAATAAAATCTCCACCAAAGTATTCTGTGCCATCTTCCCTTGTTGATTTTCTAAATGTTGTTTCTTCAAGAATATATCCTCTCCTGTTGCCTTTTAATTCAGAACTTTCATATAAATGTGGTTCTTTTCTTTCTGTTTTAGTTATTTCATATACTTCAATATTTTCATTTTTTGCAAATATATTTAATCTAAAATATTTGTTTTCATTTTCAAGATAAAATGGGTAACCATTTAATAATATATTTGCATCAGTAATATATTTTACCTCTTGATCAGCAAAGCCTTCTTTATACACAATATATGATTTCATTGGTGAATTGGTTTCGACATCAACAAAAATGGCATTACCATTTTCTATTTTTAAAGATAACCCAAAAGAATTTAACAATTCACTTAATCTATTATAATCTAATTTCATAATTAATTCCTCCTTTAATTATTATACCATAAAATCTACAAGTTTTAAAAAAAAATTAAAATTTACTACTTTTTTGCATATTTTGTTAAAAATATGTTAAACTTATATTAGTTAGTAGTTATTACTACCTAAACATTTGTGCCTAGTGATTGTTGTAATTCTACCAAAAGAGCACTGTCTTTTGTTGCTTCAAGTCTTCAAATGAATACATTTTACAAAATACAAATTTCATCAAAATTATTGACATAAACAAAAAAAATAGTATATATTTTATATAGTGAATGTGGTCGTACCGAAGTATCGGTGCGGTTGCATTCATTTTCTTTTATATATGCATATTGCAAAGATAAAAGAGACAATTAATTTGTCTCTTTTTTATACATATCTAATATATTTTTAAACTCATCTAAAGCCGAAGTAACAACTTCTTTCTTAGTTAAATCAACACCAGCTAATTTTAAAGATTCAATAGGACTCTTTCTAGAACCACATTTCAAGAATTCAATATAACCATCTACTGCTTCCTCCTTACCAGATAAAATATTATTAACAATCACAGTAGCGGCACTTAAACCAGTAGCATACTTATAAACATAAAAGTCGTAGAAGAAGTGTGGTATTCTCTCCCACTCATATCTAATATAATCATCAACTACTACATTATCACCAAAATAAAACTTATTAAGGTCATAATACATATTAGATAATTTATCCGCAGTCAAAGCCCCATCATTATCAATAACATTAGATATCTCTTTCTCAAACTCAGCAAACATCGTCTGTCTATATATTGTAGCCCTATATAATTCCATTAAATTATTAAGAATAAATAATTTCTCTTCTTTACTATTACTATGTTCTAACATATAATGACTAAGTAATAATTCATTAACAGTAGAAGCAACCTCTGCTACAAATATTCTATACTCACTATTCTGATAAGTATTATAATTTCTAGAATAATAACTATGCATAGAATGACCCATCTCATGAATTAAAGTAGACATATCATTATACTTATCTTGATAGTTAAGTAAAATATAAGGATAAGTATCATACATACCACCAGAGTATCCACCAGTTCTCTTGTTTTTAGTAGGATAAACATCAATCCATCTACTATCTAATCCTTCTTTAACCTTATTAACATATTCATTTCCAAATACTTCAAGAACTTTAATAATAATATTTTTAGCCTCTTCATATTCATATTTCTTATCATATTCACCCACTATTGGAACATAAATATCATATAAATGAAGTTCATCAAGACCTAAAATACCTTTCTTTAAATTATAATATTCATAAATATAACCAATCTTTTCATGAACACTATCAATAAGATTATTATAAACATCAATACTAACATCATCACCAAATAAACTCATCTCGATAGCGGTATCATATTTATATATCTTAGCCAAAGTAGATAGTTCTTTCATATTCGTAGCAATTAAACTAGCATAAGTATTAGTATACTTCTTATATTCACTATATAAATTATTAAAAGCACTCTCTCTAACCCTTCTATCCTTACTTTCAATAAATAAAGAATAATTACTATTAGTAAGTTCTATCTCATTACCATCACTATCTATAACATTACCAAAAGACATATCACAATCCTTAAATAACTCATAAGTATCATAACAAGTACCAATAATCTTACCCATACTAGACATAATTTTTTCTTCATTGTCTCCTAATGTATGTTTCTTATATCTATATACCTCATCAATATAACATTTATATTCCTTAAGTAGTTTCTCTTCCTTATAAAACAATTTCAAAGTCTTATTATCAAGTTTCAATATACTAGGAACAATAAAATAACTACACTTACTAAAATCACTTCTTAAATTAGATACCTTCTCACTAAGTTCTTGTTTACTATTATCAGAAGTATCCAAATCAAAAGACAAACTAGTATAAATAGATAACTTAGTAACAACTCTATCAATATCAAAATATAACTTAATAGTCTTATAAAAATTACTACTATTAATTATCATCTTCTTCTCAAAACTACCAAGTTTCTTAATAAGCTTCTTAGCTTTATCATAATCCTTATCAAAAGAATTCATATCACTATAAATAACATCTAAATCCCAAGTATACTTCTTATCAATATCGCATCTATTTTTCATAATTATCCTTTCTTACTACACATTAAATCTAAAATGACAAATATCTCCATCTTGCATTATATATTCTTTACCCTCAATTCTAGCCTTACCAAGTTCTCTAACCTTAAGTTCAGAACCAGCATTAACTAAATCATTATAAGACATAACCTCTGCCTTAATAAAACCTTTTTCAAAATCAGAATGAATAATACCAGCACATTCCGGAGCTTTAGAACCTTTCTTAAAAGTCCAAGCCCTAACCTCATCCTTACCAACAGTAAAGAATGTTGCAAGACCAAGTAAATCATAAGTCTTATTAATTAGTCTTTCCACTCCACTCTCTTTAATACCTAAATCATCTAAAAATAACTTCTTCTCTTCTTCATCAAGTTCAGATAATTCACTCTCTAACTTAGCACATATAATAGCAGTCTCACTACCCTCTTTTTTAGCATAATCTTCTACTAACTTAGTATAATTATTACCAGTATTAATATCATTATCTTCTACATTTAAAGCATAAATAATAGGTTTCAAAGTAATCAAGTTAAAAGAACTAATTAATTTTTTTTCTTCTTCATCTAAGCCTAACTTTCTAACTGGAATATTACTCTCTAACGCCTCTTTAATTCTTTCTAATAATTCTATTTCTTTAACATCATCTTTATTCTTCGTAGTCATTGCTTTCTTACCAATCCTATTAATTCTAGAAGTAACAATCTCTAAATCAGATAAAACAAGTTCCACATTAATAACTTCAATATCTCTAATCGGATCAACACTACCATCAACATGAATAATATTCTCATCATCAAAACATCTAACTACTTCAACAACAGCATCAACTTCTCTAATATGTGATAAAAACTTATTACCAAGTCCTTCTCCATTACTAGCTCCCTTAACTAATCCTGCTATATCAGTAAACTCATAAGTAGTAGGAATAACTCTCTCAGGATTATACATATTCTTTAAAACATCAATCCTCTCATCTGGTACAATTACTACTCCTACATTAGGATCAATCGTCGCAAAAGGATAATTAGCCATCAAAATACTCTTCTTAGTAATAGCATTAAATAGAGTACTCTTTCCTACATTAGGAAGACCTACTATACCTGCTGTTAAACTCATATATATCACTTCTTTCTTCCTAATTATTATATCAAAAAAAGCCATATATTACAATCTTAAAAATAGTAATTAAATATTATTTTTATTCACTTTCAGCCTATCGTCTTCCAGTGTTATTGCTAGCCAATACTTGTCTATCAATAATATATCAGCCATATCTATTATAAATAAGCATAAATACATACAAAAAACCATTGATTATGAAACTACAGGTTCATAATCACTTTAAAAGACCTAGACTTTTAAAGTAATAAAAAAGCTATACATAAAGTATAACTCTTATTTATAACATAACCCCAGTACCAATACCAATAGGAATACCAATGATATAGAAGGCCAATATAATAATAAGCCATAAAACAGTAAAAGCTATTGCATAAGGTACCATCAAACTCATAGCATCAGATATCGTAATAACATCATTCTTTCTCTTATTATAAATATGTAAGAATCCAATCAAAATAACAAAGTAACTAAATATCGGAGTAAGACCCTTAACACTACTATCCGCAGCCCTAAATACCGCTTCAGCAAACTCCGGAGTCATTGAACTTTGCATAAACATAGGTACAATAACTGGTGACATCATAGCCCACTTAGTCGATGCCATTGGTACAAAGAAAGTAGAAATAGCTACAACTAAGAAAGTAACAACAACTAGTAATAGACCAGTAAATTGAAATTTATTGATAAGTTCAGATAAAGAAGCCACAATAAATAAACCAATATTAGTTTCTTTAAATATCAAGCAAAACTGAGCCGCAAAGAAAATAAGAACAAGAAGAGAAGCAACATCTTTAAGATAATAACTCATGCCATCTACCAAATCCCTATTATCATCAATAGTACCAACTCTAATACCATATATTAAAGAACTAAATATAAGTAAGAATGAGAATATTGTAACCGAACCCTGATAAAAATAAGAACCCTCTCCAAATAACATATCAACATATTTATTCTGACTCAAATCAAGTAATAACCCTGAAAAAGGAAGACCCTTAATAATACAATAAACAAGTAATAACAAAGCAATAAAAGTAGCCCCTAACGAAAGAATAACACCTTTTCTTTCTTTTTTACTAGGAACACCATCTTGTGAAGGTTCTTCTTCATCAAAATAATACTTACCAAGTTTAGGAATAATAAATTTTTCCGTAACAACCATACCAACATAAGCAACAAGTATCATACTAATAGAGGTAAAAATAATATTACCATATAAATTAACATTATATGCCGAATCAAGTACCTTACTAGCCTTACCAGAATATAAAGTAAGCATTGAATCAAGCCTATTAATAATAACATTAGCTCCATACCCAAAAGTAATACCCGAAAAAGCCGCACAAATACCCGCTGACGGATGTCTACCAAGATTCATAAATAATATCGCAGCAAGAGGAATAAGTATTACATATCCAACCTCATAAAACATTGAAAATATAATACCTAGTAATACCACAAGAAAAGTCAAAAACTTTCTAGGTACCTTCTCACCAATCATCTTAAATAAAGAATTAAGAAATCCTGACTTATAAGCAACGCCTACTCCAAGTAAACCAATAATCAAATTACCTAAAGGAGCAAAATTAAGAAAATTATTAAGCATATTACTAATCAAATACTGAAGCCCAGTCCTATTAAACAAATTATTAATATTAACAACCTGACTATTCAAATCACCAGTAGCCTCATTAACAACATAATAACTAGTTTCTAAATTAAGAATACTACCAATACTACTAATAATCATAATACCAATAGTAAGTATCAAAAATACCAATGCTGGATGAAGTCTAATCTTTTTCTTTTTCATTACATACCACCTTTTTAATCTTTTTATTAAGTTCCACTCTAGGTATCATAATAACCCTAGAACATTTAACACATCTAATCTTAACATCCGCTCCCAATCTAATAATTTCAAAATCATAAGAACCGCACGGATGAACCTTCTTCATAGTAACAATATCACCTAAATTATAATTCATATAATCACTTCCATATTCACATTATAGCATTAATTTAATTTTAAGTAAATTAATATATTATACATTTTTAAATTTTTATTATGTATCTTCTTCTAAGAATATTGTAAAAAAACTTATCATTTGATATAATATAAAGGATAAAGAAGGGATGATGAAGTGAAAAAAGAAGTAAATAATACAAGAAAAAAAAGAAAACTAAATTTTCAAAAAATATTTAATTTAATAAGTGCTATGTTTATCTTAGCCTGCTGTATATTCTATGGAACAAGATTCCTAAAACTATATATAGCAAACAACAAAGTAGAAAAAATAACTGTACTCGCTGACAATATCAAAGATAACAATAAAGATAGTGAATCATTTAAACAAATAAATGAAGACTATTACTTTACTGGAGAAGTAGAAAATAACTATGTAAAATACTCTAATATATTATGGAGAATAGTAAAAGTAAACTCTGACAAATCAGTAACCCTAGTATCAGATAATGCATTAACATCATTAAATCCTGGTACAGGAACAACATATGAAAAAACATCCATAAGTAAATGGTTAAATAAAGGAGAAGAAGAAAACACAGGTATTCTAGAAACAAATTTAAATAATACCTCAAAGTATCTAACATTCTCAAAAACATGTAAAGATACAGTAACCGATACTAAAAACATTACATGTAAAGATAAATTAGAAGATACTTACATAACAGCCCCATCAGTATATGACTATGTAAATACCGGTGGTAATAAAGGCTTTATGAATAATAATGAATATTTCTATTTAACCAACATAGATAAAGATAAAAATTTAATGTATATAGATGGGGCAGGTAAAACAAATAGTACTGATGATTCAGATATCCTAGGAGTAAAAGCCATTATAACATTAAAAAATACCCTAACATTAAAAGAAGGAAATGGTACCAAAGATAACCCATATACCTTTGAAGATAAAGAAGGATTATTAGGAAGTTATGTAAAACTAGGTAATGATACATGGAGAATCTATAGTATAGAAGATAATACTGTAAAATTATCATTAGATAACTATCTAAAAGTAAATAATAAAGAAGTTAAATATAAATATTCAAATAACGGCTACTACCACAACGATACAAAACAAGGTACCTTAGCAGAATATCTAAATAAAACATATCTAAATACCTTAAGTTATAAAGATAAAATAAAAGAAAATAAATTCGCTAATGGTATCTATAGTAGTACCACTAACTATGATTATAGTAAAGTATTAACAACTACTGTTGATACCAAAGTATCAGTATTAAGTATTGGTAACATAATATTAAATAATAATAATACTAACTACTTCTTATCAACAGGAGTATCAAAAGATAGTAACCTAGTATATGTAATGCAAGATGATTATAAAGTATATACCAAAGTATCCACTACTACATTAAAAATAGTTCCAACAATAGCACTAGATAAATCACTACTAACAAAAGGAGACGGAACAATAGAAAGTCCATACGAGGTAGAATAATATGAGTACAAGAAAAAAGAAAAAAATATATAAAACAACAATTCTATTTATAATATTAGATTTATTAGCCATAACTGGCTTTGTAGTAATGTATGGTCCATGGGACAAAGTAAGAAATATGTATGTAAATACCGCTTTAAAAACCATGCACCATCAATACTTTGCCAATATCTTCTATAGTCAAAAAACAATTGATAAAATAAATAGTAGTAGTTATTTCGTAACCATAAATGAAGATGCTAATACTGAAGATGTTATAATAAACACCAAAGAAAAATCAAAATATAAAGATAAATATGAAGAAGAACTATTTACAAGAGACAACCCAGATGACTCCTATAAAATAATAAATCTAAAAATAGGAACATCAAAAGGTTACCTAGTAGCCATCTATAAACCAGAAAAAGTAAGACTAATATCAACTAAACAATTCAATGTTGGTGGTAAAGGAGAACGAATCCTAACCATGTGTCAAAGATATGGTGGCTCAGTATGTATAAATGGTGGAGGCTTCCAAGATGAAGGTTATGGTTCTGATATACCAACAGGTATCGTAATCCAAGATGGCGAAATAACTTGGGGTAAAGATACTGCTGATACCGCTAGAGACAATGTAATAGGTCTAACAAAAGACGGCAAACTAAAACTAATGACTAACGCTACCGCTAATGAAGCATTAGCAGCAGGTGTAAATGACGCCATGATATTTGGCCCATTCCTAATAGTTAATGGAAAACCACTAGAAATAGTTGGAGATCCATGGGGTCAAGCACCGAGAGTAGCAATTGGCCAAACAAAAGATGGAATAATCCTATTTCTAGTGGTAGATGGTGAAAACTATATAAATGGTGCTAGTCTGCAAGATATGGTAGATGTATTACAAAAATATGGCGCATATAATGCCGCTAACCTAGATGGCGGACAATCATCAAGTTTAGTAGTAAATAACAAATTATATAATAACCCACCTCCTGCTGCTAAAAGACAAGGCGGAAGATATGTTGTAACAGGATGGGGATTAATAGACTAAAGCTTATCTAAATATAAGCTTTTTTCATTTACAAAACATATTACATTTGATATACTAATAATAGGTGGTAAAATGAACAAAAGAAGAAGAAAAAGAAAACTAAAAAAAAGTGTTAAAATAACCCTAGTATTATTACTAGTAATAGGACTATTATCCTATCCAACATATAAACTACTAACAAAAGAAAAAACTCCTACTAACGAAGCAAAACCAAATACCGAAGAAAAAGAAGAACATTATGAACTATCACTAATAGCAGTCGGAGACAACCTAATTCATTCATCAGTATATAAAGATGCCAATAAACATGCTAATTATAACGGTTATGACTTCAAACCAATGATAACCAATATCAAAGAAATAGTATCAAACTATGATATTGGCTACTACAATCAAGAAACAATCTTAGGAGGAACAGAACTAGGATTAAAAGACTATCCAACTTTCAACTCTCCATATGAAGCTGGAGATGCCATGATTGATGCAGGCTTTAATCTAGTAAGTCTAGCCACCAATCATACTATGGATAGTGGTAAAAAGGCCGTAGAAAATTCATGTAAATACTGGAACTCAAAAGAAAACATTTTAACCGCAGGAAGTTATTGTAGTGAAGAAGAAAGAAACGAAATAAAAATAAAAGAAAAAAATAACATAACATATACCATGTTAAATTATACATACGGAACAAATGGTATGAAAGTGCCAAATGATTACTTAGTAAATGTATGGCCTACTGATATAGATAATATTAATAATCCAGAGAAAGATACCAAATATCAAGAGTACAAGAAACAAGTAAAACAAGATATAGAAAAAGTAAGAGACAAAGTAGATGTCCTAATCGTAGCCATGCACTGGGGTGTAGAGTATACTCATAACCCAACCGAATATGAAAAAGATATGGCTTCATACTTAGCCTCACTAGGAGTAGATCTAATAATTGGAACCCATCCCCATGTAATACAACCAGTAACATGGATAGATAATACCTTAGTAATATATTCTCTAGGTAATTTCCTATCAGCCCAATATCAAAACCAATCAACATGTACAAACTATAAATGTACAACTGGATTAATGACAAGTCTAAAAATAGAAAAAGATGTCAAAGGAAAAGAAAAAAGTATAAAAATAACTAATGTAGAAAACGAATTAATATATAACTACTACAACCAATCAACATGGAGAGGATTCAAAGTAATACCATTCTCTAATCCAGAAATAAAAACATACTTACCAAGTTATAAATCCGTATATAATACCTACAAAGAGGTAGTACAAAGACTTGACAGTAATATGTATGTAAAAGAAACAGTAGAATAAAAAAGATATCACTTTAACTAGTGATATTTTTTTTAACAATAGAATCAATATAAATATCCTTATCCCCTCTAATAACTCCATCAATAATAAAATTCTCAATATCTTTAGAAATAATCTTATCAATTCTCCTAGCCCCAAACTCATAAAATCCACACTTATTAACAATCTCATCAATAACATTATCATTAATATCAATATTAATATCTTTATATTTATCTCTAATATATTCAAATTTCTTTCTAATAATACATTTAATAGAAGTCTCTTCTAACCTATCAAAAACAATAATATTATCAATCCTATTAATAAAAGCCGTATTAAAATATCCCTTCAAACTCGAAATAACACTACTATCAGTTTTCTTATTAAAACCAATGCCATTCTTCTCAAAACCGATATTTGAAGTCATAATAACAACAACATTATTAAATCTAACTTCTCTACCTTTAGAATTCTTAATTTTGCCCTCTTCAAATATCTGATAAAACAAATTAATAACATTAGGATGAGCTTTATCAATTTCATCAAGTAATAAAACACTATTAGGTTTATTTCTAATTTCTTCCAAAATATTCTTATTATCATCATATCCAATATATCCAGGTGAAGAACCAAGTATCTTATTAATAGCAGTACTATCACTATACTCACTCATATCCATTCTAATAAGATTATCTGCTCCTACTAAAATATTAGCATATTCTTTAGCCAACCTACTCTTACCTACACCTGAAGAACCTACAAATAAAAGAGAATAACATCTATCATTATATCCACATCTAATTCTTTTGGTTATATCCATCAAATTATCAATAGCTTTATCTTCTCCTACAATAATATCCTTAAGACTATTTTTCATATCATCAATATTACCACTATTAGAAATAATTTCATATATAGGAACTCCCGTTCTATTACTAATAACACTAGCAATATCATCAAGCAAAATCTTATTCTTATTATTCCTACTAAGTAATTCAATATCATTTAAACGAGACATAAGTTCTGTCTCCCTTTTTCTCAAAGAATAAGCCTTATCAATATTATTATCAATAATAAAACTATTTTTATCCTTATTTAATTTACAAATTTCCCTTTTAATATCCCTAATCTCATTATCCGAAGTACACCCTCTAAGTCCAACTCTAGAAGCAACTTCATCTAAAATATCGATCTCTTTGTCAGGTCTATTTCTATCAAAAATATATTTCTCTGACAAATTAATAATATAATCAATCATATCATTATCAATAATAACATTATGATATCTCTCATAAATATTCTTAATCTTCATTAATATATTTTTAGTTTCCCCTATACTAGGCTCATTAACAAATATCTTTTGAAATCTTCTCTCTAACGCCGAATCCTTTTCAATAAATTTCTTATATTCCTCAGTAGTAGTAGCCCCTATACATCTAATTTTCCCCCTCGCTAAAGCCGGTTTCAAAATATTAGAAGCATCTATAGCCCCTTCAGCTCCTCCTGCTCCTACCAAAGTATGAATCTCATCAATAAATAAAATAATATCATCATTATCTTCAATCTCTTTAATAACCTTTTTCATTCTCTCTTCAAATTCACCACGATATTTAGTACCTGCTACCATCGTAGCCATAGATAAAGAAATAATTTTCTTATCACACAATACCTTAGGAACCTCATCATTAACAATAAGCCTAGACAACTCTTCCACAATCGCAGTCTTACCAACGCCAGCGTTTCCTATTAAAATAGGATTATTTTTAGTTCTTCTGCATAATATTTCCATAACCCTTTTAACTTCTTTATCTCTTCCAATAACCGGATCAAGTAAATTATTTTTAGCCTCACTAGTAAGATCTACCCCAAGATCATATATAAGAAGTTTTTTCTTCTTATTTTTTTTACTTTTCTTAATCAAGCTACTAGAAAAATCATCATATATATCTTCAATATCAATACCCATACCAATAATAAGTCTAATAGCAATACCTTCCCCCTCTTCTAACATAGCAAAAAACAAATGTTCTGAAGTAACCTCTCCATCATTATTTTCCTTACTATCAATAATAGCATTCTGAATAACCTTTCTAAGTAAAGGAGTATATAAAAATACCTCATTCTTTTTATCCGTAGTACCTACAACCTTACACAGTTCACTTTTAAAATTATCATACTCGAGTCCATATTCACTAAGTCTATCACATATATTACTATCACTATTAAGAATAGCAAGAAGTAAATGCTCAGTCCCAATATAAGGATGTCCAAGCCCTATCATCTCTTTCTTAGCATTATTCAAAATAGTCTGTGCCTCTTCATTAAAATTACCAATCATAATATTCTCCTTTCATAATTATTCTATGATTATAATGTAATAATTTTAATAATTTTAAACAATAAAAATAGACTTTTAATGCAAAAAAAATACCTACCTAAGTAGATATTTTATTATAACTATATCAAAGCCATTACAAGTAATACAAGTATTACAATTAATAATAGCATTAATACAAATCTCCAAATATACTTAACCCATGAAGTATATGGAACATCTAAGTATTTAAGAGCCACAATTAAAAGAAAACTTGTAGGTCCTATAATACCAACTATACCATAAATACTTTGGAAAGTCATAGCATAAGTAGCTAACATAGACTCATCACTAACTGCACTAATTAAAGGTGAATAAACACCAGCAACAGTATAATATAAGTCAGAATGAAGTAAACTACCAATTGCAGAAATAATACTAGCAGTAACCAAATTAATTCCTAATTTAGACTCAGAAACCCAAGTAATAATAGTAGAAATAAAACTATGGTTATAAGTGGAAACTAGTATAGCATAAGTAAGAATAACTAAGAAAACAGTACCAACCATTTTTTTAGATCCATTAACAAAATTATGAACAGTTTCATCAAATTTAATTTTATAAACAAATTTAATAATTAAAGTAAATAAAATTAAAGTAATGATAATTGACATATAAGAACCTAAACCAGCCCAGTTACCAAATGCATACATATTACCAGAAACAATATTAGAGAAAATAGTAAACTCTCCAATCTTAATTCCAAGTAACCATTCATTAAACTTATCAAAGCATTTAATACCAAATAAAGTATTCCAAGGTAAATATCCTAAAATAAGAATAACTAATATAACTGATAACATAACAATAATAGGCCATGTTTTAATATTTTTATAGTCACCCTTAACTTCAGAAACACTAACTTCATTACTTTCATTTAGTTCATACTTAACTTTTTTATCATTAACATTCTTAATATGTTTTTTAATAAAGAATATAAGTAATGTAATACCTAATACTAATAAAATTAATTTAGGTAATAAAAGTGAAGTATTACTAATATCAGTCATTTTCTCTATAGTAGTAGCACTATATCCATAATAACTATTAGGATCTCTAAAAGTAACAAATATACCACCAATAAATCCTACTAGCATAGATACAATAGTAGAACTAATAGCCACTAATTTGTCATAACCAAGTAACATAATAATAGCTATAACAAATGGTACAAATACTAATAGAACATTAACAAGTCCAGTAACTGAAGTAAGTACTGCAAATAAAGCAGTAACAATAAATATAAATAATTCACTATGTCCCTTTACTTTTTGAGCAATATTATCAACTAATTTCTTATAAGCAGGAACTTCATTAAGAACACCATAAAAAGCTCCAAGTACTAATAGATAAACTACAGTATCAAAGAAATAATAAAATGATTGAACAAAATTAATAAGAACATCACCTAGTGCAATCATAGTATATTTACCTTCCAATGCTGGAACAAAATATCCAAGTATAGCAAGAATACCACTTACTGCAAGTAATGCTCCTAACACAATTAAAATAACTTTAAATAAACTATGCTTTTTCATATTAACCTCCTCTAACAATAATTATATCACAAAACAAGTAAATGTAAATAAAAAAAAGAGAAAAACTCAAGTTTTCCCTTATTTTTATTGGTTTTATAACTATTTTCTCTCCTTCATAGTAGGAAATAAAATAACATCTCTAATAGAATCAGATTCAGTAAATAACATACATAACCTATCTATACCATATCCAATACCACCAGCAGGAGGCATACCATACTCTAATGCTTCAATAAAGTCCATATCAATATCATTTGCCTCATCATTACCAAGTTCTCTTTCTTTAATTTGATTTTCAAATCTTTCTAATTGATCAATAGGATCATTAAGTTCGGTATATGCATTAGCAAATTCCTTACCACCAATAAATAATTCAAATCTATCTACAAATCTAGGATCATCTGGATTTTTCTTTGTAAGCGGACTAATCTCAATTGGATGACCATATAAGAATGTAGGTTGAATTAAAGTCTCTTCAACATACTTTTCAAAGAATAAATTAACAATATGACCAAAACTCTTTTCATGTTCTTCAACTTCAATATGATGTTCTTCTGCTAACTTAAGAGCCTCTTCAACACTCATATCTTTCTTAAAATCAATACCAGTTTGTTCTTTGATAGCTTCAACCATACTAATTCTCTTCCATGGACCCTCTAAGTTAATTTCATTACCAATCCAGTTAAAAGTCATTCTACCAAAAACTTCCCTAGCAATAGTTTGAAACATTCCCTCAGTCATATCCATCATACCATCTAAATTACTATAAGCAAGATATGCTTCCATTTCTGTAAATTCAGGATTATGTCTAGTATCCATACCTTCATTTCTAAATACTCTACCAATCTCATAAACAGCTTCCATTCCACCTACTAAAAGTCTCTTTAAAGGAAGCTCTAAAGCTATTCTAAGATACATATCTAAATCTTGTGCATTATGATGAGTACAGAAAGGTCTAGCACTAGCACCAGTAAGTAAAGTAGTAAGTACTGGAGTTTCAACTTCAACAAAGCCTAATCCATCCATATAATTTTGAATACATCTAATAATTCTAGGTCTAAGAAAAGCCGTCTTCTTAGAATCTTCATTCATAATTAAATCAACATATCTTCTTCTGTATCTTTCTTCAATATCAGTAAGACCATGGAATTTTTCAGGTAAAGGTCTAAGTGCCTTAACTAAATGAGTATATTCTAAACACTTAACAGTAAGTTCCCCAGTCTTAGTTTTCATAACCTTACCAGTAACCCCAACAATATCTCCAATATCCGCAGTCTTAAATAAATTATACGTATCTTCTCCTACATCATTAATAGAAATATATACTTGCATCTTACCAGTCTTATCTTGAATACTAAAGAAAGAAGCTTTTCCCATCTTTCTAATAAACATAATTCTACCAGCAATAGTAACTTTATCTTCTAAATTTTCTAATTCATCGTGTTCATATTTACTATATTGCTCTCTAATATCTTCAGATGAATGTGTCCTATCAAATCTATGTCCAAAAGGATCCATCCCCATTTCTCTTATTCTATTTGCTTTTTCAATTCTAACTAATTCTTGATCAGTTCTTTCCATTCTTATCATTCCTCTCTTATCACATTAGTTTTAGCAATAATATCATGAAGTCCTCTGCCATCCTTCTTATACAACATCATAAGAATACTAACGATAATAATCATACTCTCAATAGCAGATATTACACTAACACTATAATTAAACTTTTCCATATCTAAAAAGTTTATACTTATCGTACTATATAAAGTTGTAACAATACCATATATTAATAATCCTCTAATAACCATATTCCAAATACTAGGTCTCTCTCCCTTATCATTAACAACTTTAATTTTAAGTAATTTCTTACCTAAAGTTTGTCCCTTATTAAAGTAAGCAAAAATAATATAATAGCCAATGAATACAACAGAGGTTGCAACATTGACTGGAAGTTTCCGTTTAGTAAGTTCATAATTAAGTGGCATTACTTTTTCAGTATATTCCTCCACAGTAATATTTCCCTCTTTATAATCATTCATTACATCATTAATTTCCTTAGTAAGATCACTACCAACATTAACACTAGCAGTAATTCCCATAAGTACTATCATAATAATAAAGTAATCAATTAAATATGCAAATATCCTCTTAAAAAAATCCGCTTTCATAAAAATCACCTATACACATATTATATACTATTTTCCAGTTTTTTCAAATAGTTATTTAATATTTTTTCTATATCATCTCTATTAGTAGCCCTAAATATAGCATTCTTAACTTCTTGACTACCATTCATTCCCTTCAAATACCAAGCAATATGACTTCTCATCTCTAATACTGCTACCTTCTCTGGTTTAATCTTCATCAAATAATCCATATGATGAAAACACATATCAATTTTTTCCTTATAACTAGGTTTATCAATAATAGTACCATTATCAAAATAAGTAACAAGTTCTTTAATTAACCAAGGATTACCTAACACCCCTCTACCAATCATAATAGCATCACAACCAGTATAAGAAAACATTCTTTTAGCACTTTCAATATCCTTAATATCACCATTACCAATAACAGGTATATCAACACTTTCCTTAACAGCCTTAATAATATCTAAATTAACAGTTCCAGAATATCCCTGACTTCTAGTTCTACCATGAACACAAATAGCCGATGCTCCAGCCTTTTCTACTATTTTAGCCACCTCAACAGCATTTATACTATTATTATCCCATCCACTTCTAATTTTAACAGTAACAGGAACATTAACGCTCTTAACAACAGCACTAACAATTTCATATATCTTTTCAGGATTCTTAAGAAGAGCAGCTCCTGCTTGTGACTTAATAGCAACTTTAGGTACGGGACATCCCATATTAATATCAATAATATCAGGATGCATAATATCTTCAACCATTTTAGCAGCCTCTACAAAAGTATCCAAATCACTACCAAATATTTGTTGAACTATTGGTCTCTCACATTCCTCAAAATATAACATATCTCTAGTTTTCTTACTATCATAAACAAGTCCTTTATCACTAACCATTTCAGCATAGATAAGACCACATCCCATTTCTTTAATAATTTTTCTAAAAGCACTATTACATACTCCTGCCATTGGAGCTAAAACAATATTATTTTTAATAGTAACATTACCAATTTTAAACATAAAATCACCACATGTATGTATTTTATCACATAACTAAAAAAAATAAAAGAAAAATTAAGTATTTTACTACTTAATAATATTTAAAAAATCATACAAAAAATTACATACCAAATATGATAAAGAGAACATAACTAAAATATAAAATATTCTAGCTTGAAAAACCTTATTTTTCTTAAATATACTATTAAAGTTAACACTATCCATAGTATAAATAACTAAAGGTAAAACAAATAAATATAAAATAAATTTATTCATTTTCAATTTCCTTAATCATATTATTTCTTCTAATATATTTACTAACATTAGAAAAAGGTGTTTCAATAAAATTATTAACTATCTTTTTCATAACTTCATGATCAATTTCCTCACTCATAGCAATAACATTAGCATTATTATGGCTTCTACATAAAATAGCTTCACTCTCATTAGATACTTTAGCACAGTATACACCTTTCATTTTATTCAAAACAATACTCATTCCAATACCAGTACCACAAATAGCAATACCAAGATTAATTTCTTCATTTTGAATAGCCTCTCCTAATTTCTTAGCATATACAGGAAAATCAACAGACTCAGCACTATTAGTACCAAAATCAATTACATAAATATCATTTTCATCAAAATATTCCTTCAAAAACTCTTTAGCAGTAAATCCTCTATGATCACTAGCAATACCAATTTTAATATTATTCATAAAATCATCCTCTTTCTATAATAATTATAACAAAAAAAAGAATAATTAAAATATAATTATTTCTTTTTTACATATTTTTTACATATTAATTATTGTCTTTCCAACATATATAAATTATCTAATAAAATACCAGTACCTTCTGCTACACAAGTAAGTGGAGATTCTGCTGTAAATACAGGAACCTTAAGTTCTTGACTAAGAACCTGCGAAAAACCATCCACTAAAGCACCACCACCAGTAAGTACTATACCTTTATCAATAATATCAGCAGAAAGTTCCGGAGGAGTCTGTTCAAGTATACCTTTTACTGCATGAATAATAGTATATACGCTCTCTCTAAGAGCCTCTTCTATCTCATCACTAGTAAGAGTAATAGTATGTGGAAGACCAGTAACTAAATCTCTTCCTCTAACCTCCATCTTTTCATTCCTTGATCCAGGAAATACTGTACCAATAGTAATTTTAATATCTTCAGCAGTTCTTTCACCAACTAAAAGTTTATATTTATCTTTAATATATTTTACAATATCATTATCAAAAGCATTACCCGCTATTCTAATAGAAGCACTATTAACAATGCCACCTAAAGATAAAATAGCAATATCCGTAGTACCACCACCAATATCAATAACCATATTACCACTAGGTTTGGAAATATCCATTCCTGCACCAACAGCAGCTACTTTAGGTTCTTCTTCAAGAAAAACCTTTTTAGCCCCTGTTCTCTCAGCAGCTTCCTTAATAGCATTCTTTTCTACTTGTGTAATATTAGAAGGACAGCAAATAAGAATTCTAGGTCTAGAAAAAAAACTCTTACCATTAACTTTTTTAATAAAGTAATTAAGCATAACTTCTGTAGTATCATAATCCGCTATTACACCATCTTTCATAGGTTTAATAGCTTTAACTTTACCTGGAGTTCTACCAAGCATCTCATGAGCTTCAGTACCAACAGCCAAAGGTTTCTTCGTTTCAGCATCAATAGCAACTACAGATGGTTCATTTAAAACAATGCCCTGACCCTTAATATAGATAAGTACATTAGCAGTTCCTAAGTCAATACCAATATCTTTGTTAAACATAAAATCACCATCCTTATTTCCATTTTACCACAATTTAACAGTTTTTAATACAAATATTACACTTTTCTCTTCAAAAACTTTCTTTTTGTCGACTCTCCTCCCTTAATATGCTTAATATCAGCATGAAATTCCATAATACTTGACACTTTTTCATACAAATTTTTGTCAATCAAAGAAAGTCTATATCGCATATCATTATGTACAGTACTCTTAGATACGCCAAATACTAAAGAAGCATCCCTAACCGTTTTATCATTAATAATAATATACTTTGCTTCATCAATTACTCTATTATATATTCTATTATTCATATATTCACCTATAGTATTATATTAAATAAAGAATATATTTATGAAAAAAGATAAAACTATAATTCATCTAAAGATTTATTATAGAATTCTTCAGGATTAACAATTTTACCCTTATGATATAATTCAAAATGTAAATGATTACCCATATCTTTCTCTATATTAGATAATCCACTTTTAGCAATAATTTGTCCCTGAATAACTTTATCATCTTTACTAACAGTAACATCAGATAAACTTTGATATACACTAATTAGATCATTATTATGTCTAATCTCAATAGTAGTACCCATAATATCATTATTTTCAACCGAAATAACAGTACCATCTAAAATACTAATAACATCAAAAACATTCTCACTAGCATAATCAACTCCTGAATTTTGCATATAAGTATTCTCATAGAATATAATAGCTTTTTCCTGATTATCAGTAGAATCCTTATAATCATAGAAAAATTTAGCTATCCTAACATCATCACTAAGATATGGCTTAACAATAGTATTATTAGTACTAACTACTGGAATATCTCTATTAGCCCCTTCAGTAATCTCACCATCAACATATTTAATATTATTATCTTTCTTAGAAAACAATAAATTATTAGCAAACTTACCTACAAAAAACATACTAAATAAAAATGCCAATACCAAAGTACCATATATTACAGGTACAAAAAATGATTTAATTCTTCTATTTCTCATTTTATCACCTCTAATATAATTGTTTCCTAAAACCAAAATAATATACATTAATTTTCCATTTTTTTAATTTCAGTACCAGAATAATAATATTTCAAAATATCTTTATAACCATAACCTTCTTGGGCCATACCAAGAGCACCATATTGACTCATACCAACACCATGACCATATCCAGTAGTAGAAATAATAATCTTATCACCATCTTTTTTTAAAGAAAAATCAAGTGATCTAAGACCTAATTTATCATATAAACTTTTCCCAGTAAATTCCTTACCATTAATACTAAGTGTAACAATTCTATTAGTACTACTTCTTTTAAGAACTTTAAAATCAAAAGAATCACTATAAGAAAGACCTAACTTTTTATAAAAAGAATTAATATCCATTGAAGTATTGTTTCTAAATGCCGAACTAGTCTTTTCATCCCAAGAAGATTTAACACTTTTTAAATATGGCAAATCAACATTAAATACCAAAGAAGCCGTTTCAGTATACCCATTACTAGTAGAAAAAAACAAAGCATCAATTACTTCACCATCATATTCCAAATATTCCATACTCGTCTCATTAACAACTTCTCTAAGTTTATTAATACTATTAATATAATCCTTACCCCAAGCATCTTTCAAATAATTATCATCCAAATACACCTGATTCATAATAGAATCAACAACATCATAATCATTATCTTTATTATACTCCATTCTTTTAAATGCATAACTTCTCGCCGCCACTGCTTGTGCTTTAAAAGCTTCTTTATCAAAATAAATAGGCATCTCACCAGCTAAAACACCAACAATATATTCTTCAAAAGGAATAGAATCAATATTTCCTGTGCTCATTCTTTTAACTCTAATAATAGTATTAGACATATATTTAATTTTTATTTCTTCTTTTTCATCTATTTTATAAAAATTAACAATCAAAAAAGGAATAAAAATAATAATAACAGTAATAAAAATAATCTTTTTCATATCATAACCTCTATCTAATTATATGATATAGAAAAAGAAAAAACTGTCAAAAAAAGAAATGATATTATTTACCATTTCTTAACATTTCAAATTTAACATTAGGAGTAAGTCCTATAATACCAGGATCCTTCTCATTAATAAAGGCCAAATCAAACAAAGTACCTCTATTAAAACCAACATTACCTCCTCTATCAAGAACAATTCCTATAAAATCATCCATACCAGGAACATTACTAATTCTAAAAATAGAATAGAATGGAAATGATGGATCTGCTGCTAAAATTCTAACAGTACCAAATTCATTATCATCATAATACATAGATTCATTTAAATTATGACCTGCAGCTGTATATCCAGAACAACCATAACAATTAGCACCATACCCAGTTAAATTACCAACTACAGTATTAAGTACCTCTCTATCATAAAATAAACCTGAAGAACTAGGAGTAGTCGGAGTCTCAGGAACAACCGGTGTCGTATCAACAACAGGTTCTTCAGTAACTTCCTCTTTAACCTCTTCTTCTTTTATTTCTTCTTTTTCAGTATCATCATCCAAAGGAACAACAACACTAGTATCAACAGAACTAAGAAGCAATTCTTCACTTTTAAATAAAGTCATTGTCTTATCTGCCATTTTGTCAAAATTATTATTACCAATAGTTATATTTTGCTTATTAGCGCCACCTGAAAAAACAAGTGTCAAAAATAAAGTAACTACTAATAACTGTGAAGAAATAGTTATAACCTTAACAGTTACATTCTTCATTAATCTCACCTCATTAATATTTTAGAACATATTAATTGTATCATTTTTCGCAAAAAAAGTCAAATACGGCCTCCGCATTAGCAGTAGTAACCCTAGCAATATCAAGGCCTGAAGTCCCTTTTATACTTGCAATCTCATCAGCAATAATGGGTATATATTTAGGATTATTATCCTCTCCTCTATGAGGAACTGGAGCAAGATACGGACTATCAGTCTCTAATAAAATATATGCTAAATCAGTATCTTTTACCACTTCTTTAATAGTCTTAGCATTTTTATAAGTAATTATACCTCCAATACCAATTTTATATCCAAGTTTAATAAATTCCCTAGCCATTTCTACAGAACCACTAAAACAATGTATACTTCCCTTTAAATTATATTCTTTTAAAATATTATATGTATCTTGTATAGAATCTCTACTATGAACAATAATAGGTTTATCATACTTTTGTGCAATATCTAATTGTTTCCTAAAAACCATAATTTGTTTTTCTCTATCAGTATTATCATAATGATAATCAAGCCCAATTTCACCAACAGCAACAATTTTAGAATTATTAATATTCTCTTCTAAAAAAGAAAAATATTCATCATTAAAATCATCAAGTTCAGTAGGATGAAATCCAATAGCCCCATATATAATATCATATTTATTAACAAGTTCTAAAACCTCTTTATTTGAAACTATATCACATCCATTAACAATAATCCTATTAACATTATTATCTTTACATTCAGAAATAACTTTTTCAATATCATCATAGTATTCACTAAATACATGACAATGAGTATCAATATACATAAAAATCCTCCTAATAAAAAATCATACTAACTAATAGTATAATTATTTAATATTAATTTTAATAAAAATTTTAACAACAAGAAAACAAACTATTGATATATAAATAAAATCAATAATATTCTTATGATTAAAAATAAATAAAATAATAATACCACCAAAAACTAAAGATAACACCTTATAAATCATACTATGATTCTTACCATTAAACATAGCCAGTCTCCCTTTCAGTATTAGGTACTACAACAAAAATATAGCATAATTATCATCATATGTAAATAAAAATAAGTAAACTTTACATAAAAAAAGAACTAAGTAAACACTTAATTCTCAATTCTTTGAAATAAAACTTCAGCCTTATTAACTCTAGTACCTGACTTATATCCACCAAACTCACTAGTACTATCATAAGAAATATTATCAGTATTAATTTGATTAAATATCTTCTCACAAGTATCAGGAATAAAAGCTTGTAATAATACAGTACAAATTCTAATACACTCAACTAGATTATATAACACAGTAGCAAGTCTATCTTTTTTAGATTCATCTTTAGCAAGAACCCAAGGCATAGTCTCATCAATATATTTATTACAATCCCTAAGTACATCAAATATACTAGCAATAGCTTTAGAAACTTCTAATCCATTCATATAATTTTCAACAACATCTTTTAATCCTATAGTCTCTTCAATTAACTTATTATCAACTTCTTCATTAACCTTAGTATTAGTAACAACACCATCAAAATATTTATTAGCCATACCAATAGTTCTATTAACCAAATTACCAAGTATATTAGCAAGATCTCCGTTAGTTCTATTAATTAAAGCTTCTTCAGAAAAATTACCATCACTACCAAATGGAACCTCTCTTAAAACAAAATATCTAACAGCATCAACACCATAAGCATCAATATACTCTCTAGGATCTTTATAATTACCTAAACTCTTAGATATTTTACCCCCATTAATAACTAACCATCCATGTCCAAATACCTTATCAGGTAACGGTAAATCAAGAGCCATCAACATAATAGGCCAAATAATAGTATGAAATCTTACTATTTCCTTACCAACTATATGTAAGTTAGCAGGCCAATACTTCTTAAATAATGAATCATCTTCACTTAAATATCCTAAAGCTGATATATAATTAGCCAAAGCATCAATCCATACATAAACAACATGTTTAGGATCAAAAGTAACAGGAATTCCCCAATCAAAAGTAGTTCTAGATACACATAAATCTTCAAGTCCAGGCTTAATAAAATTATTAAGCATCTCATTCTTTCTAGATTCAGGTTCAATAAAAGTAGGATGTTCTTCATAAAATTTAACTAATCTATCTTGATATTTAGAAAGTTTAAAGAAATACGCTTCTTCAGATACCTCATTAACATCCCTACCACAATCAGGACATTTACCATCTACAAGTTGTGTCTCAGTCCAAAAGGACTCACAAGGAGTACAATATAATCCCTTGTATTCACCCTTATAAATATCCCCTTGATTATATAACTTCTCAAAAATTTTTTGAACACATTCAACATGCTCTGGATCAGTAGTTCTAATAAATTTATCATAACTAATATTTAAACTCTTCCATAAATCTTTAGAATTAACAACAATCTTATCAACATACTCTTGAGGAGTAATACCAGCTTCTTCAGCCTTCTTTTGTATTTTTAATCCATGTTCATCAGTACCAGTTAAATAAAATACATCATAACCAGTAAGTCTCTTATATCTAGCAATAGCATCCGCTATTATAGTAGTATAACAGTGCCCAATATGAAAATTAGCACTTGGATAATATATAGGTGTAGTAATATAAAATTTTTCTTTATTCATTATAAATCATCTCCCTTATTATTAGTACTACCAATTCCACCTTCTCTTAAATCAGTAGTATTATCATCATCAGTAATTAAATATGGTATAAATATACCTTGTACAAATCTATCTCCCTTTTTAATCTCAATAACCTCATCCCCTTCATTCTCTAAACATACAAAAATATGACCACCATTACTAGAATTACCATAGTAATCAGCATCAATAATACCAACCTGATTACACATCCGTACATTATACTTAAATCCTAAACTGCTTCTAATAAATATACCAAGAAATTCATTATTATTCATCATCACCCTAATACCAGTAGGAATAACCTTTCTCTCCCCTGGTTTCAAAGTAACAGAAATAACACTATAAAAGTCATAACCAGCACTACTAATAGTATCCCTTTTAGGTAAAATAACATCATCATAATTACCATTAGGTATATCTCTAATAAAAGCATCTCTATCAATAATTTCAAACCTTCTCATATAAACCTCCAATAAAAAAATAAGATAGTCAAAGGACGAATAATATCCGCGGTACCACCTTATTTTATGTAACATACACTCATTAAGTTATAACGTAACAACCGTCTATACCTATTAGATATAAAAGCTCCAGAACCATTTATAATAACTTTCATTATCTATTTCCACCAACCATAGACTCTCTATAAACTAATATTATTACTCTTTCCTTCATCGCATTACGAAAATATTTTACCACAATAAAAACATAATTACAATAGAAAATCAACTTTTTTTATAATCCATGCTTATATATAATATATATGGTTGATATCTTGTTGTTAGACTACCATAGGCTAACAACAACACTCTAAGACTAAAGACTTAGAGTGAACAAAAAATAAATAATATTAATCAACAAATTGTTTACTAAGTAATTTAGACAAAACAATACACATCTTATCCTCAACATCACTGATAGGAACATCAGTAGAAATAAGAATAACACTACCTATAGCATCACCATTATCAACAATAGAAGAAAAAGTATAATACCCAACCTCTTCCTCATCATTAATAATCTGAAAAGACTTCTTCTGTTTCTCAAAAAAATTATCTCTTCTTTCAATAGATCTCTCAGTAAACTCATTAATTTCCTTATCCAAATACTTCTTCTTTAAAGGACCAGTAGCTGCTATAACCTTATCCCTATCAGTAACAATAATATTATGTTTAATAATCTGATTAAAAGCCTCAACATAATCAATAGAAACATTCTTTAAACTTTCAATCTGAGAATACTTCTTCAAAATAATAGAATCATTTTCCAAATATATCTCTAAACTTTCACCATTCTTAATTCTAAGATTCTTTCTAATCTCTTTTGGAATAACAATTCTTCCCAACTCATCAATCCTTCTAATTATACCAGTAGTTTTCATTTATTTCACCTATACTTTCTCTATTTATTTTGTCAAATAACTAAAGAATTATACAATAAACAAAAAAATTAAAGAAATAATCTTTAATCTTTAATATCTTTAATAATTTTATCTAATAATTCATTAAAATAAAATATAAAATGTTTATCTAATTTTACAATATCTAATATAATATGTATTTTACCATCAATATAAGAAAATCTAAATTGTTTACATATCTCATATGCACTAAAGAATAACAATTCACCATCAACTTTAGCAGAAACATCTTTAGGTAAAACAATCTCAACATAACTTTTATTTTGTTTACTCTCAGTAATATTAAGTTCTTTAGCTTGTTTCTCAAACCACTCTTCATGCATATAAATAACCATATCATCAGTAACTTTACCAAATCTATTGCTAAGTGTCTCCTTAATTTTATTAATATCCTCTATTGAATTAATGCTATTAATCATCTCATGAATCTCAATCTTAATCTCATCATCAGGAACATAATCATCATCAATATGCGTGTCAACTTCAATTAAAGGTTTATTTAACACATCATCATTTTCTTCTATCTTAACACCCTTTAATTTATCAACTTCCTCTTTTAACATCTTAAGATATAAATCAATACCAATACTATCAATAAATCCCGATTGTTCACTACCTAATATATCACCCGCTCCACGTATAGATAAATCCCTCATAGCAATTTTAAATCCACTACCAAGTTCCGTAAATTCCTTTATCGTATTAAGTCTCTTAACTGCCAAATCATTAAGTTCTTTCTTACCACTATACATCATATAAGCATAACCAATCCTATCACTTCTACCAATTCTACCTCTAATCTGATATAACTGTGATAAACCAAAATGATCAGCATCAAGAATAATCAAAGTATTAACATTAGGAATATCAATACCAGTCTCTATAATAGTAGTACATAAAAGAATATCAAATTCATGGTTAATAAAATCAATCATAATATTTTCCAAATGATCCTTAGTCATTCTACCATGTGCATATCTAATAGTGGCCTCTGGAACAAGTTTATGTATTTCATCTAACTTATTATCTAGTCTATCAATATTATTATATAAAATAAATACCTGTCCCTCTCTAGATAACTCCTTATATATAGCATCTTTAATAATATTTTTATTTTCCGGTATAACATAAGTTTGAATAGGTCTTCTCTTCTCAGGAGGAGTCTCAATAAGAGCAAGTCCTCTAATACCAGACATAGACATTTGCAAAGTTCTAGGTATTGGAGTAGCAGACAAAGTAAGAACATCTATAGAACTCTTATATTTCTTAATCTTTTCCTTATGAACAACACCAAACCTCTGCTCCTCATCAATAACAAGCAACCCCAAATCCTTAAAATCAATCTTCTCATTAAGAATCTTATGAGTACCAAATAAAATATCAATCTTTCCTTCCTTTAACTTTTCAAGTATTTCTCTTTGCTCTTTAACAGAAGTAAATCTATTAAGAAGAGCAATATTAATAGGAAAATCAATAAATCTATTCAAAGCCGACTTATATTGTTGACTAGACAAAATAGTAGTAGGACATAAATATGCTACTTGTTTACCATCATTAACAGCCTTAAATATTGCTCTAAAAGCAACTTCTGTTTTACCATAACCAACATCTCCACATAAAAGCATATCCATTGGCTTATTTCTTTCCATTTCCTTCTTTATAATCTCGGTAGCTCTAAGTTGATCAGAAGTAGGAACATAACTAAACTTACTTTCAAATAAAATTTGATTTTCATCATCATGTGAAAAAGCATATCCACTAGAAGCCTCCCTCAAAATAGAAACCTTAATAAGATCCGCTGCTATACTCTCTAATTTCTTCTTAACCCTAGCCTTCCTCTTATTCCAAGAATCAGTACCAAGTTTATCTAACTTAAAGAAAGCACCCTCTTTTCCATTAAATTTAGTAATCTTATCAATCTTTTCAACAGGTAAATATAGAATATCATCATCATCATATAATAACTTAATATAGTCCTTCTTCATTCCATTCTTAACCAAAGTACATATCTCAATATATTTACCAATACCATGATCAATATGAACAATTAAGTCTCCCTTTTCCAAATTATCAATATTACTAATCTTAGTACCAACCTTATATTTACTCTTTACTTTTCTTTTATCTTCAACCTTACCAAACAAATCATTAACAGACATAACAACATAATTATCAAAAATAAAACCACCATAAATATATTTATTAACAAAATTAATCTTATTATTAATAATATTATTCTCATCAGTAAATATAATATCATCAAGTTCCAAATAAGTGACAATCCTCTTAACAACATTCCTATCATCAACACATAATATAACAGTTTTACCACTTTTAATATACCTAATTAAATCTAACTTTAACTTTTCAAAATTACCACAATAATTTTCAATACTATGTGAAACATATTTCTTATTATTAACATCTAAATCTATTAAATTATCTATATCAAGAATATAAATATTATTTTTATTAGAAATATCTTCAATATCCCACATATAATTAGTCTTAATATCATCATCAAGTTCACTATCATATTCCAATATATTCTCTCTAAGTAAAGAATAACTATTAATAATCTGATTATAATCGTAATAAAAAATAACACTATCCGAAACATAATCCCAAAGTCCACTTACAGAATCAGAATAATTAAGTAAATATTTCTGTTTTCTAATTATATTATCCCCTATTTTACCATCAATTAAAAACTCCGTATAAGGATATATTTTAACACTATCAACAGAAGTATTAGATATCTGATCCTCTAAATCAAAATATTTAATACTATCAATAGTATCCCCCCAAAACTCTATTCTAATAGGATTATCAAACTCAATAGGAAATATATCAATAACATATCCCCTAATAGCCATTTCTCCTGTCCTACTAACAACAGGTTTCTTCTCATAACCTAAATCAAATAATTTATTAATAAAATCATCTCTATCAATATCCATATCTTTATTAATATCAATAATCTTATTTTTATATAACTTAGTATTAGGTAAATATCTAAGTATACCCATCAAATTAGTAACAACAATATATTTACCACTACCAAGTAATTTATTCAAAGTAGTAAGTCTATCAATAACAAATTCTGGACTAATATCAGTAACTTCACTAGTAATAAAATCATCCATCGGAAAAAATAAAACTTTATTAGTATAGTTAAGTAATCTATTATAAACATCATTAGCCTCATATAAAGAATTAGTTATAACCAAATTATTTTTTTTATTTTTAATAAAATAATTATAAATATATAAAGAATTAAGTTCCTTATTTAAACCCGTAACAGCATAATTATTCCTACTATCAATATCAAATAGATTATTAAAAATTCCCATAAATATTCCTCCTTTCCAAGACTAAAAGATACATATTAATGTATCTTATTATAAATCATTCTTTTTATTCATACTATTATAAATTTGTTTCAATCTAGCAATATCACAATTAACAAAATCCTCTAATAAATTACCTACTTTAGCATAAACTTCATCAAGTACTTCCCTTTGTTCTTTACTAAATTTACCAAGTACACAATCAATAGCATCTATCATTCTATCTTTTCCATATATTCCAATTTTAAATCTAACATAGTCTCTAGTCTGAATAGCCTTAGTAATACTCTTAAGCCCATTATGTCCTCCACTAGAACTATTATTAACAACCTTAATCTTACCTAATACCATATCCAAATCATCATGCATTATCAAAATATCTTGACTATTAATATTATAAAAATCAACAATCTTTTTAACAGCATTACCAGATAAATTCATATAAGTCAAGGGTTTAGCCACAATTACCTTTTCACCATTAATATTAATATCAAATATATCCGCCTCAAATTTTCTTTCAGTCCTAAAAGAACAATCATATTTTTTAGCAAACATATCTGCAAGTTCATAACCAATATTATGTCTTGTATTTTCATATTCCTTTCCAGGATTTCCAAGTCCCACTACTAACTTCATTATTTTTCCTCCTTATGATATTCTTTATATACTTCATTTTTAGGTATCTTTCTATCTTTAGCTACTTTTTTAATCGCAGTCATAACATCTAATCCAGCCTTAATATACAAGTTAGCAGCTTCTTTAATAGACAAATTATCATCAATAACCTTTTCTTCACATCCACTTACAACAATAACAAATTCCCCTTTTTCAGGAACATTCCTAATAACATCACTAAGTTTTCCCCTATATACAGTTTCAAACTTCTTAGTAATTTCTCTAGAAATACTAATATCTCTATCACCAAATACTTCTAACATCATATTAAGTGTTTTCATAATACGATGTGGTGCTTCATAAAAAATCATAGTATATTCATTATCTTTAAGCATTTCTAATTCATCTCTACGTTTAGAATCCTTACTATTTAAGAAACCATAGAATAAAAAAGGTTGTGGTGATATACCAGATGCAATCAAAGCACATACAAAAGCAGTAGCTCCAGGTAATGCAATAACATTATAATTATTATCACTAATATACTTAACCGTTTTATATCCAGGATCACTTATAATAGGAGTTCCTCTATCAGTAACTAATCCAACAGAGTATCCATTTTTCAAATATTCAAGTACCTTCTCTTTTAAAATATCTTCATTATGTTCATGTAAAGAAATAAGTTTCTTTTTAATACCAAAATTATTAAGTAAATTAAGCGTAACTCTCGTATCCTCAGAAAAAATAACCTCTACTTCTTCTAATACTTTTACAGCCCTATAAGTCATATCATCCAAATTACCAATTGGTGTAGGAATCAAATATAAACTAGGCGTATTATTATAACTATTTTGTATCATGAGTATCATCTCCAAACATATTCTTTATTTCAATATTATAGTTACCATCACTATCATAAACAATCAAAGGATATATCATCTTTAATCCTTTTTTACCACCTTTTACAAACTCAATAAGCATTAAATCACTATTCCTATTCTCTTTAGGATAAATAAATCTAATTTTCTTAGCCATAAAACCATATTTACTAGCAGTATCCAATATTTGAGTTAATCTTTCAGTCCTATGAACCATTGCTAACCTACCATTAGTTTTAAGTACCCTTTTAGATATAGTAAATATATCATCTAAATTAAGAAGTTTCTCATGTCTAGCAATAGCCTTCACCGAATTAACATTTTCAAATAAAGAATTATTAGTATCAAAATAAGGAGGATTACAAGTAATAACATCAAAATAATCATCACCAAATAAATTAATAACATTCTTAGCATCATCATTAATAATAGTTATCTGCTTGTCCATCTTATTTTCAATAATAGATTTAACTCCCAAATCAAAAACAGATTTTTGTATCTCAACACCATAAATATTAGCCTTTGTCCTAAAACTAAGAAGCATTGGAATAGGAGCATTACCAGTAGCAATATCTAAAATATTTTTGTCTCTTAAATTAATAGTTACAAAATTAGCAAGTAATAAAGAATCTAAAGAAAATTTAAAATAATCAGTATCTTGATAAATATAAGCATCTTTAAAATTTAAAAGATTATTCTTTACTATCATTAACATCTACCTGTACAATTTCATTATCCACAAATACCTTATATTTACCCGCTAATGGTTCAGAAGAAATAACCTTTCCCTCTTTACCATTTATTTTAACCTTTTTACCAACATCAGGAATATTTTTTCTAACCTCCATATACTGTTCATTTTCATAATTTAAACAACATAAAAGCCTACCACAAACCCCATTAATTTTAGTAGGATTTAAAGCAATGCCTTGATTCTTAGCCATATTAATTGAAACAGATTCAAAATTAGTTAAAAAAGAACTACAACATAAAATTCTACCACAAGGACCAATACCACCAATTTCTTTAGCTTTATCCCTAACACCAATCTGTCTAAGTTCAATTCTTGTCTTCAAATTAGAAGCTAAATCTTTAGCTAATTTTCTAAAATCAATCCTCTCATCAGCCAAAAAACGGAAAATTAATTGACTCTTATCAAAATTATAATTAGCATCAATAATAGTCATATTAAGATTTTCTTTAAGAGCTAGTTCTCTGCACTTTTCCAAAGCTTTCTTCTCATCCTGTATATTTCTCAAATGTTGTTGAAAATCTTTTTTAGTAGCTACCCTAACAACTTCAGGATAAGCATCATTCTCTCTTTTAGAATCAACTATTTCAACAATCTTACCAAACTTAAGACCCTTATCAGTATTAACAATAACAGTTAAATTAACCTTTAAATCTAAACCCTTAGAATTAAAATAGTAAACTTTAGTATTATTATTAAACTTTACTCCTACTATTTTCATGAATTATCACCACACATATCTATAACCAATTTATCAATCAATAAATTAATATTCAAATTATACTTAATATTATTTAAAGTATCATTTAAAACTTTAATTTTATCACATAACACATCAATATCATTCATATTAGCAATCTTTATAATATTATCTTCGTAATCATTAAAAAATAATATCTTCAAACCACTCTTATATCTAATAACATCATAATAAAAATAAATCATCAAATTAATACCAATAATATTATAGTTTCTATCCTTAAAATTATTATGCCATAATTTCTTAGTATAAATTAAAGTATCTAATTTATAATTCTCAATATACTCAGTAAACCCAATAACATCATTTACAATCTTTTCTTTATTATCATCAGAAATATCATTATATCCATAACTAATAAGTAAATCAGATAAATTACTAATAGTATCATAACTACATTTCTTCTTATTTAATTTAATCACTTGACATCTAGAAATGATTGTAGGAAGAAGCATATTAATATTATCCGTAATCAAAATAGCAATAATATCATCAACAGGTTCTTCCAAAAATTTTAATATAGAATTAGCAGTCTGAACATTCATCTTTTCAGCAGATCTAATAATATAAATTTTCTTATTTCCTTCAAAAGCCTTATTATTAAATTCACTCTGTAAATCAAGTAATTGATCCTTCTTTATCCACATACCATCAGATTTAATAACCTTAACATCAACATAATTACCATCATCAATACGTTTACATATATTTTTAATATTATTATCATCAGTAATATCCATACAAATAATTTCTTTAACAAAAGATAAAACAATATCCATAACATCAGGATTACCATTAGAATCAAAAATATAAGCATGAGAAAGTTTATTATTTTTAATAGCATTATTAACCATATTATAAAAAATAGGTTGTCCATCTTTATACAGTTCTAACATAATTCACCTCTCAAAAAATTAAAATTGAAAACAAGCATAATCCAACTACTGCTGGTAAACCAAAAATACCAATTAAAATAATTGTAAACACATTAAAAGCAATAGTAATTCCTAATGGAAAAACAATAATATTATAAGTATAAATCATTAATATTGCAATTATAACTTTCTTAATAATCAAAAATAATTTATTAAACATAACTCACCAATAAATTATATGATAATTATAATACTATATGTCTTTTCTCCCTTCAAGGGCAAACTCTAATGTCATAGCATCAATATAATCAATATCAGTACCCATAGGAATACCCGTAGCAATTCTAGTAATTTTAATATTTTTATTTTCTAATATTTTCTTTATATATTGCATTGTCGTTTCCCCCTCAATTGAAGGTTTAAGAGCCAAAATAATCTCTTCAATATTTTCTTTATCAATTCTAGAAATCAAACAAGAAATATTAACATCATCAGGTCCTATTCCCTCCAAAGGAGAAATAAGTCCACCTAAAACATGATATTTACCATTATAAATATTAATCTTTTCAAATAAAGAAATATCTTTTGCCTTTTCCACAACAAAGACTATCTTACTATTTCTATTAGAATCAGAACAAATATCACAAATATCATTTTCTGTAATATTTCCACATATAGAACAATTAGTTAGTTTATCTCTAACATCAATAATAGAGTCAGAAAAAGATGTCAATTTTTCTTTACTAAAATTTATTAAAGAAAAAGCAAGTCTCTCTGCTGTCTTTTCACCAATACCAGGTAAATCTTTAAAACAATCAATAATATTTTTTATACTATTAGGATACATTTTACATCAAACCATTTAACATATTACTATATTTACCAAGTTTTTCTTTTTTATCTTTTTCCATATTTTCAATAGCATTATTAACTGCTACTAAAATCATATCTTCTAACATTTCTTTATCATCTTGTTCTATACTATCAACATCTATATTAATAGAAATAAGTTTATTATTTCCACCAACCACAGCTGTCACCAATTGTGATTTACCTTCATAAGTTTTACTTTCTAACTCATTTTGTGTCTTTTCAATATCTCTTTGCATTTTTTTAGCCTGCATCATTATAGCTTGCATATTCATATTTATCGTTCTCCTTTATTATTTATATTCTATAATACTATCTCCTACTAAATCAATCAAATCATCAATAGAAGATTTTTCTCTCTTATTGTTAGCATTATTTTCTATTTCTTTAACATTATATTTAATTCCTTTTTTTAAATCATCAATATATTTATTTTTAATACCTTTCCATCTATCGTTATCAACAGCAACAACATAAACCTTAGTATTAAAAATTTTTTCTAATAATTTTTCAGTAACCTCTAAATTACTATTAATTCTACTCGCTGTAGAAGGATAATTACAAGATAAAATCACATATTTACTTGCTCCAACCACTATATTAGAATCCTTAAGTAATCCTGAAACAACAGAAAACTCTTCATCATCAATATAATCATCTAAACTATTCCATTTTGATTTAAACTCTTCTAATACATTTTTTGAAGCCAAAGCCAAGGAATTATTAACTCTAAGTTCAACTTGATCATCAGAAATAGAACTATCTTTTATTTCCCGGGAAATATTTTCTTTATCTTGGGAAATATTTTCTTTATCTTGGGAAATATTCTCATTTTTTTCTTTAATTATTTCCCGGGAAATAATTTTTTCATTATTTACAGCTACTCTTCCAAATTTCAAATCAGAATATTTAAGAATTGAAATCATAAATATAATTGAACTATGATTAGAAATCTTTATAGAATTTTGAACACCATTAAGGCTTTCTATTAAATCATATAAATCTTTATCATTATATTTATCAGAAACCAATTTGATATAATCGTTTTTAGTAGAAATACTTGATAAAATATTAGCATTTTTATACAAAATAACATCTTTAAGAAAAATAAGCATTTCTTCAACAAATTTATTAATATCTTTTCCAGATTCATCTAAATAGTCAACAAACTCTATTAATTTGACCTTATTATTATTCTTAACGTCATCTAATAATGTATAAAGTTCTTCATACGAAACCGAACCATTAACCTTATAAACATCATCAATAGTAATATTATCATTAGAATATGCTACCAATTGATCTAAAAAGTTTATAGCATCCCTCATTCCACCATCAGATAATCTTGCTATTTCATATAATGCATCATCATCAATAGTAATATCTTCAAGATTAGAAATTTCTCTAAGTCTCTCCACTATTTTTTTATCATCAATCTTAGAAAATCTAAATTTTTGACATCTTGAAGCTATAGTTAATGGTATTTTATGAGGCTCAGTCGTAGCTAAAATAAATATAACATGACTAGGAGGTTCCTCCAAAGTCTTTAAAAGCGCATTAAATGCTTGTGTTGTAAGCATATGAACTTCATCTATTATATAGACCTTATATTTAGAATTACTAGGAACTAAATTAATTTTATCCCTTAATTCTCTAATTTCATCAACACCATTATTCGAAGCAGCATCTATTTCAACAATATCATTACTATTCAAATAATTAAGACAATTATAACATTTCCCACATGGGTTACCATCCACTAAATTTTCACAATTAACTAACCTTGCAATAATTTTAGCAATAGTAGTCTTTCCCGTTCCTCTAGGTCCACAAAAAAGATAAGCATGGGACACTTTTCCAGAAACAATAGCATTTTTAATAACAGTAACAACCTCTTCTTGTCCATAAACACTATTAAAATCAACAGGTCTATATTTTCTATACAAAGCTAAATATCCCATAAAATACCTCCTACATAAACATTATACCACATAAAACAAAGAAAACATCATTTTTTTCTCTTTTTTTTAAAAAAATCAGATAATATTTCAGAGCATTTATTGCTTTTAATATAATTCAAAGAAACATACGGCTCTACAGTTGATTTATTATACATTTGTACGCCCTGTCTGATAGTGCCATAATAAATATTTTTAATTCTGCTCTCCATAATAGCTCCAATACACATCATACAAGGCTCTAAAGTAACATATAAAGAGCAGTCATCTAACCTCCAACTCCCCAATTTTCGACACGCTCTGCTGATAGCCACTAGCTCAGCGTGCCTTATAGCATCATTTTTTTCCTCTTTTTCATTGTATCCACAGGCAATAAGCTCATCTCCTCGAAATATAGCACAACCAACAGGTATTTCGTCCAAATTATAAGCAATTTTAGCTTGCTCAAAAGCCACTTCTAATTTATCAACATCCATCATAATATCTTCTCCTCTATGTTCCACGTGGAACATAAAAAAATATTATCATAGTAATTATCAAATTTCAAAATATTATATTTTAAATTAAACAAAACATTTAAAAATCTCATGTTCCACGTGAAACATGAGAAAATTAAAAAAATATAAAATAAAGTAGTAATATTTTATCTTGTTGATAACCAATGTTCCACGTGAAACATTGATTGTTTTTTTATAATTAAATTTATTATTAATAATCATTAACAACAAAAATATAATAATAAAAGAATATAATTCAAAAATTACAAAAAAATATAAATAGCTTTTAAAAATAAATAAAAATTGTTGATGAATTCATGTTCCACGTGAAACATTAAAATAATCATTTATCTAAAAAGCAAGTTATTATCAATTTCAAATATACAAAAAATAATAAATAAAACATATAAAAATAAAATACATATAATTTAATTTGAAAATTATATAGGAAAAAGCTGTTGATAATCTATGTTCCACGTGAAACATAGAATTTACTTTCAAATTTTATTTAATATTTAATACATAAAGCATTTCTAATCAACATATTATTAAAAATTATTTCTATTAAATAATTTTTTTTATGGCTAATTTAATATGTTTTTTACATATATTAATTAACTGTTGATAAGCTATGTTTCACGTGGAACATGAGTTATTATTTTATAATTAAATTTGTTATTAATAATCATTAATGAATAAAATACAATAATAAATATATATAATTCAAAAATCACATAACAAATATAAACGACTTTTAAAAATAAATAAAAAATTGTTGATAATTTCATGTTCCACGTGAAACATGAAATTTTTTAATAGATATTTTTAGAAATATGTTTGTTAAATATAAATAATAATTATTTCCAAAGATTAATTAAATTTATTTTTAATAATTAATTAATTGTTGATAATCAATGTTCCACGTGAAACATAAAAACAAGCATAATTAAAATATAGAAATATAAATAATCACATCAATTAAAACTATTAAATAATTCAAAATAAAAAATAACCAACCCTATGTTCCACGTGAAACATAGAATAATTTTAAATCTAATTTATCAACAGGCATAAAAAAAGATACACACACTAAATAAATGTTAAAGCTGCTGACTTCCGTCCCTGACTTGGTTCCATCATTTAATGTTGTATCAACAAGTATTATATAACAATTCAAAAACATAGTCAATATAAGCAAATAAACATACATTTGTATGTTTATTTGCTTATAAACTGTATATATTAAAGAATTTTATAAAATTAATAATTGCTTAATTATGATTAAAATTTAGTAATAAAAATTATTTCCCGGGAAATAAAATATAAAAATGAAGACATCAAGGCTTCATTTTTTACATTAAAGACTACAGACTTTAATGTACACTGAGAGATATAAATATAGCTCGAAGTGAAAAAAAAGAAAGCTATTCACTTTCCTTTTCAATATTTTCACCATTAATATTATCATCGCTAACTTCTTCTCTATCAACAATAGAAGTAGAACTAACAATACTATCTTCTTTTAAATTAATAAGTTTAACACCTTGAGTAACTCTACTCATAGTAGAAATCTTATCAACAGCCAATCTAATAATAATACCAGAATCAGTAATAATCATTAAGTCTTTACTATCATCAACAGTCTTAAATGACACAATAGAACCATTCTTTTCAGTAATATTAACAGTCTTAACACCTTTACCACCACGATTAGTAATTCTATATTCATCAACAGGTGTCTTCTTACCATAACCCTTTTCAGTAATAACAAGTACATACTCATTAGGTTCAACAATCTCCATACCAACAAGTATACCACCATCAAGATTAATACCTCTAACTCCAGAAGCACTTCTACCCATAATTCTAACAGTACTTTCATTAAATCTAACCATTCTACCATTAGAAGAAGCCATTAATATCTCATCATTACCAGTAGTTTTCTTAACAGATACAAGTTCATCATTATCTTTTAAAGTAATAAACTTCTTACCATTAGTCCTAATACTATCAAATTCAGATATATCAGTCCTTTTAATTAAACCATTCTTAGTAGCAAAAACTAAACATTTGTATTCATCATCATTAGATATTTTCAATAAAGAAGTAACCTTTTCATCCTTATCTAAAGATAACAAATTAATAATAGGTAATCCCTTAGATTGTCTACTATATTCAGGAATTTCATAACCCTTAATTCTATATACTTTACCCATATTAGTAAACATAAGAATATAATCATGACTAGTAGCATTAATCAAATGCTCTACAAAATCCTCTTCATTAGTAGCCATACCTTTAACACCCATACCACCTCTATTTTGAGTTTTATAAGTATCAGCAGGTAATCTCTTAATATAACCTTTATTAGTTAAAGTAATAACAACATTCTCAACAGGAATTAAAGATTCATCTTCGATATAATCAATAGCAGTCATATCAATATGTGTTCTTCTCTCATCAGCATATTTATCTTTAATTTCAAGCATTTCAGTCTTAATAACTTCAAGAATTTTCTCTTCACTAGCTAATATTTCTTCTAATTCCTTAACTAATTTCTCAAGTTCAGCAATCTCTTCTTCAATCTTAGATTTTTCAAGTCCAGTAAGTCTCTTCAATCTCATATCGAGAATAGCTTGAGATTGAACCTCTGATAAAGCAAAATTAGACATAAGTCCAGCTTTAGCCTCATCGTCATCAGCAGACTCTCTAATAATTTTAATAACTCTATCAATATTATCAAGAGCAATCTTTAAACCATCTAATATATGTAATCTATCCTTATATCTCTTTAAATCAAATTGACATCTACGATAAATAACATGTTTCTGATGATCAATATACTTCTCAATAATCTCTCTTAAACCAAGTGTTCTAGGACTACCATCAACAAGCATTAAAAAATTAATACCATAAGAAGTTTGAAGCTGTGTATGCTTATATAAATTATTTAAAACAACGTTAGCATTAGCCTCTTTCTTAACATCAATAACAATCTTAATACCCTCTAAAGCCGATTCATCACTTAAATTAGAAATACCATCAATAACCTTATCTCTAACAAGTTCACCAATTCTTTGAATCAAAGCCTTCTTATTAACTTGATATGGAAGTTCTGTAATAACAATTCTGTGCTTATTATGAGTCTCTTCTACAGTAGCCATACCTCTAATAGTAATAGCTCCTCTACCACTCTCATACGCCCTTTTAATACCACCATTACCAAGAATAACACCAGCAGTAGGAAAATCAGGTCCCTTAATATACTGCATAAGTTCAGTAACAGTAATATCTGGATTATCAATATAAGCAACACATCCATCAATAACTTCACCCAAGTTATGTGGTGGAATATTAGTAGCCATACCAACAGCAATACCCATATTACCATTAACTAATATATTAGGAAATCTGCTAGGTAAAACAACAGGTTCCTTTCTCTGACCATCATAATTTTCCGAAAAATCAACAGTATCCTTATTTAAATCTCTTAAAAGTTCCATCGATATCTTAGCAAGTCTAGCTTCAGTATAACGACTAGCAGCAGCACCATCACCATCAATAGAACCAAAATTACCATGTCCATCAACAAGAGTATGTCGATAAGTAAAATCTTGTGCCATTCTTACCATAGATTCATAAATAGCAGAATCACCATGTGGATGATAATGACCCATAACAGCACCAACAGCATTAGCAGATTTCTGATACTTCTTATCAGGAGTCATACCCTCTTCATATAAAGTATATAAAATTCTTCTATGAACAGGCTTAAGACCATCTCTAACATCAGGAAGAGCTCTTGCAACAATAACACTCATCGAATAATCAAGGAAAGACTTTCTCATTTCGCCAACAATATTAACAGCTACTTTTCTATCTCTTTCATGATTATTATCCTCACCCATATCTTCTATATTTAAATTTTTATCTATATTCTTATCTTCCATCATAAACCTCCTATATATCCAAATTCTCTACAAATAGAGCATTATCTTCAATAAACTTTCTTCTAGGTTCAACTTCTTCACCCATAAGTAACTGGAATGTTTCATCAGCAAGAATAGCATCATCCAAAGTAACTTGTTTTAATATTCTCTTATCAATACCCATTGTTGTTTCTCTAAGTTCTTCTGGATTCATCTCTCCTAAACCTTTCATTCTACCAATTTCATACTTCGTATTAAGAGGTAAAGTAGCTAAATATTCATCTCTTTCTGCTTCATCAAGTACATATTTAATATTTTTACCATGTTTAATTGAATATAAAGGTGGTTGTGCAGCATATATATGACCATTCTCTACTAATGGCTTAAAATATCTATAAAATAAAGTAAGTAATAATGTTCTAATATGTGCTCCATCAACATCAGCATCAGTCATAATAATTATCTTATAATATCTTAACTTAGATATATCAAATTCTTCACCAATACCAGTGCCTAAAGCCGTAATCATAGTTCTAATCTCTTCATTAGCAAGAATTCTATCTAATCTAGCCTTCTCTACATTAAGTATTTTACCTCTAATAGGAAGAATAGCCTGCGTAATAGGATCTCTTCCCATCTTAGCACTACCAGCAGCAGAATCCCCCTCTACAATAAACATTTCTGATATAGTAGCATCTTTAGAAGAACAATCAGTAAGTTTACCCCAATAATTAGTAATTTCAAGTCCACCTTTTCTTCTAGTTAACTCTCTAGCTCTTCTAGCAGCAACTCTAGCCCTAGCAGCAGTCATTGACTTTTCTATTATAATTTTAGCATCATTAGGATGTTCCATTAAAAATCTCTCAAATGCCTTAGCAAATATACTAGCAGCTACTTTTCTAACTTCACTATTACCAAGTTTAGTCTTAGTTTGTCCCTCAAATTGAGGTTCAGGTACTTTAGCAGATATAATCATTGTTATACCTTCTCTAACATCATCACCGCTAAGAGGCTCATCATTATCTTTAAGTATTTTATTTACTTTAGCATAATTATTAATAATTCTAGTTAAAGCCAGTTTAACACCATCTTCATGAGTTCCACCTTCAGGAGTAATAATATTATTAACAAAAGAGTAAACAGTAGCATTATATCCATCATTATATTGAAGAGCCACTTCTATTGAAATATCATTTTCCATTCCTTCAACATATACAATATCTTCATGGATAGGAGTCTTATTTTTATTTACATAAGCAACAAACTCTTTAATACCACCTTCATAAACAAAAGTATCAGATTCTCCTGTTCTATCATCCATAAGAATAATTCTAAGTCCTTTATTTAAGAAAGCAAGTTCTCTAGTTCTAGTCTTTAATGTTTCATAATTAAAAGTAGTAGTCTCTTTAAATATTTCATCATCAGGCATAAAAGTTACTGTCGTACCAGTTCTATCTTCACTACATTCTCCTATTACCTTTAAAGGTTCTACAGTATGTCCACCATTAGCAAATTTAATATAGTGAACTTTTCCTTCTTTATAAACAGTTACTTCTACCCATTTACTAAGAGCATTAACTACAGATGCTCCAACACCATGTAATCCACCAGATACTTTGTAGCCACCACCACCAAATTTACCACCAGCATGTAATACTGTATATACTGTCTCAACTGTAGATAATCCTGTCTTAGGATGTACTTCAACAGGTATACCTCTACCATCATCTTTAACAGTAACAGAACCATCTTTATTAACAATTATTTCAATATCATCACAATATCCTGCTAAAGCCTCATCGATAGCATTATCTACTATTTCCCAAACTAAATGGTGTAATCCTTTCTCACTAGTACTACCTATATACATACCAGGTCTTTTTCTTACTGCTTCAAGTCCTTCTAATACTTGAATATCCGAAGCATCATAATGTTCATTACTATTCATTTTTTATCACCTTCCTGCATCAAATTATTTCCCGGGAAATAATTTTACCATTTTCTATTTTATAAACATTAGCTTTATTTCTCACATTTTTATCAATATTTTCAATATCTGTAGTAGTAACTATTGTTTGAATATCATTATCTAAATATTTAATTACCTTATTTCTCTTATCAATATCTAATTCACTAAATATATCATCCAAAAGTAAAATAGGCGTATCAGATAAAACATCAGTAAATAATTTAACTTCTGCTAACTTAAGAGCAAGTACAGCACTCCTTATTTGCCCATTTGAACCATATAAAGATAAATTCTTCCCATTCAAATCAAAATAAAAATCATCTCTATTAGGTCCAATAAAAGTAATCTTATACTGAATTTCTCTTGATAAATTACTTTTAAGTTTATCTTTAAACATATCATTATCTAAATTACTAACATTAGAAGTATATATCATCTTAAGTCCTTCTAATCCTGTAATAGAACTAAATATATCATCTATATATTTATTAACTAAGTCTACATATTTCCTTCTAAAATTATAAATAACTATTGATAAACCAATATATTTATCATTAAGAATATCTAAATAATTCATATCACTCTCTTTATTAATATTAATAATCTTCAAAAATTCATTTCTTTGATGTAAAACTAAATTATAATTATTTAAATTTGCTAAATAAATCTTATTAATTTGACTAATTTGAATATTAAAGTATTTTCTTCTACAAGATGGACTATCTTTAAATATTCTAATACTATCACTACTAAAAAGAATAACATTCATCTTAGAAATATAGTCACTTAATTTTTTTATCTCTTTTTTATTTATCTTAACAACCTTACCATTCTCATTAATTAATAGTTCAAGTTCATCATAAGAACCATTATAATCAACAATTCCTTTAATCATTGAATATCTACTATTAAAATTAATAAGATTCTTATCACTAATAGATAAAAAAGACTTCGTAACAGCAAGTACATAAATAGATTCTAGTAAATTAGTTTTTCCCTGAGCATTATCTCCTATTATAATATTTAAATTATTATTAAGTTCTAATAAAATATCATCATAATTACGATAATTTTTTAAATAAATTTTTTGTAATTTCAATATAAAGTTATTTTCTTGCCCATATTTTCACCTTTACTAATCTCATGTACCCCTATACATATATAATTATACCATATTTCAATAAAAATTAAAAGAAAAAAAACATATTTTCTATGTATTTTTTCCTTATTTTTCAACGGTTTTTCTCATAATTCCATTTAAGTATTTTTCTATCTTTATACACTTAGTAATTTGATTATCAATCGTAGTATAAGGTACCTTAATATTCATCTCTTTACCATTATCAAAATATATTTTTGTACCATTACTTTCTTTAACATATCTAGTAATATTATTATAAGCAAGCCATATACATTTCTTAGAACTAGGAGTACATGTAGGAAAGAAAATAATCATATTATAAGAAGATACAATAATAGGAGTCTTAATATAATAATTAAAAATATCAATAACAAATTGCCTCTGAATATTATAAGAATTACCATAAAAATTACACCCATATTTAAGTAATTTAAGACAATCAATACTCAAATAAAAATCCTTATTCTTCTCCATAACATAAGTACCATATCCATTAGAAGTAAAGCACAAAACATCATCAGTAATAATATAATTTCTCATAAAATCCCCCTCTCCACATATAAAAATATGTACTATGTATTAAAGCATATAATCATGTCGAATTTTATCAAAATATGTCGTAAATTATCAAAAATTTTCCTTTTCTTAACATTTCTATCATCAAAATTACTATTTTATCACAAAAAAAATAGATAAAAGAATCAAATCTCTTATCTATTCAACAAATATAAATCAAAATTAGCAAGTTTTAATAGGTAAAACAAGTTGTACCAAAGAATCATCTTCATTACTCTTAATAACAATAGGAGAACTATCATTATTCATACATAAAACAATCTTTTCTTTATTAAAACTCTTAATAGCATCTAACATAAACTTAGAACTAAACGAAATTTCAATATTCTTATCATTTTCTACATTGATTTTTTCCTCTACTTTACCAATTTCTGGACTATTTGAAGAAATCATAAGTTCATTACCTTTTAAAGATAACTTAATAGTATTCTTTTCTCTATCAGAAGTAAGTAAACTAGCTCTATCAATCATATTATATAAATCATTAAAAGAACATTCAAGTAATATATTAAAATTCTTAGGAATAATATCACTAGTAGTAGGATAAGTACCAGAAAGTAATCTAGATAAAAATACAATATTACCATATTTAAATAAAACTTTATTACTAAATAAATGTAATTCTAAAGATTCTTCATCATTATCAAGCATTTTAGTAAGTTCTACTAAGTTTTTACCAGGAATAACAATATTAATATCACTTTCATCTACTTTATCAATAGCTACTAATTTTCTAGCAAGTCTATATGAATCAGTAGCAATAACATCTAATTCACCATTATTAATTCTAAAATTAATACCAGTAAGAAGTGGTCTAGTTTCACTTTGTGAAATAGCAAATACTGTTTGATTAATAATATCCTTAAATACCCCATTATTAATAACAATAGGTTCCTTAGTTTCATCTAAATCTAAATTAGGAAATTCATTAGGATTAATACCATTCAAATTAAATTCTGTATTATCTGTACTAACAATCATCTTATATCCATCAATAACTTCAATAGATATATCTGTATTAGGAAGTTTTCTTATTATCTCAACAATATACTTACCTCCTATTACTATACTACCAGTTTCTTCTAAACTTGTTAACTTATTCTTTGGTATAAAAGATCTAATAGAAACATCAGTATCACTTGCATATAAATATAATCCATCATCCTTTAAATCAAACTTAATACCTGTTAATATAGGAATTAAGTTTTTAGTAGATATTGCTCTTGCTGTATTATTCAAACTTTCTAATAATATTTCTTTCTTTACGACTAATTTCATTTTTATCATCCTCTTTCTTTTATTATTTATTATATTATTATTATTATGCTGTGGATATTGTGGATAACTCACATATATCCTTATTTTATATACCTTTACTTATCCACAATACTTGTTGATAACTTTAAACTTATCCACTATCAACAACTATATTCTCTTTTTTAACTCCTCAATTACTGTTTGTAACTGATAATTTGTCTCCAAATCTTTCTCTATTTTTTGATATGCACTTATTATAGTTGAGTGGTCTCTACCTCCAAAGTAAGTTCCCATTTTTGGATACGATTCATTTGTCATTATTCTACACAAGTATATAGCTATTTGCCGTTGATAATTTATATCTTTACTCCTTTTTTTACCTTTTAAATCTTCAATATCTATCTTAAAGTACTCACAGACAATCCTTTGAATCCTATGAATATCATTTTTATATACACTACGCTCACTTATTTTATCTTTTAAAGCTTCAATAGCAATATCCAAAGTAACAACTCCATGGTTCATCATCAGTGCATAAGCAAAAACCCTTGTAATTGCTCCTTCTAACTGTCTAACATCAGAATCATTAATATTAGCGATATATTCAATAACTTCAATTGGAATATCTTCCGCTGCTTCCTGATGTGCTATCTTCCTTTTAATAATATCTACTCTCAGTCCAAAATCAGGTGGAGTAATATTAGCAGTAAGACCCCAATTAAATCTTGTAATAAGCCTATTTTCTAACATCTTCAAATCATCAACAGACCTGTCGGAAGCTATAATAATTTGTTTATTTGAGTCATGTAACTGATTAAAAGTATGAAAAAATTCTTCTTGCCCCTTAGTAGCGGATCCCAAAAATTGAATATCATCAATAATTAAAACGTCAATATTTCTATACTTATTCTTAAAAGAATCAATCTTATCAAAAGTATTCTTCTCATTATTTCTAACTGCTGCTATATAATCATTAACAAATTGTTCACTTGACACATACAAAACCTTTTTATTAGTATTTTGAATAATATAATTACCAATAGCATGCATTAAATGTGTTTTACCAAGTCCACTTTTACCATATAAAAATAAAGGATTATATGCTTTACCAGGTTTTTCCGCCACTGCTCTAGCAGCAGTAAAAGCAAACCTATTCGAGTTACCTACAATAAAACTATCAAAAGTATATTCGCTATTTAGATTAGCGGAAGCACTAGTTTGATGTGGAACTCCCATACTTTCATTAGAAGTACCAATAATAACCTCTTCATTATTATCACTAATTTCATTAATTTCGTTTTCTAAAATAAATTTAAAATTAAAATTTGTTCCTGTAATAGAATTAAAAGTTTCTTCAATATCATCAATATAATTTTCTTCTAAATGTTTTTTATGTAAAGCTAAAGGAACAATAATAGTGGCAGTACCACCATCTAACTTATATAATTTAGTATCCTTAAACCAAGTATCATAAGATAAAGGAGTAATACGTTCTTTAATTTTATCAAGAAATTCATTCCATAAATTATCCGTATTCATATCAAAACCTCCTTAATCAAATCTGTCATTAATCTTATTATATCTCAAAAAAAAATTTTGTCTAGATATTTTTTTTAATTAACAGGTAAAATAACAAGTTATCCACAACTTATCAACAATATAATACCATATAAAATAAGACTTTAAAAGACTTTTCCACAATTTTTGTCAATTTTTGTTGTCAACAGTCAACAGGTTTACTTTTCCACAACCCTGTGGATATTGTGGATAAATAAAAAAAGCCTTGATTTATAAGGCTTTATTCTAGTTACTTTTCCACTGTATCATCCACTTGTCAAATATTTTAGCATTTGTACTCTGTGGTTCTGGATTAGGAAGTTGCATTTTTACAATAAGTGGAATCTTCATCATCTTACCAAAAGCAACACAAGTACCAGATTGAAGTGATTTTTGTTTTTCAATAACATCACTACTAATATTAGGAACCATCTTTTCAATATACTCCAAATCACTAGGATGGTTAATTTTAAATATTAAGAAATTACTACACTGTGATAAAACAGTTTCAGATAGCTCAGTAGGTCTTTGTGTAATTAAGTCAAGACATATACCAAATTTTCTACCTTCCTTAGCAATTCTTTCAAATATATTGTATCCAAGAATATTAATATCATTATCCTTCTGAACATATCTATGAGCCTCCTCTAGCATAAGATGCATTGGCATACTACCTCTAGTAGGAAGTTTTTTAGCAAAGTTAAATATAATTCTTGCATATACCTTAACAAGAGCTTTAGCAAATCTATCATCTATATTTTCTAATACAAAATTAATAATTTGTGCTCTCTTATTATTACCAACTAATATTAAATCAGATATAAATTCATTTACAGTAATAAACTTATCACATTCAAAATATTTTCTCATAGAACTATTAGCAATAGTATGTAATTTAACTTTTAAAGCAGTAGCTTCAGCATAAGATTTCTCATTAAGAAGAAGTCCTTCAGATATTAATGTAAAGTTAAGAGCTACTTCTAAATCGTCAATTGTAAAGAAAGTAGGTACATAATCTTCATTCCACTTAGTTTCATTATCTATAAATTTTTTAATATATTCAGTAATAAGAATTCTTTCTACAAATTGTCCCTGACTATCAATTTCAAAACATTTTCTAAAAGTTCTAGTATAACCAACACCAGGAACTTCAACATCTAAGTTAAGTTCAGGTGTATGACAATCAGTTAAAATAGAAAATATTTGGTCTCTAATTCTAGCAGATACTTGATTAGAATACATAACTGATACAATAGCGGATGCAATTAAATGGTTTTTATATCTATTAGATTCCTCATCATTTTTAGCAAATAAAGAAACATAAGCAAGCATCTTTTCAATAATCATAATTTGTGAATAATCAGTTACATCAAGTATATTAGCATAATCATCAACAGAAAGTAACCATAAAGGTAATTTAAGAATATTAACTTCCTTATCAGTATCAGTGCTAAACATCTTGTAATTAAAATTATAATTATAACTAGAAATACTACTAAAAGCACTATCATATTCATCAGTATTATTAAATATAAAAATAATACTATTAAAAGGAATATAATTAGGCATAGTAAATAAATTTTGTACTAATCTAGCAACACCATAAGTTTTACCAGAACCAGTATTACCAAAAATAGCACTATGATTGCTCCACATATCATCAATATTAATTTTAATAGGGCTATCGTTATACAAAGGAGAAAGTCCTAGCATCATTGCAGTATTGTCATTATACCCAGTAAGTTCTGCTAATTCCTCAGCATTAATAATTCTAATTTTAGAATTAATACTAGGTTTTCTAATAATACCATCATAAAATTTGTTTCCATGAAATTCTCCTAAAAAACTAATTTTAGCCTCTCCGTTCATAATTTCTTCTACTTCACCTAATATTTTTTTATTATTTTCTTCAAAAACAACATTTAAGTTAAGTAAATCATCAGTAATAACATTATCAATTTTAACAATAGCATAATTTTTACTAATAGCAATAATTTCTTTAAACATAATCTCCCTTCTTTCTATTCTAAGTAAATTATACCAAATAAATATCAAAAAATAAATAACTTTTTAATAATTTTTTAGAGTAGTTCGCACTTTGTTGCTCACTATTTTTAAAGCCTCAAGTCTTTAAAAAATAATTTTAAGCCAAAATTGTCTTAAAATTAATATTTTTCTTCAAATATTTACAAAATATTAAATATATAGTATAATTTCATTAGTGGTGATTTCTGTGAAAAAAGAAGTAAAACAAAAAAAGAATAAAAAAAATATAAATAAAAATAAAAAAGCAAAATATGAAGAAATAAAAAATAAAGTTAAAGATTTTATTTTAAAATATTATTATATATTACTTATATCATTACCTTTTATATTAATCGATATAATAACTAAAATATTGGGATACAAAATACATTTCTATGGAATATTTAGATTAGTGCCATGTTTATTTACTCTCACATATATAATCCTAATGGTTGGAATATCCCTATTCTTAGAAAAAAAGAAAGGTAAGATAGTATATACAATCTTTTTTATATTAGCCTTTGCTTTATTTATAACTAACAATATCTACTATTCAATGACTAACACATTCTTTGATTTTAGTTTAATTATGTTAGCAGGAGAAGGCTCAGACTACTTTATGGATGCTATTTTAAATTGTAATATTTGGGTATATATATCAAGTGTAGTAATAATAATATCTTATATATTTGGATTAAAACAATTTAAAGAAAGAAAGAAAACAGACTTAAAAAAAATAATAAAAGTATTTTTCTTATTTTTAATTCTTCATTTAATAACTCCATTATTCTTAGGAAAACCAAATGATGCCTTAACATGGAGTACATGGAGAAATCCAAGAAATATATATATAAATTTCAATGATAACAACAAAAGTATGATGGTATCAGGAATATATGAATATAGTGTTAGAAATTTCTATATAACATTTATTAAAGCTAAAAAAACAGATAATGAAGAAGATATAACTTTTCTTAAAGAAGAATATAATAAAGAAGAGGAAAATTATCAAACAAGTTATACTGGAAAATTTAAAGATAAAAATGTAATCTTTCTACAATTAGAGGGAACCGATAACTGGTTAATAACAAAAGAAGATACACCAACTCTATATAATATGATGAATAATTCTATTAACTTTACTAATCATTATTCATATTATAATGGCGGTGGATCAACCTTCAATTCAGAGTTTGCAGTAAATACAGGATTTATAACTCCTCTATCATATACCCAAAACGCTTATACATTTAATAAAAATTCATTCCCATATTCATTAGCAAAATTATTAAAAAATGAAAATTATAGTGTTAATGCCTTCCATATGAATGATGGAGAATATTATTCAAGAGCAACAAATTATAAAAATTGGGGTTATGATAACTATTATGGTTTAAAAGAACTAGGAACATATAAAGATGATGCCTATACATTAGATAGAGAATTAATATTAAATGAAACATTTAAAGAAAAAATGTTTAGTGAAGAAAAATTTGCCGATTATATAATAACTTACTCAGGACACTTACCATTTACTACAGAAAAAGGCGTATGTAAAAAATTAGTAACTGAAGATATATTAAAAGAACAAGGATTAGAAGAACTTCCATCAGATTATGTACTACCTACTATGAGTGAAGAAGATTGCGCTAGAAGACAAGCTAAAGAAACAGATTATATGGTTGAACTTCTAATAAATACACTAACTGAGAAGAATTTAATAGACAATACAGTAATAGTAGTATTCACTGACCATTATCTATATACCTTATCAGATCAAACAATATTAGATAAATATAAAGATACAAGTAATAATTTAATAAATCATACTCCATTCTTTATATGGGACAATGGAAATACTAAAAAGAAAGTAACATCTGTAACATCACAATTAAATATATTACCTACTATAATAAATCTATTAGGTTTAGAATATCATCCTAATTACTATATAGGAAAAGATGCTTTAAATGGTAGTTACAATGGCATAGTCTTCTTTAGTGATTATTCATGGTATGATGGAAATGTATATGTTGATGGCGGAGCAGTAACCAATAACAAATACATAGACCAAGTATCGTTAGAAGATAAAAATTATTATATAAACTACATTATAAGAAAAAACGATTTAACATTAAAATATAATTATTTCAAAAAGATATCTACTTCAAAAGATAAAGAAGTATAAAAAAAGCTCACTTTAATTTAGTGAACTTTTTCTTTTACATTAGTATCAATATCATCAATAGTAACTTTACTATCATGTGGTATAGGTTTCCATGTAACTTTCATAAATAATGCTACATAAGTAGTATATCTACCAATAATATCAAATATTGGCCAAGTAATAGTATATAATACTTTTTTCTTAAAAGTCATCTTTTTAATATTTTTTCTTTCAATAATAAATACATAAACAGCTACCCACATGTTCTGTATATACATACCCATTCGATAGAATAATCTAAGCCAAATAGCAGTAATCATTCCAATAAATAAAGCATTAATACCAGGCTCCACAGAAATCTTAATTGAAAATAAATTTCTAAGACCTTTAGCCAAATAAGTACCACCACTAAGTAAATCAATATTATTAATACCATTGTTGTAGTAGTAGCAACTTCCCATAATAAGAATAACAATAATCCATTTAGCTAAATTAAATACTGAAAAAGGTGTTAATTGAAGTAAAGTATCATAAGAAGCAAATCTATGTCTAATAGATTCAATAATACTAAGAATAATATCTTTAAAAGATTTATTATTTTTCTTAGTATTTTCTCTCCACTTAGTTTTAATAAATAATTTACCAAAGAAAATATTTAAAAATAAATAAGGACCACTTTCACAGAAGGCAAGTAAATGACCTTTTGACCATCTAAGTCTTTGTCTTAATGCAATCTTTAAGCTAGTAGGTTGTTCATCATAAAACATAGCCTCATCATTATAAGTAATCTGATATCCCTGTGCAACAGCATCTGCTGTAAGTGCTCTATCTTCAGTAAGAGAAGTATACTTCCATCCATCCTTTACTATCTCACTAGCAAATAAGAAACCAGTACCCTGTATATTAGTAGCTAGTCTAAGAACAGACCTAGCTCTATGATTACATCTTATCGATCTAATCCAGTGAATAGCATAAGTAGAAGCAATCCAGTTTTCATCAAAATTCTTCGTATTACGATAAGAAGTAATAATTTTTTCACCAGAATCAAAGGCATCATTCATCTTAGAAATATAATTTCCATTAAGAAGATTATCAGCATCAAAGATAAAGTATCCCTCAAAACTCATTCTACCATAATCTTCACCTATTTTTTCTAATAAATATTGAAGAGCAAATCCTTTAGTTTTATGTTCATTATCAAATCTTTCGTAGCAGATAGCTCCATGCTTTCTAGCAATCTCTGCAGTATTATCAGTACAATTATCCGCTACTACAAAAGTGGTAATAAGTTCTTTTGGATAATCTTGTTTATTAATACTATCAAGTAAGTTACCAATAACATTTTTTTCATTTCTCGCTGCTATCAATATAGCATATTTATGTTTATTTTTAGCAGGTTTAAACTTCCTAGTAAAGAAAACACCAATTAACCAATATAAAGTTTTATAAGCCATCATAATAACAAGAATCTTACCAATAATATTGTATACATTTTTCCATGCAAGATAAGAATCTCCTATTGAATTAATAATATTTAAAAAATACATCACATACAACCTCACTTCAGAAATATTGTATCATACATTGACATTTAATACAATAAAAAACCTCCTTAATAAAAAATGTTTGAATAATTATGTTAAATATGATATTATATAACCGGTGATAATTATGCATGTAATAGGAGTAATAGTGGAATATAATCCTTTTCACAAAGGACATTTATATCAAATAAATAAAATAAAAGAAAAATATCCCAATAGTCTTTTAGTAGTGGTCACTTCTTCTTCTTTTACACAAAGAGGAAATATCTCACTATTAAATAAATGGGATAAAACAAAAATAGCTTTAGATAATAATGTTGATTTAGTCGTAGAACTACCATTTGTCTATTCAACTCAGTCTTCTGATCTTTTTGCAGAAGGTGCAATTAGTATTTTAAATACCTTAAAAATAGATACTCTTGTTTTTGGTACAGAAAGAGATAATATTAGCGACTTAGAACTTCTAGCAGATATTCAAATAAATAATATAGAGTATCAAGACAAAGTAAAAGAATATCTAAGTCAAGGATTAAACTATGCAACATCTACTAATAAAGCCCTTGAAGATTTAACTAGTATAAAAGTAGATACTCCAAATGACCTATTAGCTTTGTCTTATATAAAACAAATAAAAAAACATAACTACCCAATAAAATATATAAATATAAAAAGAACAACATCATATCATGGTTCAGAAGTCTTAAATAACATAACATCAGCATCAAATATCAGAAAACTATATCTATCAGATAATTGTATAGATAACCTAGTACCTTTTGATAAAAAATATCTTTATAAAATAGATATGAATAAGTATTATGACATACTAAAATACAAAATATTAGCAGAAGATACAAGTATCAGTAAATATCAAACAGTAGATGAAGGCATTGAATCAAGAATAATAAAAAGTATTTATATATCAAATAACTATGAAGAATTAATTCAAAATATCAAAACTAAAAGATATACTTATAATAAAATATCTAGAATGCTTCTTCATATACTCGTAGGCTTTACTAAAGAAGAAGCTAATAATATATCTATAGACTACGTAAGAATATTAGGTTTTACTAGAAGTGGTCAAGAATATTTAAATAAAATAAAAAAAGAATTATCAATACCTTTAGTTATAGGATATAAAAAAAATATATCTAAAGTATTAGATATAGAATTAAAGGCTACCAAAATATATGCCTTAGTTACAGATATGTATCTTATTAAAAGAGAATATCAAATAAAACCAATAATTAAAGAAAATAATGACTAAAAATGTCTTTTATTTTCCCGCTAAATAGAGATTCAATAATCTCTTTTTTTTCATCATTATCCTTAGATAAAAGTAAACTAGATATTAAAGTAACTTTTTCTTTGTTACCATTCTTATATTTATCATATTTTTCTTTTACATTAATATATTTAGTATCTTCATCACTATCGATATCATTCATAGTAAATATATAAGCTTTAAATCTATTATTATTCTTATTATCATAAATATTAAGAATAATATTGTCTCCTAATATTTTATATTGAATATAGACATACTCTTCCTTTTTAATATCAAAATCATAACCAAAAATATCATTTACAAAGTCATTAAGTAACCCTTCATTCATTACATCAATTAAAGATAATCTAAATATTTCGTCATTCATAAAATTCACCACTTTTAAATTACCATATAGATAATAATAAAGTCAATAAAAAAAATAAAATGTAACCAAATGGGTTACATTTTTAGTGTCAAATTATTGTAAAGTTTGGCACTTAGGACAATAATAAGTACCTCTACCACCAACTTTAATCTTTTCAATTTTCGTATTACAAATAGGACAATTATTTTTATCCTTACCATGAACAAATAATTCATTTTGAAATAAACCGTGAACTCCATCAACAGAACTATATGTTCTAATAGTAGTTCCTCCTTTTTCAATAGCGGCCTCTAAAACTTTTTTTGTATATTTAATTATATTTTCAGCTTCTTCTTTAGTAATTAAATTACATTTCTTCAAAGGATTAATTTTAGATAGAAATAAAATTTCATCAGCATATATATTACCAATACCAACGATTATATTTTGATCAAGTAAAACGCTCTTAATAGGTAATTTCTTTTTCTTATATTTATCAAGTAAATATTCACTAGTAAGATTATCATCCCAAGGTTCAAGACCAAGCTTCACTAGTGGTCCTATCTTATCGATATCTTCTTTTTTTATAAGATACATTTTACCAAATTTTCTAGTATCCATATATCTAAGTTCGCTACCATCATCTAAGTCAAAAATAACATGTTCATGTTTATTAATATCATCATTTTTAGTCTTAAAAAAGTATTTACCTTCCATTCTAAGATGTGACAGAAGATAATAATCGTCTAAATCAAACAGCAAGAATTTACCTCTTCTTTTAACATCATTAATACTTTGATTAGCAGTCTCTTTAATAAATTTCTCTTTACTAGGATATGCAATAATATTATCCCATAAAACTCTAGTTCTAATTATTTTTTTATTATTTAATCTTAACTTTAAAGATTCTTTAACAGTCTCTACCTCTGGTAATTCTGGCATATATATCACCTCTTTTATTACTTAAATTATTTCCCAAATTATTTCCCGGGAAATAATTTTATCTATTTAGCCTCATACCAATTATTTCCCAACTCTATATCTACATCAAGTGGTACCTTTAAATCAAATACATTAGTCATAGTATTATATACAATCTCTTTAACTTTATCAATTTCATCATCGTATACATTAAATATTAATTCGTCATGTACTTGAAGAAGCATCTTACTCTTAATATTTTCTTTTTCAAATATTTCATCAATTTCAATCATAGCTTTTTTCAAAATATCTGAAGCTGACCCTTGAACAGGAGTATTAAGAGCCATTCTTTCACCCATATTTCTAATCATATAATTAGTACTCTTTAATTCATCAATAACTCTCTTTCTATTCATAATAGTTTTAACATAGCCATTCTTTTTAGCAGTTTCAATTTCTTTATCCATATAGTCTCTAACACCTGGATAAGTATCAAAATATTTATTAATAAATTCTTTAGCCTCTTTAACTGGAATACCTAAGTCTTCAGCTAAGCCATAACTACTAATACCATATAAAATACCAAAGTTAACAGCTTTAGCCTGCCTACGCATATTTTTAGTAACACCTTCTTGTGGTACTTTAAATATATCCATAGCGGTCTTAGTATGAATATCTATACCTTCATTAAAAGCATTTATTAAATCATTAACTCCTGATAAATGAGCAAATACTCTAAGTTCAATCTGTGAGTAGTCAGAAGATAAAATAACACTATTACTTTCTGGAATAAAAGCTTTTCTAATAAGTCTACCATACTCACTTCTCATCGGAATATTTTGTAAATTTGGTTCAATTGAAGATAACCTACCAGTTCTTGTTAAAGTCTGTGTATAAATAGTATGTATTTTACCATCATCTCTAATACAGTTAATCATACCATCAATATAAGTAGAATAAAGTTTAGCAAGCGCTCTATATTCTAAAATACAATTAACAATAGGATAATCCACTAATTTTTTAAGAACATCAGCATCAGTAGTATATCCCCCACTTTTATTTTTCTTTCCATAAGGAAGATTAAGCTTTTCAAATAAAATTTCACCAAGTTGTTTAGGAGAATTAATATTAAATTCACATCCAGCATAATTATAAATATCCTTAGTAATAAGTTCTAATTTAATTTTAATTTCTTCTCCCATTTCTTTTAAAATATTTTTATCAACTCTAATACCTTCAATTTCCATCTTAGCAAGTACCTTTGCTAGAGGCATTTCAATATTTTCAAATAGATAAATATTATCTTCTTCTTTCATCTTATTATATAGTTCTTTCTTTGAAGTATAAATAAATTTAGCTTTAAGAATAGCTCTCTTACTAGCTTCTTCATCACTTACTACTTCTTTCTTATCATAAATAGGAATATTAAAATTCATATTATTAGCAAGATAAGCAATATCATCTTTAGTTTCGTAGTTAAGTAAATAAGCACTAATCATAGTATCAAAAACAATCTTAGGTACTTTAATACCATATCTATTAAATATTACAATTAACTTCTTATAATCATAAGTAAATAAATTAAATTCAGTATTTAAAACATTATAATTATTTTTTAATATATCAAAAGGAATATAGTAGGCTAAATTATTATTATATAAAGAAATACCAAGTAATTCAGCATCATGATAATTACCAATAGTGGTATCTAACCAGATAGCGGTCTCTTCATTAATTTTAACTTCATTAATATCAGTAATAACTTTAAAGTTATCTATACTATTATGTTCTTCTTTCTTTTTATCTTCTTCAATTACATCATCCAATTTCTTAAGAAGAGAATAAAAACCTAATTCCTTATAAATATTAGTAAGTTCTTCAATATTAGAATTTTTATATTTTAAATCATCAAAACTAACATCAAGAGGAACTTCTCTATATATCGTAACTAAATCTTTACTATAATAAGCATCATCTTCACCTTCAATAAGTTTAGTTTGTGTAGCACCTTTAATATTATTAATATTAGCATAAATATTTTCAATAGTAGTATATTCACTAACTAATTTAATAGCACCTTTTTCTCCAATACCACGAACACCAGGAATGTTATCTGAAGCATCTCCCATTAAAGCCTTTAAATCTATCATATGAATAGGTTCAAAACCATATGTCTCATTAAAAGTTTTTCTATCCATCATAATATAATCTTTAGTTTTAAGTAATTTAACCGTTGTCTCATCACTAATTAACTGAAGTAAATCTTTATCACTACTTACAATTAAAGCCTCATATTCTGGATCTTTCTCACACCACATAGATACAGTACCAATAATATCATCCGCTTCATAACCGGCACATTCTAAATATTTAATTCCCATTGCTGCAAGTATTTTCTTAGCAATTGGAAATTGTACCTTTAAGTCATCAGGAGTTTCTTTTCTTCCATCTTTATATCTTTCATATTTTTCATGTCTAAAAGTCTTACCTATATCAAAAGCAACCATCATGTATTCTGGTTTTTCATCATTAACAATTTTATTAATCATATTAACAAAACCATATACTCCATTCGTAGGAAATCCATCTTTATTTCTCATTATATTCCCTGTATAAAGAGTAGCATAATAGCTTCTAAATAAAAGATTATTACCATCTACTAAAACTATTTTTTTCATAATATCACCAAGTCTTTCTATATATAATTATACTAAAAAAAAGCCTTAAAATAAAGTCTTTCTATGTTATTTTATTTATATAAATTATTTCCCAGAAAATAATTTATTAGTTTGAATCTACGTTTCTCACTATCATTAAAGCCTAATGTCTTTAATGAAAAATATAAAGCCTATAAAAATAGTCTTCATATTTAACAATATTTTTAATTTAGGTATTATTTTATATAATATTTATTCATTAAAATAACAAAATACACTTTAAATAAAGACTACAGGCTTTATTTAACAGTGAGAGATTACAAGCTCGAACTGAAAAAAAATATTTCCCAAATTATTTCCCGGGAAATATTTTTTAAAATAAACTAAGTTGACTAGTCTCAGGCATACCTTCAAATATACCCATTGTTCTCATCTTATCAATTAAAGTTTGAGATACCTTACATCTAGTTTGAAAATCCTCAATACTAATAAATGGAGCTCTCGCAGCCTCTTTTTCAATATTCTTAGCAACAACATCACCAAGACCATCAATAGCTCTAAATGGAGGAATAATAGTCTTATCATCTTCTACTGTGAAGATAGAACCCTTACTTTTATATAAATTATAAGGAGCAACCTTAATACCTCTTGCAGCCATCTCTAAAGCAACCTTTAAAGATTCAGATATACCATTCTCTTTATTAGAAGCATCAAATCCCTTATTCTCAATTTCAATAATAGCATTCTTAATACTATCATATCCTCTAATCATAGCCTCAATATTAAAATCAGTAGCTTTAGTAGTATACCAACTAGCATAGAAGTATACAGGCATATGTACCTTATACCAAGCAATTCTAAAAGCACTAATAACATAAGCAGCAGCATGTGCTTTAGGGAACATGTACTTAATCTTATGACAACTATCAATAAACCAAGATTCAATACCAGCCTTTTCCATAGTTTCTTTATGCTTAGCCCAGGTTTCAGGATCTTTACTAGCCTTACCCTTACGTACAAATTCCATTATTTTAAATGCCTTAATAGGTTCAACACCATGATACATCAGATAAACCATTATATCATCACGACATCCAATAACATCTTTAAAAGGAACAATATTATTTTTAATAAGTTCTTGCGCATTACCAAGCCATACATCAGTACCATGAGATAATCCAGATATCTTAATAAGTTCTGCAAAAGTAGTAGGTTTAGTTTCCGCTACCATAGAAATAGTAAAGGGAGTACCAAACTCTGGAATACCAAGAGTACCAGTATCACACATAATCTGTTCATTAGTAACACCAAGTACTTTAGTAGAAGTAAATATACTCATAGTATCCTTATCATCAAGAGGAACCTTAAGAATATCCGTACCAGATAATTCTTGAATTAATCTAAGCTGCGTAGGATCAGAATGACCTAATATATCAAGTTTAAGTAAATCTTGGTCAATAGCATGATAATCAAAGTGTGTCGTTCTCCATGCACTAGTAGGATCTTCAGCAGGAAATTGAAAAGGTGTAAAGTCAGATACATCCATATAATCAGGAACAACAACAATACCACCAGGATGCTGACCAGTTGTTCTCTTAACACCAGTACACCCCATCGCCAGTCTCTCAATTTCACAAGATCTCTTATTCATAATACCCTTATCTTCAAAGTATCCCTTAACAAAACCAAAGGCTGTTTTTTCCGCAACAGTACCAATTGTACCAGCCCTATAAACATTATCAACACCAAATAAAACTTTAGTATATTCATGAGCAGATGCTTGATTCAAATCCGAAAAGTTAAGATCAATATCAGGAACCTTATCAGCATTAAACCCAAGGAAAGTAGCAAATGGCATATCTTGTCCATCTTTATACATATGCTCACCACAATTAGGACAAATCTTATCAGGCAAATCAAATCCACTAGAATAAGTAGCACCTAAATCATTACCATTATCATCTTTAAAAATACTATTTTTACATTTAAGGCATCTATAATGAGCAGGAAGAGGATTAACCTCAGTAATACCCATCATCGTAGCTACAAATGAAGAACCAACACTACCTCTTGAACCAACCAAGAATCCTTCATCATTAGAGTGTTTAACAAGTCTTTGAGCAATCAAGTAAATAGGATCAAATCCCCCACCAATAACACCACCTAGAGACTTTTTAATTTTTTTATCTAGTGCCTTATCAGTCATTTCACCATCTTCTTCACTCCAATGTTTTTTAACATAATCACTAACAAGCATCTTAACCTCATCAAATCCATTAACTAAAGTATTATGTAAATTTTCAAATAACTTAGAATCTAGTTCATCATCACTAATATTAGGATTATCCTCACTAATAATTTCCCTCCAGCATTTGTAGACAATATCACCATATAATTCCTTAGATATTCTCTCTTCAATATTATGAGGTAAATCATCACCATACCATTCTTTAGCCCTATCAAATACTAAGTCAGTAACCACTCTAGGACAATCCAAATAAGACTTACCATCATCACTCTTAACTCTAGGTGAAAAAGGAATACCACCAGTATCAATAATAACCTCAATCTCATCTACCATATCAAGAACCTTATTAGTATTAGTAACAACAATATCATAAGCAAGTTCTTCTCCTAGAAAAGCAAAATCATTAAGCATTTCCTCAGTAGTTCTAAAGTGCTGTGAAGGAATACTCTTAATACTACTCTTAGCAAGAGGATGTCTACCACCACCAGGAACCTTCTGATTAACAATAATTTCTCTATATATCTTATCTTCTTTACTAAAATGATGAACATCCCCAGTAGCCACGATAATCTTACCAGCCTCACGAGTAGCATTAATAATCTTCTTAATATGGTCCTTAATTTCATTAACATCTTTAAAATCACTAGTCTGAATCAAATGGTCATATACTTCCGGAGGCTGTACTTCAACATAATCATAGAAATTAATAATATTAGTAAGTTCTTCTCCCTCTTTACTTCTTCCCTCAATAAAAACTTCACTTTCGTAGCAGCCACTACCAATAATAAGACCTTCTCTAAGTTCATTAAGTTTACTTCTAAGAATTCTTGGGGTCTTATATAAATAAGTAGTATTAGCAAGAGAAATAATCTTAAATAGATTCTTAAGTCCTGTCTTATTAAGAGCAATAGCATTAAAATGATAAGTTCTACCAAATTTATATATTTCATCTTTTGGAATAAGTTTCTCTAAATCACTTATCTTCTCAAAGTTCTGTGTAAATAATTTACCAAGCATCTTGTAGAAGACTAAAGCAGTACCTTCAGCATCATAATCAGCTCTATGATGGGCGTCTTCATCCCAAGGAACATTATATCTTTTAACTAATGCAGATAAACTATGTCTAGAATAGCCAGTATCTAACGCTCTAGATAACTCCAAAGTATCAATAACAGTACTATTAAATTCACCAAGATTATATTTTTTTATAGCACTAGAAATAAACGAAATATCAAACTTAGCATTATGAGCAACCATTGGATTATCTCCTGCCCATTCTAAGAATCTCTTTGTAACATTCTCTTCATTGTCTTTACCTTTTACCATATCATCAGTAATACAAGTAAGTTCTGTAATCTTATCAGGAATATGTCTTCCCGGATCAATTAATTCATCAAATCTATCAATAATATCACCATCTTTAATCTTAACAGCACCTATTTCAATCATTTGATCAGCCCCACCAGCATTAAAACCAGTAGTCTCTGTATCAAAAACAACATAAGTAAGATCCTTAAGAATTCTATCATCAGGTCTAACAACAATATTAACAGTATCATCAACAACAGTAAGTTCAGTACCATATAATCCCTTAAAATGTTTACTAGGATCTTCTATCTTTTTATTATAACTTTTAATAATATCATAAGCAATAGGAAAAGCTTGACAACCACTATGATCGGTAATAGCAACCCCTCTGTAACCCATATCAATACACTTACTAACAAGTTCACAAGTATGTTTATTTAAATCAACATTAGTAATACCATCCATCTGACTCATCATTGTATGAGCATGAAGTTCAACTCTCTTAACAGGAGCATTATCTACTACCTTTTCTTTTTCAGGACTCTCTGTCTTATCAACATCTTTATATCTAGTAGTAAAAGTAAGTTCGTTAGAATACTTATCCATAGCTACTTTACCATAAAAGTTATACCAAGAACCAACCTTAAGTAAATCTTTAATTCTAGCATATTCATCATTATCTTTAGTAAACATCTTAACATAAATACTATCGCTATTATCAGTAACCTTAAGAGTAATAATCTTATATCCACTCTTAGATTCAAACATATCCATACCAAATATCATCCCATTAATAGTAATATTATCTACTTCATACATTAAATCCTTAATAGGAGTAATACTAGTATCTCTCTTTGGTCTAAAGTATTTTTTTTCTTCTACTTTATCAGGAACACTTTCCTTTCTAGGAGACACCATACTAGGTATATTAACTATTTTATCTTTTTCAATTTGATTAAGAATATCATTCTCTTTATTCTCACATAGATTTAAAACAAAATTACCATTAAATCCATATCTATTAAGCATTTCATTCAAATATTCTTTCTTTTCAGTCATATAAGCAAGCTCTGCTTTATTATAAACATCAAATATATAATTATTATTATCAATATTTAACTTTCTATCAATAAAAGTCTTATATTTAATACTCTCATCACTAAATAAATCTATTAATCTATCAAAATAATCTTCTAAATATTCATTACTATTATTATTCGTAGTAATAACAACATTAATATTTTTAATAGTTTTAAAAGTATTCATTATTTTATTACATAATTCATCATATATATATACAGGTAAAACTTTATCATTACTAATAATAAACTCCCATAAATTATTTTTCTCATACACTATAATCTTATCAATACTAGCATTCTCTAAATAATTCTTGTTCATGCCTATTTGATTAAGCAATCTTTCCATTTTATCCTGCATAATATCACCTAAACTTCCTAAATAATATTATACTAAAAAAAAGAAGTAAATTAAACATATTTACATTCTTTTTACAAACTTTTTTTACTTCAGAGCCTGTAGTCTCTTCCGTATTATAGAAAGCCTAGGTCTTTCTATAATAATTTAGAGCCTTTCTAAAAAAGTCTCTAAATTAACCCATTTATAAATTATCAACAGATACTGTTGATACATAAAAAATCACCCATTTAACTATGAGTGATTTTCTTCTTCTAAATAATCTTTTATACCATTAGCGGATAAAGTAGCACATTTAATTCTTGATGGTTGCTTACTAGTATCATCAAAAACAAGTAATTCTTTAAGTACATCTTTATCATATTCTTCTTCATTAATCATCTTAAGATAATTATCAATTAAATAAATACCTTCTTCCTTAGATTTACCTACTAGCATATTAGCTAAAATATTAGTAGAAGATATACTAATAACACAAGCTTCACCTTCAAAAGAAATGTCTTTAATAATATTATTTTCTATCTTTAAATAAATATCTAAATTATCAATACAACTAACATTTCTTGTATTAATCTTAACATAATCTTCATTACTAGTATGTTTCATATTAGGATTCTGATAATTATCTAAAATAATACTTCTTTTTAAATCTCTATCCATTATAATATTTCCTTCCATATATTACTACTATTCTTAAGTACATTAATAAGTAAATTAATTTCTTCCTTATTATTATAGAAACTTAAACTAATTCTAACAGTATTACTAATATTAAATACATTATCAAGAATTTTAGCACAATGATTACCTGCTCTAACACATATATTATATTTATCTAAATAAATAGCGGCATCTTGAGCAAATACTCCTTTAATATTAAATGCTACAATATTAGTATCAACATTTTTATTATATACTTCAATAAAGTCTAGTTTATTAAGTTCATTAATTAAGTATCTTCTAAGATCTTTTTCATATTTATTAATTTTATCCATACCTATATTATTTAAATATTTGATAGCAGCACTAAGACCTAATACTCCCTCTATATTAGGAGTACCTCCTTCTAGTCTAGTAGGAATTTCTCTAAGTTCAACATAACCATCTTTAGTAAATATGGCATTCATACCACCACCATAGTTCATAGGAGTAATCTTATCAAGTAAATCAAATTTAGCATATAAAACTCCAACCCCAGTAGGTCCATACATCTTATGCCCTGAAAAAGCCATAAAATCTATATCATCTTTTTGAACATTAATCTTCTTATGAGGAATACCCTGAGCAGCATCTACTACTACTAAAATATTATTATCGTGAGCTATCTTACTAATTTCTTTAATAGGTCTTTCATCTCCTACAACATTAGTAACATAAGCAAGTGATACAACTTTAGTCTTATTAGTAATACTCTTTTTAAAATTATCAATAGTAACTTCATGATTTTCATTTAAAGGAATATATTTAACTTTGATACCAATTTCTTTTTGTAAAATAAACCACGGAAGAATATTTGAAGCATGTTCACTAAGTGTAATTAATACTTCATCATCTTTCTTAAGATAATTCTTAAAAAAGCCTGTAACTATCATATTCATTCCATTAGTAGTACCACTAGTAAAAACGATTTCTGAGTTTTCTTTAGCATTTATAAAATTTTTAATTTCTTCTCTTGTACTTTCATATAAATTATCAACAATAGCACTAGTTTTATAGTCTCCTCTATGTGCATTAGCAGTATATTCATCATAGTATTTACAAATAGCATCTCTAACACATTTAGGCTTTAAAGTAGTAGCACCATTATCAAAGTAAACAATATTATTAGAAAGCATTGCAAAATCATCTCTATGCATTTATTCACCTCCAATCGAATCTAAAATACTAAGTATTCTTTCCATATTTTCCATATCAGGATTAATATTAGAAAGTATCATACCTTTAATAATTAATTTAACAGAATCATTATATGATATACCTCTACTCATCAAATAGAATAAATCTTCTTCATTAATACTACCAATAGTAGAACTATGAATAGCGGTAACATCTTCTTCACTAATAAACATATTAGGATTAACTCTATTATCAGAATCACCTAAAGTAACAATCTTTGTACTTTGATTTAAGTAGCAGTCCTTAATACCATTATCAACATAACTATTAATATCAAAGTAATTAGAACTATTTTCTTTAGCTACAATTCTATTAAATACATCACTACTAGTATTATTATCTAAATGATAAACATTAATTTTATAAAAATTATCATTATTACTAATACTAGAAAAATTATATTTAATATTAGCTCCTCTTTTATTTAAACTAATATTAACTACTTCATTACATTTATTATTATAATAAAATTTACTTATTATTAAAGAAGAAGCCATATCTAGATTATACTTAATATTAAAATTAATATCATTATTATTAGAATATTCAAATAAATGAATACATTTATTATTATTAACGTTAATACATAAACTTACATTATTACAATCTATATAATCAATAAAATAATTACCATTATTATTAAAATTAATACTATTATCATTAATTTCTACATCATCACTAACAAATGGAATAATTTTATTGTTTACTACTTTTATTTTATTCATTATTAACCTCTTTAGTTATAACATTTTCCTTATTTAAATATTTATTGTATCCATTTTTTTCAATATCATTAGCAAGAGAATAGTCTCCTGTTTCAAGAATCTTACCTTTACTCATAACATGAACAAAATCAGGTTTTAAATATTCTAATATTTTAGGATGATGTGTAATAATTAAAATAGATGTATTAGGATTTTCTTCTTTATATTTTTTAATATTTTCTCCTACTATTCTTAAACTATCAACATCAAGACCAGAGTCTAATTCATCTAAAATAATAAACTTAGGAGTCAATAATTTAATTTGAAGTACTTCATTTTTCTTTTTTTCACCACCAGAAAAACCAACATTAAGACTTCTATGAATTAAATCTTTATTCATAGAAAGCTCTTCTGCACCTTTTTCACATTTTAATATAAAGTCATATAAACCAATCCTTTTATTATTAACACTTCCAATAGCGGTTCTTAAAAAGTCTTGATTACTTACTCCTTCAATTTCCATAGGATACTGCATAGCAAGAAAAATACCTTTTTTAGCTCTTTCATCAGTAGATAGTACCATTAAATTATCTCCATTAAAAGTCATTTCACCATTAAGAACTTTATAATTAGGATCTCCCATAATTACTCTTGATAAAGTTGACTTACCAACGCCATTAGGACCCATAATAGTATGTATTTCACCATCGTTAATAATTAAATTAAAATCCTTTAAAATAATCTTGTTATCAGTAACTACTTCTAAGTTATTAATTTTAAACATAACAATACCTCATTTCTTTATAATTATATCACTTTTTTAATTATTTTAAAATAATTATATAAAAAAAGGTATAAATAAATATTCATACCTTTAATCATTAATATAGTCTTTTAAATATTTCGCTCTACTTGGATGCTTAAGTTTTCTTAAGGCTTTTGATTCAACTTGTCTAATTCTTTCTCTAGTAACACCAAAAATAGCACCAACTTCTTCTAATGTCATAGATTTACCACCATTAATGCCATATCTATATTCTAGTACCTTTCTTTCTCTAGGAGTAAGAAAAGATAAAACTTCAATAAGAGATTCTCTCAAAGAATTATTAAAATTAATAGCTTCAGGTCCAGGAGCAGTACTTGGAATAAAATCTCTTAAATAACTATCATCTTCCTCATTTATAGTAACATCTAGGGAAGTTGGTTCAATAGCAGTTTTTTTCATTTCTTCGATTTTTTCTACAGGTACATTCATTCTTTTGGCGATTTCTTCATTAGTAGGTTCTTTCCCAGTTTCCATTACTAATAACCTATGAATATCATTCATTTTTTTGATAGAATCAAACATATGAACAGGAATTCTAATAGTTCTAGATTGATCCGCCATTGCTCTCGTAATAGCTTGTCTAATCCACCAAATAGCATACGTTGAAAACTTATATCCTTTAGTGTAATCAAACTTTTCTATTGCTTTCATAAGACCAATATTACCTTCTGCTGTCCTATCATCTATATCGAAAGTTGAATTTCTATATTTTTTAGCAACAGACACGACAAGTTTTAAATTACAATTACAAATATATTCCTTTGTATTAAAGAATTTAATAGCGGTTTCTAACTGTTTATTAAAATAATCTTCATCATATTTTTTAGTTTCATTATTGATACTTAAATTTAATTTTTTATTTACTAATTGATAATCAGGAAGAATGATAATATCTTGTTTTTTCTTACCATTAATATTTTCAAATAATTCAATGAATTTTGTTACTATTTTTTCATCACTACTATCAAAAAATTTTTTTAATTTACATACATACTTCTTAATTTCATATGTATTAATAGAATTTATAAAAACATTAATATCATTTATTACTAAATTAGAATCTTCATCGAAAGAAAAAATTTCTAAACTTTTTTTTGTTTCAGATAATAATGCGAATGCTTTTTTTTCTTCATCTGCAGTAAACACTGGATATTTACTAAATTCCATCATATATGTTTTATATCCATCAGTAGTAGTATAATTTTCGTCATAAAATAATTCATCATTACTTTCTAGTGACTTTTCATCTATTTGTTCGTAAAAAAATTGATATTTTTCTTTAATTTCAGTTTTATTTTGAGCAAATGTTAATAAATCACTAAAATATTTATTAATATTAGTTTCTCCAAATTTATCTATAAGCAATATACAATTATCAGTATTTGCTTCAAAATTTTCTAATTTCATAGATATATAAGCAGGATAGTATAAATTTAATATTTTCTTTCTTTCATTTGCTTCAGCTACATCAAAAAGTGAATTAAAGAAATTATTAACATTTTCTTTACCATATTTTTTTATTAGTTCAAGATAAAATTTTAAATCAAACACATCATTTCTTTTTATTTCTTCAGTTATTAATTTATTACTAAAATCCATAAAATAAACCTCCTCTTTAATTGAGTAAATATTTTAACATATAAATAAAAAAAAGTCAAACAAACGTTAATAAATAATTATTTATTAACTTGTTTATACTTTTTAGTTAAATCATCCAATTCATTAATTAACTTATCAGCAGTTTCCCAATCTTTAAGTTTAGCTCCAGAAGCATACTTATGACCACCACCACCATATTTAGTAGCAGTATCATTAACATATGGACCAACAGATCTAATATTTGCCCTAATTAAGTTGCTTTTAATATCCTCAGATAGGAATATCCATACAGTAATTTCATTAACAAATTTTAAATCATTAATCATATTACCAGCAGCGGCACTATCAACACTATATTCTTTCATAAGCTTATCAGTTATTTTAATATATGCAACACCATTATCTGTTAAAGTAAGATTTTGATAAATATATCCTTCAAATCTAACTTCATTAAGTGGTCTTTGATATAAGTAGCCATATAATCCAGTAAAATCAATATTAGTTTGTTCAAGTAATTTACTAACTAATTTAAATGTTTTAGGAGAAGTATAGTCATGTAAGAATCTATCAGTGTCACCAACAATTCCTAAATAAAGTTTTTCACCAACACTTTTACTTAAATTAATTTTATTAGCAAAAGCAAATTCAAGAATTAATTGGCAAGTACTACATGCGTTATCATCAATAACTTCAATATTAGCATACTTATCAATTATTGGATGATGATCAATTTTAATAATATATTCAAAATTATTAATATTTGCTCCATCAATTCTTTTAATATCTGGAGTATCTAGGACAATACACATTGCTTTACTAGTATTTAGATTATCAATCTTATCTTGACTTCCAAAAAACTTAAATCTACTAGCAGGATTACCAACTGTATAAACTTTTTTATCTGGAAAAAGTTCAAGAATAATATTTTTTAAAGCAAATTGAGAACCAAGAGCATCAGGATCTGCACCAATGTGTCTCGCAATTACAATAATATCATATTTTTTTATTTGTTTAAATATTTGTTTATAAATATTCATAATATTATCCTATTAATCTATATGTGTCTCTAGCTATCATTAACTCTTCATCAGTAGGAACTATATAACATGGAATTTTAGAACCTTCTTTTGTAATTAATCTAAATTCTCCACGAACATCATTAGCTTCTTCATCTAATTCGATTCCAAGTGAAGTTAAACCTTCTATAATTTGTTTTCTAGTCATAATAGAATTTTCTCCGATACCACCAGCAAAACAGATAGCATCGCATCCATCTAATGGACACCATAATTTAGCGATATATCCAACTACTCTATTTACGAATAATTTCTGAGCAAGTTCGCATCTTCTATTACCTGCATTAATACCTTCTTCAATATCTCTCGAATCGCTACTTACTCCAGAAACACCAAGAAGACCACTCTTCTTATTTAAATCATTAAGTACTTCTTCCATAGTCATTCCAGATTCTTTCATCATATAAGGAACTATATATGGATCAATATCACCACTTCTAGTACCCATTACTAAACCAGAATTAGTAGAAAAACTCAAACTAGTATCAAAACACTTACCATCTTTAATACTAAATACTGTACTTCCATTTCCTAAGTGACAAGTAATTAAGTTTACATCTTTTTTACCAAGATAATTTTGCATATACTCGGTAATGTATTGGTGACTTATACCATGAAAGGCATATCTTCTAACACCATATTTTTCATACCATTCATATGGAACAGCATATAGATAATTTTCTTCTGGCATAGTTTGTGGAAAACCAGTATCAAATACAGCAACAGCAGTAGCTTCTGGAATATATTCTTGAAACGCTTCAATTCCCATTAAATTAGCGGGATTATGAAGTGGCGCAAGATGAAATAATTCACGAATAGTATCAGTAACATGCTTATTTATAATAGTACTATCTGCATATTTATCTCCACCATGAACTACTCTATGACCTACACCTTTAATTTCACTTAAATCTTTAACTATATTATAGTTAATTAATTCTTCTGTTAAAATTTTAACAGCATCTTCATGACTTTTTAAAGGTACCTCTTTCTTTATTTTTTCTCCATTAATTTTGATAGTATAAAAACTACCATCAATTCCAATTCTTTCAAATACTCCGCTGATAAGAACTTTTTCACTTGGCATATCAAAACCAGTGAATTTTAAAGAAGAACTACCAGCATTAATTGATAATATAATCATTAAAACACCTCTTTCCTTTTAGTATTATATCAAATTTTTTTCTATTTAGAAAGAAAAATCGTTAATAAATGTAAAAAAGATAGATTTTATATCATTTCTAATAGTTATAAATATCTATCTTTTAAAGTAATAACTAACAATCATTTAATCCATATCATTCATAAGTACTGGAAGAATCTGTTTTTTTCTTGAAACAATACCTTTTAAAAATTCACCTTGTTTAATATTTTTAATACTAAATGATGATTCAAGTACATCCTTTGCTCTGTCACTAAATAATACATAAGTACCATTTTCTAATATATTAGTAATAAATAAACATACAAACAAGTAATTATTACTTTCACAAACAGTATTAAGAAGTTTAACATATTCATCTTTTTCATTCATTACTTCATCAATATCCATAGTAATAACTTGACCAAGTCCAATCTTAGAATTATCAATTGTATAAGTTTTATAATCCTTATATAGAACTTGTTCTCTAGTCATACCCTCTAGTGAAGAACCAGCTTTAATCATTTTACTACCATATACTTTATAATCAACTTTAGCTAGTTTACCAAGTTCACTTACAGCTTCTTTATCAATATCTGTAGTAGTAGGACTAGTAAGAATCAAAGTATCAGATAAAATACCAGATAACATAAGGCCTGCCATAGATTTAGGAATAGCAATTCTATTTTCTTTATATAATTTATAAATAATTGTATTAGTACTACCAACTGGCATATTTCTAAAACTAATAGGCATATTAGTACCAATAGTACCAATATTATGATGGTCAATAATTTCTAAGATATTAGCATCTTCAAGTCCGATAGCGGATTGTTCATAAGAATTATGATCAACTAAAATAACATTCTTTTTACTTCTAAATCCAACATCAGAAAATCTTATAATACCATTACATTTTCCTCTTTTATTAAGTACAGGATAGTAACTATATCTAGTTTTGTTAGCTAATTTAATAAAATCATTAACGTCATCATTTTCATTAACACATAAGATTTTTTCAGTATTAAGAATAGAAGTAACATTATTACATAAATTAAAAATCTTAGTAGTTTCCAAGGTATTATAACTAGTATAAATAATATTAACTTTATTTTTTTTAGCAATTTTTAAATGTTCTTCTTTCATTTTTCCATTACCAATAACCACAATAAGTTTAACTCCAGAATTAACAGCGTATTCTATAATACTATGTCTATCACCAACAATTAAAATATTGTTTTTATTTAAAGTAATTTCTTCCATAAAGGTAGTACTTTTATAAGATGCAACAAGTAGTTCACCTTCAATATCATCATCAAATCTAAGTATCTCAGTACCTTTGATAACTTCACAAATATTATCATAAGTAGCATCAACATAACTATAATTAAAAGCAAACTGATCTTTAGCAATATCTTTCATACTAAGAATACCAATCATATTTTTATCTTTATCAACGACAGGTATTTTACTAATACCAACTTTATTCATTCTAAAATAAGCTTCATATATAGAATCTTTCTCTTTAACAGTATAATTTTTAGTATATTTTAAATCTCTAAGTTTAATATTAACATCATTTAGAAAGATAGGCTCTGGCACATTAAAATAGTTAAGAGCAAATTTAGATTCTAAATTAATAGAACTAAGTACTGCTGGAATGGTATTCATTCCTAATTTATTTTTTAAATAAGATAGTGTAATAGCAGCAGTAACACTATCAGTATCGGGATTTCTATGCCCAAATATATAAACTTTTTCCATTATTAATCACCTCTAATAAATTTCCTTATTTTTTGTTTTATATTCATTAAATAACTCTAAACATTCATCATGATCAAGTTCTAAAAGTTCCAAAGTATTTGCGTCTTTATTTTCTAAATACCGATAAATAAAATCATCTCTAAAGCCAATGTCTTCAGCATCTTTTAAATTAGTACCATAATAAACTTTTTTAATATTTGCCCATATAATAGCGGACAAACACATAGGACAAGGATAACCAGTAGCATATAAAATACAATTAGATAAATCATGTGTACCAAGTATTTTTCCTGCTTCTCTAATAGCCATAACTTCTGCATGAGCAGTTGCATCATGTAACTCTAATACTCTATTTGAAGCCACACTAATAATATTACCTTCACTATCAGTAATAACAGCTCCAAAAGGACCACCTTTATTTTCATTCATAGTTCTTCTTGCTTCTTCAATACCAAAATTCATAATATCTTTCATTATTATTCCTCATTTCTATGTTTAGTATGTAAGTATTTTAAAGAAATATCACTACCAACTTCTCCAAAAAAATTATCATATATATCTTTTATATCTGGATTCATTGAAGCACATCTAATTTTCATTCTTTTATCACTTTTATATAAAGCATTCATTCTTTTATTTTTTAAGTTTTTATTTAAAGGAAACACTCTAGGTTGACCTCCACCAGAAATGCAACCACCTTCACAGGTCATAACTTCAATAAAGTCATAATACACTTCTTTATTTTTAATTTTTTCAATTACTTTTCTAGCATCTCCAGTACCATTGATTATAGCTACCTTAATATTGGTACCATTGATTTTAACTACTGCCTCTTTAACATTAGAAGTTCCTCTAATAGACTTAAAATTAAGAAGTCTACCTTTAGGGTATCTTTTATAAAGAATATGATAAACCTCTCTTAAAGTGGCCTCAGTAACACCACCAGAAGTGCCAAAGATAATACCCCCACCACTTCCATTACCAAGTAGATTATTATAACCACTATCTTTAAGTTTTGCAAGGTTTATTTTCTCTTTTTTCAAATATTTAGCTAGTTCTCTAGCAGTAATAACAAGATCAATATCATTATACTTAAGAATTTCCATCTTTTTACTAGTGCAAGGAGTAATGGCAATACTAATAATATCTTCTCTATTAAGATTATTAATTTTACAAAAATAATTATTAATAATAGAACCCATCATTGAAATAGGACTTTTACAAGAAGATAAATTATTTAAATATTCAGGATAAAACATCTCACAAAACTTAACCCATGAAGGACAGCAACTAGTAAACATTGGTAAATTTTGATTAGATTTAATTCTATTAACCAGTTCATTAGCTTCTTCCATAACAGTAAGATCTGCTCCAAAAGTAGTATCAAAAACATAATCAGCACCAATCATTTTAAGAGCAGTAATCATTTTACCTTCTACATTAGCTCCAGGTTTCATATTAAATTCTTCACCTAAACTTACTCTAACAGCAGGAGCCGTTTGCATTACAATAATTTTATTACTATTCAAATACTTATCAAGTAAATCAGTTTCATCTTTTTCTGATAAACATTTATTTGGACAAACCAAAGTACAACTACCACAATTAATACAAGGATAATCATCATTACTAAATCCATATACACCAATATTAAACTTGCAAATATTTTTACATAATCCACATTCATCACATTTATTTTTATCAAATGTAATAGAAGGATTATCTAAAGAAATATTAACTCTCTTATCACTAATATCTTTCATACTACCAACATCCTTATAATCTTATATAAACCATTATATCATTAAAATGGTATTTTTAAAACAAAAATTATTATCTTTTTATAGACACTGTAAGCCATAAATGTCTTATCAGTGGTATAAGAAGTCAAAGTCTTCTTATACTGTATCATCCATACCTAATTTATATAAGCCATAACTATATACAAAAAATCTATCAACAATACCTATTGATAGACTAAATTCTAAATAGTAGTTCCAAAGTCGTTATTAACATAACTACTACCATATAATAAAAATATAATAGCGATAAAGATAATGACAATAATTGAAAAACAAAAATATGATCTAGCAAAATTTCTAAGGTTAATATTCTTAGTACCACCAAACGAAAATACTAGTAGTAGAATAAAACCTATAAAAGGAATAGAAAACAAAATTTCATATCCAAAATATCCCCACATAGATATAGGTTTATATTCATAAGGTAAATTCTTATCGTTCATATACATTTCCTCCTATAACAAAATAATAACATATAAAATATAAATATTCAATAAAAAATCTATCAACAATATCTGTTGATAGATAACTTATCTAATAACTTATCTAAAAAAATAGATTTAGTAATTATTTTTTTCATATATTATCTTTTGATTTGTTATCAAAATAAAAAGAATTCAAAGACTGAATTCATAAATTTATTTTTTATCTAGTTTTATGTGTTACATCAATATCTTGATACATAGCTTGTTGCTCTTCTAGTAGTGCTCTTTTTGCTTTTTCTAATTCAGCTTTTAAAGCAAAATCTTTTGCTGATGTATCAATTGGTTGATTCATAACTCTAGCTCTTTCTTCCATTTGTCTTCTTGCATTTTCTGCATCAGCTTCAAAAGCAAAGTCTTTTGCTGATGTATCAATTGGTGTTATATTATCATTTGTTTTATTATAAATAATATTTTTATCCTCCATAGTAATTCCTCCTAATAATATTATAACACACTTTTTAAATTTTAAGGCTAATTTTGGCAAAAAAACTTATCTAAAACTTATCTAAACGCCTTTTCAAGTTAAAATTACCTAAAAATTGTAAGTAGCAAAAAACTCGCAAGTCCTTTATTTATAATGCTTAGCGAGCTTACTTTCCACAGCAGTTCTTGTATTTCTTACCTGAGCCACATGAAGTTTAAAATCCTATATTATCAGTATTATTTGTACTTATAGTATTATCTGTATTTATTGTATTCTGGTATTAGGTATCATCTGTATTATTTGTATTTATTGTATTATTTGTACTATAAGTATTTTCTAATGTGGACAAATTGTGGACATTGTCCACATCCGTTCACTGCAATCATTCTACTATATAATAATAGAATAAACAAATATGCGATTAAATAAATTACACATTTGTAATTCGTATATATTATATAATATTAGATTTTTATAGTCAACGAATCCAAGTAAAATCAAAAATCAATTTTATATTCTATAATCTTATTTATTGTTTCTGATTTTGATATATTATCAAATATTTCTGTTGCATATTTTCTTGAATCTTCTGTACTAGATATATAAAAGTTTTCTGTTGTTTCAATATTCTTATGTCCAAGTAAATCAGCGACATCTCTTATCTCTACTCCATTATTTAATATTTTGGTAGCCTCTTAAATCATAAAATCTACATTTCTTTATACCTAACTCATTATGAATTATTTTAAATGGTATTCTAGTAATATCTGTTCCAAGATATAAACCGTTTTCTCTCATGAATATTAAATTTATTTTTTTAGAATCTTTATTACTTAATTCCTCTCTTACTATTCTATGTTCAACTACTTTACCAGACTGATTTTTAACATCTTCAACATTATAGTAAATATATCTTCTTCCATATATCTTTTTAAAATAATCTTGTTTCTTTTTATAATTTTGTAATGCTATCTTTAAGGTTTGACTTAAATGAATTTTTCTAGTTCCTGTTTCTGTTTTTGTAGTTCCAATATACCATCTACCTTTTCCATCTTTCGGTTTATCATAAACATTATGTTGTATATTTATAGTTTCTTTTTCAAAATCAATATCATCCCAAGTCAATCCACATACTTCTCCTGTTCTCATACCCGTATAGCAAGAAGTTAAAAAGACACAAGTAAATGTGTCATTATCATAAAATTATTAATAACGATAATTTAGATACTATTTGTAATGAATGTAAGACTGGTAGTAGAGGTTGCGTTCAATGTAAGAAAGAACTTATAAATAATATGACTGAATTTTTAAAAGATTATAGAGAAAAAAGAAGTTATTATGAAAATAATAGGGAAGAAGTAAAAAAAATACTACAAGAGGGTACAATTGCTGCTAAAAAACAAGCTGAAGAAACTATGAAAAAAGTTAGAGCAAGCATGAAATTAGATTACTTAGATAAGTAGTATTAATAAAAATCAAACTAATAAGGTTTGATTTTTAATTTGATTATTCAACATTTTTTAATGATTCAATCATATTTATTTTTTTTAAATTAAAATGTGTAACAATATTTACAATAATGGTAAATGTTGTTGTTATCAGTATTGAATAAATATAACTTATAGCAAAAACATTTCTATCAAACATTATATAATCTGGTTCACATGTTGATATAATAAAATGGCTTAAATAAGAACCAAATATTAATCCAATTATTATTCCTATTGTTGTTAATATAAATGTTTCACTGTTAATGTATTTATCAACTTCTTTTGGATAGAATCCTAGTACTTTTAATGTTGCTATTTCTCTTTTTCTTTCACTAATATTAATGTTTGATAAATTATATAATACAACAAAGGCAAGTGCAGTTGCTGCGATAATTAGAATTGCTACGATAGAATCTATTGATGATAACATGTCATTTATAGAATTTTTAATATCTTCGTTGTTAACTATTGCACTTACATATCCTTCGCTAATATATTTTGTATCAAACGATTCTTTTTCTTCGTTATTTATTTCTTTTAAATCTACTAAAAATGAATTAATATTATAATTATTAAATATATTATTGTATGTTTCTTTTGTTATATATATATATTGATTAATATAATTTTTTGTAATATAAGATACTTTTATTTCTTTATTATTATTTTCGTTATTTATTATTGCTAGTGTGTCTCCAATTTTAATATTTAATAGTTTTGATGTTTTTTCACTTATAATACAAGTATTATATGGAGGTTCTTCAATTTCTTTGCCATCATCTATATTAGATAAATATATTATGTTTTTTAATTCTTTAAAGTTATTTGGAGTAACTAAGGTTACATCTTGTTCTTTATTGTTATATTCTACTGTAATTGTTTGTGTATTAACTTCTGTAAATTTATTTATATCATTGTCATTAGTTATATAGTTTTTGATTAGGTTATAATCCTTATTTTCGTTAATTATTAAAGTTTTATCATATTTAAATATATTATTAAATTGATAATTAGTTACTTCTTTTATTGAATCTTTTAATCCGAAACCTGCTAATATTAATGCTGTACATCCAGCGATTCCAAAAATTGTAGTAAATACTCTTGCTTTATATCTAAAAATATTTCTAATTGTTATTTTTTCTGAAAATTTTATTTTTTTCCATATAAAGTTTATTTTTTCTATAAATATTTTTTTGCCACTTTTTGGATTTTTTGGTCTCATTAAATTAGCGGGTTTTTCTTTTAAGTTATGAATACAAACAAATATTGCTGTTCCACATATACAAAGTGTACATATTAGTAATCCTAATGCATTAAAACTACTATTAATTAAATATATGAATTTAGGTATAAAGAATAATTTTTTGTATATATTCCAAATTACATATGGTATTAAGTAAGAACCAATAAAAACACCAGATATACTTCCAATAATTGTTGCAAGTAAGGAATATATGATATATTTTAGTGTTATTTCAAAATTGTTATATCCTAATGATTTTAAAGTTCCGTTTTCTGTTCTATCTTCTTCAATCATTCTCATCATTGATATAAGACTTACTAATATTGATATTGCAAAAAATATTAAAGGAAAAATATTTCCTAGCTTTTTAATATTATCACTTGCATTTATAAGTTCTTTATATGATTCGTTATTTAATCTGTTTTGAATATACCATTTTGGTTTAATGAATTTGGTTTGATCAATGCTTATTCCATATTTTTTACTATTTTTTATAATATCCCCATATAATTCATTATATCTATCTTTTTCTTTTTCTGCTTTTATTTTTTCAATACTATTTGTTACTTCTTTGACAAGTGATTTATATTTATCGCTATTTGTTAATTCTTTTTTAGCATTTGATACATTTATATAAATATTTGAATACACTTCGTTTTTTATTTCATCTTCTATTAAATATGCATAGTAATCTATTTTTCCACTTCCAAGTGTTGTATTTGACTTTTCTGTTGAAAAATATAGTGGACTTATAATTGTGCCAACGATTTTATAATTTTTATTTTCAATATTTATGTTATCATTAATTTTTAAGTTATTATCATTTAATAATGATTTTTCTACTGCTATTTCATTGTTGTTATTGGGTAATTTTCCTTCTTCTAAATAAACTTTATTTATTTCATTATTTAGTGCAATTAATTTTAATACATATTTTTCGTTATTGGTATTTAAATAAACATCTTTTGTATATATTCCAATAGCTTTTTCCACATTATTTATTTTTGATATGTCTTTTAAATTTTCTTCTGTCATTCCTAGATTTGATGTAATTTCTATGTCGTAAACATTATTATTATCATAAAAATTATCTAATGTTTTTAGCATATCTGGACTACATGCTTGAATACCTGAATAAAATCCTACTCCTAATAGTGCCATAGATAATAAAGATAAAAATCTTTTATAATTAGCTTTTATTTTAATAAATATATGTTTTATTAGCATGCTTTTCATATTACCACTCAATATCCGCTATATTTTTTGGAGTTTTATTTATAATTATATCACTAACTGCGCCATTTTTAAATTTAATTATTTTGTCTGCCATTGGACTAATTGCTGAATTATGTGTAATAATGATAACAGTCATTTTTTCATTTCTACAGGTATCTTGTAGTAATTTTAATATTTGTTTTCCTGTTTTATAATCTAATGCTCCAGTTGGTTCATCACATAAAAGCAGCTTTGGATTTTTACATATTGCTCTTGCTATGGCTACTCTTTGTTGTTCTCCGCCTGAAAGTTGTGAAGGAAAATTATTTTTTCTCATTTTTAATCCTACTTTATTTAGTATTAAATTTGGGTCTAATGAGTCTTTACATAATTGAGTGGCAAGTTCAACATTTTCAAGTACATTCATATTTTGTATTAAATTATAAAATTGAAAAACAAATCCAATATCATTTCTTCTATATTTTATAAGATCTTTTTCTTTAAGTTTATCAATTCTAACTCCATCAACAATAACCTTTCCATTTGTTAGTGTGTCCATCCCTCCTAAAATGTTTAGACAAGTAGTTTTTCCTGCTCCTGAAGGTCCTAATATACATACTAGTTCGCCTTTTTCTATTTCAAATGTTGTGTCTTTTAAGGCTTTGATTTCTACTTCTCCCATTTTATAAATTTTATCTACATTTTTAAATTCTATGTAGGCCATATTATCATCTCCTTATAATAAGATAATTATAGTAATAATTGATTTAATCTTCTAAGTAAATTATATAGGATATAATATTAAAAATCAATGGTTATATAATAATTTTAATAATTTGTGTTTAAATTAATTTAAATGTATAGTTGTAAATGATGTGAGACCAAAAATCTAAAAAGTCTGCATAAGACATCTTTTCTTTTAATTGAGTTTTAGTTCCATTATAGTAAAAGTCATTATATGCTTTGGCACCCTCCTTAAATGCTTCCGACTTTGTTGGATAACCAGACTTTGTTATCCATTTTCTAGTTCCCTCAACTGTTGCAATTTCAAAACGGTATTCATATACCTTTCCACGTTTTCTAACGCTTACCATAATTATCTCTCCTTCACTAATTCATTTAGTGAACGAAAAAATGCCAACATTTACGAATGCTGACATTTATATAACTTTGTCCACAATATATGTCCACGTAGATAATCCCTTAATTTATATAGGTTTTATCAATTCTTGTTCACAAATTTATATTTATGTGGACAAGATGTGGACATTTTGTCATCTGTGGACAATTTCTTTAATTCTTTATTTTTTACAACCCCTTATTTTATAAGGTATTGCGAATTATTTTCCACAACAGTTCTTATACTTCTTTCCACTTCCACAAGAACTGAACATTCCTATATTTATGTTATTTATTGTATTTATAGCACTATTTGTATTTATTGTATTACGGTATCGTGTATCATCTGTATTTATTATATTTATAGTATTATCTATACTTATAGTATTTATCTACTGTGGACTATTTGTGGACATTGACCACATCCGTTCACTAGTATAAGTATATCATATTTTTCTATTTTATAAAATGTGCAAATTTATTTAATTATATAAATATTGCAACAATTGCAATTATTAATGCTAACACAGATATTGCAAATGCAATTGTATTATAATTAATTGTATTAAGATTGTTTATATACTCAATATTTTCACTATAAACATCTCCTATATTTTTTATTAATAATTCATCTATTAATGATATTTTTTTATTTGAAAAGCCATTAATAGATTTAGATCTTTTATTATTTATATTATAAAATCTTTTTTCATCTAATCTTCTTTTTTTATTTAGCAACCATTTATAGTTCCAAATATTAACAAAAATTTTTTTTGAATTTAAATACTTACCAATTTTATATTCTAACTCTTGTTTTTCAATATTATAAAAAAATCTATAATATAATGGCATTTTTAATTCAGACATCATTACTACCATGTTAATTGGATTAAATCTCTTTTTAAAAATAACCTCATTAATTTCAATACCCTCAAATTCTTCTATGGTATTTAAAATCAAGTAATGATCTTTATCTACAATAAATGACTCCTCTAAAAATGGTTTCTCTATATATTTCATTATTTTTTTAGTTTTATTCTTTATTAAGTAAGTAAACTTTATAGGTAGTAAATATTTTTTTGAATAATGTGATGTTGAAACTTTACTTATTTTTTGTTGAAGTATAGTCCTAAAATATTTAAATTCAGTTTGTATATTTTGAGAATCATCATTTAAAAAATTTTCAATATTAAAGTAGAAAATTGAATATTTTATTTTTCGTAATTTTTTATAATTTTCTAAAATATAATCATGTATTATAGAAAACTATCTATACATTTTTTTAAATGAATTTCGTATTCTATGATTGCTTCCTCATTGTTGATTTGAGACCAAGTCATATCGATATATGATATTAAACTGTCATTTAAAAATTTTATTTTTGCAAATATTCCATGACCAGTATGGTCAAATTCTGGTCTTATATAATTAATATCTTTAATAAATTTTTTCTTATAACTAATCTCGACACTATAATTTTTATTTCTTTTTAATTGATAAATTTTTTTTACAAGTTTATTGACATCATTATTGTTAACAACATCATAAATACTAACAGAATATAAATCCATATTTGAATCTAAGTCAAATATTTCCATTAGACTTTTGTTATAATAACAATGTTGCAAATTTAAAACTTTTTCCTTATAGTCTTTAAACCATTTTATTTTTTTATATTTATAATATGACTTAAACATTTGAAACACCTCAAAGCACACACTAATTTCAAATTATTTTACTATAATTAAGAAATATTTACAATTAAATATGCGTATTTTTTTCAAATATTTCAGTTACCTTTTTCTTATCTTCAGTTGTACTAGAAATATAATACTTTTCAGTAGTTTCTATTCTATTATGTCCTAAAATTTCAGCAATATCTTTTATCTCACAACCATTTCTTAAACTAATTGTTGCAAAACTTCCTCTTAAATCGTAAAATCTACATTTTATTCCTAATTCATGATGGATTATTTTAAAAGGATATTTAACAATATCAGTTCCAGAATATATTCCGTCTTTCCGAGTAAATACCATATCTACTTTATTATATCTTGAATTACTTTCTACAATTTTATATTCAACTAACTTGCCATACTTATTTTTTACTTCCTCTAAAACATATTTTTTATAATTCTTACTATATTGTTTCTTATAATCATCTTTTATTTTTTTATAATCTAATAGTATTTTATATAAAATATCGCAAATATAAACTTCTCTTTGACTTCCAACTGTTTTAGTTGTTCCTAAATACCATCTACCTTTTTCTTCTTTATCTTTTGCATATACTGTTTTATTTATTTTAATAACTCTATTATCTAAATCTATATCATCCCAAGTTAAAGCAAATACTTCGCCTGTTCTCATACCTGTATAACAAGCTGTAAGAAATGAGGTTATAAATTCTTTATTATTTTTAAATCTATTTAAAATAAGTTCCATTTCTTTATTAGTATAGACATGACCTACATTGTTTTTTTTAATTCAAATGATAATACTCTAGGTATCTGTAAATCTGCTGCTGGATTATATTTAATAAATCCAAAATAATAAGTAGCGTCTCTTAATGAACTTTTAATTACTTTTTGATAGTTTCTTAATGCTTCTTTTGTAGTAGAGGTTTGATACAATCTTAATAATGCTTTATTTAAACAAAATGAAGTAATTGCAGATAGTTTATAATTACCTAACTCTCTTTTAATATTACCAAAAGATTCTTTATATCTTTTTGCTGTAGAATATTTATAATTTATTTCAAAATACTCCCTCATCCAGTAATCTAAATATTCAGAATATAACATATTACACTCTTTTGTATTTTCTCCATTAATAAATTCTTCATATGCTCTTTGTCCTGCTATATATGCATCTCTTTTTGTTTTAAAACCAGATTTTGATATTTGTTTTCTTTTACCATTAACATTTCCTGCTTCAAATCTATATTCATACAGATTATTTCTTTTACGTATATTTATCATTTCTATCTTCCTTTCCAATTAAAAAGGACACAATATTAATTGCATCCTCTTACTATTTTAATATATTTATTATGTTATCTATGTTAACAACTTCTTTTTTATTCGTTTTTGTATCTTCTACTTCGTAATTATTTCCATCAAATCTGGTACCTAATATTATCATTTTAGGTGTTCCTAAAACATAAACATCATTTATTCTATTACCAATATTTAAATTTTCTCTATCATCAATTATTGCATTAATATTATTTTGTAGTAAGTAATTATATAGTTTTTCTCCTTCTTCTTTATTGTTTTCATTATATATTATTTGTACTTTATAAGGGGCTATATCATATGGTAATGCAAAACCTTTAATTTTATCATTTTCTTTAATAACATTATTTTCTATTAAACAAGCAATTATTCTCCCTAAACCAATTCCATAACATCCCATATAATATGGTTTCTTCTCATTATTTTCATCCATATAGAAAAGTCCCATGCTATCAGAATATTTTGTTCCAAGTTGGAAATTATTTCCTAATTCAACAGTACTATATTCTCTTAAATTAGTAACATCTGTTACTCCTAATTGTTTAAGATATTCATCTTTATTATCAAATTCTAAAACTTCTTTATTAATCCCAATATCATTTTTTTCATCATAAAGAGTTTTATCTTCTCCTAAATTAGTAATTGCTTGAAATTCTTCTGCTACTTTACCACCTATAACTCCATTATCACTAACAGTTGGTATAATTTTGATACCTAGTCTTTTAAATATATTTAAATATACTTGATGCATTAGTTCATATGTCTTTTGCATATCTTCTTCAGTTTTATCAAATGAATAAGCATCCATCATAACAAAAGTTCTTGGCCTAAATAAATATCCTCTAGTTCTAATTTCTTTTCTAAATTTTTCACCAATTTGATAATAAATGGCTGGTAAATTTTTGTATGAAGATAATCTATTGGCACCAAATAAAGTAGCACATTCTTCTGCAGTTGGAGCAAGTCCATATTCACCTAAATTATTGTTTATTGTAAACATTATATCTCCATCTTTTGTATAGGTATCCCATCTATTAGATTGGTCCCATATTTTTCTTGGTTGAAGTTTTGGAAATTCTACTTGAATACATCCTGCCTTATCTAATTCTTCAATTATGATATTTTCAACTATTCTTTCTAGTTTTGTCCATAAATTACCATAACCATAAATACCACTTTCAAATTGATATAATTCTCCTAGTTTCATTAAAATATCTTGACCAGAGTAATTACTATCAATATCATTTAGATTAATCTTTTTAATATTTAACCTACTTAATCTCATTTTATTCACCCTTTCTTTAAACAAAAAAGGATAGCACTTAAGGAGCGCAAAAGCGCGGTGCCATCCTTTATTTTACTTAATTTTGATAACGGCTATTCACCGGAAATGTTTTCATTTCACTCTGAAGGTAGGAATTAAATAGTATCATAACTTGTTCACACTATACCAAGCTCACTTTTATGCTTAACTAATTAATATTCCTTCGTCACTGCTTTGCAACATATTATATCATAAATTTTAATTGTCCACAAATTATTTTTTGTCCACATACTTATTTTATCTAGGATTTCTCAGTTTCATGTGGACATGTTATAAAATTCGAACCAACTTAATACTTTTGTAATTTTAAGTTTTCCCTTATTCTATCTTACTTTCCACAGCATTGTTTATATTTTCGACCCGAACCACATGGACATGGATCATTTCTACCAACCTTAGTACTCTTCTTTTGTACCTTAGCATGATCTTTACTATCATTTGTAATAGCGGTCTTTGCTACTTGTTTTCTTTCAATATTTTGTCTAATTTCAGATTTTAATAGATAAATACTAATATCCCTATTAATTTTAGCAATCATTTCATCAAATAATTGATATCCTTCCATTGTATATGCCTGAAGAGGACTAGTATTAGCATAACCTCTAAGACCAATACCATCTCTTAAATGACTCATCGTAGAAATATGTTCCATCCAGTAATTATCAATAACCCTAAGAGAAATAGCCTTTTCAAACTCATCTCTAACCTCTTCTGGAATATCTTCTAATTTTTCTTCATAATCCTTTAGAGCATTTTCATATATCAAATCAATAACTTCACTAGGATGTTTACCATTAATTTCAGATAAGTTAATTCTATATTTTCTAAGTAAGTTTTCATTAACAGCCTCAAGTATTTCACTATAATCATTTTCTTTTAGTTTATTACTCTCCACTAAATGTGAATTAACAATATCACTAATATATTCCTTAAAACCATTAAGAACTGTTTCATGAATAGAATCATTATCTAATATTTCATTTCTCTTACCATAGATAATTTCTCTTTGATTATTCATAACATCATCATAGTTAAGAAGTTGTTTTCTTATATCAAAGTTATTACCCTCAACTTTTCTTTGAGCAGATTCAACAGTTTTAGAGAACATCTTATTTTGAATAGCCATATCCCCGGTAAAACCTAGATTTTTAAGCATATCCTTATATCTATCAGAACCGAATCTAACAAGAAGGTCATCTTCAAATGATACAAAGAATTGTGTAAAACCAGGATCTCCTTGTCTACCACTTCTACCTCTAAGCTGATTATCTATTCTTCTAGATTCATGTCTTTCACTACCGATAACACATAAACCACCTAGTTCTTTAACACCTTCACCAAGTTTAATATCTGTACCACGACCAGCCATATTGGTAGCAATAGTAACAGCACCCTTTTCACCAGCATGAGCAATAATTTCAGCCTCTCTAGCATGATTCTTAGCATTTAATACTTCATGAGGTATCTTCTTTTTAGTAAGCATTTTACTAAGTAGTTCAGAAGTTTCAATAGCAATAGTACCAACAAGTACTGGTTGACCAGTAGCATGTCTATTTTCTATTTCTTTAATAATAGCATTATATTTACCTTCTTTACCAGGATATAATAAGTCAGTAGCGTCTTCCCTAATAACAGGTTTATTAGTAGGAATTTGAATAACAAACATATTATAAATATTTCTAAACTCTTCTTCTTCAGTCTTCGCAGTACCTGTCATACCAGCAATCTTGTTATACATTCTAAAGTAATTTTGGAAAGTAATAGTAGCAAGAGTTTTAGTTTCCTGTTGAATCTTAACACCTTCCTTAGCTTCAATTGCCTGATGAAGTCCATCAGAGAAGGCTCTACCTTTCATAAGTCTACCAGTAAATTGGTCTACGATAACAACTTCACCATCTTGTACAACGTAGTCAACATCTAAACTCATAGCATAATTTGCTTTAAGTGCTTGATTAATATGATGTACTAAAGCTGTATTATTAATATCATATAAATTATCTAAATGAAAATGTTCTTCAGCCTTTCTACTGCCTTCGTCAGTTAAACTAACAGCCTTAGATTTTTCATCCATAATGTAATCTTCATTTTCTTTTAAACTTTTAACATATCTATCAGCATCAATATATAGATTAGCAGACTGCATAACTCCGCCAGATATAATAAGAGGAGTTCTAGCCTCATCTATTAAGATAGAGTCAACTTCATCGACAATACAATAGTTAAGAGGTCTTTGTACTCTATTTTCTTTTTTTACAACCATGTTATCTCTTAAGTAATCAAAACCAAGTTCATTATTAGTACTATATAAAATATCACAGTTATAAGCTTCTTGTTTTTCTTTAAAAGAAAGTTCTCTTAAGTTAAGACCTACAGTAAGACCTAAGAACTTAAATATACTACCCATCCATTCAGAATCTCTAGTAGATAAGAATTCATTAACAGTAACGATATGAACACCTTTACCTGTTAAAGCATTTAAATAAGCAGGAAGTACACAAGTAAGTGTTTTACCTTCACCAGTTTTCATTTCTGCAATATTACCATAATGAATAGCAAGGCCACCAAGTAATTGACAGTAGAACGGTTTCATTCCAAGACATCTATAAGCAGCCTCTCTTGCAACAGCAAAAGCCTCAACTAAGATATCATCAAGAGTTTCTCCCTCCTCTAATCTTTTCTTAAATTTATCAGTATAACTAGCAAGTTTTTTATCAGATAATTTACTCATTTCTTCATCAAGAGCATCTATTTGATCTGCTAATTTACTAAATCTATATAATTCTTTATACTCATTATCAAATAATTTTTTAAGTGTTTTAAACATCAAATCATCTCCTAGATAATATTTTACTATATTTTAACTAAAAAAACTAGTAAATATTTAATATTTCCTTTATTTTATTGAAGTTTCACCTCCGTGCCTGTAGTCACTTTGGTGTTTTTGAAGCCTAAGGTCTTCAAAAAAGAGTTTTAAAGCCATAAGCCTTTAAAACTTTAAAGTTATTAACAGTATATGTTGATAGAAATAAAATATAAAACAAAAATATCAACAGTATTTGCGGATAAATTGATAAATAAAAGGTATCTATTATTGTCTATTTTACTTTTGTCTTAGGTATTTGAATATCACAATCTAATATTTTTCTCTCTTTTGCATATTTACATAATAGATTTCTTTCCCAAATAACCATACATCTACCAGAGTTCCATGCATTATCACTAGTATACCAGTTTTGTCTATTAGCATAACCATCATAAGAAGGAATAGTAGTTAAATGAATATTAGGGTATTTAATTAATATTGCAAGTGCACATCTCTTTAAGTGGTATTCACCAGAAATAAAAGATTACAAAGAAACCACTAACGAACAATAAAACAAAATTGTCAAAGAGCTATGAGGTTATTATAGATTTATTCTATAGTAGCCTCTTTTTTTTACACTGTTATCATAACGCAGATGATAATAGACCAATATGGAGTAACATATTTAGAGTTTATATGAGACATTGTCCGAGTTGTGATGAGGTAAGCTTTGAAGCTGAAGGATTAGAAAATCTTTCAGGAATAAACATCCCATTATATCCAACATCACGTGCAAGACAATTTCCTGATTATATCCCTAAAGCAATCAGAGAAGATTATGAAGAGGCATACTCTATATTGTCTCTTAGTCCAAAAGCATCAGCGACTTTAAGCCGAAGATGTTTACAAGGTATGATAAGAGATTTCTGGGGTGTAAAAGTTAAATCAGGTAAATTGTTTGATGAAATAAACGAAATTCAAGATAAAGTTTCTCCAGCACAATGGAAAGCAATAGACTCATTACGGTCTTTAGGTAATATAGGTGCACATATGGAAAAGGACGTAAACATAATTGTAGAAATTGATAATGGTGAAGCAGAAAAACTTATAAAACTTATCGAATTATTAATGGAAAAATGGTATATAGCAAGACACGATGAGGAAGAATTATTAAGTTCAATAGTTGAAATAAAAAAGAAAAAGATAATAAGAAAGCTAATAAAGAATTAGAATTACAACGTTAAATAACCTATTTTATATGGTTATTTTTCTTTTTTCAATGAAAATCTACTTTGCAAATTGAAGTTATGTTTGTATATTATGGACTTTTCGTTAGAAATTTGGTACAATACTTATAGAGAGGGAGGTTTTAAAATGAAAACAGAATATTTATTAGTTGATTTTGATAAAATTGTAAAATATGATTTTACAAGTAATGAAAAAATAAATATGGAGGAACTACTTTCGACAAGTAATTTACCGGAAGAATACAAAAAGTTTGTTCTATGCCACCATAGAGGATTTAATGTTAATTTTTATGGCACTATACAATTAGGAGACTCTCACAATATTAGGTTTTTTGAACTTCTTTCAAATCACCCATTTAATTCTAATTTTGATAAGAAAAACAAGAATAGAAGTTTTTATAGTTCAACTTTTGGAGGTTATTTGCAAATACCAAAAATGTATAAGAACTTTGAAATGGTAAGTGAAGAAAAAGTTATTAATTTCTATAAAACTTTACAAGATAATAATCTTTTTGAAGAATATGCTAATTTTATTTATACTATATTCACTAATGCTTATGATAAGAGTTATCCTCCTATTCCTAAAAAACTGTCTTTATATAGAGAAAAGGTAAAATAATTTAGAAATTGTTAATTGCATATAAAAATCTATATCAAAACAAAGGTGTCACTATAAACAATGGACTGACATCTTTTAAAATATTAAATTAAAATATCCACAGCATTTGTGGATGTTTTAGTAGACAACAGAATTATTATATTATATTATAAAAGAAACAAAGGAGGGTTTATGATTAATATTAATAGTGAAATGTTAGTATCTTCATTATTTGTACTTGGTTTTGATAGTGTTGATAGTATGTTATTCACATATACTTTAGGGAAACTATCATTAGATAATCATAAGTTAAACTTATTCGAGTTCAAAGATGATTTAACAACAAATACATTTAATAAATATGTTGACTATAATGGAATAACTTTTAAACTAAAAGAAGGCTATAGTTTAGATACTAATGTCTCTCCAATTGAGGGGCATAATTTTCCATTAAGATATGCACTTCAGACAAATAAAAAATTATTAGAATATTTACAAAATATTGATTTCAAAGAAATAGTTTCCAAAAAAATATCTACTATTGGATATGATAGGATAGAAAGATTCGATTACATTTTTAGTAACAAAGAAAAACAAATCATACTTGAAATGTCAGAAACACAATCAATAACGAGTGCCAAAGTAAAAACTATATAAGAACAAAAAAATCTTATATAGTTTTATTCATATATTATATAATTAAAGTACCAATAATTACTGTTGATACTTAAGTTAATTAACTCTACTATTTACTCTTAACTCTACTTTTAGGTTTATTTTGAAGTGATTTTACCATCTCAGAATAAACATCATTTTCTTTTATACCTTTACTTATTAACATATGATACATAGATTGGGTTTCTTCAAAAGTAAATGAAATAGGATTAATACCCTTATCTGTTAAATCCCATAGAATATCAAAGTTTCCAGTAGCACTAGATAATTCATCATAATAATTAAAATTTGAATTATCCTTTTTTAGAATAAATGGGAAAAAATAAGAAAAAAGTAAAGTATCCTCTCCAGTCCTGACATTCTTGCATATTAAACGGATTAGTTCAATAACATCAGTTTTGTCAGCAGTAGTAAAATTAGCCTTTTCTGCTCGTAAAAAATATAATAATTCTTTTTGATTATCTTTCATAACAATTTTGCTCCTTCTGGTGGAATATTTTAACATAACAATTTAAAAATGTCAAAAACAGCTTTATCAACAATTACTGTGGATACATAGAATCACAAATAAAAAGTATCAACAAAATCTGTTGATACAATCAATTATTTAGTTTCAATTAAACCATAATCTCCATCTTTTCTTTTATAAAGAACACAAGTTTTGTTAGTATCCATATCTTTATATACAAAGAATGAGTGACCAAGAAGTTCCATTTCTAAAATAGCCTCTTCTTCATCCATAGGTTTCATTTCAATATCTTTTCTTTTAACAATTTTTTCTTTAGGTTCTTCCTCCTCTTTTATATCAAAATCAAAGTTAAATTCTTTAATATTATCTTTAACATTTCTGTTTAATCTAGTTTTATTCTTTCTGATTTGTCTTTCTAATTTATCGCTTACCAAGTCAATAGCAGCATATAAATCATCACTTTCTTCTTCACTTCTAAGAATAAATTTACTAGTAGGAATAGTAACTTCCACTATTTGTGAATTACCTCTTACTTTAGCCAGTACATTAGCGGTAATATCATCGTCCTTAAAATATTTTTCAAGTCTTCCTAATTTAGTTTCCGTATAGTCTTTTATTGCATCGGTAATAAGCATTTTATCACCACGAATATTGTATTTCATATCAACATCCTCCTCCTATAATTAAAGTATATCAGAAATAATTTAAAAATAAAATAGAAAAATGAAAATAACATAATTTAACATAATTTAAACATAATTTGAGTAAAATTAAGACCAAAGATTTTCTTTATATTCCCCTTCATCTACTAATTTTTTAATAGAATTTTTAACATCAGGAGTATCTTCTCTATAAGTAACACCATGCCAACTAGCAGTAGTTCTAATTACTTTCATTGATGCCTTGCCATCTTTAATTAGATTACTTACAACATCAGGAATTAAATATTCTGAAGTAAGTAAGTCTTCTTTATTATCTATAAAGAATTTACTAAAACCTTCTTCAATATATCCAAATATACTAGGAGTAAATAATAGAAAATTCATACTTACAGTATCATCGCTATTAACAGTGAAACTATCACTACCATCAAGTGGACTAGCTACAATTTCATTGCCAATTTTTTCTATTTTACTCTCAGTAATAGATTTTAAATAATTATTACTATCTACTTCACAAACACCTCTTTTAACAGAACCATTTTCTGTTAAAGTATTCGCTACCATATAGCCAATCATACCATATTTACTAGAGTCATTATCAATATTACTTAAATATTCATATGCTTTAATAAATGCATCTCTACCATAGAAATCATCAGAATTAATCATAGCAAAAGGTTCATTAACATAATCCTTTGCACATAATACCGCGTGAGCAGTCCCTAAAGGTTTCATTCTACCACTTGGAATATCCCATCCCTTAGGTAAATTATTTAATTCTTGAAAAGCATATTCTACCTTAATATGTGGTTCTACTCTCTTACCAATAGTTTCCTTAAATAGTTCATAATTTTCTCTTTTTATGATAAATACTATCTTATTAAATCCTGCTTTTATAGCATCATAAACAGAATAGTCTATAATAAATTCGTCACTAGGACCCATTGGTTCTATCTGTTTTAAACCTCCAAATCTACTACCCATACCAGCAGCTAAAATAACTAATGTTACATCTTTTTTCATATAATCCTCTCTTTCTTAAATGTACACCTTATATTCTTTTATAACTAAATTATATCAAATAAAATGATAAAAGTGAAGAATATACTACAAAAACATAAAAAAATGGTACACAGAGTGTATACCATTTAAATTATTTATATTGAGACATATATGTATTATATTTCTTTTCTAATACAGTATCAGAGAATTTAAGACCTGATTCTTCTCTCATTTTATCTAAAGCAATATAAGAGATATTTTTATCTTCTGATTTCTTTTCACTTACTAATGAATCAATTATTTCTTCTTTAACATCTTCAAGAGCAGGTTTTTCTTTTTGATCTATTCTATAAATTACATGATAACCATAAGAAGTCTTAACAGGTTCTTTGCTATAACTATTATTTTCTAGTTTTTGCATAGCTTCCATATAAGCAGATTCTAAGTTGGCATTATAAGATTTATATCCTAATTCTTCATAAGTAATTTGATCTTTATATTCTTCTTTAACATCATCAAAAGATTTACCATCATTTAATTTAGATATAATTTCTTTAGCTAAATCTTCAGCTTTTTTCTTATCTTCATCACTCGCAGAACTATCTACTTTTACTAAGATGTGTTTAGTATTAATATCACCATAAACTTTATCTTCATAGTATTTTTCAACTTCTTTATCAGAAATTAAAGTTTTAATATAGTCTTCAGCATATTTATTTCTTCTATATTGTAGTCTTAAATATTCTAAGAAAGCTTTTTCACTACCAAAACCATTATTTGATAAGAAAGTTTCTTTATCCATTTTATAGTATTGTTTATAAGCACTATAATAACTTTCTGCTTGCTGTTTTAATTCGTCGTTCATTTCATCAGTTTCAGGATATTTTTCTTCAAGAATTTTATTGTCAATTTTATCTAATAATGAACTAATAGAATATACATCTTTCATATCTTCATATAAGTCATTTGCAGTTACTGTATAGCCATCAATTTCTGCAACAGGTTGAGTACCATCTTTTAATGTAGCAATTCTATCAGGCCATATAATAACAACTACTAATACAGTAATTAATATACCACCAACTGCTCCATAAATGGCAAGTCTATATTTATCAAAGAATTCAAGCATTTTAAATACTTTATCATCATTAACTTTATTTACTTTTTTAGTATCTTTCTTTGATTCTTTTTTAGACTCTTTTTTAGGAACTTCTTTAACTACTTTCTCTTCCTTTACTACTACCTCTTTCTTTTCTTTTTTATTATTTTTTGTCTCTTGTTTTTTCTTTGCCATTTTTCATTCTCCTTTCAAAGATACACTAATATAATATCAAATCTAGGCTAAAAATACAAGGCTATTTTGTAAATATGGGCAAATTACCACAATTTTTAATTTTATTTTTTTATTGTTTATAAAGTACAGCACACTTTTCTTATTTTTCCATAAAATATTGTGAATAGAAAAAAAGGAGGAATGTATTATGGGTAACTGTGGATGCGGTACTGGATCTAGTGCTGCTATTGTATTAGTACTATTTATCCTACTAATAATCATACTAGGCGCTTGGATATAATCTAAAGGAGGTGCATTATAATGTCTGGAAATAGTTCTTGTAGCAGCACTTGTAGTCATAAAAGCAATAATGGTTTATTAATTGTTATTGTATTATACATCTTACTTGCTATCATATTAGGAAATGCTTTCTTATATTAAAATATTTATATTAGAGAAACTATCTTCGGATAGTTTTTTCATATCAAAAAAAGTAGACATTTGCCTACTTTTAATTATTCTTTTAATTAATATTTTTAGATATTTTCAATTGTTTAGCATAACCAACGAATCCAAGAATAATCATTGGAATACAAATAGGTGCATACACTAAAAATATAATAGCGGCTACCGAATAAAGTATAGCTCCAACAAGTGCAAATCCCGCTTTTCTTAAACCAAAACCAACCCAACTAAAAATTGTACCTAATCCCATCATTAACATATGTGGTGTAACAAGTGCTGTTGCAAGTGCTCCACCTAATGCTTCAGATGTATCATTACTTTGCATGCTACCACTAAAATAAATGATTAAATATATAACGTAGATTGTAGCAAGTAATGAGCCTACAAACAAGACTTTACTTCTATTTTTAAACATATTTTAACTCCTATTCTATAATATCGCTTTTATTAATAACGAATTTAATATTATCATCAAGTAAACTATCTTGGTAGTAAAAATAATATTTTTCACTATCCTTAACATCAAAAGCAATTTGTCCTTTAAGTTTATCACCTGACATAATACTACCATCAAGAGTACTGCTAACACTATCTAAAAGCATTGCACTACCACCTTTTTCACCATTAGCATCTTTTAAATCAAAAGACAAAATAGAAGAAACAGATAATTCTTCACTACCCATATTTTCAATAGTAGCATCAATTACTAAAAAGAAATCATTATCAGGTTCATTATAACTACTGCATTCTCCGTCCCATTCAAAAGAACATTCTTTTAATATTTTCTTTACTGAATTAATTGTAATTTTTGTATTGTTAACAGTGGCTACTTCATTAATTGCAAACTCTTTAGTTTTCTTTCCATCTTGATTGGTGCTAGTTGTTTCACTACAACCAGTCATAAATAAAGCAACTGATATTAAGGCTAATCCCAAACATATCTTTTTCATGATTACCTCCTTTCACATAATATTATAACATAAAACCCCACCCATTTGTAGTGGTATATTAAACTTTTTTTATTAGATAATAATATTAGGAGTTGATTTTGATGGCAAAAATTGATAAAAACGATAATAATTACATTTATTATTGGGTAGGAAAAAATATTAGAAAATATAGAAAACTAAATGGTTGGACTCAAAAGGAACTTGCTAGAAGGTGTTGCTATAGTGAAAATTTTATTGGTGACATTGAAAATGAAACCTTTAAAACCTTTTCTTTAAATACTTTGTACCATATTTCAAAAGTACTAGGAGTACATATTAAGTTATTATTTGAAGATTTAGATGAAGAACAAAAAAAGTAGACATTTGCCTACTTTAATTTATTATATACTTCTTCAATAGCTAATTTCTCATCATTATGATACTTAGGAATTAGATGTAAATGATAATGCTTAACATCTTGACCAAGGCCATTATTTTGAGCAAAAGTAATACCGTCACAATTTAGTCTTTCTTTTAATCTATTTGCTATAACTTTCGCAGTTTCTAAAACATGATTAAGTACCTCTTTATCAATATCAAAGAAGTCTTGATAATGTTCTTTAGGTACAATTAGACAGTGGCCAGTACTATTAGGGTTAACATCTAAAAATACCTTTACAATATCATCTTCATATATTGTATATGATGGTATTTCATTATTAATAATTTTACAAAATATATCCATATTAGGTTACCTCCATTATAAGTATATCAAAAAAAAGAAAATAAATAAATATTTTCTTAAGTGAATATCTGCGAATATTCTATTATAATTATGTAAAAACTTTCTTTTTTTTATACAAATAAATATAAGTTTAATTCTTAATCTTACTAAATATAATAGCTGTATCATAAAATTTATTAAGTCTTTTATTCCAATTATTTTTAATTTCTTTAATTAACTTATCTTTAATATCTTTAATATTATCTTCATCCTTCTCAAAATAATCATAGTATAAATATTTTAAATTAATATCATTCTTTTCATTACTAATATATTTTAGAAGAAAGTTTCTCTTTTCTCTAATACTTCTAGTAACATTATCATTATTAACTTTAGTATGTTTAATAATAGGAATATTGTATATTTCATTGTTTACAATTTCATCTAGTACCTCTTCTTCTTCATCAAGAGTAAGACTACTTCTTTTAATTAAGTTACCATTTTCATTAAACATAATAGCTATTACTTCTTTCTCATTAGAAATAAGAAGAGAAGGACCAAGTTTACTTCTGGTATAAGTATAAGTTTTATCCCTAATAGCATTAATAAAATCCTTACTAACACAGACATTATCATATTTCATAATATTAAAACATTCATTATCTACTAGAAACAGAGGAATCTTCTTAACATTAATAATATTATCTTTTCTATTCCATTCATAAAAAGAATAATATTCCTTATTAAAATTAAGTACAATATCATAAATATAATTCATTCTTATCTTCTCCTTTAATAGTCATTGATAAAATCATCATAATAAGACCGATAATACTAAAATAACATTCAAATCTTCTAACAATAAAATTAACATAATTCAAAAAATTATACCCCATAGACATTAAATTAAGATATAAAATAATAAAACTACATCCAATAACCATAAAACCAAATCCAAGTAAAAAGAAAAAAACTCTTACCATAATATCCCTCATTTAAACATATTCAAATAAATAGATATTATTAAGAGTTTTTACTTACTCAATTTCGTTATTATTTTTAATTTCCACTCTACTAATAGAATCAAATCTTTTAGTAATCTTATCGGTAGTAACATGAATACTTTCAATATCTTTATTAACAGTTTCTATACTTCTAGATAACTTATCCCATCTATCTTTATATCTACTAAATTCAACACCTAACTTATTAAGTTCATCATGAATTATACTAGTATATTTATCTCTTTCCATATTCTTAAGAAGAACTTCAATAACAGTAAATGTACTAATTAATGTTGTAGGAGAACATATCCATACTCTTTTTCTATGAGCATATTCAACTAAATCACTATGATAAGCATTAATTTCGGCGAATAAAGCCTCAGCAGGTAAGAACATAATAGCTTGATCTGAAGTAATACCAGGAATAATATATTTAGAACTAATAGCATCAATATGTTTCTTAACATCAGCCTTAAACTCTTTTTCCGCAGCAGTTCTTTCTAGTGGAGAAAGATTCTTATCAACCATTTTTTGATAGTGTTCTAAAGGAAACTTTGAATCAATAGCAACAGTACCTAATGGCTCGGGAGCAAATATTACTGCATCCGCAATAGTGGTATTAGGAAAAGTATACTGAAGTCTATATACATTATCATTTCTTTCACCAAATATACTAACAAGAATATGCTTAAGATTAATTTCACCAAATATACCACGACTCTTTTTATCAGTTAAAATACTTTGAAGAGAAACAATATCAGTAGATAAAGTATCAATTTTCTTTTGTGCTTCATCTATTCTAGATAATCTTTCTAATATATTAGTAAATGTTTTATTAGTTTTAGCAAAATTATCATCTAATCTTTCATTAACTTTATCATTAATTTGACTAAGTTTCTTTTCCATTCTTTCATTTAATCCATTAAAATTATCATTCATTGTTTTCATTATATCTATTTGAAAACTAGATAACTCTTTAACTGTAGTAGTTTCTAAATTACCAATTCTTTCAGTAATTTTTCCTTCATTAACATTCTTACTAATTGCTATAATAACTAAGATAATTATTACAATAAGTAGTCCTATAATTATATAATCCAACATTTTTTTATACCTCCATATTCCATATTTAGAGTATATCATATATTTAATATCAAGTAAATAGAAAATATAAAAAAATCAAACAAATGTATATAAAATATTATAGTATTTAGTAAAGAGCTTGTAATCTCTTTACTATTATTAAAGCCTAAGGTCTTTAATGAAAAAATTGAAGCCTGTAGTCTTCAATTTTAAGTTTATTTTTTTATTTCTTTTTTATCTTCTTCAGTAGGAGCCATATAATATTTATCAGGATTATTCATAATTTCTTTTCCAATATAATAAGGACAATATAGCATAAATAAATTAAAATCATGAGGAAGAACAAGTCTATCAGCACTAGTAAGAGAACTTAAATCTATATTGCCATCAACATGTTGAGGAAGAATAAGCCCATCAGCACTAGAAAGAGAGTTTAAATATATATCACCACCAATACTTTCGGGAAGAACAAGCCCATCAGCACTAGTAAGACTACTTAATTCTAAATTACCACCGACTTGTTGTGGAAAAATAATTCCATTTGCATTTGATAACGAAGATAAATTCAAATTACCACTTATATATTTTGGTAGAACAATGTTATCCAGGCTATTATAATGAGATAAATCCAAATTACCTACTAAAACTTTGAATTTATTTGGAGTTTTTTTCCATTCTTCTTGTGATAAAGCAACATCTTCTTCCTTAATATTAAAAATAATGCTATAATCTCTTTTGATATTTCTTTTACTTTTAATTTCTTTTATTCTAGGATCTTCCATAAAACCAAATCCACTAATTTTATCATCTATTTCATACAAAAATTTAAGTTCCCCAAGATTAAGTTCAATATTATTATTTACTTTTTTATCAATTAAAGTAAGTAATTTCATATCATGTTCTTTTTTTAAATATTTATCTCTATCAGGGAATTCTTTTAGTTTTTCTTCAAGAATGGGCATCATTTCAGGTTCCATATTTTGTTTACTCGAAATACCTCTAATTTCTCCAATTTTATTTTTACCATCCATTCTGATAGCAATTCTAGGTACTTTTGCGTCACCATTCTCATCTAATGTATAATAAACATAGAAATCTCCATCTTCTAACTGATCTTTGGCAAAGTTTTCCCCAGCCGCAGTACACCAGCCAGTATAATATCCCTGAAGTGAATTTCTTAAAATATTATAATCACTTCCTTGTTCATATTTAATCCATTTACCATCAGTACTATTACTTTGTTGTTCTTCTCTAAAAAGACTTTGCTTGATAACATATTCATATAAAAGTTTAAAATTACCAGTACTTAAAGCTTGTTTAATATCTTCTTCGCTTTTTTTGTCTTTAAGAAAATCTTCCATTAATTTTAAAGTGGTAAAAATATATTCTCTTTCTACTGAAGGAAACGGATATACTGTAGTTTTATCTCTCTTACTAAACTTACTAGTTTCTTTATCATATTTGCCTAGACTCTGTAGTCCTTGAAATACCCAATACTTTTCCCACATTTCATAAGATTTACTTTCTTCATCATATAAAAAGTATTCAATCCATTTATCAAGAGTTTTCTTTTGGGCATCAATTACTTCCTCGATCATGCCCTTTTTTGCTTCAGCAGTTAATTTTATATTACCATAACCCAATTCTTTAACGAGTCTAACTTGATTTTGAAAGTAGGCATCAGGTATGTTTTCAGGCTTGATAACATATAAGTCATAATAAAAACTTTTAAGTAATTTTTCACCATTAACACTTCTTGTCTCAGATACTCTATTATGTAGTTCTTCAAGTCTTTCAAAATATTTTAATAATCTTTCTCTCTTTTTATCAGATACATTTGAAGCCTTAAGAACTCTATCACTATTATGTAAATTAGTATAAACTTTAGATATCATATCTAGCCAAGCATTTCTCATGTTATCATCCATAGTTATCACCTCTTCTAGTATAAATATATCACATTTAAAAATAATAATAAATAAAATAATAATATTTTTACAGAATACTTTACAAAAAAACAATCCTAAATTAATAGGATTATTTAAGTAATTTACTAAAGTATTTATCTATTTCTTTTACTCTTGATTTAAATACAAACATATCAACTATGGCACTTACAGAGTATACAATAAGAACAATACCAATTAATGTAGTAATAACAAGAGCAGTATTTCCTGGATTAATAATTAATACTACACCACATATAACCATTAAGATAGAGGTAAATAAAGATAGAATATAACTATTATCAATATCTTTAATAATAAATGATATTCTAGAACTAAATGCACCACTTATAATAAAGAAAATACCTAAAGCAATTGGTAAAATACTCTCAAAAATACTAGGATTTAAGAATACACAAATACCAAGTAAAAATGATAAAATACTATTTGTCATTTGGAATAAACAAAGAGCAGGATTAATACTAAAACTATCTATAAAACTATAAATACCATAGATAATCATAATAGTACCAATAACATAAGCAAAAGTATCAAGAGATGCTTTAGGCCATACTATAAGTAGTATTCCTACTATCATAAATAAAACTGACAATATAATTGATAAATTAATGTACTCATTTATTTTCTTAATCATACTAACCATCCTTTCTAACAATATTATAACAAAATTACCAAAAATTACAACAACATAACTAAAAAAATAGTTGTAAATTTTTTTTTACAACTATTTAATTATTAACTCCATGTCTTACTACTGGTGTATCATTAGTAATAGCTTTAAATGAATATCCATTATCTTTACCATATCTAATAATGTCTCTTAAAGCATTCACAGTACTCCTGTGATTAGCAGAATCATGCATAAGTACTATGTTTGTTTTATTATGAGATAAACCATTTATAACATTATTGTATATTTTATTACTGTTATTTGTATCACCACCAGCATCATTAGAATCAACATTCCAATCAAAATATACATATCCTTTATTAGTAACAGCATTAACAAGTCTAGACATAATACCTTTATTATAATTTCTACTTATAGTATTAGAACTACCTCCAGGAAATCTAATAAATTTACATCTAATTCCAATAGAATTATAAACACTATCACTAACAGTATTCAAGTCATTAAAGTAATTTTCTTCATTAGAGTACACATAACTATATTTATGACTAGAAGTATGTAAAGCAATTGTATGTCCACTATTGTAGGCTCTCTTTACATATTCACCACCACTAGTTACAAAGAAAGTTGCTTTAATACCTTCTTCATCTAAAATATCTAAAATTTCTTTTGTCAAATAACTAGGTCCATCATCAAAGGTTAAATAAATACTACCATTTCCATAATAACTTGGTCTTTCTCTGACAGTAATTTTTCTATCTGCTGAAGTTTCATTACCACTATTATCTACTACCTTATAGTTAATAGTGTAAGTTCCAACTCTATTAGTATCAACAGTACCTGTTACTATAACCTTATTAGTGATATCACCATCACATTTATCAATTGCCGTATACCCTTTTTCAATATATTTACTATTTTTATAAATAACAATATTATCATCACCTATTAAAGTAAGTGAAGGCTCTTCTTTATCTTCAAATATAATACTTCTTCTAATTTCATTTTTATTACCTGAACTATCTTTAACACTATAAATAATAAAATTACCATTCTTTTCTATATTTACTTTATCAGTAATGTCTCCATCATAATCATCACTTGCCGTATATCCTTCTTCATCATAATCTTTATTAGGACAAACATAACTTGGGTTATTTCCTTTTAATTCAACTTCTGGTTTTACTTTATCAACAACTTTAATATCAAAAACTTTATTATATCTATAAAATAAATATCTAACTTTAACAGTAACTTGATAATTTCCAAGCATTTTTTTATCTATATTATCACTAATTTTAATATACTTATTTATGTCTCTTATAGTGTTATAAGCTTTTATATTATATGTATCATTACCATTATAACCAATTGTATCTTTATCAATATTAATATTAGGTAATAATAAAGAACATATAAGTAAAATTACTGAAATAACTATAGAGATAATTATTGCCTTTTTAAACTTCATATTATCTACTTCCATATCAGATTTCATTATATCATCACTATAAAAAAAATACTATTCCAAAACGGTATTTTTATCTGGCTTTACATTCTTTTCGTAAATAGTAACTTTATAATTATTATCAATCGTAGCTAAAAGAATATTATCATAATTATCATAACCATTAACTTTAAGTTCATGATCTAACCATTCTTTATCCTTATTAATCGCCTTCATATTATTAGCCATATACTTACTATCAATGATGGCATTTACAGTAAGTCCTTCATTATTACATTTAATTTTCATATCTTTTTTAGTCACAGGCTTTTCTTTTTCTTTAGGAAGAAAACTAATATTACCATTAACTTCCATAAGAGCATAATCAATTTCATCTAAATTAAAATAACCATTTTCTCTTGCCTCCATTAATAAATCATTAACATCAATTTTAGATTTCTTTAAACCAGATTCAATAATTTTACCTTTTTCTACAAGAACTGTTGGTACACCAATAAAAAATCTTCTTGCTAAAATACTTTTTATAGATACAAATGAAATTATATAAGATATAAATCCATATATAAATAGAGCTGCTATTCCTGCAATCATATTCTTTTCAATATCTAAAGAAATATCCGCGGCAATAGAACCAATCGTAATACCAACAACATAGTCAAAAAAATTAAGTTCAGATATCTGTTTCTTTCCCATCATCTTAGTAATAAAGAAAAGAATAATAAGAATTAGTATTGTTCTAAAACAAATATTAAGAAAATCGCTCATAAAAAACACCTCATAATTAGTATGAAGTGTAAAAATAATTATATACCATTAATATTATTAATGATCATAGAAATAATAAATAAACAAATAATAAGTATATAGTATTTACTAAAAATATAAAGTACTAACTTATTACCTTTATCACTACCTATTATAACATCTCTAATTAAGAGAATAATATAAATAATACATAAAATAAATAAAGGTATACCAAGAATATTGTATTTAAAAGCATTAATAAAATCTAAATTAAGAAGAGACCTAAAAGATCTAGTTAAACCACATCCAGGACAAGAAATATGGAATATCTTCTTAAAAAGACATTCCACATTAACCTTCCCAGTAACTATTATAAAAATAAATAAAGTACCAGAAAGCAAAATAATTAAATTAATAATTCTTTTTTTCATTAGTCTCTTAAAGTATTACCATCAGCATCTTTATAGTCATTACTAGAAAGAATCATAATACCTTCAATAAGTCCCCATATAGCGGATACAGGACTTAAGATACCACAAGATAAAACAGTGATTAAAAGTTGAGCAACTGCTTTACCAGTAAAACCAAGGTAAAAGTTATGAACACCAAAGACACCTAAGAAAATACCAAATAACCCGGCAGCAAGTTTAGATTTAGCATTAGGATCACTTGAAGTAGTACTCTTTTTAACTCTAACACCACAATTTAAACAAATATCTTGTTCATCAGTTAATTCCTTTCCACAATTTGCACAATACTTAGCCATAAATATAACCTCCTTTTTATAAACTAACCATTAATTTTATTTAAAATAATATCTAACATTTCTTTTTCTTTAAGAAGAGCTTCTCTATCTTTATCAACAATTGCTTTAGGAGCCTTCTCAACATAATTACTATTACTAAGAAGTTTCTCTCTTCTTGCAATTGAAGCCTCTAGACTTTCTTTTTCTTTAAGAAGTTTTTCTTTTTCTTCTTCTAAACTCTTACTATTATCATATATAATAGAAGCCTTCATACCAGCATATTCTATTTTTATACCATTACCATCTTCTAAAGAAATCTTATCACTTAATTTTAGCATATTAATAATAATGTCTTTAGAAGTCTCGTCATCAATATCAATATATACCTTATACTCTCCAATATTACCAAGTTCAGCCTTTTTATTTCTAAACATTGTAATAAATTCAAGTACATTATCAATATTAGTGGTAAATACCTCTTTCTTATTATATATAGGATACTTACTAATCATAATAGATTCTGCTTCTTTAATAGGCATCATACCATATATTTCTTCAGTAACATAAGGCATAAAAGGATGAAGCATCTTCAGAATATCGGTAAGAACTCTAACAAGTACACTCTTCGTAGTATTATCGTTATAGAACTTAGATAACTCAATATACTTGTCACAGAAGTCTCCCCATACAAAATCATATAGTGTATTACCAACGATATGGAAATCATATTTATCCATATTTTTAGTAACCTCTTTAATCGTAGTATTTAATTTATTTAAAATCCATTTATCTTCTTCTTTTAAATTATCAAGAGTATAATCTTCCTCTTTAAAGTCTTCTAGTTTCATTAAAACAAATCTTGAAGCATTCCAAATCTTATTAATAAAGTTCCAAGTAGATTTAACTTTTTCTTCATCGTATCTCAAATCCATACCAGGAGCAGTATTTGTAGTTAAGAAGAATCTTAAAGAGTCAGCACCATACATATCAATAACATCCATAGGGTCAATACCATTACCTAAACTCTTACTCATCTTTCTACCTTTTTTATCTCTAATAAGACCATGAATTAAACAATCTTTAAAAGGTCTTTCATTTAAGAACTCAAGTCCTTGGAAAGTCATTCTATTAACCCAGAAAGGAATAATATCATAACCAGTAACTAGTACATTATTAGGATAATATCTCTTAAGTAAGTCAGTATTATCAGGCCATCCTAAAGTACTAAAAGGCCATAGTGCTGAAGAAAACCAAGTATCAAGTACATCATTATCCTGTACCCAACCATCACCTTGAGGTTCTTCCATACCAACATAAACTTCGTCACCTTTATACCAAGCAGGTATTCTGTGTCCCCACCATAATTGTCTAGAGATACACCAATCATAAGTAATCTCCATCCAGTGATTCATTGTCTTTTCATATCTAGGAGGAACAAAGTTAACTTTCTTGTCTTTATCCTTTTGGTTTTCAAGAACTCTATCCGCTAGCGGTCTCATTTTAACAAACCATTGTTTAGAAAGATAAGGTTCAACCATAACATCACTTCTCTCAGAGAAACCAACATTATGATTAATAGGTTCAATCTTAATAAGAAGTCCTTCACTATCTAAATCCTTAATAACAGCATCTCTACATTCAAATCTATCCATACCATTATATTTACCAGCATTCTCGTTCATTGTACCATTAGGATTCATAACGACAACTCTCTCTAGATTATGTCTATTACCAACTTCAAAGTCATTAGGATCATGAGCAGGAGTAATTTTAACAACACCAGTACCAAACTCCATATCAGCGTGTTCGTCACCAATAATAGGAATAAGTTTATTAACTATTGGAAGCATAACATTCTTACCAATATATTTCTTATATCTATCATCTTCTGGATTAACTGCAACTGCAGTATCACCAAATAAAGTCTCTGGTCTAGTCGTAGCAACCTCTAAATACTCATCAGTACCTTCAATCATATATTTAATGTGGTAGAAGGCTCCTTCAACATCTTTATAAATAACCTCTTCATTACTTAGAGCAGTCATCGCCGCAGGATCCCAATTAATAATTCTCTCACCTCTATAGATAAGACCTTTGTTATATAAATCAACAAATACCTTTCTAACAGCATGAGATAAACCATCATCTAAAGTAAATCTTTCCTTATCATAATCAAGAGATAAACCAAGTTTAGCCCACTGACTATGAATATTTTCGGCATATTCTTCTTTCCAAGACCAAGCAACCTTAAGCCACTCTTCACGAGACATACTTCTAGGATTAATACCTTCACTTCTAAGTTTTTTATCTACCTTAGCCTGCGTAGCAATACCAGCATGGTCCATACCTGGAAGCCATAAAGCATCAAAACCTTGCATTCTCTTATATCTAATAATAATATCTTGAATTGAAGTATCCCAAGCATGACCTAAATGTAATTTACCTGTTACATTAGGAGGAGGAATAACTATACAGTATGGTTCCTTACTTAAATCTCCAGATTTAAAATACCCCTTTTTCTTCCAATTATCATATTTATCTTTTTCAACCATCAAGTGGTCATATTTTTTATCAAGCATTTACAACACCTATCCTTTTATCGATATAATTATTAAGAACAACCATAAGTTGTTTAAAGAACCCCTCTAATTCACTATTATCAAAATTTAAAGAATTAAATATCTTATTAACATAATCATTTTGTTTTAATAAATAATAAGAATATTTATAATTAAATGAATACATCTTTGATAAAGTAACTAATACTTCATCACTAGCATTATCACTCACTTTAGAACTAATAGTCTTAAAACTTTTAAAGTCATCATATACGAGACTACTAGGATAACTTTTGATTACTGTATCTACATATGGATAATTAACAAATAACCTAAAAGAATCTAAATTATGAGCATCTTTTATAATAGCACACATATGTCTACCTTTCTCATCAATATCAGCAGGGAATCCATTTTTATCATAAGCAAAGATAGCCATTTTAATAACTGTATCATACTTAGTTTCTTTACTAATTTCTCTAATTAACTTTTTATTAAATAAAACATCAATAGTTCTATTATAACTATCATTAATATCATCATCCATTTGATAATTAGGAGTTTTAGAAAAGTTACCTATCTCATGAAATAGACCAATAAGTTCACAGACGGCTACTTCTTCCTCAGAAAAAATACCCAAACCAGTAGCTAGTTCTCTTGCAAGTTCCATAACCTTCAGTGAATGAAAATATCTAGCTTTAATATCTATATTATTCATATCATATTTTCTGACATATTGTTCAAATATTTTCATAATTCTACTACTTTTCATAAAATACCTCCTTTGGTTAATATAAGTATATAATAAAATCATATAATTTTCAAGTAAAATATCTAATTTATTTAGGCATCTCACACTTCGTTGTTCGTTGTTTCTGAAGCCATAAGTCTTCAGAAAGAAAGTAGAGCCACATTGTCTCTACTTTAATATTCTTTTTTTCTAATTTTAGCTTTTCTTTGTTCATTAACAATATAACTACTTATAACATCAAGATTATCTGTATATACAGGAATTCTTTTTAAGATATCATTTTTAATATCTTTAATTTCATTATTACTACATATTTTACCATCATATATAATATAAGAAGAGACATTACCAAAATTATTATAATCAACACTGGCACCAACATTATCTAAGTCAAATGTCTGATGATATATAGGAAAATCTCTTTTATCAAGCATAAAAATATCAGTATAAATTTCTGCTAAAGAAAATATATTTATAATTTCTTGATAAAATTTATCAAATACCCTATTTTTTAGTACATTATTCTCAAAGTAAATATTACCACTCTTTCTATCCTTCACTACATAATAATAAATGTTATTAGTAGAAAATTCTTTTCTTCTATATATTGGATTAACTATAATAACCATCTTAATAAAATTATCATTAAATTCTGAAATAAAGATTTTTCTAAACCAAGGATTTATCATGCTATTTTTAATTCTATCTACAAAAGTATATTCATTATTCATACTATTAATCATTTTATCATTACCATATCTTAATATTCTAAAATCTTCAAAGTATTCATTTAATAATTTGTATAAAGAGTAAACACTAATCATATTATCTGTATCACTAACAATATCTAGTTTTAAAAATTTATAACAGTCATCATTTATCATATCATATTTCCTCCCAATTTTATGTTTAAAAGAATAAAAAAATATATTATATACATACTTATAATATAATTATATCAAAAATAAAGAAAATGTAAACATCTAAAAATAATATTGAAATACCAACTTAGGTATGATACAATTAATATAGAAATTGATTTGGAGGAAGAAAAATGGAAGGAAGAAAAATAAATATTGATAGTGCTGATAGTTTACTTATGGCTATTAATGAAGTTGTAAGAAATACATATAACACTAAAGGTTATGATGATAAGAAGCATAATAAAACTGAAGAAATAACTCAAACAGTAAAAAAAGAATGGAGTAACTATATCGAAGCAGTATTGTTAAGTCAAATACTAAGAAATTTAAATGCAACAGATAAATTAACTCCTAACGGAAAACAATTATATAACCAGTTAGCAGCTAAAGCAGGAAAAAAGGATAGCTATTTCATTAATTTTAAAAAGAGTATAGAAACAAAATCAATAGGATTATATGCTAAATATACTCCGTCATCAAGAAGCAAAATTTCCACAAGAACAGACTATGTTAGTAGAAAACGTGAATACATTTTATCTCCAGAAGGTGGAAGAAAAGATGCATACTCTCTAACTTCTTCACTAATGGATTCACAATCTAATTTATTGGAAAAATTTAATAAAAGTAGTGCTACTATGTTTTTACCAGATTATAATAAAATATTTAGTCAAACTCAAAAAATGCTTGGAAGCGATTTATATGGAGAAACACAATCCTTTAAGAGTGCACTTGAAAGAGAAGGACAACCACAAATAAGTGTTGCTAAGTTAGAAGAAATAACTAGAAATGTAAATTATTTAAATAGCAAGATAGTGTACATTAACTTTACCATAGAAAATATGAATAAGTATATGAGGTATTTTACACCAGAAACTAAAGCTGTTTTAAACAAATTTATTAAAGAATTAGAATTAACAAGTCAAAACCTAACAAATGAAGTTATACAACTAAAAGAAGATTATACAAAAGAAAGAGTAAGCATATCTGAAAAAGTTTATGGAAAAGTAGACGTTAATAGATTAGTAGCTCTAATGGCTATGGTAGAGAGAAAAACTGGTAGTAAAGGAAATGAATTATCAAAAGAAAAATTACAAGAATATGAACAAGAATTAGAAAGAGCAAGTAAAGAAAATTCTATTGCCTACCAAGAAGCATTAAGAATATATAATTTAAGTGAACAATCACAAATCAATAATATGAGAATAGAGTCAGAAGAAAAAAATAAAGCCGTTATTCCTGATGAATGTTTATCACGTGATGATTTAAAAGAAAGAGAATTCTATTATAATCGTCTAGTAGTAGAAACTAGAAATAATGATATCATAGATAAACCAGTATTTAACCAAATATATGATAAGTATTTAAAGGCTGAATTAGATGATCCATATGCTTTAGAATTAATGGTACAAAGTTATTTAGAATTTTATGACTATTATAACGAAGCTAAGAGAAGAGCAGAACTTACTGGAGAACCTATCAAGTCAGACTATGCAAATTGGGAAGAATTTGTTGATAAAAGAATGCAAGAAGAAGGATATAACTTTGGTAATGTAGGAAAAGGAAGATAAAATAGTAAAACTCAAGGAATGATTTTCTTGAGTTTTTGTTATATAATTATCACTTGTCCACAGTATCTGTTGATAAACTAACAATTATTAATAATATTTTCAATTTCTAAAACAGCTTCATCAACAGTATTGTTGATAACTACATAATCATATTTATCCTTATATTTAATTTCTTCTTTAGCAATATTAAGTCTCTCACTAATAATATTATCATCTTCAGATTTTCTACCCCTAAGTCTTCTTTCTAATTCATCAAAAGAAGGAGGCATAATAAATATAGTAATAGCATTACTAAAAATCCTCTTAGCATTAATAGCCCCTTTAATTTCCAGTACTGCAATAACATTATTTCCATTATTCGTAGTCTCTTTAATAAATTCATTAGGAGTACCATAATAATTACCATTATACATAGCATATTCTAGAAAATAATTTTCTTCAATATGTCTTTCAAATTCTTCTTTACTTACAAAGAAATAACTAATACCTTCTATTTCATTAGATCTTTTCTTTCTAGTAGTCATAGATACAGAATATCTACCCACTCCTTTTTTAACTAACTCATCACAAATAGTATCTTTTCCTACTCCTGAAGGACCAGAAATAATAACAAATTTACCTTTTTTCATAACATCACTCCAATATACTAATATTATTTATAATAACTTGATATTTATCATATCTTTTTTCTACTTTACCAAAAATCTTAATAATATTACCAACTTTAATATTATTAAATTTCTTATAAACATCTGGAAAACAGGTAAGATCAACTTCTCCAAATTCATCACTACCTACAATAAAAGCCATAACATCATTATTCTTAGTAGTAGTCTCCTTAAGTCTACTAATCATAACAATCATAAAAATTCTCTTATCAAAGAAATCACTAATATTAGAAGTATTAACAATAATACTATCATCTCTATATTTAGAAGCAGGATGTTCAGTAAGATAAAAACCAATAGTTTTAAGTTCTAAAGAAATAAGTTCATTCTTATCATATTCATCATATAAAATAATTTCTGGTTTTAAAGTTTCAATCATTCCAGCATCTTTAGCAATATCTGCATAATTTAAAATAGTATCTAAATTTTGTATAAGAGTATTTTTATTATATCCAAAATTAATTGCTCTTGCATATATAAGACTAGAAATAGTCTTTTTATTAATACCTTTATTCGACATTCTTACAATAAAATCAATAGGATCAGTAAACTTACCATTTTCTCTTTCACTAATGATATCATTAGAAATAGAAGTACCAACGCCATTAATAATAGATAAAGGACATCTAATACCATCCTTACTAGCATAAAATTTATTACTACTCTCATTAATATCTGGAGGAAGAATTTTAATTAAGGATTTTCTTGCTCTATTAACATAAATATTAATTTTACTAGTATTACCAATAGAATTAGTTAAGATTCCTGCGATAAAGTACTTAAGGAAATATGTTTTAATAAAAGCCATCTTATAAGCAGTAATAGCATAAGAAACAGAGTGTGATTTATTAAAACCATAATTAGCAAACTTTAAAATCAAGTCATACACTTCAGTAGCGGTCCTTTCATCATATCCATTATCTAGACATCCCTTAATAAACTTAGGCTTTTCTGCTAAAATAATACTTTCTTTTTTCTTTGACATTGCTCTTCTTAAAATATCAGCTTCCCCATAAGAATAACTAGCCATCTTTCTAACTATCTGCATAATTTGCTCCTGATAAATAATAATACCATAAGTAGGTTTAAGAATATCTTCTAAGTCAGGATGAATATAATCAACCCTCTCTCTGCCTTCTCTTCTAGCAATAAATAAATCAATATTATCCATAGGACCTGGTCTATATAATGCTAAAGCTGTAGCAATATCATCAAATGAATTAACTTTAAGTTTAGATAAAAATCTCTTCATACCAACAGATTCAAATTGAAATATACCATCAGTATCAACATCTCTAAATACTTTTAGTGTCTTCTTATCATCAAGAGGAATCTTTTCAAAACTAATATTAATACCTTCATTTTTTCTAATTTCTTCAATAACATTACTAATTAAAGTTAAATTATCAAGTCCTAAAAAGTCCATTTTTAATAGTCCTAATGGCTCCAAATAATCTTTTGAGAAGGCTGATACATACATACCTAAAGGATTCTTATATAAAGGAATAACTTCATCGATATCTATATTACTCATAACAACCCCAGCAGCATGAACTGATATATGTCTAGGAAGTCCCTCTAGTTTAACCGAAGCATTATATAATTTTATATAATCAGGATTAGAATTAATAAGTCTATGAAACTTACTACCTACTACATAACTATCTTTAAGGTTTTTAGTAGTAATAGCCTTAGCAATTTCATCAATAATAGGAAGTGAAATATTAAGTACTCTACCAACATCTCTTATAACTTGTTTAGCTCCTAATGTATTAAAAGTAATAATACCAATCGCTCTTTTCTCACCATATTTATTCATAACATAATCTGTTACTAATCCTCTTTTTTCACTATCAAAGTCAATATCAATATCGGGCATAGTTACTCTTTCAGGATTTAAAAATCTTTCAAATAACAAATCATATTTAATAGGATCAACGTCTGTAATACCAAGGCAATAACTAACTAAACTACCAGCTGCACTACCTCTACCAGGACCTACTAATATATTATTAAACTTGGCATATTTAACATAATCCCATACTACTAAAAAGTAGTCACAGAAGCCCATCTTATTAATAACATCAAGTTCATAATTAAGTCTATCTTGATATTCTTTAGAAATATTACCTGAGAGTCTTCTATTAAGACCTTTATTACATAAACTATTCAAATATTCAAAAGAATCAACATCTTTATTATATATAGGTAATAATCCTTCTCTTTTCTCAAAAGTAACATTACATTCATCACAAATATATTTCATATTACTTCTAACAATATCATTAGTAAGATTATTAAATTCTTCTTTATCAAGTAAATGTTTCCCAGTATAAGTATTAAGTTCCATCTCTCCTAATTTCTTATCATCTTTGATCATCAATAAATAATCTAAGTACTTATAGTCATTCTTTTCAATATAAGAAATATCTGTAATAAGAACTCCCTTATCTTTAACTTTATCTCTTTCTTCTACAGAGGTATATCCTATATAATATTCATCAAAAAAATTAGTAATCTTTTCATTATAATAACTATAAGGCATAATTAAAATAATATCTTTAGAATATATCTTCAAATCATCAAAAGTAATTTCTCTATCAGATACAATTGTAGCTATTTTAATAAGATTTCTATAACCATTATTATTCTTAGCAATTAAAATAAAATTATCTTGATTAGTTTTAACTTCCATACCAATAATAGGTTTAATATCATTATTAAGACAAGCTAAATAGAATTCATATACTCCAAACATATTATTCAAATCTGTAATAGCTAAAGAGGAGTAGCCCATCTCCTTAGCCTTTTTAGTCAAAATATCAATTCTATTTAAACTACTCAAAATAGAATAACAAGTTTTAACTTCTAAAGCACAAAGCATAACTACTCCTCCTTTATATACAAGTTAATTAATATCTAAGTGTTAAATAAGCAATAATTACTCCCGCTATTGCAATAATACCTGCAAGAGTTATAACACCGGCAAATCCATTACTACCAACACCAATGTTAGCTCCACCTTTAGGAGTCTTTATCTCTTTGGTAAGAATTTTAGTCTTAGGTCTATTAGCAAGAGTAACACTCTCTGGCATATTAAGATATGCTCCATCACTTTCCATTTCAATCTTCGAAGTACCATTTTTATCAGTAAAAGACTTCTCTAATTTATTAGGATCAAACTTAAATGCATTACTATTGTTTTCCATTTTTATCCTCACTTTCTTCTATTTTCTGCAATCATTGTAATATTATCTGTCAAATATTTAATTCTTTCAATAATTCGTCTTGCTTTAATTTTACCTTCACTATCATTACCGGCAAGATGTAGTTCTAATTCCTTTAAAGATAAATTAGAAGTAAAAAATGTTGGTAATGATTCTTGCATACGATATTGTAAGATAGTACCAAGTACTTCGTCTCTATTCCAGCTAGTAACAGTCTCTGCTCCAATATCATCAATTAATAAAAGATCACATTTTTTAACTTTATCAAATACTTCTCTATAGTCGTCAGAAAATCTTTCTTTAAGACTTCTTAAAAACTCTGGATAATATAGACAAGCTACCTTTTTACCTTTCTTAGCAAGTTCGTTGAAGGCCGCAGCCACTACATATGTTTTACCACATCCAAAGTTACCTGTCAAGAATAAACCCTTACTTTTCTCATTATTTTCAATTTTTTTAATAAAAATAGTAAGCCATTTAATAGTTTCTAGTCTATTTTTATCATCAGTATATATATTTTTCATTGAAGCATTAACTATTTCCTTAGGCATATCAAAAGAAATAATATTATCTTGATATTTAGTATCATTATCCAATTTCCTTTTGTATTTGCAGGGAACATAAGAAAAAACTAAATTATCTTGAAGTACACTAGGATAATAAACATATCCACATATATTATTCTTACATTCCATAATATTTTTACAATTAGCACAATTTTTAAGCTCTAAAGAAGCATCCTTAATTCTAGAAGTATATTTAATAAGTTCATCTTTAGATAACTTAAGTTTACTAACTAACTTTTTAAAAGTTTCATCTTCCATTTCAATATCAAAATTTCTCTCTAACTCATATCTATCAAAACTATATTTATTAATAATATTCTTAGTATCCTTCATCATTTATACTCCTTTAAAAGTTCTTCTAATTGATTATCTTCACCATCATTAATTTTTTCTTTTTCAATTTCTTTATCAAACCAATCAGGTGTTTTAGTAATAATTCTCTTCTCTTCAATAGTTTTTTTAGTTCTTTTCTTATGTTCTTTTTCACAAAGACTCATAGCATCTTCAACTGTTTCAATACCTTTTCTTTGCCATTCACCCGCCATTGTTTCTACTAATCCTCTTGTAAGCTTTTTATCATTAATATTAAGAACATAATCAATTAAAACATTAACAACACCAGGTTTTAAATTATAATCAAGAAGTAAATCTTCAACTAATCTTAAATCTCTTTTAGTAGGTTCATTACCTTTATTCTTACTAATAAGAAGTTCTCTAGGAGAAATAGTTTCAAAAGTATATATCATTTTAGCTCTCTTTGAAGTATCTCCAATTGGTTTTCTCAAATACTCTGGTTGACAATTAGATACAATTGTAGGAAGATTACCGCCATTATCAAATTGGTAAAAGTTTCTAGCGGTCTTTCTAAGAGTTTCTTTATTAATAGTACCTCTTTCATTAAGACTTCCTTTAACAATATTAGTCATCTTAATAGCATCAATATCATAAATAAAAGATAAACTAATAATAAGTTCCTTAATCTCTTTAGTAAAAATTCTACTAGTATCAATATTCTTAGGCATAGCATTTATAAGAAAATTAAAGTCAAAATTACTATTAATATTAAGTTTAAGTTTATTATATTTTCTAATATCCTCTAATGATAAATCATATGAAGTCATGCATGTGCTTTCAAATACATCGTTAAAATTCTTAGTAATATCAGTATATCCACTAGTATTAAATCTAGGCATCTTAAAAGTTTTAATCAAATTATCATACTCTTTTTTACCAATATTACTATATAAAACAATATTAAGTATAGGATGAGATAAAAATTCAGTAGCAGAAACTGGACTATATAATTCATAAATATAATTATTAACATTACCCTCTTTAACTAAAGTTTTAATAAGGCCAATAGCCTCTAATTTACTTCTAGCATCTTCTACTTCATTAATAGTCATTCTAAGATTAGAAACAATTTTTTGATGAGTAAAATCAGAACTAACAATTGAAGAACTATCTAAGTCACTCCATAACAAAAAGTACAGCATTACCGCATCCATACCAATAGCAGGTAGATACAAACTAGTAATAATTTTTCTATCTTCATCATGTAAAATTGTCTTATTAATAACAACATAAGAATCAGCAGGCAAAAGAATATATTTTTTCATAAGTATCCCCTGTCCTCTCCACCTATATTGTATAATAAATTAATATAAAAGTAAAGAAAAAAGAAGCTAAACCTCCTTCTTTACAAATATCTTTCTTTTCCAAAATATAGTATCACTTCTATCATTAATATAATACCCAAAATAAATATTAGATTATTATAACAAGTTATTAACGAACTTATAGTATTAAGAGAAATATGAACCAAAGATATTTTAATAATATCTCTCGTCTTAATATAGATATATCCATTAATAATACCAATAATAAAGGCAATAAAACCAGATAAAAAATTAAAATGTAATATAGCAAAAATAATACTAGTTATTATAATAACTTTCTCTTTATTATAAATAAAACATTCTACCTTAGGAATAAAACTCACTCTAAAAACAACTTCTTCAAATATAGGACCAATAATACCAGAAGTTAAAATATCTAGAAAAAGAAAAGTATTATTAGTATCATAAGTATATAAATTAAATCTATATAAAATCATGTTATAAATAATCGAAATAGAACTTCCCAACATAATATATATAAAATAATTATTCCTAATATTAAAAGAAACATTAATTATATTTTTCTTACTCAAAATATATATAATACTAAATATACTAAGTAAAATATTACCAATATAAATATTTTCATATCCATTAAATAAAATAATAGAAATAATAAGAATAAAATATTGAATAAATAAAACAATAAATATCTCTTTTAAAGATAACAATAAACATTTAATCACTTTCATAACTTTTTCAATAAAAAAATAAGATAGCTTTAAGTACATCTAGCTGTCTTATATAATTGTACTTCCTTTCTAAACTTTAACATTAGTAGCTGCTACCACATTTATAGCTTGTAAACCTTTAGCAGTTTCTATAAGATCAAATACAACAATTTGACCTTCAGACAATGTTTTATAACCATCTTGTTTAATAGCGGAATAGTGAACAAAAATATCTTCACCATTTTGATAATCAATAAAGCCATAACCTTTGTCGTTATTAAACCACTTGACTCTTCCTTGCATCTTTGACACCTCACTTTTCTGTTCTTTCTTACAAGAATATTATAATATACTGCTGACCTATTTTGCAAACAATTAAGTACGACAAAATTTGATAAAAATTCTTCTAAGTTGAACTTTATACTTACTCTTACCGCAAGCACATTAATCATATCATGTATATAATGTGAGGGATAAATATTTTAATAAATATTAAAAAATATCTTACAAAATAACCAGAGTTAACTATTTGTATACCAGAACAAAGAAGCAAATAAATTTGCTTTATGTCTCTTTACATTAATAACGATATTATTAAATGGAGAAAATTCTAATAGCAATATTAGAAGCATGCTTTTTTAAATCGTGTGAGGTTCACAAGATAGTAAATAATTTATATACATTACAAGAAAGACTTGTAACAAAATAGTACTAATTGAATCTCAAGTTCCTATTATACAAAAAAGTGGAATTTTCTTCCACTTACTTAATTTCAATATTCATAATTTCAAGAATTCTATTTAAATCATTGACATTTTCAAAATAAATACTAACTTTTTTATTATCTACTTTTACTTTAGTACCAAGAATATCTCTTAGTTCATTTTCAATATGAAAATAATCAGTATCCATTTTTCTTCTAGTAATAGGCATTCTTTTTTTAATTTCTTCTTTTTTACTAATTTCCTCTAGTTCATGAACACTAATATTATCTTCAATAACCTTGTTTGCTAAATCAGTAACTTCATCTTCATCATTCATTTTAGATAATACTCTAGCATGTCCCATAGAAATTTCACCATCAAGAATTTTCTTTTGAACATCTTCAGGCAAATTTAAAAGTCCCAAAGTATTAGTAATATGACTTCTACTTTTACCAATTTTTTTTGCTAAGTCTTCTTGTCTAATATCTAAGTTATCAATAATTCCTTTATATGCCCAAGCAAGTTCAATAGCAGTAAGATTCTCTCTTTGAATGTTTTCAAGTAATGAGATTTCTCTCATTTCTTCATCAGAAAACTCTTTAACAATAGCAGGAATAGTTTCCATACCAGCAAGTTTACTAGCTCTAAGTCTTCTTTCACCTGCTATTAAGTCATAACCTTTAATGCTCTTTTTAACGATAATAGGTTGAAATACTCCATAGTTTTTAATAGATTCAGCAAGTTCATTAAGTGCTTCTTCATTAAAAGTTTTTCTAGGTTGGTATGGATTAGGTCTGATTTCATTAACAGGTATTTCTTTTACATCATTAGCAGGAGTATTTTCCATAATGTTACTTTCAAATGTATCAAAATCTAATACCTCGCTAGAGAATAATTCTTCAAGTCCCTTACCTAGGGCTTTCTTTTTCTGTTCCATTTCTTTCAATAACCTCCTTTGCTAGATTAAGATAAGCAATAGTACCTTTATTTCTAGGTTCATATTCAAGAATCGGTTTACCATGGCTTGGAGCTTCAGCCAACCTAACAAGTCTAGGAATAATAGTATTATATACTCTTTCTTTAAAGAAACCTTTAATACTTTCTATTACTTCAATGCCAAGATTAGTATTAGAGAACATTGTAAGTAAAACACCTTCAATATCCAAATTAGGATTAACTTTTCTTTGAGCAAGCATAATAGTATTGATAAGCTGCATAATACCTTCAAGTGCAAAATACTCACATTGAACAGGAATAAGAACAGAGTTAGCAGCAGCTAGAGCATTAGTAGTTAGAATACCAAGACTAGGAGGACAATCAATTAAAATATAATCAAAATTATCACTTACTTTGCCAAGTTCTTCTTTTAACCTAATTACTCTATTAAATTTTTCACCATTCTCTTTTGCCTTTCTCTCTAATTCTATAAGTTCCATATCAACACCAGCCAAATTAAGATAAGCCGGAAGAAGATAAAGGTTCTTACTCTTTGTTTTAATAATAGATTTCTCTATAGTTTCCTTTTTTGTTAATACTTCATAAATACTACTGGATATATCATTTTTATCAATACCAACCCCAGTAGTAGCGTTTCCTTGTGGATCAAGATCAACAAGCAATACTTTTTTATCTAAAACACCTAAAGATGCTGCCAAGTTTATACTAGTAGTAGTTTTACCTACACCACCTTTTTGATTTACAATTGCAATAATTTTTCCCATCTGCTTCACCTTATTTTCCTCAAATATAATTGTATCAAAAAAAATTAAAAAAAGAAAGGGTTTTATTTACTTTTTTAGAGTTCGCACTTTGTTGCTCACTTATTTTTAAACCCCAAGGTCTTTAAAAAATAATTCAAAGCCATAAAGTCTTTGAATTAACGATTATTTTTAGTATATAACTTTTTTTAAGTATCAAATATCAAAATATATTTGTAAAAATATAAAATTTATAGTAGAATACTAAGTAAGAAGGAGGAATTTTGTGAATAAGAAAACACTATATACAATATTAATTATTATTTTTATTGTAGTTATCCTATTCTTTTGTTTAAGATATTATTATAAAGAAAAAGAAACCAATATAAATCTTTCTAATAATAATTCTAAAGAAAGTATAAAAGAAAATACTATTAACGAAAACAATACAACTAAAGAAGAAAAAGAAATTATTCCTAAAAAAGAAGAAAACAATTCAGATAACAAAATGCCAGAAGAAACCATAATAAAGGATGAAAATATAGCGGTATCAAAAGATAAAATTACTATAATAGATGAATCAAAAGATACTGCCTGTGCTTCAGCAATAGAATATTATTATGAAGATAACAACTATAAATATTATTTCACATGTATAAAAAGTGGAAGTATCTTTGTCATAGTGGATGGTAAGAAATATAATATTAAAGAAGCATTAAATAATAAAGTAGTAACCATGGCTGAACTTGAATCAAATGGTTTTAAACCGCTTAAAGAAGAAAAGAATCTTCAAAAATATTAATTAATTAAAAATAACAAAATAACAAAATTACTTGACATAATCAAAATAAAAATATATAATAAAATAGCATTTGACTTGGAGGTGTATTATATAATGAAAAGAACATATCAACCTAATAATAGAAAAAAAGCTAAAAAGCACGGCTTCTTTAGTAGAATTAAAGGTAATGTTTTAAAAAGTAGAAGAGCAAAAAAAAGAAAAAAATTATGCGCATAAAACATAATTTTGTTTTCTTTTTTTCTTTTTACCAAAAAGGAATATACTATGAAAAAGATTGAAATAATAAAATCATCTCGTGAATATACAGATATAATAAATAATAGTAGAGCAAAAAAAAGTAAATACTTTAGTGTTTACTATCGAAAAAATAATAAAAGTAACAGATATGGAATAACCGTTCCTAAAAAGACAGGACCAGCAGTTACTAGAAATAAAATTAAAAGAAGGGTAAAAAACATTATTGATAACAATAAAAAAGTCGTGCATAATGGTTATGACTATGTTATAATTATTAAGAAAGGTATATTAGAATTAACATATAAAGAAATGGAAAAAGAATTGTTAAAACTAATAAGTATAGGTGATAAAATTGAATAACAACAAAAAAACAATAAAAATATTATTGCTAATATTAAGCTTAGCAATGCTAACAGGATGTACCAAAACTCTTACTGGAGAGGATAAAAAGCCAGTCAAATATGAAGAAACAGGTAAAGCACTTACAGAAAATGTATTATGTAGACCTACAGATGAAAATGTAGTTAACATATATAAAGAAAATAATGTGGACATTGATAAATTACCAAAATGTGAGACATTTAAACCATTTTCTGAATACGAAGGGCTATGGACAACAATATTTGTAAAGCCACTAGCCTGGGCTATAATAAATATAGGATTATTACTTGAAAAAATAGGCCTAGGTAAAGGATTAGCTAATGGATTTGCTATAGTAATATCATGTTTAGTAATAAGATTGATACTTTATCCATTAACTAGAAAAACTGCAATGCAATCAGAAAAGTTGAAAGAAGTTCAACCTCAATTAGAAAAGTTGGAAAAGAAATATAAAGATAAGACAAGTGAAGAAGACCAAAAAAGAAAAGCCGAAGAAATGATGGCAATATATTCAAAAAATAAAATTAATCCATTATCAAGTTGTCTACTATCATTCATTCAAATACCATTATTGTTTGCTTTCTTAGAGGCAATTAATAGAACACCCGTTATATTTGAAAATAAATTTCTAAAGTTAGATATGGGTACAACAATTTCTCATGGAATAATGTCAAACTTATGGTATGCATATATTATATTCTTATTATTAATACTTGCAACTTCATATTTTTCATTTAGAAAAACTTTAAAAGATCAAACAGCAATGGCAAAACAAATGAAGGGAACAATTTACTTTATGTTAGCAATGATTTTAGTAGGAGCATTTAGTTTACCAGTAGCACTTGGAATCTATTGGATAACTTCATCACTATTTACCATACTACAAAATATGCTTGTAGAAAGAAAGAAGGCTAAGAAGTAATGAATAAGTATTATTATGAAGGAAAAACAAAAGAACAAGCAGAAGAATTAGCACTAGAAGAATTAAAAGTATCAAAAGAAGATTTAATAATCAACAGCACAGAAGAAAAAAATAACTTATTAAAAAAATCTGTAAAAATAGAAGTTCTAAATATGAATGAAATAGTAACTTTTATTAAAGACACTATAAATGAAATAATAAAGAAAATGCATGCTGAAGCAAATCTTGAAGTAAGAAGAAGAGACAATAGTATATCAATTACAATATTCTCAGACAATAATGCTTTATTAATTGGAAAAAACGGTAAAAATGTATCGGCTTTACAACTTTTAATAAGACAAATGGTTAATTCAAATTTAAAAGAACCATTATCAATAGTAATTGATGTAGGAAATTATAAAGAAAAAAGAGCTAGAAACATAGAATATCTAGCAAAAAAATTAGCAAGAGAAGCATATAAAACAAAAACAGAAATAACTATGGATAGCATGAATTCTTATGAAAGAAGAATTGTTCATTCAGCGTTAGCAGATGATAAATACGTTTATACTGAATCTATTGGTGAAGAACCAAACAGAAAAGTAGTAATTAAACTAAAAGGAGAGTAATCTTCTTTTTTCCTTTGTATAAACATATAATATCATATTAGAAAGGAAGTGAATAAATGAAGTATATAGAAAAAATAAGTAAATTATTTAATATAGATGAAATATATATAGGCTTAATATTAAAAACAATAATTATAATATTTTTGATATTAGTAGTAGAAAAAATAGGTATAAGAATAATAAAGAGAACAAGAGATAGTAAAAAAGAATACAATTATACTAAAAAATATAAATTAATCATAAGAATTACAATCTTATCGGCAATAATAATAGTATGGGGAAAATATATCAAAAACTTTTTGACATTAATAAGTTTAGTATCAGCAGCATTTACTATAGCAATAAGAGATTTAATATTTAATTTTTTTTGTGGAATATATATAAAGATAGTAAAACCATTTGTAGTAGAAGATAGAATAGAAATAAATGGCTATAAAGGAGATGTAGTAAATATTAACACCATGAATTTTGAAATATTGGAAGTGTCAAATATTGATACAACGGGTCAAAGCACAGGAATCATAATTCATTTACCAAACTCTATAATCTTTAACTATCCTTTAAAAAATTATAACAAAGCCTTTAAATATATATGGGATGAGATAACAATCAGAATACCATTAGATTATGATGTAAATAAAGCAAAAAAAGTATTATATAAAATAGTAAATTCAAATGAAATAATAAAAAAAATACCACCAAAATTAAAAAAACAAATAAATAATGTATCAAATAGTTATCGAATATACTATAATCAGTATGATCCTATAATATATACCAAAATAAATGAAGATCATATAGAATTGCAAATAAGATACTTAATTCACCCTAAAAAAGCAAGATATGTAGAATCAATAATATCCAGCGACATATTATTAGCATATAAAAATGGTGAAATAGAAATATACAAATAATTGTAAAAAATAATTAACAAAGTAAATAATTACTTTTATTTTTTTGTATCTTGTGGTAAAATACTATGGAAGAAAGAAGGAAACCATATGGAAGATACAATAGTAGCAATATCAACATCAGTTGGCGAAGGGGCTATTTCAATAATAAGATTAAGTGGTCATGATGCCTTAAATATAGCAAGTAAAGTATTTACAAAAGATTTAACAAAAGTAGATTCACATACCATACATTACGGTTTTATTACAAGCAATAATGAAAAAATAGATGAAGTATTAGTTAGTGTTATGAAGGCTCCTAAAACATTTACTCGTGAAGATATAGTAGAAATAAATTGTCATGGTGGTATAGCCACAACTAATAAAGTATTAGAAGTATTATTAGAAAATGGTGCAAGATTGGCAGAACCAGGTGAGTTTACAAAAAGAGCTTTTTTAAATGGTAGAATAGATTTACTTGAAGCGGAAGCTACAATGGATCTAATATCATCAAAAGCCGAATCCGCTAGAAAAATATCTATAAATACTTTAACAGGTGAAACATCTAATTTAATTAAAAATTTAAGAAGTGAACTAGTAAAAATAATTAGTAATATAGAAGTAAATATAGATTATCCTGAATATGAGGATATCGAAGTATTAACAAATGAAAGTATATTACCAGATATAAAAAAATTCAAAGAAAAATTAGAAGAAATTATAAAAAAATCAGAAGATAGTAAAGTAATTAAAGAAGGAATAAGAGTAGGTATTATAGGAAGACCAAATGTAGGAAAAAGTAGTCTCTTAAATTCGCTGCTAGAGGAAGAAAAAGCAATAGTTACAGATGTTCCTGGTACTACAAGAGACATAGTAGAAGGTTCTTTAATCGTAAGTGGAATACCACTAAATATAATTGATACAGCAGGAATTAGAAAGACAGAAGACACTGTAGAAAAAATAGGCGTTGAAAAAAGTTTAAAAATAATTGATACTTCAGATTTATTAATTTACATTTTAAATAATAATGAAGAAATAACTGAAGAAGAGAAAGAAATATTAGAAAAAACAAAAAACAAAAAAAGAATAATAGTAGTAAATAAAATAGACTTAAAAACAAAATTAAATAAAAAATTATTAGATAGTTATATAGAAATATCAGTAAAAGAAAATATTGGTATTGATAAAATAAAAGACGAAATAAAAAGATTATTTAACATAGGTGAAATATCTACTAACGATATGACATATTTATCTAATGCTAGAAGTATAGCCTTATTAAAAAAATCTTTAAATAATATAAATGATGCAATAAATGAAATAAATAATAATAATCCAATAGATATAGTAGAATTAAGTCTAAAAGAATCATGGAATAATTTGGGAGAAGTAATTGGCGAAACATATACCGATGAATTACTTGATGAATTATTTAGTAGATTTTGTTTAGGAAAGTAGGTGTAAATATGGACTATGAAATAATAGTAGTAGGAGGTGGTCATGCTGGTTGTGAAGCTGCCATGGCCTCTGCTAGAAAAGGGCATAAAACATTATTAATATCAGGTAGAATAAATAACATAGCAACAATGCCATGCAATCCTTCGATAGGAGGCTCTGCTAAAGGAATAATAGTAAGGGAAATAGATGCTTTAGGCGGAGTAATGGGTGAGGTAGCTGACAAAACATTAATCCAAATGAAAATGCTAAACTATGCTAAAGGTCCCGCTGTAAAATCTCTTCGTGCACAAGCAGATAAAATAACATATCCAAAAGAAATGTTAAAACTATTAAGGGAAGAGCCTAATTTAACAATAAAAGAAGCTATGGTTGAAAACTTAATAGTAAAAGATAATACAGTTTATGGTGTTGTACTAGAAGATGGAACAAATATAACTTCAAATATAGTAATATTAACAACTGGTACTTATCTAAAATCAGACATTTTAATAGGAAATACCAGAACTAGAAGTGGTCCCCATAATGAAAAACCATCAATGCATTTATCAGACAATCTAAAGAAATACGGTTTCAAAATACTAAGGTTAAAAACAGGTACACCACCAAGAATTGATCGAAGTACAATTGATTTTACTAAAACAAAAAGAGAAGATGGTGATAAAAACTATTATACATTTTCTCATACTAACGAGCCAGTATATGATATCAATAATCAAGAACCATGTTATTTAATATATACAACTGAAGAGACTAAAAAAATAATTCATGATAACTTAAATAAATCAAGCATGTATGGTGGATTAGATGATATAACAGGAGTCGGTCCAAGATACTGTCCATCAATTGAAGATAAAATGGTAAGATTTAGCGATAAAGAAAAACATCAATTATTTTTAGAGCCTGAAAGCCTTTATTATGATGATATTTATATCCAAGGATTTTCTACAAGTATGCCAAAAGAAATACAAGAAAAGATGGTTCATTCATTACCAGGATTAGAAAAAGCTAGAATATTAAGATATGCTTATGCAATTGAATATGATGCTATATATCCAACACAGGTAAAACCAAGTCTAGAAACAAAAGTATTAAATAACTTATTTACTGCAGGGCAAATAAATGGTACTAGTGGTTATGAAGAAGCAGCCTGTCAAGGTTTAATAGCAGGAATAAATGCTGGATTAAAATTAGAGAAGAAAGACCCACTAATACTAAAAAGAAACGAAGCCTATATAGGAGTTTTAATAGATGATCTAGTAACTAAAGGAACAAAAGAACCATATCGTATGTTAACTTCAAGAGCAGAATATCGCTTGTTACTAAGACATGATAATTCAGATTTAAGACTAAGAGAATATGGCCATCAAGTAGGATTAATAACTGGAGAAAAATACAAAAAATTTATTAATAAGAAAAACAGTATTGAAGAATTAAAGAATAAATTAAAAGAAATAAAAATAATTGTTGATAATGAAAAAAGAAGAGTAGGAATATCGGTATATGACTACTTAAAAAATCCAACTTCTAACCTAAAAAATATAATAGAAGAACATAATTTAGATATAAATTATCCACAGGATGTTATTGAAGAAGTAGAAATACAAATTAAGTATGAAGGGTATATTAAAAAGATTGAAAGAGAAGCTGAAAAAATGCTAAAGAATGAAGAAAAACAAATTCCAACAAACATAGACTATGACAAAATTCCAAATTTGGCTAGTGAAGCAAGACAAAAGTTAAAAGAAGTTCGTCCATTAAATATTGCTCAAGCAATAAGAATAAGTGGCGTAAACCCTGCTGATATATCAATATTATTAGTATATTTAAGGAAACAATACAATGAATAAAGAAGAATTTATTAATGAATTAAAAAAAATAAATATAGAACTAACCAAACAACAATTAACATTACTAGAGGAATATTATATTATTTTAAAAGATGAAAACGAAAAATATAATTTAACAAGAATAATTGAACAAAATGAAGTATATTTAAAGCATTTCTATGATAGTTTAACAATAAATAAAATAATAGATATATATAGTCAAAACATATGTGATTTAGGTTCAGGTGCTGGTTTTCCTGGACTAGTATTAGCAATATGCTTTCCAAAAACTAAAATAACATTAATAGAATCAAATGGTAAAAAATGTTATTTTCTAAATTTAGTAAAGGAAAAACTAAAATTAAATAATGTTATCGTGATAAATGAGCGTAGCGAAGATTATGCCCAAAAAAATAGAGAAAAGTTTGATATAGTAACAGCACGAGCAGTAGCTCCATTAAAGCATTTGTTAGAGTATGGAATACCATTATTAAAAGTAAATGGCAATTTTATAGCAATGAAGGCTAATGTCGAAAATGAAGAACAAAATATAGAAAATTATTTAAAAAAATTAAGCATCCAAGAGAAAAAAAGAATAATATTTAATTTACCAGTAGAAAATAGCTTAAGAACAATAATTATGTATACGAAGACAAAAAAAACAGATAAAAAATACCCAAGAAGATATAATGAAATACTAAAAAAAGAAATATAAGAGACATACTAGTTTCTTCTTTTTTTAATAACAATGCAAAAAAAATTACAAAATAACTTGTAAAATCTACAAAATTATAGTATTATTATATTAGAGTAGGAAAGAAGAAATTAAAAGAGGGTGTATAACTATGAAAATGAATAAAGAAGTAGTAATGGTAAAACTTTCAGACATAATACCAAACAGATTTCAGCCAAGATTAACATTTGATGAAGAGGCATTAAATGAATTAGCAAGTTCCATAAAAGAGCATGGAATAATCCAACCATTAATATTAAGAGATTTAGGAAGCAAATATGAAATCATAGCTGGAGAAAGAAGATATAAAGCCTCAACAATTGCAGGTTTAACTGAAGTTCCAGCAATTGTAGGAACAATGGACGATCAAACCAGTGCAGAATTAGCATTAATAGAAAACATTCAAAGAAAAGATTTAAGTGCTATTGAAGAAGCAAAATCATATAAGAAAATACTAGATATGGGCAATTTTACTCAAGAAGAATTAGCAAAAAGAATGGGAAAAAGTCAATCAACCATTGCTAATAAAATGAGATTGTTGTCACTAACCAATGAAGTCCAGGTTGCTCTTATGAATAATTTAATATCTGAGCGTCATGCAAGATGTTTATTACAAATAAAAGATGAAGATTTACAAAAGCAAGTATTAAATAAAATAATTAGTGAAAGAATAAATGTAAGGGATACTGATGAATATATTAAAAATCTACTTGGAATTACTAAAGAAACACCACCAATTTCAAATAGCAATGAACATAACATAGATTTAACAATTCCTATTGACAAGACGCAAAATCCACTATATGAAGCTAATGAGCCATCAACACATGAAGAACAAAAAAATCCAAATGTGTATACTCAAACTAAAAATATTGATTTTATAAATATAAATAGTTTAGATACACCAGAAGAAAATTCAAAATTAGAAACGCCACAAAAGGAAAATGATAATATGATTCTAACTAATAATGAAATTCCTAAAATAGAAGAAAATAATAATGTAAATAATATATCAAAAATAAAATATGCAACAGCAATAAAACTAGCACAAGATGCAGTAGCAGATATTAAAAAGGCTGGCTATAATGTCTCATTAGAAGAAATTGATACAACAAATGACTATCAAATAATAATAAAATTACAAAAATAAGAATAAAAAAGACAAATATCACTCATAACTTAAAAGAAAGGGTGATATTTTTTATGAAAAAAATTATAATCTTATTAACTTTAATTGTATCAACATTAATATATCTAGAAATTAAAAATAATGAAGTAGTAATACCAGATAGTGCCATTAGATTAAGAGTTATTCCAAATAGTAATACCTCAGTAGATCAAAATATAAAAAATAAAGTAAAAAAATATTTAGAAGAAAACACCTATACTTTGCTAGAAGAAGCAAGCGACTTAAAAGAAGCTCGAACTTTAATAAATGCAAATATAGAAAATCTAGATAATGACATAGGAAATATATTTAAAGAAAATAATTATGATATGAGTTATAAAATAAACTTTGGATATAATTATTTTCCTGCTAAAGAGTATCGCAATATAAAATATAAAGAAGGATATTACGAATCAATCGTAATAACTATTGGTAATGGAGAAGGAAATAATTGGTGGTGTTTTTTGTTTCCTAATTTATGCTTAGTAGATTTACAAAATAAAACAGACATAGAATATAAATCATGGTTAGTAAAACAAATAAACAAAATATTTTAAAAATCAATACATATATTTAGATAGGTGATAAGATTGAAAATAATAACAATATTTTTAATTGCAGTAAGTCTATCTATGGATGCTTTTTCATTAGCACTAATATATGGAACGCAAGGAATAACAAAAAAAGACAAACTATTATTATCATTGATAGTAGGAGTATATCATTTCATAATGCCCTTAATCGGTGTAATAATAGGAAATTTAATAACAAGCAAAATTTTAATAAATACTAACATTTTAGTTGGCATAATATTATCCCTAATAGCAGTAGAAATGATAATATCTAGTTTTAAAGAAACTAACAATAAATTTCTTTTAACATTTCCTAGCTATTTAATATTCGGATTATCTGTAAGTATAGATAGTTTAACAACAGGAATAGGATTATCATTAATAACCAAAAATTGCATTTTTTCATCAACTGTATTTTGCATTACAAGTATGCTATTTACATATTTAGGATTAAATTTAGGAGACACATTAAATAGAAAGTATGGAAAAATATCAACCATATTAGGAGGAATGGTACTTTTCATATTAGGATTTTTATATATACTAAAATAATGTGTAAATAAAATGTAAAAACAATTATTATCATTGACTAAAACTCCATTAAAGAATACAATAAAGTAAAGAGTGGAGGAGTAAAATGCCAAAAATCAAAATAGAAGGGGGACATAAATTATCGGGAACAATAGACATTTCAGGTTCAAAAAATAGTGTTGTAGCATTAATTCCCGCCGCAATACTATGTGATGAAATAGTAGAAATAAGTAATGTACCAAATATATCCGATGTAGATTCTTTAGAAGAAATTTTAACATATTTGAATGCAGATATCAAAAGAACAAAAGATAGTGTAGTAATAGATTCAAGTAAGATAATTAATAAAGAAATCCCCGAAGAAATGTCCCAAAAATTAAGAGCATCATATTATTTTATGTCATCACTATTGGGAAAATATAAACATGTAGAAATGTATTTTCCAGGTGGCTGCTCAATAGGTGAAAGGCCTATAGATCAAACATTAAAAGCCTATCGTGCATTAGGTGCAACAATAATAGAGGAAGAAAATAGATATACAATAACAGCAGAAGAATTAAAAGGAAACAAAATATATCTTGATATGCCGAGTGTAGGTGCTACAATCAATGCCTTACTAGTGGCTACTAAAGCAAAGGGAGTTACAACAATAGAGAATGCTGCCAAAGAACCAGAGATAGTAAATGTAGCTACCTTTTTAAATAATATGGGTGCCAAAATAAGAGGTGCAGGTACTGAAACAATTACGATTAAAGGAGTGGAACATCTTCATAAAGCTTTTCACGAAGTAATTCCGGATCGTATAGAAGCAGGCACTTACATTATTATAGGTGCACTATTAGGAGAAAATCTAAAAATTAAAAGAATTATCCCAACTCATGTAGAATCATTAACTTCAAAATTAATAGAAGCAGGCGCAGATATGGAAATAAAAGAAGATGAAATAATAATAAATGCCAAAGATAAGTATAAATCAGTAAATGTAAAGACACAACCATATCCAGGCTTTCCAACAGATTTACAGCAACCAATAATACCATTCCTAACCAGATGCCGTGGTACAAGTACTGTTGAAGAAACAATATATGAAAATAGATTTCAAAATATATATGACACGAATCGAATGGGAGCAAACATCATAGTAAAGAACAACAAAATAGCAAAAGTAAAAGGAATAACACCACTACATGGCAAAAATGTAACAGCAACAGATTTAAGAGGTGGTGCCTCTATGCTAATATGTGGTTTAATAGCGGATGGAATAACTCAAATAGATAATATAAAATATATTTTAAGGGGATACGATAACATATGTGAAAAGTTATCTAAAGTAGGTGCTAAAATAGAACTAATATAAATATAATTAATTAGGTGAATTATGAAAAAAATCATATTGGTATTAATTATATTCATAGCATGCTATTTTATATATAATTTAACAATAGATAAAAAAGTGTCATATCTGACACTAGGAGATATTTTATCAAAAGGAACAAATGAATATGGAGTATCAAATAATGGTTATAGCAACTATATAAGAGATTATTTAAAAGATAAAGGGATGTTAAAAGAATACAACAATACATTTACTTCAAATGACTATCGTATATTAGACATAATAAGAATATTATCATATAACGAAAAAAAAGATAATTATTCACTTAATAGACTTATAAAAGAATCTGATATAATTACAGTATCATTAGGGATGAGTGAAATATATAATAAAATTTTAAACAATAATCAAAATATATATACTTATATAGATTCACTAATTAATGATTATACAAAAATAATGAACTACATAAATAAGTTTCATCATCAAAAAGTAATAATTATAGGATATTATAACGTTTTAGGAACAAAAGATGATATTTTTGATTATGCAAATTACAAATTAGAAATAGAGTGTCAAAAAAGAGAATTTATATATGTAGATTTATCAAAGATTCTAAGTAACAATCCTAATTATTTCTCAAAAAAAGATACTTTTGTGCCAAATTTAGAAGGATATGAAAAAATTTCTCAAATAATAGTTGAAAAAATACAAAATAACTGATATAATATACCATGTAATTTTATTACTATGACATTTGTCATGGCGGAAGGAGAGAAAAAAATGAAAAAAAACATTCATCCAAATTATGTAGAAGCAACTGTAACATGTGCTTGCGGAAATACATTTAAAACAAAATCAACTGAAGAAAATATTCAAGTTGAAGTATGCTCAAAATGTCATCCTTTTTATACTGGAAAACAAACATTAGGTTCTAAAAAAGGACAAGTTGAGAAATTTAATAAAAAATTTGGTTTTGATACTCAAAAATAATGTGATTAATTCACATTTTTTTTATTTTGTAAAACATATCATAGATTTTTTATTAGAAATTTGATACAATTAATCTAGTGATGGAAATGAAAAAAGAAAAAATACAAAAGAAAATTAAAAAGCTATTAGCAGTAATTTACAAGAATAATTTACTAGAAGTAATATTTATTTTACTTAATTTAATAAATGCACTATTACTTCGTATAAACACAGTTAATAATGGATTAAGATATTCACCATTTATTATTGACTTATCCTTTTTACTAATAATTACCCTATTAGCCCAAAAAATAAAAATCAAAAAAAGAATATATTATTATATGGCTATGACAATATTATTTACCATAATATGTATTGTAAATAGCATATATTACCATTACTATAGTTCATATGCCTCATTTTCAATAATTGCCAATATTTCTTTTGCCAGTGATGTAAAAGATGCCATATTTAAAAACGTTTTAAGAGTTCCAGATTTAATATATATTGCAGCACCAATAATATTATATTTATCTTATTATTATCTAAAAAAGAAAAATAAATTAGCAAAAGAAATTTCAGTTAAGAAAAAGAAACTAAATAAAAGTGTTCTCATAACTATTTTAATTTTACTTATAAGTGGTGCTCTAACAATGCCACTAAGTTCTTGGAATAGATTATATAAATTATGGAATAGAGAATCAGTGGTAATGAATTATGGAATATATATATATCAACTGGATGACTTTTTTCAAAGCTTAACGCCTAAAATAAATAGTATTTTTGGACACGATAAATCTTTAAAAAAAGTTACAGACTATTATAAAGAACATCCTTATAAAAAAACAACTAATGAATATACAGATATATTTAAAGGAAAAAATGTTATTGTAATTCATGCTGAGAGTATGCAAACTTTTCCTATGAATTTAAAGTTTAATGGAAAAGAAGTAACCCCTAATTTAAATAAACTTGCAAAAGAAGGAATATTTTTTAACAATTTTTATGCTGAAGTGGGAGTAGGAACAAGTAGTGATAGTGAGTTTACTTTTAATACATCTTTAATGCCATCAACAAAAGGAACAGCCTTTGTAAACTATTTTGATAGAGAATATGTTGCCATACCAAACTTATTAAAAGATAAAGGTTATTATACATTTAGTATGCATGCAAATACTGGTGACTTTTGGAATAGAAACAATATGTATAAAGCATTAGGATATGATGATTTTTATAGTAAAGAATCATATGTGATTGACGAAACGATAGGTTTAGGTTTATCAGATAAATCATTTTTTAGACAATCAGTAGAAAAAATAGAAAAAATAAAAGAAACAAAAGATAGTCCATTTTATGGCCTATTAATAATGCTTTCTAATCATACACCTTTTGATGATGTTGATTTAATGGAAGAATTTGATACTACAATATCAGTTGATACCGGTTATAGCACTATAACAAGAGATTATCTTGAAGGAACAACGATGAATAACTACTTAAGGTCTGTTCATTATGCAGATTCTGCTATTGGAGAATTTATTAAAGAGTTAAATAAGAAGAAACTATTAGATAATACCGTTTTGATAATATATGGAGATCATGATGCAAGACTAAGTTATAATGACTTTAATTTATTATATAATTATGATGCTATTGAAAACAAAATAAGAACTGAAGAAAATGATAAATATAAACCATATAACAAATACGATTATGAGCTCGATCGAAAGGTACCGTTAATAATTTGGACTAAAGATAAAAAATATAATATTGAAGTAGATACTCCAACTGGAATGATAGATGTATTACCTACTATTGGTAATATGCTAGGAATACATAGTGATTACCAAATAGGTCATGATATATTTAGTTTAAAAGATAAAGATAACACTGTAGTTTTTGTTGATGGCTCATTTTTAACATCAAAAGTATATTATAATGCACCAAAAGCAGAAATATATGATATAATTAAAGAAGGAGTGGGTGAAGAATACATAAAAGAAAGAGCAGACTATGCTACAGAAATAATAGAAGTATCTAATGATATTATTTCATACAATCTAATAAAAGAATTAAAAAGTGGTATTAATAAAAGTAACTAGCAGTATGGGAGGAAGATTAAAAATGCTAAAGTTTATAGTATGCGAAGATGACGCAGAAGAATTAAATATTGCAGTACAAACAATTACCAAATCAATGATGAAATATGCCGACATTGAATATAAGGTAGAAAAATTTCAAAGATATAATGAAAAATTAGAAAAAATAATAAATGAACCATTTGATACAAAAATTTATTTACTAGATGTTGAATTACCAGTAGTAGGAGGTTTAGAAATAGCCTCAAGAATAAGAGAACAAGATGATAAAAGTTATATAGTATTTATAACAGCCCATCCAGAATGTAAAAATGATATATTCTTTTCAAGATTAGAAGCTATTGATTATGTTGAAAAAAGCGCAATATATCCCCAAAGAGTAGAGGACACCATAAGGTATATAATAGATAGACTTTTAAGGAATAGAGTACTAACATTCAATTACAAATATACAACATACAAAGTTTTATGTAAGAATATAACTTACATAGAAAAAGATCCATCTGGATCAAAATGTATTATTCACTTTATGAATGATAAACCAAAATATACAATTAAAACAATAACAAGTATGGAAAAAGAATTATCACCGTTATTTTATCGTTCACATAAAGCATGTTTAGTTAATTTAGAAAATATAAGTAAAGTTGAATATGCAAAATTCACAATCCACTTCAAAAATGGTGCATCAACTACCTTGTTGAGTGCTGGATGTAGAAAGGGGTTGAGACAACGTGTTGGAAGTTTTGAAGATATTTTTGAGTAGTATCTTTATGATGATAGCAGTCCATGTCTTTGGATTAGTAACATCAAAAGAGGAATCAAAGAAGAATATAAAATTAAAAAACATACTAATATTAATACTCTTTGCTATATTACATACAATAATAAATTTATATTTAGATAGTTCTATAAAAACACTTGCAATATGTTTGCTATATACAATGTATTTTTATATAATCTTTGATAAAAAAGTATATAAATCTATCTTCTCATCAGTGTTATATATAATATTAGCAATTATACCAGATTTATTGACATTGACAATAATAACCAAAATATTAAATATGAGTAAAGAATATTGTCATAATTATATTGCTGGTAGTGTTTTAGGAAATATGATAATTGGAATCATGTTAATTTTAATGGTGTTATTGCTAAGGAAACCATTAAAAACAGTAGTTAATTATAAATTATCTAATAATGTTAAGATAGTGACTGTTTCTGCCTTAACTTTAATTACTATTGCCATATTCTTTTATAATTTAATTGGTAATTTTAGACATGATAATGATATCTATACCTATTTATTAGTAATAATAACATTAATAGTTATTTTAGTAACATTATTAAGGCAAAAGATAGATAATGAAAATATGTTTAAGAAATATGATGATTTATTAACAATAATGAAAAACTATGAAAGTGATATTGAAGAGCAAAGAACAATTAATCACGAATCAAAAAATGAACTATTAACTATAAGAAGTAAATTATCTGAGGAAAATGATAAGGAATTATGTAGTTATATTGATAGCATTATTGGAGATAAGAAAAGTGTTAAAAGTGCAAAATTCTCTAAATTTAAATATTTACCATCTAATGGTTTGAAAGGCTTTTTCTATTATAAATTTATTGAAGCTGAAAAAAGAGGAATAAAAGTTTCATTAAATATTTCTAAACTAGTTGAAAATAGTTATTTAGGAGATATGAAAACTAAAGATTTTAAAGACTTAACTAGAATAATAGGAGTATACTTAGATAATGCTATTGAAGCAGCAAGTACTTCTAAAGATAAAAAATTAGGAATAGAAATATATGAAGTCAAAGGTATTATTCAAATTATAATTTCAAATACTTATGATAATGCCATTGAAAAAGATAAAGTTGGCAATGAACGATATAGTACTAAAGGTAAAAATAGAGGTCATGGATATTATTAGTAAAAAGAATTTTAAATGAAAATAATAGAATAACTTCTGAAACTAAAATAACTGATAGCTTGTATATTCAAACTATCAAAATAAATGAAAAATAAATAAAAAAAGAATCAGCTTGCGGTATTTTTGATTCTTTTTTATTGTTTTAGTTTAAAAGGCTATTTTAATAAACTTTTTGGCATTTTAGGTTCATCAATATACCAAATTAAACAAGCTTTAGTACCTGCTTTAGCAGATAATGAACCGATCCAATTCAACAATCCAGCAAACATCATTTTACCTCCTAATCTTATATTTTTCCAACTTAACGATAAGTAACAGTATAGTTCTTATAGTTATCGTATGGCAATTGAAACATCCTGTATACAAAAGGATGGATCATCAAACTTGCATCTAGTAGTCCGAAGCACAAGAATGAACTAGCAACACTATTTTTAAGTAAAATAATAAATATCAAATATATCATACTTGTTATTATAGTCATAACTTTATACCTTTTTCTTTTATATTTATTTATAAGTGGCCTTTTATATGTATCGGCAGGAGCATATCTTACAAGTGTAATAAAAGCTATAATACTAATGATATATTTTACATATATATTAATATCAACATATTTACATATAGTAGCAGTACCGATAAAAAGTACACCAGATATGATATAGCAGTGCCGACTTTTCTTAGCATGCATACCAAAAGCTGTAGTTCTTATTATGTTGTAACACAACAATATACAGAGAACTTCCTTAAAAATATTTAAAACTAACGAAATACCAAATATAACAATTGTTTTAGTAAAAGTAATATAAAGTGCTTCAAGACCATAGCTAATTTCTTCTAGTTTATCATCATTATATTCTGGATATTTATTTTTAATATTAATCATAGCAGTACTTAAAATTTTTTCTCTCATATTTTTACCTACAAATCAAGTATATCACTAATGCAGTAGCAGAAAACAGAAATTAATAAAACAAATTAATCAAAATAATTAACATTTTTTATGTTAACTATTGAGTAACTGGCGCTTTGTTTTGACTAAAAAAAATATTACTTGTAATATATCAAAAAAGATAGTATAATTAAATAGAGGTGGAAGATAAAGTGGAACTATATCAATATATAATCATAATGGTAGTCTTATTAATAATAGCCCTTGCCATTGTGAAAATGAATAAAAAGAATATTAAATTAGAATTTAATAAATTAGTTGATTTACTAGGAGGTAAAGATAATATTCTTGATACCGAAGTAGAAATGTCTAGATTCAAAGTAACATTAAAAGATATAACTAAAGCAAATAAGGAAGGAATTCTGAAATTAGGAGCTAAAGGTGTTGTTGAAATAGATGACCAATTAAAAATAATTCTAGGATCAGATGCTAAAAAATTAAAAAAATATATAGATGAATTAAAATAAGAACTTATGTAATTACAAAAAATTACAATAAGTTCTTTTTTTCGACTTAATTCGACAAAAATCGACAAAGTAAAGTCGTATAATTATATCGAAGGTGGTAGAATGAATTTATTTATAATAAAAGATATAATATTAAATTTAATATTAATTACATTTCCTATATTAGTATATTTAGTTCTAGTTTGCTATCGAGAAAATATAGATAATAACAATAAAGATACGTTGTTAACAATAGCTTTAATTACATCGTTATATTTATGCTTAAAATATATTCCTAGTGAAATAAATACCAAAGTATTATTATTTTGTAATATTCCAATAGTAATAGCTTACATGAAAAAGAAACATTATTTAGGTATATTTTTATCAATCATAAATGTTTTATATAGTTATTATGTTCTAAATATAGAGGTAATCATAATGATTATAAAATATGCATCATATCTAGGTTTATACTTATGTGCTAGAAAAAAGAATCTTACCAGTGACTCATTTATATTATCAATAGCTATAATTCAGGGATTCTTTCTATCATTTGAATATTTTTTTAAAGACATAAAAGCATCAGTAAATGATTTTGTATTATTATTAATAATAGTTTTTATCTATTATTTTGCAACATTTTCTATTCTATATTTATTTAAAGTAATGGATAAAATAGAATCACTAAATACTACAATTAAAATGCTAGAAAAAGATAAAAAAATAAAAGATGCATTATTTAAATTAACTCATGAAATAAAAAATCCATTAGCAGTTTGTAAAGGATATATAGATATGATTGATTTAAATAAAGAGGAAAAAGCCTTAAAATATATTAATATAATGAAACAAGAAATAAATAGAAGCCTAAATATTATAAGTGATTTTGTCGAGTATAATAAAATTAAAGTAGTGAAAGAGCAAATAGATTTAAACTGTCTATTAGATGATGTTTATGATTCTTTTAAAATACTTATGACTAATAAAAAAATAAAGTTAGAATATAAAAATCGTAATGATCAAGAAATTTATTTTAATGGAGATTATGAAAGATTAAAACAAGTAATTATCAATATATTAAAAAATGCCTGCGAAGCCTGTACAGAAAATGGTAAAATAGAAATATCTTCCAGTCTATATAAAAACTATTTAGACATATTAATCGAAGATAATGGAATAGGAATGGATGAGGAAACATTAAAGAATATCAAAGAAATGTTTTATACTACTAAACAAAATGGCACTGGATTAGGAGTAGCCCTATCAAATGAGATAATAAAATCCCATAATGGAGAATTATTATTTACATCAGAACTGAATAAAGGTACAAAAGTGACAATAAGATTACCATATTAGTGATCTTATTGTTTTAATATTTATAAATATCTGCTATAATATATAATGGTGATTTTATGGAAGATATATTTTTAAAGAATTTACCATCTCTAGATCTTCATGGTTATGATAGAGAAACAGCACGCGTAGCTACCGAAGATTTTATAGATGAAAATATAATACTAAAAAATGATAAAATATTAATAATACACGGTAAAGGGCTAGGAGTAGTAAGAAAATCAGTTCATAATGTATTAAGTAAAAGAAAAGAAGTAACAAAATATCATACCGATAACTTAAATGATGGATGCACAATAGTTTATTTATCTGTTGACAACTAATTATCTCTATGCTATAATAAATTACAATTTTAGGGAAGATATTATATGCTAAATAAAGAAATAATTAAACAGATAAAAGAAATAAATACCATCATAAAAGAAATCATACTGCTAATATTTTTATTAATAATATGTTTAATAATATTCATTGTTGAATTAATATAATATCACCAAAATAGGGAGGTTTTATATAATGGAAGATGAAAGACAAATAAATTGGTTAAGCTTATTTATTAAAATAATAATCATATTCATATTTGCTATAATATTAATATGGTTAGTATCAAAAATAATAAATAGTAGTAAACCAACAGAAACATTTAAAAATAATATTAATAATATGGAAGAAGTAGCAGTTTCTTATTTTAAAGAAATAGATTTACCACAAGAAAAAGGAAAAAGTACTAAAATAACATTAGAGGAAATGATAGAAAAAAAATTAATTGTTTCTATCAATGAAAATAAAAAATCAACTTGTGACGTAAAAAAAAGTTACTCCAAAATAACTAGAAATAAAAAAGATTATAAAGTAGAAACTACTTTAGTATGTGGCAAAGAAAAAGATACCATAACAAGAAAATTTAGTTTTAAAGATTGCAAAAATTGTAATACAAAAACAGAAACTAAAGATAACACAAATAAGGATACTAACAAAGATACAACCAGTACTAACACTAGCACAAACACTACAAAAACAACATATTACGAATATGTAAAAGAAACAACAACATATAGTAAATGGGCAAAAGGCAATAAAACTGGCGATAATATAGAAAATAAGTATGAGTATTATAGTACTGCAACTGAAGAATACTACACATTAGGAGCGGTATCTAAAAACAGTGCATCAGCTTCTTACACAATAAAATTAGATAAAGTTCCAAATAAAGATTACTACTTTACTATAGTTAAAGAGGTAGAATTCCTATCAAATAATGAAAAAGAATTCTTATCTAGTAATAATACATCAATATCTAAAGGAACAAAAATAAATAAATTACCAGATAGTATTAAAAATTACTCATTAACTGAAGACAATTTTACATATAAATTATCTCCATACTATCGTAAAGGATCTTTCTACATAGATGTTACATTAAATGATATAAATACAAGCATATCATCTTATAATAATGTATACTTTGTACCATTAAAAGTAACAGTTAAATTTATGTCTCCTAAAATAACAGAAGAAAAACCATCAGGAGATTATGATACCATAACATACTATCGTTATGTTGAAAAAAATAAAGAAACAAAATGGTCAACAGAAACATCATTAGAAGGATATACTAAAACAGGAAATACAAAAACAGAATAGAACTTCAATAGAAGTTCTATTTTAATATTTTATCAACAATACCATAGTTTAAAGCCTCCATGCTATCCATAAAATAATCCCTTTCCGTATCATTATCAATTGTAGTAATATCTTTACCAGTAACTTCGGCTAAAATTTTATTAAGTTTTTTCTTAAGTTTTAATATCCTTTCAGCGGCAATTTTAATTTCTGTTGCTTGACCTTGTGCTCCTCCAAGTGGCTGGTGAATCATAACTTCTGCATTGGGAAGAATACATCTTTTACCTTTTTTACCAGCAGCCAATAGAAAAGCAGCCATTGATGCCGACATTCCCACACAAATTGTGGATACATCACTTTTAATAAAATTCATTGTATCATAGATAGCCATACCCGCAGTAATAGAACCACCAGGAGAATTAATATACAAACAAATATCATCACTATTTAAACTATCTAAATATAAAAACTCTGCTACCACAACATTAGCAGTATTATCATTAATTTCTCCATTCAAAATAATAATTCTATCTTTTAATAATCTCGAATAAATATCATATGCTCTCTCGCCCATATCATTCTTTTCAATAATCGTAGGAATTAAATTCATAATTAGTCACCCATAATTAGTATAATATATAGATAGTCTATTCATAACAAAAAAAGTATGACAAAATATAACAAACTATGATATAATAATAATATAGACTATCCAAAAGGAGGAATAATATGGAAACAATAATAATAACTTTGGATAATAATAAAAAGAAAGAATATGTAAAAGGAATAAAATTAAAAGAGATAATTGAACAAGAAAAAGATAAATTAACAAATACCGTAGTAGGAGCCCTTTATAACAATAATATGATTGACTATGAAGAAACACTAACTAAAAATGGTAAACTATATATATATGATTTAAATACCAAAGAAGGAAATAAAATCTATGAAAAAGGATTACTTTATCTATTTGAAGTATCAGCAGTTGAAGCTTTAGGAAAAGATACTCAAATAATAGTTAAACATTCAATTGATAAAGGGATTTATTGCAAAGTAAATAAACCATTAACTACTGAAGATATAACAAAAATAAAAAAGATAATGAAAGAAAAAATAAAAGAAAATATCCCTTTTACAAAAATAGAAACATCTAAATCAGATGCCATAGCATATTTCAAGAATAAAAAAAGAGAGGATAAAGTAAGAACATTATTCTATATAAAAACAAATTTTGTAACCCTATATAAACTAGGAGATACATATAACTATATAATTGGAGACCTTCCATATACAACAGGTTCTTTAAAATATTTTGACCTATCATTAATTAAAGACCATGGTGTCGTAGTAAGATTCCCATCAATATATGATAATAACAAAGTAGTAAAATATACCCATCATGAGAATTATTTCAATAGTCTTGAAGAATATGGAACATGGGGAAACAATTTAAATATAAACAACCTAGGAGAATTAAATGAATTTATAACTAATAATAATGCTGGAGATATCATTCAGTTATCTGAAATAATGCAGGACTATAAATTACTTAGTATTGCAGAGCAGATAGTTTTAAATAAAGATGACTATAAAGTAATATTATTATCAGGACCATCAAGTTCAGGTAAAACAACTAGTGCCATGAAATTATCTTTATATTTAAGAAGTCTAGGATTAAATCCCACTCATCTATCGTTAGATGACTATTTCTTAGAAAGATCAGAAACTCCATTAGGACCAAATGGTAAGCCGGATTTCGAGTCTCTTAATGCTATTGATGTAAAATTATTTGATAGTCAAGTTAGTAAAATGTTAAAGGGAACTAAAGTAACAGTACCAACATTTAACTTTATTGAAGGAAAAAAAGAATATAAAAGAACAGTTCAGTTAAAAGATAATGATATTCTAATAATTGAAGGCTTACATGCATTAAATGAAGAATTATTAACTAATATACCAAGAAAGAAAAAGTTTAAAGTATACATAAGCCCATTAATATATCTAAATATTGATAATGATAATCGTATTGGTATGACCGATTTAAGACTATTAAGAAGAATGGTAAGAGATAATCGAACAAGAGGATATAATCCATCGAAAACACTAGATTCATGGTCTGATGTTCGCAATGGAGAAGAAAAATATGTCTTCCCATATCAAGATAATGCCGATGTTATGTTTAACACCAGCCTAGCCTATGAACTAGCAGTCATCAAAACATATGCTGAACCATTATTATTTACCATATCTGAAGAAGATCCTAACTATCAATTAGCTCAAAGACTAATAGAATTATTAAAGTTCGTTTTACCAATACCAAGTGAAACTGTACCAAAAACTTCAATATTAAGAGAGTTTATTGGAGGAAGTTATTTTGAATAAATAAAAAGCATATATTTAAGTAGGTGTAATATGAATAAATATAAACTACTTATAATAATATGCTTTTTTCTTGTCACATTATGTTTACCCAGAGTAACTGCTACTGTAAAAAATTTAAATTTACTGGGAAAGGTAATAATTTTAGATGCCGGACACGGTGGCAAGGATGAAGGTGCCAGCAGTGGTCCCATCAAAGAGAGCAAACTTAATTTAATTCTTACAAAAAAATTAGAAAAAGAATTAATATCAAGAGGAGCAACCGTTTACCTAACTCGTAAAGATGACAACGACTTATCCACAACAACTATTAATAGAAAACGAAACGACTTATACAATAGAGCTAAATATATAAATGATATTTCTCCTGATATGTATATATCCATCCATTTAAATGCTTCACCATCCCCTTCATGGAGAGGTCTTCAAGTATTTTATACAGGTAATAATAAAGAAAATAAAATTATCGCTGAAACCATAACTAATCATCTAAAAGAAAACATATCTAATGTTAGAGAAATAAAAAAAGACAATACTTACTACATGTATAAATATATAAAGTCTCCAGGAGTATTAATTGAAGCCGGATTTATATCCAATCCAAACGATAACTATCTTTTAAGAGATATCAATTATCAAAATAAATTAATAACTTTAATTAGTGATTCAATCGAAAAATATTATCAAAATAAATAAAACCCCTTTCAAAAAATACAAAAATAGTGTATACTTCTAATAGAGACTAAGAAGGGTGATAATATATGCAAAAAATATATTTAAAATATGATGAATATACACCACCAGTAGAATGCGACTATGGTTTTATACCAGAAATGGTTTACCTAGGATTCTTATATCCAATCAAGAAAAAGAATTATAAAATGTTTTATATCATGTTAATGACTGAAGTAGCAGTTTCAACCCTAATAATGTGCTTCATTCCCTTTATAATTGGTATAATCATATGTATTGCAATGTTATTTGTCATAAATCTCTTATTCGCAGCCAACTATAACATGATAGTAATTGAAGAACTACTAAAAGATGGCTATGTCCCATTAGACTATAATTCTTCAGATATTCTAATAAAAAAAGGAATATACTTTAAACTCCAGTAGTAGATGTATTCCTTTTATTTTTCAAAAAAATAACAAAAAATATATCATTTTTTTCAAAACTATGATATACTTTAATACAGAATAATGGGAGTTGATATTGTGGAGAAAAATTTTAAGACAATAAATGAACAAGTAGAAATATTAAAAAACAAAGGTCTTATAATTGAAGATGAAAATGTTGTTAAAGATACCCTACTCAGAGAAAACTATTTCTTTTTAATGGGTTATCGTCACGCCTTCCTTATATCGCAAAAGGAAAGAAAATTCATACCCGGTACAACTTTTAATGAAATATACTCATTATTCACATTTGATAGGAATTTTAGAAATATAATATTTAAAAATGTACTTGTTATCGAAAATCAATTAAAATCAGTAATATCGTATCAATTATCCAAGAAGTATGGATATCGTGAAAAAGATTATTTAAATCCTAAAAACTTCACTCAAGATCATGATAAAGCACGCCGTGTTCGTGACTTAATTGATAAGATGAAAAGACAAATAAGAATCAATGCTACAACCCATAATGCTACAATACACTACATAAATAACTACGGTTATATTCCCTTATGGGTTTTAGTAAAAGTATTATCATTCGGAATAGTTTGTGAATTATATACTATATTAAAGAAAGAAGACCAAATAGAAGTAGCAGAAGTTTTTGATACTACACCAAGTGTCTTATCGGATATACTAATAATATTATCCAACTATCGAAATTTATGTGCTCATGAAGATATCGTGTTTGAACATAAAACCGAAAGAGTAATACCGGATACAGAATATCATGATATGATGGAAATACCAAAAATGGATGGCGAATATATTTATGGTAAAAATGACTTATTTGCAGTAATTATAATCTTTAAAATATTACTAAATAAAAAAGCCTTTCGTTTAATGATGAAAGAAATAGAATATGAAATAGAATTGTTAGATGGAAGAGTGGATACCATTCCAATAAGTAAAGTATTAGATAGAATGGGATTTCCAGAAAATTATATAGAAATAATAGATAAGTAGGTGATAATAATGAATAAGAAAAATAATAAAATAATAATACCTCTTTTAGTATTAGTAGCTTTTATTGGTGGTTCAGTATGGACATATCTAGTAATAAATCAATTAAATAGAGGTACAACAAATTCAGTAACTAAAGGGGGAAACTATACAATAAATGAAAATAGTATATCCGGAGCAGTAGATAAAATATATGATGCCACTGTAACAGTAGCCACTTATAAAGATGGTAAAGCAGTATCAACAGGAACAGGCTTTGTCTATAAAAAAGAAGGATCAACAGCCTATATAATGACAAATAATCATGTTATATCAGGCGGCGATTCTGCTAAAGTAATCTTTAGTGATGGGACATCAGCAGATACTCAAATCTTAGGAGGAGAGACATATTCAGATATAGCAGTATTAACAGTAAGTGCTGCAAGCATAAAGCAAGTAGCAACGTTAGGAAACACTGATAAAATAAAATTAGGAGACACCACCTTTGCCGTAGGAGCCCCACTTGGAGATACTTATAGTGGTACAGTAACTAAAGGAATCCTATCAGGAAAAGATCGTTTAGTAGCAGTATCATTCTCCGGAAGTAATTCTGATTACTATATGAAAGTATTACAAACAGATGCTGCTTTAAATCCAGGTAATAGTGGTGGTCCATTATGTAATGTAAATGGAGAAGTAATAGGAGTAACATCTTTAAAGCTTACAGAAGAAAAAACAAGTTCAACAACAAGTTATAGTGTTGAAGGAATGGGCTTTGCTATCCCAATAGAAGACGCTCTATCATATGCTGGTATCATTGAAAAAGGTGAATCAGTAAAGAGACCATATATTGGAATAAGTATGTTAGATATAACAGATAGTTATTACTTATGGCAGGCTGGAATAACTTTACCAAAAGGTGTTGAAAAAGGAGTAGCAATTCTAGAAGTATCATCATCTTCACCAGCAGAAAAAGCCGGATTAAAGAAAGGTGATATCATAACTAAACTAGAAAAAGAAGAAATATCTTCAGTAGCAGAACTTCGTTATGAATTATATAAACATAATCCAGGAGATAAAGTAACAGTTACTTATAATAGAAATGGTAAAGAGTTAACTTCTGAAGTAACCCTTGAAGAATCAAAATAATCTAGATTAATTCTAGGTTATTTTTTTCCACTTCAACCTTAAATAAATTTAAGTTTTCCGTGGTGTTAGTGAGCCAAAAATATTTGTCTCCCTAACAAACAATATTTAAGTATATATTCATTGCTTCTATATAATAAATATGGTTGATATACTACTTATAGACAATTTAAATGGCTATAAGTAGCACTGTAAGACTATTTAAGACTTACAGTGATATTAAAAATAAAATAATAATGTAAAAAAAATATAAAACTATTGTATTTTGTATGTAATATTTGTTATAATAAATATGACAAAAAGAAAGGTGAAAAAAGATGGAAGAATACAAAATAACATCACATAGTGATAATGAAACAATAGCAATAGCTCAAAACATAGAATCAGAAAAGTTTCCTAATATGGTAATATGTTTAAATGGCGATTTAGGTAGTGGAAAAACAATGTTTACTAAAGGATTTGCTCATGCTATGGGAATAGATGAGATAACATCTCCAACATTTACAATAATAAAAGAGTATGTCGGAGAATTACCATTATATCATATGGATGTATATAGATTAGAAGATTCACATGAAGATATAGGAATAGAAGAATACTTTGATAAAGGTGGAGTAACCATAATAGAATGGGCTGATATGATAAAAGATATCTTACCAGAAGAAAGATTAGATATCAAAATCAAAATAGCAGATGATAATACAAGAGTATTAATATTAAAACCACATGGGGAAAAATATGTAAATATATGTGAGGCCATAATATGATAAGTTTATTTATAGATACATCACTTGAAGATGTATCTATTGCCTTAGTAAAAGATGGAAAAGAATTATCTCAAATACATGAATACATACCAGGAAAACATTCCATATATGTAACTCAGTATATAAGTGATATTCTAAAAAATAATAACTTATCCCCAGATAATGTTGATGAAATAATCGTTGTAAATGGACCAGGATCATTTACTGGTATCCGAATAGGAGTAACCATAGCCAAGATGTTTGCTTATATCAAAAAAATAAGAATCGTAACCATAACATCTTTAAAAGCAAGAGTACTAGGTCATACCGGAAATTATTTACTAACAACAATAGATGCCAAACACAACAATTATTATGTTGGAATATATGACAAAGAATATAATACTATTGAAGAGAAGTTTACTTCCTTTAAAGAAGTAGAAGAACTAAAAGAAAAATATTCCCCAGTAGTTATAGACCAAACAACACCATATCAAGTAGAACAAATTGTATCATATACTAAGAAACTAAAAAGTGAAAATCCACATGGTGTGAACCCAATCTATCTAAAATTACCCGAAGCGATGGAGAAAAAATGTTAAGAGAAGTAATAAAAGAAGACCCAAGTCCCTATGTAAAATATATAGAATATATTGAAGAAGATAAAATATTAGGATATCTAAAATATTCTCTTATTTATGATCGCATGGAAATAGATAATATTCTTGTTGAGCCAGAATATCGTGGTCAAAAAATAGGAAACAAATTAATGAGTAGATTAATAAGTATAGCAATCGAAGAACATGTCGTAAATATAACTTTAGAAGTAAGAGTAAGTAATGAAATAGCCAGAAATCTCTATAAAAAGTTTGGCTTTAGAGAAGTAGCCCTAAGAAAATTCTATTATGGAGATGAAGATGCTATACTAATGGAAAAACAGGTGATGTAAATGAAAGATGTATATATATTAGGAATAGAATCAAGTTGTGATGAAACAAGTATGAGTATTGTTAAAAATGGTAGTGAAGAAATAGCTACTATTGTGCTAAGTCAAATAGATATTCATAAAAATTATGGAGGAGTAGTCCCTGAAATAGCTAGCCGTAATCATATCGAAAACATAACAATTGTTTTAGAAGAACTTCTATCTAAAGCAAATATGAAACTAGAAGACATAACCGCTATCGGAGTAACATATGGACCAGGACTAATAGGTAGTCTTTTAATAGGAGTACAAGCCGCTAAAACAATCTCTTTAGTAACAGGAAAACCATTAATACCAGTTCATCATATCATAGGACACATCTATGCCAATAACCTAAAAGAAAGATTAACATTCCCCCTAATAGCCTTAGTAGTAAGTGGAGGACATACCGAACTAATCTATATGAAAGAAGACTATTCCTTTACCAAAATAGGAGGTACTCTAGATGATGCTGTTGGAGAATGTTACGATAAAGTAGCCAAAGTATTAGGTCTAGAATATCCAGGAGGACCAAAAGTAGATAAACTAGCCCATCTAGGAAAAGATACCTATAACTTACCATATCCTCTAGACGATAGTACCTATAACTTTAGTTTTAGTGGTATCAAATCCGCTGTCATAAATCTTGTACATAACGAAGAACAAAGAGGAAACACCATAAACAAAGAAAATTTGTGTACGACATTCCAAAATAGAGTCGTAGGAATAATAACAAAGAAAACAATGAAAGCTATAAAAGAATATAAAGTATCAAATCTTGTCGTAGCGGGTGGTGTGTCAGCAAACTCCGGTTTAAGAGAAAAACTAACTGAAGAATGTCAAAAAGAAAACATTCACATATCTTTCCCTGAACTAAAATATTGTACAGATAACGCTACCATGATTGCCGCTGCTGCCTACTTTGCCTATCAAAAAAATATCTTTGCTGATCTAACATTAAATGCTATGGCAACAGACACCATATATAAAGAGTGGAAATAAGGATTATAGAAATATAATCTTTTTTTTATTTCTAAGGACAATCTCTATTACAATAAAAAATAATTTCACATAAAATAAAGTGATTATGAATAGAGGTGAAAAACATGGAATTCATAAATCAAAATACCGAACTAGTAATAACCCTACTTACTATGACATTAACATGGATACTTGGTTTTATTTCTAAAAGAAGTCCTTATGTAAATAACAATCTAATAATAATACAAAACATAGTAATTGGACTATCAGTATCAATATTCTATTTTATAATAACCAAAGACTTCAATTTAGCCATAACCTTAAGTGGACTATTCGCCGAAACAGGATATAATCTTATTCATAATATAGAAAAATTAATAAAGGAGGGAAATAATGGTAAACATAGTAAAGAAGATAGTACCAGAGAGTAGATATTATCTAAAATGTCCTTATGAAATGACACCAACTAGAATAGTAGTTCATAATACCGCTAACGATGCTCCTGCTCGAAATGAAATAAGTTATATGACAAATAATGACTATGAAACATCATTTCATTATGCTGTAGATGATAAAGAAATAGTTCAAGGTTTGCCTGAAAATAGAAATGGTTGGCACGCCAGTGACGGAAATGGTAAAGGAAATAGAGAAGGAATAGCCATTGAAATATGTTATTCACTATCAGGAGGAGACCGATTTATTAAAGCCGAACAGAATGCAGTTGACCTAATTGTAGACATATTAAATAGATATAATTGGGATATCGATAAAGTAACAAAACACCAGGATTACACTAATAAATATTGTCCTCATAGAACACTAGATATGGGGTGGGATAGATTTCTAAATATGATAAATGAAAAACTATCAGAAACTAGAGCCAGACCTTTCATAGTAGGAACAAAGATATATAACACTGAAGATATCTACCTAACTGAAACAGCAGGTTATGGTGGAGGGCAAATGTTACTAACTAAAAATACTGAGTCAATAGTAAAAAAATACCACTATAATAAAGGATTATATATGGCATTAGGAACAGAAAATACATATTATGATGCAGCATGGACTAATAATTATAGTAAGTTTACAACTACTAAACCACCAGTAGAAGAACTAAAAGAAGATAATAAAGAGACAACTAAAGAACCAGAAAAAGAAGATAAAAATAGAGAAAATAATAACAATAAAGATAATAAAAATAAAAATAATAATGACTTAGACAAAGAATTAGAGAGACAAAATCCATTGTTATGGTTTATAGATAAAATAATAAAATTACTAGTAAAAATATTTAAAAGAAGGAAAAAATAAATCCTTCTTTTTTAGAGTTCACACTTCGTTGTTCACTGCTATAGAAAGCCCAATGGCTTTCTATAGAAAATCAGAACCTCTTAATAGTCTCTGATTTTAAGTATATATTAATTATTATAAAATTTACAAATAACCGAATTGTGATTAAAACATTTAATTAAAAAGAAAATCACCTAACTTAAGACATTAAGTCAGGTGAAACCAAATTATTGGCAACACTCAATTGTGACTATTGAATGTTTCCTATTTTTATTTTATGCAAGTTTTCTTGCTTACATACTAATAATAGCATAAATACATACTTTTGTCAATCAAAGTAAAAAATTAAAAAACTACCATAAATATTAAGGTGTTTGCTTGTTTTTAAGATATAAAAAATGTTATAATTGTATTAGGAAATACTAACTGTTTGAGTACTTGCCAACTTTCTAATGAAAGGAGGCTTGATATTATGAAGAAAAAAGATTTATTAATCACTTTTCTAATATTAATTATCATTTTATTAATAGTCTCTTTATTGACACTAATAATAAAGAAATAGTACTCAATCTATAAAGATTAAGTACTTAAACCATATAATATAGGTAAGTACTCAACGTTGCAAGTTAAGTATTTCCTATTTTTATTTTATGCAAGTCTCCTTGCTTACATACTAATAATAGCATAAATACCTTCTTTTGTCAAACAACTATTTAGTAATTATTTATGTCGATTATTATCATTAGATTGCAAATTATCAATAGTATTTTTTAGAAAATTAATAAACTGTTCACTAGAACAAGGCCTATGTTTAGAAAAATACATAAAGAATAAATCAAATGCATCAATTTCCATTATCTTAGCATAATAAGTTATAATTTTAAAATCATTAGTAAGCCAGTTTTCAAAAGTGTTACATACTTTAAGACATCTAAACATCATTCTAACATCTTCGTATCTTGTATCAATATCATACATTGTAGCATATTTCATATACATATTTTTACAAACATCAGTCTTATCAACAATATATTTTAAAAAATCAACAAATTTCTCGTTATCAGGAGTACCGACTCCTTTAGAACAACAATGTATAAATATTTCACAAACATCCATACCAATCATTTTAGCATAATTATCAATTTCTCCAAAATAATAAATAATCCAATCTCTAAAATTATACTTAATGTTAAGAAGATTGTATAATCTTTTTGCATCAACATATTTAGTATAAAATCCATATTTTATAGCATATTGTTCATATAATTGTTTATTTAAATCAATATGTCTATAATGAGTATTTTGTGTGTTAGACTGTTTATTATTTTCTCTTTTATTACCAGGCTCACTATAATGCTTAATAATATAACTATATGCTTCATTAATTTCTTGCATCTTACTAGTGGCATCATTATTAGAATAAATATCTGGATGGTATTGTTTAGCCATCTTACGATACTTACTTTTAATTTCCTCTAAAGAATTATCATAGTTAACTCCTAATATTTTAAAGGCCTCACTAATAGTCATAATATCTCCTCTTTCGTGAAAGATATTCTAACATATGACCATATACTTGTCAAGAAATTTAAAGTATATATCCCTAAATACTTTATAATAAATATGGCTGATATCCTATTTAAAGACAATAAAAAAATATTGGCTTTAAATAGCACTTTAAGACTCAAGACTTAAAGTGACAAAAAATAACAAAATAAATATCTTACCCTTTATAATATCTCTAAAATATGATACAATGAAATAGAGAAAAGTGAGGTAACAAGATGCAAATACAAGAATTAAATAAAGAACAACAAAAAGCAGTTAATCATATAGATGGACCAATGCTTGTTTTAGCAGGAGCAGGTTCAGGAAAAACAAAAGTATTAACAAATAGAATAGCAAATCTAATCGAAAATGGTATAAGTCCATATAACATATTAGCTATAACATTTACTAATAAAGCCGCTAAAGAAATGAAAGATAGAGTAGTAAGATTAATAGGAAAAGAAGCCTATAATATCCAAATATCAACATTCCATTCCTTAGGCCTAAAAATATTAAAAGAAAACTATAGCATGTTAGGCTATGAAAAAAACTTTACTATTATAGATAGTGATGATGTCCTAACAATCATAAAGAAAATATTAAAAGATAAAAATATGTCTAAAGATAGATATAACCCAAGAGAAATAAAAAATAAAATAAGTTCTGCTAAAAATGAAATGATGAGTATAGATTCATTTGCTAAAGTAGAGTTTGATCACAAAGTAGTAGAAGTCTATAAAGAATATCAGCAAAAACTAAAAAATGGTAATTCTGTAGATTTTGATGACTTACTAATACTACCAATAAAACTATTCAGAAACTATCCTCGTGTATTAGAAGAATATCAAGATAGATATAAATACATCCTAATAGATGAGTATCAGGATACCAATGAAGCCCAATATATCTTTAGTAAACTATTATCAGCAAAGTATCGAAATATCTTCGTAGTAGGAGACAATGATCAAGCAATATATGCCTTTAGAGGAGCCAACTACAAGAATATCCTAAACTTCGAAAAAGATTATCCTGAGGCCAAAACAATCCTACTTGAAGAAAACTATCGTTCAACCAAAACCATATTAAATGCCGCTAATAGCGTAATCAAAAATAATCATGAAAGAAAAGATAAAAACCTATGGAGTAATAATGCAACTGGTAATAAAATAAAATATAAAGAAGTAGCAAATGAAAAAGAAGAAGCATCATTCGTAGGAACTGAAATAAAAAGACTATTAAGTGAAGGCATAAACGAAGAAGATATAGCGGTATTATATCGTACCAATGCCCAGTCTCGTGTTATTGAAGAAGAAATGCTAAAGAAAAATATTAAATATAGAGTTGTAGGAAGTTTCTACTTCTATAACAGAAAAGAAATAAAAGACCTATTATGTTACTTAAGACTAATAAATAATCATAAAGATGATGTAAGTTTGCTTAGAGTAATAAATACCCCAAGAAGAGGAATCGGAGATAAAACAATTGAGACTCTAACTGAAGAAGCAACAACTAGAGAGTTATCCCTATATGAAACAATAAGTAAAGGCAAAGAACTAGAGTTCAAAAACCTAATCGAAGACCTAACTAAAGCCAGTGAATCATTATCACTAACCGAGTTAATAGATGAAATTTTAGAAAAAACCGGTATCAAAAAAGAACTATCAACATCCAAATTACTCGAAGATGAAATAAGACTAGAGAACCTAAATGAGTTCAAAGGCGTAACCAAAAGTTATGAAGAAGAATACGGAACTGCCTCACTCGGAGACTTCCTAGACGAAATCTCATTAGTAAGTGACATGTCCGAACATCAAGATAGTTCAAATAGAGTAAGCCTAATGACAGTCCATTCCGTTAAAGGACTAGAGTTTGATTATGTCTTCATTGTTGGCATGGAAGAAGGAATATTCCCTCACTATAATGCCATCAATGATGGAAGTAATTCCGCTATTGAAGAAGAAAGAAGACTATGTTATGTCGCTATAACAAGAGCCAAAAAAGAATTATATATAACATCAGCAGATACCAGAATGTTATTTGGTAATCCAATGAGAAATCAACCTAGTAGATTTATTGATGAAATAGATAAAGAATATATCGATAAAGAAAGACCAAAAAAACTAGAAAAAATAATAACTAAAGTAAAAAAGGCTGTCGACAAAAATGCCACTTATGAAGTAGGAGAACATATCTCTCATACCGAGTTTGGTGAAGGAATCGTCATAAGTGTCGATAAATCCATCATAACCGTAGCCTTCCCACATCCATTTGGTATAAGAAAACTAATGAAAGGCCATCCAAACATAACCAAATTATAAAAAAGAAAAGAGGAGTAGTTATGAAAAAAACACTATTAGGTTTTACCATAGTATTACTATTAATGACCATAGAAATACTAATACTAAATAATGATATTATGATTTTAAATGCTTCAAATAAATTATTAGAAGAAGACCTAAAAGATAAGAAAGATATAAGTACTTTAGAAGAAGAAAAAGAAACTTTAAATACCTCAGTATCTGACTTGCTTGCAGTCTCAGCCTTTAGTGATGAAGATATAGAGAAAATAATGACTAGTGAAAAAACAATCTCTAAGGACCTTGAAGACAATATAACATCACTAGAAAAAACCATCATAGATTTAGAAGATAAACTATCAAGTCTCCAAAAAGAATACTATAAACTAGTCAAAGAGAATGCCGAAAAAAATAGTTTCTATATTTCAAATGTACCCTTTATCAATCAGTATCCCAACTATCCAACCGGTTGTGAATCAGTAGCCTTAACCATTCTTCTAAATTACTATGGAGTAGCAGTAACTCCTGACGATATCATAAACAAATTACCAAAGGGAAGTGTTCCCGCAACAAAAAATGGCAAACTATATGGAGGCAATCCTGAAGTAGAGTTTATAGGTAATCCCTATAGTTTAAATGCTTACGGAGTATATGAAAAACCAATTGCTAATGTTGCTAACCAATATAAAAGTGGTATCAAAATAGCAACAGGAACCAGTTTTGAAAAAATACTAGAAGTAGTAAAAACAGGCAAACCAGTTATGGTGTGGACTTCCATGTATTTAGCAGTACCTTATATATCACAGTCTTGGATATATGAACCAACAGGAGAAACAATTTACTGGAAGGCCAATGAACATGCAGTAGTAATAATAGGCTATACCGAAGATAAAGTTATAATATCAGACCCAATAGATGGTAAAGCCAAATACCAGTCAAAGAGTATCTTCAAAGAAAGATATAACTATTATGGAAAGAAGGCGTTATATTACTAATGAGAAATAAAAAAATAAACAAAATATTAACTACAATAATAATCATCATAACCCTAATAGTATTTAGCCTTCTAGTACATACCCTATATCAAAAAATAACCCTAAGTAACAAAAATAAAGAACTAAATAACTACCTAAAAGAACATCAAGAATTAACTGAAGATATAGAAAATCTAAAAAACATTAAAGAAAATTATGAATTAATCAAAGAAAATAATCAAAATCTGGAAAAACAAAAACAAGACTTAGAAGATAAAATAACTACTCTAAATACAAAAATAAATAAAGTAAAGAAAGATATAGATAAATTAAAATAGTATCTATTTCTTTTTTTATAACATATAATACAGTAGGAGGTATCTATGGATTATAGTATTTTAGTAAATAAAGATAATCCCCTGCCAAGAGCATACATACCAAATACATTAGAAAATGTTCATAGTGAATATAAAGAAAACATATTACTAGATAATAAAGCCCTAGCAGCATTTCAAGAACTAAAAAGAGAAGCCTTAAGATATGGATATCATATTGATATAGTAAGTGGCTATCGAGACTATGATTATCAAGAAAAAATATATAATAAATTACTAGAAGAAAAAGGATTTACCTATGCCATAACAAGAATAGCATCTCCTGGTAAGAGTGAACATCAAACAGGATTAGCTTTAGATTTTTGTATATATAAAGATGGAAAATGTTATATAGAACATGATGTTGAAGATAAAATAGAAACAAAATGGATACATCAAAATAGTCATAGATATGGTTTTATCATAAGATATCCCGAAGGAAAAGAAGATATAACCAAATATAGTTATGAACCATGGCATTTAAGATATGTAGGAAATATAGCTAGTAATATCTATAACAATAACCTAACACTAGAAGAATATAAAGATAAAGAGTCTATTAAATAGATTCTTTTTCAGTATCGTCTCACACTATGTTGTTCGCCGTTTTCTAATGCCTAAGGTCATTAGAAAAAAAGTTTTGAGCTTGTCATCTCAAAACTAAAATTATTTCTTCTTAGAATAATCACAGTACATAATAATTAACTTATATATAATAAATATGTTTGATAAAAAATAATATAAACATATTGACATCTTTTAGTAATAGTGATATTATTTAAATACATGAATATATATTCATATATAATAAGGAGGAATAATATGATAGATAATGTAGATATAAATAAAATACAAAAAGAATTGCTTGAAGAAGATACAATTATTGATATAGCAGAACTATTCAAAGTATTTGCAGATTCAACAAGAGTAAAAATAATAAATGTCTTATTAGAAAATAAATTATGTGTTAGCGATATAGTAACACTAGTTGGAGGAACACAGTCCGCCATTTCACATCAACTAAGAATACTAAAATCAGCAAAATTAGTAAAATATACCAAAATAGGAAAAACAGTCTACTACGAACTAAGTGATGACCATGTGAAAAAACTATTTAATATTGGAAAGGAACATATAAATGAAATATAAATATAATATCAAAAATCTAGACTGTGCTAATTGTGCTAAAACTATTGAAAATAAATTAAATGAAGATAAAAATATCAAAAAAGCAATCGTTAATTTTAATTCATCAACAGTAACTGTGGAGACAGACTTAAAAGATGCTTTTACTTATATACAAAAAATAGTAAGTGAAATAGAACCAGATGCTATTTTAAGTGAAGATAAAATAAAAGAAAATAAAAATATAGATATCTATAGAATAGTACTAGGAGGATTAATAGGACTACTTGGAATAGTACTAAAATTACCAAGTCATTTAAATACTATCTTAATAGTAGTGTCCTATATAATCTTAATATATAAAACACTATTAACCGCTATTAAACAATTAAGAAAGAAAGTAATAAATGAAAACTTCCTAGTAACAATATCTGCTCTCGGTGCTTTTGCGCTAGGAAATTCCCATGAAGGATTAATGGTCCTATTCTTATATGATTTAGGAAAAGTATTAGAAAGCATGGCTGTAAATAAAAGTCGTAACTCAGTAGCCGAACTTATGGATATCAAAGAAGAAACATCAAATCTAAAAGAAAAAAATAAAATAATAGTAGTTCCAACAACCGAAATAAAAGTCGGAGATATAATCGTAGTTAAAGAAGGGGAAAGAGTACCACTAGATGGGAGTATAGTAAAAGGTTCTTCCATGTTAGATACAAGTGCTCTAACCGGAGAATCACTTCCAATATCAGTAAAAGTTGGTGATAATATCCTATCAGGAAGTATAAATAAAGGAGGCCTACTAGAAGTAAAAGTAACATCAATCTATAAAGATTCAACAGTAAATAAAATATTAGAATTAGTAGAAACTGCTACCGAAAGAAAAACCAAAACCGAAAAAGTAGTATCCAAATACTCATCTAAATATACATTAGGAGTAATTATAATCGCCATTCTAACAGCAGTCTTATTACCATTATTTACAAGTCTAACATATAGTGAAAGTATCTATAAAGGATTAACAATACTAGTAATATCTTGTCCATGTGCTATAGCCATATCAATACCATTATCATATTTTTCAGGTATTGGAGCATCATCTAGAGAAGGAATACTAGTAAAAGGAAGTAATTACCTAGATAGTATCAAAAATATCAAAGAAATAGCTTTTGATAAAACAGGAACTATCACAACAGGAGAGTTCTATATATCAAAAATAAATATCCATAACAAAGAATATACTGAAGATAAAATAATGGAAATTTTTGCTAAAGGAGAATCACTTTCAAACCATCCTATTGCCAAATCAGTATTAAAAAAATATAATAAAGAAGTATTACATAATGATATCAAAGATTTCAAAGAAGTATCAGGAAAAGGAATAGAATTTACTTATAAAAAAGATAAAGTAAAAATAGGAAACCCTAAATACTGTGGTATCAAAGAAGAAAGTAGTAATATATATCTAACAATAAATAATAGTCTAGTTGCAGATATTGAAATAAAAGATGAAATAAAAAGTACTGCTAAAGAAACAATAAAAAAATTAAAAGATATGAATATAACAGTTCATATGTTTACTGGAGATACCAAAGAAAAAGCCGAAGAAATATCAAAAGAACTAAATATCGAAGATGTAAACTATAGTATGTTACCAAATGATAAATATAACTATTTAGAAAAAATAATCACAAACAAAAAAGAAGGAACCATCGTAGCCTTTGTTGGAGATGGTATCAATGATGCCCCAGTTCTAAAACTAGCAGATCTAGGTATTTCTATGGGTCATCTAGGAACAGACTCTGCTATCGAAGCATCAGACATCGTAATAATGAATGATAATCTAGATAAAATAATAACTGCTATAAACATATCTAAGAAAACAGGAAAGATAATAAATCAAAATCTAATCTTTGCTATAGGCATAAAACTATTAGTACTAATCTTAACTCTACTAGGAGTATCAACAATGCTAGAGGCTGTCTTTGCTGATGTAGGTGTAACAGTATTATGTATTCTAAATACCTTAAGATTATTAAAAAATAATAAATAAATATTTGACAGCAAAAATGAGTAAAACCATATATCATAAGGAATTGCTCGTTTTTTAATTGTTGTGATTTTATTAAAATAACTAGTTGTAATAAATAAAAAAATAATATATAATTATATTATAAATAGGAGGATATATGAATATAGTACTAGCCATAATTTTTATATCGGTAATAGGAACACTTTTACATTTCATGTATGAATGGTCAGGACATAATAAAGTAGTATCCCTTTTTGCCGCAGTTAATGAAAGTACTTGGGAACATATCAAAATAGCCTTAACACCAACCTTTATATGGACATTATATGATGGAGCAGTATATGGTCTTAATCCCAATTACTTTGAAGCCAAAGCCTTAAGTATATTAGTAATAATAGTACTAATACCATTACTATTTTATGCCTATCAATTAATAACCAAAAAAGCCATATTACCAATAGATATCATAATATTCTATTTAACAATCATCGTAAGTAATCTAGTATTTAATTATGTAATAAATATGGAAGCATTACATTTCTTCTATGCATACATATCAGTAATAGTATTATTTATAATATTTGGTTCCTATATGGTATTAACATTATTACCAATAAAAAACTTCTTATTCAAAGATCCAATAACCAAAAGATATGGAATAAGAGGACATTCTCATCATGAACATAAAGAAAAATAATCAAAATATGTTTTAATAACATATTTTTTTTGGTATAATAATTAATAGAAAGTTAGAAGTGAAAAAATGAGAAATATATATGATTTAACAATAAAAGAATTAGAAGACTATTTCATATCAATAAATGAAAAAAAATTTAGAGCAGTTCAAGTATATGAAGCCCTATATAAAAGAAGAATAAAATCATTTGATGATATGACCAATATAAGTAAAGAAGTAAGAGAAAAACTAAAACAAGATTTCTCTTTCTATAAAATAAAAATGTTAATAAAACAACAAGGCAAGAATGTCAATAAATATCTATTTGAATTAGAAGATGGAAACAAGATAGAATCCGTATTAATGTTTCACGATTATGGAACAAGTATCTGCGTATCATCTCAAGTAGGTTGTAATATGACTTGTGCTTTTTGTGAAAGTGGAAGATTAAAAAAAGTAAGAAATCTATTAGCTTATGAAATAGTACAGCAAATACTTCAAATAGAAGAAGACATAAATAAAAGAATAACTCATGTAGTATTAATGGGAATAGGAGAACCTTTTGATAACTATGATAATGTTTTAAGATTTGTAAAAATAATAAACTGTGGTAAAGGAATCGATATCGGTTCAAGACATATAACCATATCAACATGTGGAGTAATCCCTGGTATAAAGAAGTTTATGAATGAAGAAGGCCAAGTAAACTTAGCCATAAGCTTACATGCTCCTAATAACACCCTTAGAAGCAGAATAATGCCTATCAATAAAGCATATCCTTTAAATGAATTAATGGAAACAATAAAAGAATATATAAATAAGACAAATCGTAGAGTAACCTTTGAATATATAATGCTTGATAATGTAAATGATAGCGAAGAAAATGCTAAAGAATTAGCATTATTATTAAAAGGAATAAATTGCTATGTTAACCTAATACCATATAATGAAACAGAAAATATTGAATTTAAACGAACAAAAGAGTGGAAAATTATGAAGTTTTATGATATACTAAAGAAAAATAAGATAAATGTAACAATAAGAAAAGAATTTGGAGGTTCAGTTGATGCCGCATGTGGTCAACTAAGAGCTAATAATTAAGAGGAAGTGAAATAATGCAAACATTTTATATGACAGATGCCGGAAAAGTAAGAACACATAATGAAGATAGTGTAATAATAGTTGGCAATAAAAATAATGAATTCATTCTCGCAGTAGCAGATGGAATGGGTGGACATAAAGCTGGAGAAATAGCTTCAAATATAGCAATAGAACATATTGTTCAAAGTTTCGAAAGTATGGAAACAATAGGAAAAAAAGAAGAAGGAATAGATTGGTTAAGAAAAATAGTAAAAGAAATAAATGAAAAAATATTTGAATATACCTCTATTCATCCAGAAAGTAAAGGAATGGGAACAACTCTAGTAATAGCCATCAAAACAGATGACTATATCCTTTATGGAAATATAGGAGATTCATCAGGATATGTAATAAAAAATGAAAAATTACATAAAGTAACCAAAGATCATACCCTAGTAAATTTATTAGTCTCAACCGGAGAACTAACTCCTGAACAAGCCAAGTTTCATCCAAGAAAGAACTTGCTTACAAGAGCACTAGGAGCTAATGATCCAATCGAAATAGATATCTTCGATATCGATAATACCGTAAACGGTTTATTCCTATGTAGTGATGGATTAACTAATATGGTAACAGATGAACAAATAGAAAAAGTATTAAATAGTAAATCTTCAATCGAAGAACAAGTAGAAAAATTAATAAAAAAGAGTAATATAAGAGGTGGAACAGATAACATATCAATAGCTTATCTGAAGAAGGAAAGTGGTGATAAGTAATGCTAACTAAAGGTCAAAAAATAAATGAGCGTTATGAAATAATAAAAACCATCGGTGAAGGAGGAATGGCCAATGTCTATCTAGCAGAAGATACCATTCTTGAAAGAAAAGTAGCTATAAAAGTTTTAAGAGGTGATCTTTCAAACGATGAAAAATTTATTCGTCGTTTCAAAAGAGAAGCCTTATCAGTATCAAACCTATCACATCCAAATATCGTTGAAGTATATGATGTTGGAGAAGAAGATGGAAACTATTATATTGTAATGGAATATATCGAAGGAAAGACATTAAAACAATTACTTCAAAAAAGAGGGGCCTTAACCCTAACAGAAGTAATAGATATAATGAGTCAGTTAACAGATGGTTTAGCTCACGCTCATGAAGCCTATATAATTCATAGAGATATAAAACCACAAAATATAATGATTGAAGATAATGGTCGTATCAAAATAACCGACTTCGGAATAGCAATGGCTTTAAATTCAACCCAATTAACTCAAACAAACTCAGTAATGGGTTCAGTCCACTATCTACCACCGGAGCAGGCTAACGGTAAGGGATCAACAGTAAAAAGTGATATATATTCACTAGGAATATTAATGTATGAGTTATTAACCGGTTCCGTACCATTCAAAGGAGACACTGCTGTTGAAATAGCCTTAAAACACATGAAAGAAAAAATTCCTAGTGTTAGAAAGCAAAACCCAACAATACCACAATCAGTAGAAAATATAATTCTAAAAGCAACTGCTAAAAATCCAAAAAATAGATATGACTCTGTAAGAGAAATGTATAATGATTTACAAACTGCTTTAGAAAGAGATAACGAAAAAAGATTAGTATATGAATATCCTGAAAATGATTTAGAGGAAACCAAAGTAATAGCTCCTATACCAAAAGAGCCAAAGAAGCCCGTCGTAGATAAACCTCTTGATAAAGAAGAAACTACTGAAACAGATGATTCAATACTAAAAGAAAAAGACGAAAAAAATAAACTACCAATTATATTGGCAGGTATATTATTAGCCTTTCTAATAGTATTAGCAGTAGTATATCTACTAATAAGTAATCATGATGTTAAAGAAGTAAAAGTACCAGATGTAACAGGGCTTACCTTAGAAGAAGCCATAAAGAAAGTAGAAAAACAAGGTTTAAAATATACTACAAAAGATGAAGAAAATGCTGATATTGAAGAAGGAAAGGTAATAAGAACAGAACCAAAAGCAGGTTCAACAAAAACCAAAGGAAGTACTATTACAATAGTAGAATCTTCTGGTAAAGAATACCTATTACTAGAAGACTATACTGGTAAAAATTATTATGAAATAAAAGCAAAACTAGAATTAAAAGGTATCAAAGTAGAAATGAAAACCAAAGAAGTAGAAAATACATCTGATTATAAAGACAAAGAAGAGCAGATAATAGATCAAGAGCCAAAACTTGATAAAGAAAAAGAAACAAAATTATATGCTAATGATTCAGTAATACTATACATACCAGAAGTAGATGTATATCCAGATATGGTTAAAGAAAAATGGACTTTATCAAAGGTACAAGATTTTGCTAAAGAAAATAATTTAACGTTAGATATAACATATAAAGAAACAACAGATGTAGAAGAAAACATCGTATTATCACAAGGCAGAGATCCTGGAGATCCAATTTATAATGGTTATACTTTAAAAATAACTATATCAAAGAAACCAGAAGATAAAACAGAACCAACAGATTCATTAATGCCAAAAGATGATAAAAAAGATAAAAAAACAGAATAGGAATAAAATATGGAAGGTATAATAATCAAAAACGAAAGTAATAATTATACAGTAAGAACAAATAAGGGGATAAATATCTGTAAGCCAAGAGGAAAGTTTAGACTAGATAAAATAACTCCTCTAGTAGGAGATAAAGTAATAATAGATGATATAAATAATTACTTACTAGAAATAAAACCTAGAAAAAATTCCCTAATAAGACCTCAAATAGCTAATGTTGATATAGCTTTAATTGTAACATCAGTAAAAGAGCCTAACTTTGATAGTAACTTGTTAGATAAACTACTAACAATAATATCTTATAATAATATAGAACCAATAATATGCTTAACAAAGACAGACTTACTAAATGAAGAGGAAGAAAAAAATATTAAAGAGATATTTAACTACTATCAAAGTATTGGTTACATAGTAGTAACAAATAATGATATCAAAGAAATAAAAAAACTAATTACAGGTAAAATAGTAGTCTTTGCTGGTCAATCAGGAGCAGGCAAATCATCTCTATTAAATAAACTAGATAAAAATCTAAATCTAGAAACAAATGAAATATCCAAGGCTCTAGGTCGTGGAAAACATACAACAAGATGTACAACTTTATATGATATCGATTCATCTTTAGTCGCAGACACCCCTGGTTTCTCATCAGTAGATTTCCGTGGAATGACTAAAATAGATATCCGTGATAATATGAAAGATATGTTTGATAACTTACATAATTGTAAGTATAAAGATTGTATGCATATCAAAGAAGATGACTGTGAAGTAAAGAGACTAGTAGAACAAAATAAAATATTATTATCTAGATATAACAATTATAAATCATTTATAGGAGGTCAAAAATGAAAATATCAGTATCGATACTAAATGCCAAAGATAAAAAAGAAACAATAAAAATATTAAATAACACTGATATATCATATTTTCATATCGATGTAATGGATGGTAATTTTGTTAAACAAATATCTTTACCAGCAGAAGAAACATTAGAACTATCTAAAGTATCAGAAAAAAAACTAGATATTCACCTAATGCATAGTAGACCTCTATCATATATTGAACAAATAAAAGACTTAAAAAATATTGAATATATAACAATTCATTTAGAAATAGAAGAGAATATTCAAAATATATTAAACAAAATAAAAGAATATGGTTTTAAAAGAGGAATATCTATTAAGCCAAATACTGACATAAATAAGTTAATACCATATTTAGATAATATCGATTTAATATTAATAATGACTGTCGAACCAGGTCAAGGTGGCCAACCATTCCTAGAAAACAGTCCAAATAGAATAAAAGAAATAAAGAACTTAATAAAAGATAAAAATATTTTACTAGAAGTAGATGGTGGTATCAATGATAAAACCATAAACTTAGTAAATACTGCTGACATAGCAGTAGTAGGTTCATACATAACTACTAGTGATAACATGATAGAAAAAGTAAAAACACTAGTATAAATATAGCTCCTCTCTTTATAATAAATAAAGAAAGGAGCTTTTAATATGAATAATGAAAATAAAAAGGAACCAAGTAAAGAAATAATTGAGGAAGAATATCGACTAGGTAAAGAATACTATAACAAACTATTAAAAGAAATGCCAAAAGATAAAGAAAAGTATGACTAGAAAATAGCCATATTTTTTTATAAACACTGGTAATTATAATTACAATATGATATAATAAAATAAAAGAAAGTAAGGAGATGAACAAAAGCAAATGAAAGAAGATAAAAGTAAAAATGTTATAATCATAATGCTAACAATAATTATAATTTTATTATTAATAATTCTTACATTAGTATTAACTGGTAAAGTAAATGTAAATAATAAAAATGACAAATTAGACAATAAAAATGATGTAATAGAAAATAATAATACTGAAGTAAACTGGACTGATAAATTATTATCTTATAATATATCAGAAATAAAATTATCTAGAAAAAGAAATACTCAGTTAGGAGACTCTCAAGATATAGATAAAGAAGTAACTTTATCTAAAGAAGAACTTAAACAAATACTAGATAAAATAAGTACAAATAAATTAGTAAAAACATATAGTCTAGGAAGAGGTGGACAAGATAGAGATCACTTAACTGTATCTTATCAAATAAATAATCAAAATTATACTTTTGAAGTATTTGCAGGTTCAATAGTATTAGATTCTGCTGATGAAGAAATAAAAAATATTTTTAATAATAATAACTATGAAGAAAGAAATACAGAATATAAAAATCAAGCAGGAGCCTTCTATTACTATTCAATAGAAGAATATAATGAAAGTATATTTGATGAGTATTTTAAATAGAATGACTAGTAACTAGTCTTCTTTTTATTTATCAACAACTTCTGTGGATAAATAAAAAAATGGATATAAATCCATTCCATTAAGCATCTTTTTTACTATTCTTCTTCATAGTTCTAGCTTCTCTAACACTAGTCTTAATTTTGTTACCATCTTTATCAGTAACAGTAGTAAAGTTAACTTTTTGAGTACCTTTAGTTATTTTTAAACAGTTAGGTCTATTATTTACAGATCTAGTTTTTTTAGTTGTTACTTTCTTCATCGTATTCCCTCCTCATCAGTTCGTAATTAACTTTACCATAAAATTGCCTTTTAGTCAACAATTATTTATGATTTTACTATTTCTTAGTATCATTTTTAATAAATTCTCTTAAAATTTTTGTTATTGCTCTTTTTTCGATTCTCGAAACATAACTTCTCGATATACCCAAATTTTTAGCAATTTCCTTCTGTGTTATTTCATCATTATTATCAAGACCATACCTTTTAGTAAGAACATCCCTCTCCCTAGGAGTAAGAATATTCATATATTCTTTTAATAATTTAATATTATCATTTTTATATATTTCTTCATTAAAATCAGGATCTTCAGTTTTTAAAACATCAAGTATTGTAACCTCATTTCCTTCCTTATCATAACTAATACCATCATAAATACTAACATTCTTAGAATTCTTTTTATCTGCTCTAAAATGCATAAGAATTTCATTTTCTGCACATTTAGCAATATAAGTAGTAAGTCTTACATTCTTGTTAGGAGAAAAACTATCAATACCTTTAATAAGTCCAACAGTTCCTATCCCAATAAGATCATCAACATCATTATAAGTAGATTCAAATTTTTTAACAATATGTGCTACTAGTCTAAGATTATGTTCAATAAGTTTACTTCTAGCCTCCTTATCTCCATTTATCATTCTTTCTATATATTTTTCCTCTTCTTCTTTAGATAAAGGATCAGGAAAAACATTATTAGAGTAAGCACCACTAAAAAAAGTAAGGTTACCAAATAAAAGATTAAATAAATTAAATAACATCATACCACCTATTAAATAATATAAAAATAAACATTTAATTATACCAAAATATATGATACAATATAAATATATATTAAATAAGAGGTATAACAATGAAGAAAAAAATAAAAACTGAACAAAATATAATAATAATAATGGATGCAATCAAAAAAATAATGACCATATTTCTTGGCCCATTCTTAACAGCGTACTTTATAAGTACATCTACTAATAGTATATTAAATATAGCTATATACTATATATTTACATATGCAACAATGGCATTAAGCACGTTAGTAGTAGCAGCCCTAGCCGAAAAAAGAAATAGAATTAAAATATTTAGAATAGGAATAATATTAAACTTTATTTATATTTTAATAATAATATTATTAAAAGAAAAAATAATAAATTATTTACCAATCATATCAATACTATATGGTATATCAGCAAGTTGTTATTATTTTCCATATAATTTATTCATTATAAATAAAGTAAAAAATACCGAAAGAACAAACTACATGGTAAAATTATTTATAACCATATCAGTAGTAGGTATTCTATTTCCAATAATTTTCGGTAGTATAATAACTATAACCAATTATATATTAACAGCAGTTATAGTATTATTTATATCACTTATCCAAATAATATTATCTTTTTTCATAACTGATAATCATAATGGAGATTTAGAAGAGTACAATTTAAAAAAAGCTTGGCTAGAACTCAAAAAGAATAAACAAGTAATAAATTGCTTAGCAGGAGAATTCTTTATTGGTATGAATATTTGCAATGGTGCTTTAGAAACAGTAATGGTAATTTTAATATTAAATTCCTTTAAAACAAATATCAATCTAGGAATAATAACCTCCATAGCAACATTATTATCAATATTAGTAGTAAAAATATATGGTTTAATTTATAATAAAAGAGATGATAAAAAAGTAATAATAATATCAAGTATAATACCAGTAATATCTTTAATAATATTTTTAATATTAAAAACAAATACTACAGTAATAATATATAAATTTAGTTATGTAATATTTGCAGAAATACTATCTCTAGTTAGAAAAATTAAAATATTTAATTTATCTAATAGCAAAATAGTGAATAAAAGTAATCAATGTGAATTTAATGCCATAAGAGAAGTAACATTAAATGTTGGAAGAGTTACAGGTTATACTCTCCTCCTACTAGCGGGTTTAACTCAAAGTGCGGTAGTATTAAATATAGTTACTATAATTTTAACTTTATCCCTTTTAGTTATGAGTATAAATTTAACTAAAGTAAAGAAAAATAACCATTAACTTTCAATAATAAAAAAAATATAGTATAATATTTATAGCGAGGTGAATTATATATGAATTATTTTTATCCAGATGTTTATCAAAAAAGTATCTATACCATCAATTACGATAAATTAAAAGAAAACGGTATAAAATGTTTACTCTTTGATTTAGATAATACTTGTGTACCATATGTAGATAAAAAACCAACTAAAAAATTAAAAAATCATTTTGATAAACTAAAAGATTCAGGTTTTACAGTAATAATATTTTCTAATTCACCCAGAAATAGACTAGAACCATTTAAAAAATATTTAAATGTTGATTGTTGTCCATCTGCTAGAAAACCAAGAAAAGCAAAATTCATAAAAGTATTAAAAGAATACAAATTAGACTTATCTGAAGTAGCAATTATTGGAGATCAATTAGTAACAGATATCTATGGTGGTAATAGAGTAGGTATAACAACAGTATTAGTAAATCCAATGTCTGATATTGATATGCCATTTACTAAAATACATCGTTATATAGAAAGAAAAGAAATAAATAAAATGAATAAAAAAGGAATATTTAAAGTAGGAGAATATTATGATTAAGAAGTGTACAGGATGTGGCATTACTCTTCAAACAGAAGATATAAATAAAGAAGGATATACAGAAAATATAGATAATGAACTATGTTTAAGATGCTTTAAATTAAAAAATTATGGTGAATACAAAGCTGTAACATTAAATAATAAAGACTATACTGATATTTTAAATAGTATCCCTAAAGATGCGTTAGTAGTCTATTTAACATCGTTATTAAATATTAATTTAGAATATATAAATAAATTTAATAATGTAATATTAGTATTAACCAAAAAAGATTTATTACCAAAATCAGTTCAGGACTATAAATTAATAAATTATGTATCTAATATAACTAATAACTATCTAGATATTGAAATAATAAGTTCAATAAAAAATTACAATCTAGATAGCTTATTAAACAAAATAAAAAAATATAATAAAAGTAATAAAGAAATATACTTTGTAGGAATGACTAATTCAGGTAAATCAACTCTAATAAATAAACTAATAAAAAACTATACCGACAAACAACTAGAAGTAACAACTAGTCTATATCCTTCAACAACCCTAAATAAAATAGAAATAAACCTAGACAATTTAAAGATAATAGATACACCTGGTTTATTAAATGAAGGTAGCATTCTAAATAGCCTATCTCTAAAAGAAATAAAAAAAATAACTCCTAAAAAAGAGATAAAACCAAGAAGTTATCAGTTAAAAGGAAAAGGTTCCCTAGTAATCGAAGACTATATTAGATTAGATTACTATACTGATAATAATATTACTATATATATAGCTAATAACTTAAATATAACAAAAATGACTCATAATAATCCAAAATTGAAAGAATGTAAAAAAATAACATTCAATCTAGAAAAAGATAAAGATATCGTAATTGAAGATTTATGTTTCATAAAGTTTACTAAAAAAGGAAAAGTTGATATATATACTAAATATGATATCAATATATATGAAAGAAATAATTTAATATAAAAGGAGTTAGCAGTATGAAGAAAATAAAAGAATATCTTTTAAAAGATAGAACACCCTTCGCTGAAGGTTTATCTTTTAAGAAAATGTTTTTAATCTTTGTCATTTTTAGTTTCTTAGGTTGTCTTTATGAAGATATACTATTTATGGCTAAGAATTATATCAATTATGGAATACTAGATTATTCCACTAAAAGAGGATTATTATATTTAGAATTATCTCCAATATATGGTTGGGGAGCATGTATCATGGTATATATTCTTGCTAGAAAGCCGAGGCAAAAATTAGATTATTTCTTAATAGGTTCTTTAATAGGAGGAGCCTTCGAATATCTAATAAGCTTCTTGCAGGAGGCCTTTACCGGAACAACATCATGGGATTATTCAACATATCTATTAAATATAAATGGCAGAACAACTTTACCATATATGTTATTCTGGGGTTTATTATGTTATATACTCATGGTTAAAATATATCCCTTTGTATCAAGTAAAATAGAAAAGATACCATATAATTTAGGAAATCTAATTTATTACATTCTATTAGTAGTAATAACAATAGATATGTTTATATCATTTAGTGCATGTATAAGAATGGGACTAAGACATGGAGGCTATAAACCACTGACAGGATATGGTGAGTTTTTAGATAAAGTATATAATGATGAAAGAATGAAGAAAAGTTATACGAATATGGTGGTAAGATGACAACAATAATAAGTTTTTTATTAATAATTTATTCACTATTCTTGTTAGTATATAGTTTCTTTGTAATGACAAGAAATAACAATAGTCCCAAGAAGTCAGATACAGTAACTAATAAATATTGTATTTTAATACCTGCACGTAACGAATCTCAAGTAATAGAACAACTTCTAATTAGTATTGAAAAGCAAACTAAAAAAATAAATTCCAAAGATGTCTATATAATTGTAGAATCAAAAGAAGATCCTACAGTAGAAATAGTCAAAAAACATAATATGAATATCGTCTATCGAAAAGATTTAACTAAAAAAAGAAAAGGCTATGCCTTAGATGATGCTATTAAAGAAATATTATCAAAAAATAAAAAATATGATGCCTATTTTATCTTTGATGCCGATAATATCTTAGATAAAAACTATATCAAAGAAATGATAAATAGTATTGAAGAAGGTTATGATATTGGCATAAGTTATCGTAATACTAAAAATAGTTCTACCTTAGTAGCAGCTTCTTCTGCCTTAACCTTTTCTATGATTAATACAATTGGTAATCAATTAAAAAGTAAATATACCAATAATTTAACCATATCAGGAACAGGATATTATATCAAAGGTTCTTTAGTGGAAGATTGGCAAGGTTTCCCTTTTAATACCTTAACTGAAGATTATGAATTAACTCTATATAGTACTTTGAATAACTTAACTACAACCTATAATGAGAAAGCTATCTTTTATGATGAACAACCAGATAGTTTTAAAGTATCTATGAAACAAAGAACAAGATGGGTAAAAGGTTATTTTGAAGCTCGTAAAATATATATCAAAGAAATTAGAAGAAGTCTAGATTATAAAGATAAAAACTATGGTTCAAAAATAAGTACCGTAATAGGAGTACAACCACTAATATACCTTTTAATAGGAGTTCTTTTATTAATAGTAAGTTCATTAACAATAAATGATATTACAGCATTTATAAAAACTTTAGTAGTAGTCTTATTACTAATCTACTTAGAATTAGCGGGTATAACCTATATAATAATTAAAAGTGAAAAAAATAAATTAAATTTAAATGTATCAAAAACAAAATTAACATTATATAACCCATTATTTTTATTAAGCTATATCTTATGCCTTATGATATCAATATTTAAAAGAAATTTAGGCTGGGACGAAATAAAGCATAACAAAAAATTAGCAGACTAATTCAAAAATTATTCTAGATAAAAAGTGATATTTCTATTTACTTTTTATCTTTTTTATATTATAATTTATTTATAATAAGGAGGGGCCTAATATGAAATATTTTACAAAAGAAGAGTTAGAGGATATAACGAATGAGTTATTACAAGAACCTACTCGTGAGACATTAAAAAATCTTAATAACAAATATAATAAAGAAGAAAAAGTAGAGTTACCTGTTCAGGAGTCTGTATTTAATCCACCTAAAGAAAGTGTAGCAAATAGCATGCCTAGTTTTGAAGTTCCAACATTTAATTCAGGAGCATTCGATATGCCAAAAGAGAAACCAGTAAATACAGAAAGTATTCCTGTAAGTACTCCAAGTTTTGAAGTACCAGCATTTAATACTCCAAGTAGTCCTGCTGTAGAAGCAACACCTCAAATGTCAACACCAGAACCAGTAGAAGTATCAAGTCAAAAAGGACAAGTACCAAGTAATTTAAATATTCCTAACATGAATCAAACTGAGGCTATGCCAAATTTACAAACAAATAACTTTGAAGTACCAACACCAGTTCTAGAACCAACTAATTATCAACTAGTGGGAGAACAAATTCCTAAATTAGATAATCAAGTAGTAAATAATCAAAGTAATGAACCAGTAAACTTCAGTGGTAATTTGTATCAACAACCTACGCCAGAACCAACCAATCTAATGGATACAACAGATAATTTCAAAATAGATATAAATAGTACTCCAAACATGAATTCGGGAGTTAATACTAATTTAAATAGTAATCCATTCTTTGGTAATCCAGTAAATGAGTCTAATCAAGTAAATAATCCCATCCCAGTAGGAGGACAAAAAACAACTGGACCATCAATGTTTGGACAAATAATGCAAAATAATCAGTAGCAGATAAAAATGCTACTTTTCTTTTACCAAATTATAGACAAAGATAACTATATATGATAAACTATATGTGTCATTTAAATATGAAGAAAAACAATATTTTTTTCAAAGAAAGAAGTGTATAAAATGAATACTAAAACAATAAATATTCAAGTATTAGCCTTGCTAGGAGATGCTGTATTATCCTTATATATAAGAGAAAAATTATTAAAACAAGGTATAAATAATGCCAATAAATTAAATGCATCAGCAGTTCCTTATGTATCCGCTAAAGGACAAGTAAAAATATTAGATAAATTAACTAAAGATAACTTCTTAACTGAAGAAGAATTAGATATCGTAAAAAGGGGAAGAAATAACAAAAAAGAAAATCACCCTAAAAATACCGATATCATAACCTATAAATTATCTACTGGTTTTGAAGCCTTACTAGGAGACTTATACTTAAATAATAAAGATAGATTAAAAGAAATATTAGAACAAATAGAGGTGAAATAATGCAAATATATGGAAAGAATGTAGCAAGAGAAAAATTACAAACAAAAGATAAAATAAAAAAAGTATATCTAAGTAATAAATTTAAAGATAATGAAATAATCACTCTAATCAAAAAGAAAAATATAAATCCTATTCTTCTAGATATGCGTGATTTAGATAAAATGTGTAAAGGTTTACATCAAGGTATAATATTAGAAGTAGAAGATGTTAAAACCTATTCACTAGAAGATATCATACCAAATATCGATAAAGAGTATCCACTAGTGGTCCTATTAGATCATATTGAAGATCCCCATAACTTTGGAGCCATCATAAGATCATGCGAAGCCTTTGGCGTAGATGCCATAATAATACCTAATGATCGTTCAGTAGATATAACCGGAACTGTTGTAAAAGCATCAGTAGGTACCATTGAAAAAGTAAAAATAATCAAAGTAACAAATCTAAATAATACCATCAAAAAATTAAAAGACTATGGTTATTGGGTTGTAGGTACTGATATGGAAGGAACAGTCTATACCGATATTGATTATAAAATGAAAACTGCTCTAATAATAGGAAATGAAGGCAAGGGAATAAGTAGATTAGTAAGTGAAAATTGTGACTACTTAGCCAAAATACCTATGAGTGGAACAGTAAATAGTTTAAATGCTTCCGTAGCTTGTGGCATCTTTCTAGCAGAAATAAATAGATCAAGAGGAGTATAATATGGATAATGATTATGAACTATTATATTTAGCTAAAGATGATGATCAAGTAAAAGACCTAATTTATCAAAAATATAAAAATCTAATTTATTATAAAGCTCGAAAATATTCACAAAGAAATAACACTAATAATGAGCTAGAGGACTATATAAGTGAAGGAACTTTAGCATTATATGAAACAATAGATAATTATCGCGATACTACTCCCTATAATATCTATTTAAATAGATGCCTAGATAATGCTTTAAAAAATGCTTTTAGAAAAAATAATACCAAAAAGAGTAGAGTTCTAAGTGAAGCAACATCACTTAATAGTACTGATTATCTAAATATATCCTCATATGATAAAAAGTATGACCCAGAACTACAAGTATTTGAAGAATATAACTATAATAAATTAAAAAAGATAATCATAAGTAAATTAACTTGGCAAGAAGAATTAGTTTTTAAATTAAAAGAACAAAACTATAAACCAAAAGAAATATCTGAAATAATAGATAATAATCAAAGAACTGTATATAATATAATTAATAGGATAAGAAAAAAAGTATCAAGTATAGTGTCAAATAAAAATAATTACTAACTATAATATTTACTTTTTTTCTTTTCTAATATATACTATAAGTGTAAAGGAGGCACAAGTATGAATAATAATTTTACCCCAGAAGAAAAATTAAGAATAATAGATTTACTAGCGGTTACTAAAAGTAAAGAAGAATTTTTAGATACAGTAAATAAATTACTATCTGAAGAATCAAAAAAAGAAACATTGCCTCCACAAGAAGAGAGTATACCATTACCTGAAGATACCAAAGCATTAGAGGATTCTCCTAAAGAAGAAACTTTATCAAGTACTCCAGGTGAAGCAAGTATTTATGATTCAAAATATACTAACTTAGTAAACCAAGATAAACTAACTCATCCTCGTGATGAAGTTCTAACCATGGATATACCAGAAGAACCTATAAATGAACTTGCGGTTACTTTTGATAAAGAACTTGATAATTCAGTTAAAGAAGATTCTAGCAAGGTAAAAGAAGAACCAAAAGAAGCAAACTACACAAGCCCAGACCTAGAAAACTTTATTCCTGAAGAACAAGAGGAACATAAGGTACTAGAAAGAAAAATAAACAACCCATGGGCCGACTCTGGCGCTAGAACCGTATCCCCTGGTGAATTAAATTTTTAATAAATATAAAGTGCTATCAATTAGCATTTTTTTCTTGTTTATAATTTTAAAAAAATGTGGTATAATACCAAAGGAAAAGGAAGCAGTGATAATATGGATAAAATAATAATAAAAGGTGCTAGAGAAAATAATTTAAAAAATATAAATATAGAAATACCCAAAAATAAATTAGTAGTAATGACTGGTGTATCAGGCTCAGGAAAATCATCCCTTGCCTTTGATACAATTTATGCCGAAGGCCAAAGAAGATATGTTGAAAGTTTATCTGCTTATGCTAGACAATTCTTAGGTTCGTCTGGTAAGCCTGATGTTGATGTCATCGAAGGTCTATCTCCAAGTATTTCTATTGACCAAAAAACCACTAACAAAAATCCCAGAAGTACTGTTGGAACCGTAACCGAAATATATGATTACCTAAGACTATTATTTGCTAGAGTAGGAGTTCCCCATTGTCCTAATCATCATATCCCTATTTCATCTCAGTCAATCGAAGAAATGACCAATAAAATCTTAGAACTAGAAGAAAATACCAAGATAATGGTTATGTCACCAGTAGTTAAAGGTGAAAAAGGAACTCAAAAAGATTTATTTGAAAAGCTAAGAAAAGAAGGATATATAAGAATAAAAGTAGATGGTGAAATAAAAGAACTAACAATCGATTTAGAATTAGAAAAAAATAAAAAACATAATGTATCAGTAATAATTGATAGACTAGTAATCAAAGATGGAATAAGAAGTAGACTATATTCATCACTAGAGACTGCTAGTAAATTAAGTCATGGTAAAGTAGTAATCGATGTTGTAGGTAAAGAAGAAATAACCATGAGTGAAGACTATGCTTGTCCATATTGTGATTATTCTCTTGAAGAACTAGAACCAAGAATCTTCTCTTTCAATGCTCCATATGGTTCATGTCCTGATTGTAAAGGCTTAGGAGTAAAATATAAAATAGATATTGACTTAGTAATACCAAATAAAGATATCTCTATTCTAGATGGTGCTATCAAACCAATAAATCTAGATGAAGAATCAAGTATTATGTATACTGAACTAACAACACTAGCGGACTACTATCATATTGATTTGAGTGAACCCGTTAAAGACCTAACCAAAGAAGAATTAAATTTAATATTATATGGTTCAACCGAACCTCTAACTTTTAATTATAAAGCCAAAAATGGAAATACTAGAAAGACAACAAGTTACTATGAAGGAATAATAACCAATCTTGAAAGAAGATATATCGAAACCAAAAGTACTTGGATAAGAGATTGGATTGAAGGTTATATGACAGAACTAGAGTGTCCTACTTGTCATGGTTCAAGACTAAAACCATCAGTATTAAATGTTCTAATAAATAACAAAAATATCTATGAAGTAACATGTCTGTCAATAGGAGATCTAAGAACATTTATAACTAATCTAAAATTAACAAAAGAACAAAAAGAAATATCTGAAATAGTAGTAAAAGAAATAGATTCAAGATTAAACTTCTTAATAAATGTTGGTCTATCATATCTAACACTATCAAGAGAAGCTGGCACCTTATCCGGTGGTGAAAGTCAAAGAATAAGATTAGCTACTCAAATAGGTTCAAGATTAACAGGAGTCTTATATGTCTTAGATGAACCAAGTATAGGTTTACATCAAAGAGATAACCAAAGACTAATAAATTCTCTATTAGAAATGCGTGACTTAGGCAATTCCCTTATTGTAGTAGAACATGATACTGATACAATGCTAGCAGCAGACTACCTAATTGATATAGGACCAGGTGCTGGACTAGAGGGTGGAAATGTAGTAGCGGCAGGTACTCCTGAAGAAGTAATGAATAATGAAAATAGTATTACTGGAAGATACCTAAAAGGAACAGAGAGAATTGAAGTACCTTCAGTAAGAAGAAAAGGTAATAAAAAATATCTAGAGATAAAAGGTGCCAAAGAAAATAACTTAAAGAATATCAATGTAAAAATACCACTAGGCACAATGACTCTCGTAACAGGAGTATCAGGTTCAGGAAAATCAAGTTTAATAAATGAAATACTATATAAAGCCTTAGCTCAAAAAATATATGGTTCTAAAGATAAACCAGGTAAATATAAAGAAATAAAAGGCTTAGAGAATGTTGATAAAGTAGTTCAAATATCTCAAGCACCAATAGGAAGAACACCTCGTAGTAATCCCGCTACTTATACTGGAGTATTTGATGATATAAGGGATATCTTTGCTGAAACCAAAGAAGCTAAAATAAGAGGTTATGACAAAGGAAGATTTAGTTTCAATGTTAAAGGTGGAAGGTGTGAAGCTTGCTGGGGTGATGGTGTTAAAAAAATAGAAATGCACTTCTTACCAGATGTTTATGTACCATGTGAAGTATGTAATGGAACAAGATATAATAGTGAAACATTAGAAATAAAATATAAAGAAAAAAATATATATGATGTATTAAATATGCGTGTTGAAGAAGCCATACCTTTCTTTGAAAATCATCCTAAAGTATTAAATAAATTAAAAGTACTAGATGATGTAGGTTTAAGTTATGTTCGCCTAGGTCAAAGCGCTCCAACGCTATCAGGAGGAGAAGCTGCTCGTGTCAAATTAGCCAAAGAACTTCAAAAGAAACCTACTGGTAAGACTGTCTTTATTCTAGATGAACCTACTACTGGTTTACATCAAGCCGATATCAAAAAATTACTTGCTATCCTAGAGAGAATTGTTGATAATGGCGATACTGTAATAATAATAGAACATAATCTAGATGTTATCAAAGTAGCAGACTATATAATTGATTTAGGTCCTGAAGGAGGTTCTGGTGGAGGTACAGTAGTAGCAGTAGGTACTCCAGAACAAGTCGCCGATAATCCAAATTCTTATACTGGGGAATTCTTAAAAGAAATATTAAAAAAGTAAATAGTTTAGTAAATTATACTAGACTATTTTTTTAGAGTTCACACTTCGTTGTTCACTGCTATAGAAAGCCTAAGGTCTTTCTATAGTAATTTAAAGCCAAAGTCTTTAAATTAAGTTTTATCATAAGCAAACAAAAATTTGCTTTTTTTTATAATATATGGTATAATACCCAGCACATATGAAGGGGAATTGTTATGGATAAAATAATAAAGAAAATATATAGTAATATAAACTATAATACTAGTGAATTAATAAGTGATATAAATCTAGGACTAATATTAACAACCTTTGGTACAGGCTTCTTCTCACTAGGAGCAAATTTAAATAATGCCGCATCGTTAATGATGTTAAGCATATTAAATATGATATATTATATATATAGTGAAGAAGAAAGATTATCATTACATACAAAAGATATAATAGAAATAAGAAAATTATATAATAATTTAATAAAAGACTATAATAAACTAAATAAAATATTTGACTTTCAAAATCCTGTAGAAATATATACATTATATAATAAAATGTTATATGCTGGATATTTATCTAAAGATAAAGAATTTCACTTTGGAAAAGATAAAGTTAAAGACATAACGACTATACAAGGAACAAATATAATAAATGGAGAAGCAGTATGTCGTCATATAGCACAAATGTTAAAAGATATTTATTTAGATTATGGCATAACAAGTTATGATATTAGTGTATTTCAAAAAGATACTACAACAGATAAAAGTATGTTATCATATTATCAAAAAGAATTACAAAAAGTAAGTGATATAAAAGGTATCCCAGTAGAAGATTTAACCTACTTACTCGAAGATAAAATACAGGAAGCTTTTAGTTATTATATATCACCAGAAGACATAGGCAAATTAACAAATCATCGTATAACTAAAGCCACTTATCAAGGTAAAGACTATTATTTAGATCCAACTCAAACAAGAATGTATAAGCCAAGTATGAATAATCAAAAAATTTTAATATCTGAAGATGGTCGAATAGATACTAAAATAATACCAAGAGCAAATTCTTCTAAAGCAATGAAAGCAAATCCATCAACACCATTTAGTGAAGATTTAAAATATGTCAAAAGCACCATTAATATTTATAAACAAAATAAAGATATATTAGAAAGATTTTATAAAGAACATCAAGAACTATATAATTATATATCAAATCTATTGTCAAATATAAAAGTAAAGAGAAAGGAAAAAAGATAATATGAGAGATAATTTAAAAGATAAAATATATGGAAACATAAGTTATAATACTAATGAAATAATATCTAAAGCTAATACTATAGCAATCATGTCATGTGGAATAGGAACATCTCTTTTACCTAATGAAAATGATAGTTTGTTAGCAAGTCTTTTGTTACTAGGAGCAAATATTATAAATGTTAGTTATGCAATATTTTCAAAAAATTCAGAATCACATACTAAAGAAGTTCAAAAAATAAAAACTCTTTATCAAGAATTTCTTTCTGAATATGTAAAATTAAATAGAATATTTGAATTTCAAAACCCTATAGAGATATATACATTTTATAATAAGATGTTATATGATGGTTATTTATCTAAAAATAAAGAATTTCATTTTGGAGAAACAACAATTAGAGATATTAAAGATATATACTCATCAAATATAATGAATGGTGAAGCAGTATGTCGTCATATAGCTACTATGTTAAAAGAAATATATAATGCTTATGGAATAGAAGGAAATACTTTAACTGTATATCAAAGTGATTTTGATGTAATGCAAGATAATGTAGAAAATATGCTAAGTCTGCTAGAAGAAATTCATAATGAACACCAAAGAACAAACATTCCTTTTTTAGATTTAGTATATCAATATGAAGAAGAACTAAATAAATATTATGAGTATACTATACCTAAAAAAGATAAAAAACTAACTATAATAGGTAATCATAAAATAACAACAGCAGTCTATCAAGGAGATACATATTATTTAGATCCAACTCAATCTAGAATATATAAACCAAGTAGTATAAAAGAAAATATCTTAATAGATACATCAGCAGCAGGAGATATTCACATACTACCAAAACAAAAGAAAAATAAAAAAGTACTTGCAACATTAACTGATGCAGTAACAGCACCAAGTGAAGATAAAGAATACATAGACATGACTACGAGAATATATTCAAGTAATAAAGATATAATTGAAGCCTACTATCAAAGCCAAAAAGAACTATATAGTGATATTGCTGAAGAACTATCAAAAATAAAAGTAAAAAGAAAAACCAAATAACTAAATTAGAGACTACAGGCTCTAATTTACCACGTAAGACTATAGGCTGAAGTGGCATAAAAAATAAAGATAATTCTAAATATCAAGAATTATCTTTTTATTATAACTAATTATGAATATACCAAGTCTTATTAATATCACAACTCTGACTAAGAGGTTCAGGATTAGGTTTATCAAGAATAGCAATCGTAGGCATCTTAAAAGCCGTACCAAACATAATACAAGTACCAGGATGTAAAGTCTTAATCTTATTAGTCAAAGTAATATCTGCACTAGAAATAATATCTTTAATAAACTGAAGATCTCTAGGATGGAACATCTTAAACACTAAGAAGTTACTACACTGTGATATTGTAGTTTCAGAAAGCTCAGAAGGTCTTTGAGAAACAATACCAAGAAGTAATCCATATTTTCTACCTTCCTTAGTAATTCTTTCAAAAATATTATATCCAAGTATAGTGGCATCTTCATCATTCTGAACATATCTATGAGCCTCTTCAAGAACAATATGAAATGGCATTGAAGCTCTCTGATTAAGAGATACAATATAATCAAATAAAAGTTTAGAAAATATTTTAACCAAATTCTTAGCAAATCTATCATCAACATAATTAATATTAAAATTAACAATCTGTGCTTTCTTACCATCATTAGTAGTAAGAAGTAAATTAATAAAACTCTCTCTATTAATATAACTATCAAATTCAAAGTATCTAGCATAATTACTATTCATTAAATTATTAAATCTAACTTTAAGAATATTAGTAAGTTCAAAAGCCTTATCACTATTTAGAGTACCCTCAGATATAAGAGCAAACTCCAAAGCCGTACTAAAGTCTTTCATAGTATACATATATTCCCCATTAGGAAGAGAAAGTTCAAAATTTTCCAAACATAAACTTTCTAAGTATTCAATAACAACCTCAACATCCGAAAACTCACCAGTATTCTCTACGAATAAACATTGTCTAATAGTTCTAGTCCATCCACCCTTAACAAGTTTAACTTCTAAGTTAAGATTACTAGTATTAAATTTAGTGAGAATAGAAACAATCCTATTTCTAATCATACTAGCACTCTTACCGGAAAATAAAATATCTAATAAACATCTAGCAATAATATCATTCTTCTGATTAATAACTTCTTCTTCTTTTCTAGCAAAATAACTAACTAATTTTAAAGCCTTCTCAATAACTGGTAATTGCTCTTTAGAAGTAACACCCATAAGTAAAGCTAAATCATCAATACCAAGTAACCAAAAAGGATATTGTAAAATATCAAATTCAGTACTATTTAAATCAGTAGTATATACCTTATAATTAATATTATCATTAACTTCATGTATCCTAGAAAAAGCTCTTTGATACTCTCCATAAGCATCAAATAAGAATATATTAGAATAGAAAGGTAAACTCTTACATTGGTAGAAGACACTCTGAAGAATCTTAGCAACAGAGTAAGATTTACCACTACCAGAATTACCTAGTATAGCAAAATGATTAGAAAAGAAATTACCAACATCAAGTTTAATATCATAATCAGGATAAATAAAAGACTTACCAAGTTTAATACTATTAGGTCCATCATTATTTAAAATAATATCAAGAACACTATTATCAATCAAATTACAAGTAGCCTTAAAAGAAGGCTTAGAAATATCTCCAAATAAAAACTTATTATTCCTAATTTCTCCCACTAAAGATACCTGCATAATACCATTACCAATAGCAATAACTTCCCCAATACTAATCGCAGTAGTATCTTTAAATATAACATTCTTACTAATTAAACTATCATAATCATAAATATTAACAGATAATTGTACTGAAACAATATTATCATTAATAGCAATAATTCTCCCCAACATATTCTTCTTCACCTATTATAATTTTACCACATAAATAAATAATTGTATATAAAAATATTAAAAAAACTATAGATATTCTTTAAGTTTATCTATAGTCTTTTCTTGAAATTTCAAAAATTCTTTCGCTATCTTCAAATTACTCTTATCAACATCTTTATCATAAGCCTTAATTTTCTTTTCCATATCCACAGACCCTGTTGATACACCCTTAATAATCATCTTAGCAATCGAAGAATCACTATTATCATTAATAACTTCTTTCTTAATATCCATCTTAGCCATCATTTTGGCCATAACTCCACTATCAGTAATTTCTGCTTTTCCTTTCTTTAAATACTTCATACTCTTCTTTTTCCAAGACTCATATTCTTTAAGAATATCTTCAAGAGTCTTCTTTATTTTATTATCTTTATCTTTTAAATCATTAGTAAGAGTAGTCAAAGTATAAACAGCCATTTCAGCATCTTTATAAATATGTTCCATTAATTCATAATTTTCTTTCATAAATATCCTCCTCAAAAATATTATGAACCAAAATAATAAAAATATAATAAAAAATTATATGCCTCTCACACTATGTTGTTTGAGGTTTTGAAAGCCTAAGGTCTTTCAAAAAAAATTTCAGAGCCAAATGTCTCTGAAATAAAAGTATTTATATAAGCTATAGATTTATGTATATAGTTTTTTATATCCACAGTTATTGTTGATAAAAAGTGTAAACTTGTAGTAAAATATATACAAAAAACTAAAATATATAGTATAATTAATATATAAAATATTATAGTACAATATATTAACATATAGCAGAAGTACAAAAATAGTAAAGAAAGCATTATTTAGGAGGAAATAGAATGAAAGATAAAGAAGTAAGTAGTTTAGACATTTATAGATCAATGGAAAAATCAATCAGCGAAAAACTTGAAAAATTAAGTAGCAAAATAGAAAGAAATAAAGAAAAACTTAATGGACCAGGAAAAATTGGATTAGTTGATAGACTAACAATGAATAGTGAAAATAAAAGTCATGAAGAAGAAATTAGAAGATTAACAGAATTAAGTAAAGCAATGAGTAATTTAAAATTTTCGGAAAGTAGCAAATATAAATTACCCGAAGTTGTAACTTCGAGTTTAGATGATATAAGCTCATTACTAACTGTTGAAGAAACAGCTGAACTAAGAAATGTTGTTAATAGTAGTCTTAGAAGTGCCAATAAAGAAAAGAAAGATAATATAAAAAATGCCAGCCTAGAAGTACAAAAAATATTAGGGAAACTCGGACTATCAGACAAAGCCTTTTTAGTATATGATGGTTTAGATTATAAAAAAAGTATTTCCTTTGAAGTAGCAACCAAGGAAATGGAAAAAGAATTACTTAGTGATTTAACTCCCGAGTACACTCCTATTAATATAAATAAGAGTGAAGTTTCTTTAGATAGTAGTGAAAGCGTATTAATATCTAAAATAGAAGAAATGATTAGTAAAAGAGAATTAGAACCAACTAAAAGTATTAATAATATTGTCGCAAATATTGCTGAAATAAAAGAGGCAATGCTAACAAGAGAAAAAGCAAATAGAATAACACTTAAAATTTCTAATGCTATGACTGAATTAAATAAAATTACCGAAATTGATATCACTATGATAAAAACCTTTTTATCAAAAATACAAAATAAATATCAAAAAGAATTGGATAAAGCCAATAAGTTTATTTCCAAGTTTGACTTTAGTAATATAAAAGAACAGATAGAAGCCAAAGATGCAAAGGAAAATAAAGAGAATGAAAAAGAAAATAGAATAACGACATATGAAAATCTAGCCTATGAACTAGAAAAAGCGTTAGCGGAAACTCCTGATGATCTACAAAATATTAACGAAATTAAAGCAGCAATGCAAGATTTTGCTAGAAAGTTTGATATTCCAGAAAATGAATTAGATTTAGCAAGAAATAATGGTAAAGCAAAGTATCAAAGTGAAGCCAAAGCACAAAAAGCAAAAGTAGAATCTGCTAAAGCAAAAATTGAGTATGAAGATGAATTAAGAAGAACAGTAATGGCTGAAATAAGAGAAGAAGCAATAAGAGAATTAGAGACATCTAAAGCCTTTGAAGATAGTAGTTTTGAAGAAAGAAATGGTGATGTATATGCAGAGCCTATAAATAGAGAAACTATGATTCAAAGAAAAATAGATGAATTAATGAAATTAGCTGAAATGACTCCAATAGAAAGAGGACTATATGATCTAAAAAAACAAGGAAGAATAAAAAATGATGCTACTGTTGAAGATTTAACACCACAACAATTAAATGATATAAGAATAGGTTATAGTGATAATGCATATTCATTCATGGCGGACTATAAAGATTGGAAAGCGAGAGAAACTGTAAAGCCAAAAGCTGATACCATTTATAAAGAATACATAAAGTATAGAACTAGTTTAAAAAATAAAAATGAATTTCTAAGTTTTTCAGATTATGCTAAACAAATACATAAGATAGAAAATATGAGTGATATAATGGTTGATGAAAATTTAAAAGAAGAAATGAGAGAAACATTACAAGAACAAGGAGGAAGAAACAGATAATGAATAATAGCTTAATTGAAGAAAAAAGAAATAAATTAAATTTAGATATTCGTGGAATACTAGCAGTAATTGATTTAATGGATGGTAAAGAAAAAGAATATGAAGATTATATAACAAATTCTTTAGATGAAAATGGTTTCTTAGATCAACAAATTAAATTAGTAGAGGAAGCCAAAGAAAGGTTAATCAATATTTTCAAAGATTAAAAACGATATTATGGAAGATGATAGAATAGAAACTACTAGAAATAGAGTATTTGTCCAAGAATTAGCTTTTGGTAAAGATAGTCCTATTGCTATGAAGACAAATGATAATTTTGTATATAGAGTAACCGGTATGGATCAAGTAGAAGATATTATAACTAGTGGATATGCAAGAAGCAAGGATAAAGTAAAAGGTGGTCATAATAATGAATTATTTTGGACTAGAGGTGGAGATAAACTATTTTACTACGATAAAAGACCAGTACTAGAAGTCCCTTATACCAAAGTACAAGATGGTCAAATGGGAGCTATCTCGTTAGAAGATTTAACTGCTATATGGATATTTAATGAAAAAGAAAATAAATATGTTAATTGTATTGAATATTATAGATGTTTAAGAGAAGAACTATTATCTTCTAAAGGAAAAAGTAGAAGGTAATATATCCCTCTCACGATACATTGTTCAAGGTTTTTGAAAGTCAAAAGTCTTTCAAAAATATTTACTTGGCCAAATATCTCTGAAATAAAATTATTTATATAAGCTATAGATTTATGTCTATAGTTTTTTTATATCCACATATATTGTTGATAAACAAAATTACTTAAAAACTAATGACAATATTAAAAGTACATGCTATAATAAACATTAAAACAATTGAAGGGAGCACTTACATGAATAAAAAAGAAGAATATCAAGAAATATATATAAATTTAGATGATTCAGGTAAATTAACAAAAAAAGAAAAAGTATCAGTATATGCAGGAATAGTCTTTTTATCAAAACAAGAAAAAGATAAATTTATAACGCAGTATCGTAAAATAATAAATGAAATAAAATGTTCTTACTGTGACCAAACAAAAGGAGAATGTACTAAAAAATGTAAAGAAATAAAAAATACAAATATCAAGAAAGGTCATAAAAGAAGGATTATGAACTACATAAGTAAATATTATACTATTGCCCTAGTAATAAATAATACAAAAGTATATAATCATATTATAAGTAATAAAGCCTCAAAAGGAAGATACATAGATTACACAATAAGAAGATTAATTAAAAGTACCATTGAAGAATTAATAAAAGATAAAAAAATAAACCCACATAAAAATGTGAGATTAATAATAAATATAGATGAACAATCTACAAAAAGCAATGGTTATTATAATTTAAAAGATGGCCTAACAGAAGAATTACTACATGGAATATCTAATTATAATTATGATATAAAATATAAAAATATATTATATGGAAAATTAGAAATAAGATTAACATATCAAGATTTAGGTAAGAGTTATTTAGTTCAAGCAGCAGATTTAATAGCAGGTACTACTAGAGGAAGAGCATTATCAAATATTGATTCTGATATTGATATTATCGATCATAAACTATTATTCCCATAAAAAGAAAAGAGACTATCTAGTAGTCTCTCCCCAACTCAAGCGGTGTACTTAACATACACTTAATTTAATAAAATCGACATTGAGCTATCGACCTGACGAGATTGCTCTCCGGTAATACAATGATACTATAACTATCATAAAAAGTCAAGTATATTGCACTATTATTATACTCAAAATAACAAAAAAAATACCAATAATAAACTACTTTAAGTATATATTTCATACTTATATATAATAAGTATTAATTATACTTATTTGGAGACCAAAGACTCCAAATAACACTAGCAAGACAAATGGCTTGCAGTTTAAAAACAATTGACAAAAGTAAAAAAATGAGATGTGAGTGTGAGTTTTTGTCGTGCCTGCATCTATATATATAAATAGAAGTTATATGGATGCAATATATTCATATAACTTTTTTTGATGGGATGAATATTATGATAGATATAAATATAAGTAAAGCATGTAAATCATTTGGTTTTGACTTAGTATTGAATAATATAGATATAACAGTACAAAAAGGAGAAAAAGTAAGATTAAAAATATTCTGTCTAATCCAAAATTCATATAACTTCTTAATTCTAGATGAACCCACTGATCACATTGATATTGATACAAGAGAAATGCTTGAAGAGTCACTAAAGGAGTTTACTGGTACTATATTATTTGTATCTCATGATAGGTATTTCATAAATAAAATAGCTACTAGTATAATTGAAATAAAAAATAAGAACATAACTAGATATATTGGTAATTATGATGATTATCGTGAGAAAATAAACAAAATATGATATAATTAAATAGGAGGAAATATGAATAACATACCAAAATTAAAATTTAAATATTTAACTCTTGAAGAAACATCTAACATACTATCATGGACACTTAAAGATACTGATAATATATTACCATTAAAAGAAGGAACATTATTCCTATATCCAGAATTAAAAAGACTTACTAAAGAAGATAATATTAAAGACATAATTCAAGATAGATATAATAACTTTATAAAAGAAAATAATAACTTGAGAGAAGAATATACCACTATTTGGAATGAATATAATGATAAATATATGTTAGAAATAAGTAATTACTTTAATATAAAGTGGCCAAAAGAATATAAAGAAATATCAGTAGGAATAGGACTAATACCAGTATGTCCTAGGTATATTAAAGAAAAAGCCTTTGATATTCATAAGAAAAATAAAGAAGATTTAATAGATACCTGTATGCATGAATTATGTCATTTCCTTTTCTTTGAGAAATGTAAAGAAATATATCCAAATTGGAAGTATGAAGATTTTGATAGCCCAAGTTTGTTATGGTACTTAAGTGAAATAGTCATAGACCCAATACTAAATAGTGGCGGCATACAAAAAATATATAAACATAAGTTTAAATGCTATGATATCTTTTATAATGTAGAAATAGATAATATAAATTTATTAGACAAAATAACAAGTATATATAAAAATAATAGTATAGAGATTGCTATCAAAGAAAGTTATAACTATCTAAAAGAACACGAAGAAGAATTCATAAGCAAATGTAATAATAAATAACTTATCCACAGGAACTGTTGACATATAAAAGTGTTAACTTTTTTCTTTTTACAAATATATTGTCAAATTAACTAAAATATTGTACAATATTGTCAGATTTTGAGGAGGTATATCATGAAAATAGAAAATATAAAATCACCAGAAGATATACTAGAATACATGAAAGAAAATATAAAATACGGCTGGCTAGATATAAATAATGAAGAACATATTGGAAATATGAAAAACTTTCGAAGATTATATAGAACAATGACCATTGAAGAAACAATATCTCATGGAATTGGAACGTGTATTGAGCAGGTAAATCTAATGAGTCTGTTATTAAATAAATTAAATATACCAAATAAAATGTTCTGTACTAGAATATATGAAGAAGATAACTTTAATGACTTAGAGGCTGAAGAACATATGCACTGTTTTGTATTATATTACCTAAATAATAAAGTATATCAAATAGAACATCCTAATTGGATGAGAATAGGAATATATGAGTTTGCTAGTGAAGAAGCCGCTATTAAAGAAATAAATGACTATTATATAGAAATGGCTGAAGGTATGCCAAGACCATTAGCAGAGTACTATGAAGTAACACCAAATATATCATTTAAAGAATTTAATAACTATATTAATAGTTTAGATAAAAAAATAATAAGTAGTAGGAGTAAATAATGGAATTAAACATTGACTACATATCCGATTTACACTTAACTCACTACATAAGTAAAAATGAAAGCATAACAAAAATAGATAAATTAGTCCAAGATAAAATAAGTATGCAAGTAAAAGGAGATATCCTTGTAGTAGCGGGAGATATCGATGAAGATATAAATAGAGTGAGTGAACTATTATATTCATGTTCAAAATACTATAAAAAAGTAATATTTGTCCTAGGTAATCATGAATACTATATACCAGTAATAAAATATATCTATACTGATCCTATGGCAAAAGAATATAACTATAATAGTATGAATAAAGTATATAGATTAAATGAAATATTTAAAGATAATAACGATATAATCATACTAGATAAAACAAATAATACTAAAGGACTATATACCTATAATACCTTCTTATTAGCGGGAGATACCCTTTGGTATAAACCAGTAACATTAGTAGATAAACTATATAACTATCCTATGCAGAATGATTCAAGATTTATCTTATCAGAATTATCTAAGAAAGATAAAATACAAAAACTACATAACGATAGCATATCTTGGTATAATAACTTACCAAATAATATAGATTTAATAATAACTCATGTACCACCATTTAGAAATAAAAGTAATATTAGGGGTAATAACTCTTGTTACTATACAGAAGTAAAAGAATATAAATCTCCGGTATGGATATATGGACATGATCATAAAGAAGAAGATATAATAATAAATAATACAAGATTAGTATCTAATCCATGGGGTTATGATACTAAAGAATTCAAAGTAAAAACATTAACATTAACTAAATAACAAACTAAGATATCAAGTCTTAGTTTTAATATACCTATATATTATCTTTATTATATTCACTATAAGCCTTACTATGTAAGTCTTATTAGTGTTTAATTAAGCTAAGTAAACTTATCTTAATTAAATGTATCCAAGATACCTATTATATATAAGCAGTAGATATATACTAATATTATTATAGTAGTTATATTTATTTTGACAAACACACTGATAAATACCAAAATATCAGTATGGTTGTCAAATAGATATCCAAATAAGAGTAGAAAAATAATCGTATAGTCATATATAACAAAAAACTATGATATAATAATTTCAGGTGGTGAGACTATGTGTTTGATATGGAACTTAATAAAAGCATTTACAGATACAGAAGATGATAATAAAAAAGATAATAATGATTTAGAAGATTGGCAAAAAGAATTAGTAAAAGAAAAGAAGTATGATACATTTAACTTTGAAGAAGAAGAACTAGAAGATGATGACTATTATTCTGAGGATGATGATGAATAAGAAATTTGTCAAAATATATTGATTAAATATAAAAAGTTTGATACAATATAGGCAGTTAAAGGAAGAAAGACGCTTGTACAGGTCTATTTAATAGATTTTGTACTGCGTCTTTTTTGTATTAACTAGAAGTAGGAGTGAAAAGTATGACCGTTAAAGGAAAAATAAAATGGGTTAATAATGAAAGAGAATATGGCTTTATCGACTGCGGAAGCGGTGAAGATATATTTTTTGCTAGTAGTGTATTTAAAAATAAAGAATCATGTATGCTATCAGAGGGTGACATAATTGAGTTTGAATTAGCAACAAATAAAGGAAAATATGATTTGCAAAAAGTTGTAATAAAAACAAAAAACACAATTGTTAAAATTGTCAAAAGCGACATATTTAAAGCAATAATTACTGCTATAATTACAGCAATGATAAATAAACAATTAGAAAACAATAATCAAAGCAACATAAATATTAATATTGACTTTGAAAATTGTGATATAAAAATAGTAGAAAGAGAAAGCAATTCTGCGAAGTAAGGAGGTGATTTGGTGGATATTTTAGAAAAGTTAAGAAAACTTAAATTTACAGTATCATTAGATAATGTAGTAATTGCTATATTAATTATAATAGTTGTTGCATTAGCGGTATACCTTATTATAAAGTTAATATTAAAACTTATAAAAGGTAGGGTAAGTATAAAGACAATAACAATAAATGGAATATCAGTGGATTTAGAGTGCAATAGTTATGTCAAAAAACTAGCAAATGAAGTGTGGATAGAACTATCAACAAGGAAGATAGCATTACCATTTGATGAAGAAAATGATGTAATTATTGAAGTGTATAATTCTTGGTATGAAGTGTTTAAAAGGTTTAGGGAAATTCTTAAGGAACTGCCAATAAATAATAATAAAGAAGTGGAAAAGTTATCATCACTAATTCTTAAAATATTAAATGAAGAATTAAGAGGACATTTAACTAAATGGCAAGCAAGATTCAGAAAATGGTATAAAGAAAATAAAAATACAATTGGTGAAGATCCTCAAGAAATACAGAAAAAATATCCACAATATGAAGAGTTAATAAAAGATTTAAAAAGAGTAAATAATAACATGATAATATTTACAGAAGAATTAGATAAAATAAGAAAGGAAGGATAATTATGGAAAAACACAAAGTATTTATTTCAAGATATCATGCAGATGAAGAAGAAGTAAACAAATTTATTGAATATTTTTGCGATGAAAAGGGAGTATTTATAAAGAAAATAGTTGGAGACGATTACGACACAACTATAAATAGCGAAGATCCTGACTATATCATGAGAAAAATAAGAGAGGACTATTTAGCAGATTCAACAGTTACACTAGTTTTAATAGGAGATGAAACCTATAAAAGAAAATATGTAGATTGGGAAATAGCTTCTACATTGAGAAATGATCCTAACAATAAAAGAAGTGGATTACTAGGAATATATTTATCAGGAAAATCAGATTCAGAAGTTCCTTATAGACTTCAAGATAATGTTGACTGTGGATATGCAAAAGTATACAGCTACCCAACTGGAAAACCAGAAACATTAGAAAAATGGATTGATGAAGCTTATGATAAAAGAAATGATCCAAACTATGAGCCTGATAATACAAGAGAACTTTTTAAAAGAAATAGAAGTTAATAAAAAATAAGTTAGTATTAAATAAAGGAAGCAATACTAAAAATAATGCTTCTTTTATTTAGTAAAAACTTAAAAAAATAAGAATTATATTATATAATATTATATATAACAGAACTTAGTTATTTGGAGGTAAAAGAAGTATGGACCTAAGAAAAGAAATGATAATCATCGATAACGAAATAGTAACACCCAAAATATCATATTGTAAATATAACAACACTAACTATACCTATGTAATAAAATATAAAAATAGTAGTAAGTTTTACAATTACCAAACAGATAGAGTAAAACATCTAACAGTTTCAGAACAAATAGACCTAACAAAATATAACATCTTCATAAATAACATTAAAGTAAAAGATATAAAAGAAGTCTATGAATTTAACTATGGAAATAACTATTACTACCACTTGATTTTAAACAATAATACACATCAAGACTACCTAGATACCCAAGTAAAAATAATAAGTAATAACAAAGATGTAATAGAATACATGCAAAAGGTCGCCGACATAACATCACTTAGTACCGAAGATGGAAAGAAGATACTAAGTGAGCAGATGAAGAAAGTAGAAGTAGATAATCTAGATACAGCATTATCAAACTATCTAAAACTATCAAATAGTATAATAAAAGGAAATGACATAGACTTTCTAATATTTCCCTTTGGTTGTAATTCTAGTCAGTATAAAGCTGTAGAAAATGCTATAAATAATAAAGTAAGTGTCATTGAAGGGCCACCAGGAACAGGTAAGACCCAAACAATACTAAATATCATAGCCAATATACTAATAAGAAATATGAATTGTCAAGTAGTGTCCAATAATAATGCTGCTATCGAAAACATCGAAGAAAAATTAAAAAAATACAATCTAGACTTCTTTGAAGCACTCTTAGGAAAAAGCGCCAATAAAAATAATTTTATAGAAAACCAAACAGATAACATTCCATCATTTAAAGAGTACGAAAATATAAATATTGAAGATATAACCAATGTAATAAAAAATAACAATAGCATAGTAAAACAAATCTATACCAGTAGACAAAAGATAGCCATACTAACTCAAAATAAAAATGACCTAACACTAGAATACAAATACTTTAAAGAATACATAAAAAATCAGAACATTAATCTTATAGAACTAACAAGAATAAATCCAAATAACTTGCAAAAATTATGGAATGAATTGATAAACAACGATAAATTAACATTATTAAATAAATTAAAATATATATTCATATACCAAATAGGAGACTTCTCATTATATAAAAATAATATTGAAATAATAATAAATACCATTCAAAATAATCTATACCAAACACAAATAAAATCCTTAGAAGAACAAATAGCTAAAGAACAATCATTTGTAGAAAAAAATAAATATATAGAAACAGCCTTTATAAACTCATCAATGATCTATCTAAAAAAATATCTATCACAAAAATATAAAGAACCAAGAAAAAAATATACATATCAAGAAATAAAGAAAGATAGCACTAATTTTATAAAAGACTATCCAGTTATTCTAAGCACTACTTACTCATCAAGAAACACTTTCAAAGAAGATTTTAAGTTTGACTATATAATAATGGATGAATCAAGTCAAATAGATGTTGTAACAGGCCTATTAGCATTATCATCCGCTAAATACGCCGTTGTAATAGGAGATGAAAAACAACTACCAAATGTCGTACCAGATAAAGTAAAAGAAAAGACAGAAAAAATATTCAAAGAATACAATATAGATAATGGTTATAGTTATTCATTAAATAGTTTCTTAAGTAGTATTAAAAATATCATAGAAGAAGTACCAAAAGTAATGTTAAAAGAACACTATAGATGTCATCCTAAAATAATAAACTTCTGTAATAAAAAGTTCTATAATAATGAACTAGTAATAATGACTGAAGATAAAGATGAGCAAGATGTTATAAAAGTAATAAAAACCAATAAAGGAAATCATAAAAGAGATAATACAAGTCAAAGACAATTAGATATAATAAAAGAAATACTACCAAAGATAAAAACTAATGATATAGGAATAATAGCACCATATAATAACCAAGTAGATTTAATAAAACAAAATATTCAAGATATAGAAGTAAGTACAGTTCATAAGTTTCAAGGAAGAGAAAAAGACGCCATAATAATATCAACAGTAGATGATGAAATATCAGACTTTGTAGCGGACTCTAATATCTTAAATGTAGCTATATCTAGAGCAAAGAAAGAATTAATGTTCATAGTAACAGGTAATAATATAAAGAATCAAAATATAAAAGATTTTATAGATTATACCAAATATATAAATATGGAAGTAGAAGAAAGTAATATATATTCAGTATTTGATTTATTATATAAACAATATGAAAAAGAAAGATTAGATTATTTCAAAAAACATAAAAAGATATCAAACTATGATACAGAAAATATCATGTATCATTTACTAAATAAAGTATTAGAAGATTATAAAGACTTAACATTTACTTTTAGATATCCCGTAAATATATTAATAAAAGATAAAACATTATTAACAGAAGAAGAAAGAAAATATGCTTCTCACCATAATACTCATATAGATTTCTTAATATATAATAAAATAAGTAAAATACCATTATTAGCGGTAGAAGTAGATGGATATAAATATCATAAAGAAGATAATAAACAAAAAGAAAGAGATATATTAAAAAATAATATATTATCTAAATATAATATACCATTAATTAGATTAACTACTAATGGTAGTAGAGAAGAAAGTATTATAAGAAGTAAATTAGATGAGATAGTTAATAATAAATAATTATATATATTTTATTATGCCTATTGCATCTATTATATATAAGCTATAGATATATACTAATATTATTTTGATATGGAAAAATTTTTTCAAATTTATTATATCAAAGAATTGGTTTAAACCATGCACTTTTTTATTAAATAAAATTAGTGGATATTTTTGACACCCACTAAATATTATAGAACCATAAAGATGAAATTATTGGCTCAGTGTGAGCCTTTTTTAGTGCGATAAAAAAGAGATTAGCAATCACTAATACTCAATTATTTTGAAGTCCAAAGGATCCTCGTTAATTATTTCTAAAGAATATTTTAATTTGAGTAGTTTAATAACTTCAGCTTTCATTTTTTTATAATTCTTACATATAAGATTAAACGTATCAAAAGCAGAATTGAAATGCTGTTTAAAAGTAGCTTCCCACATAGCATTTCTATAAAATGAGCTAGCAATATAAAGTGCTATAACTTCAGGAATAACATATTCTTCCAAATAACTATCATAGTTTTCATAAAAAGGATCAATAACCTTTTCACGTTCTTCATCACTTATATCTTCATCAGTACATTTTCTTAACATAGACACCTCCACGTTATTTATCACCCTAAATGAGAAATATTACAAGTCTATAAGAAAAATAAATAAATAATGTCTACTTTTATAGAAAAAAATACGAATTAATGGTATAATTATATTACAAGTAAAAGTAGAAAGCAGGTGAGTATATGGAAAAGTCATTTATTAAATGGGCTGGTGGTAAAGAAAAAGAATTACCAATCATTTTATCTAATCTACCAAAAAAATATAATAGATACATAGAGCCATTTGTAGGTGGTGGATCTGTATACTTAAATATAAATTGTGAAGATTCAATAATTAATGATAAATCTGATGAATTAATAATGTTATATAATATGATAAAAAGTAATAACAAAAAATTTATTAAAAAGCTAAAAGAAATAAATTACAATTGGGTTTTACTTGAAAACATTGTAGCTGATAATTCAAAAGAACTATTAAATTTATATAATCGATATGTTTTGTCAAAGAAAAAAAGTCCAAATAATAAAAAGATTAAAACTGATTATAGTGATAAAATTTACGAGTTTGTATTATCACATGCAGAAGAGTTTAATGGACTTATGACAGAACATTTTAATATTAGAATTGATAATTTTTTGTCAGAAATTAAGAAGAACATGATATCTAAAATTGAACGAATGAGTAAAATTGAAGATACTCGCGGAAAAATGACAGATGATAATATTCTGGAAAATATAGAGTGTGCACTAAAGAGTGCTTTCTATATGCATTTTAGATTTCTATATAACAGTAGAATTGAATTAGAAATAAGTAATGAATTCTATTGCGCAATATTTTACTTCATAAGAGAATATTGTTATGCTTCAATGTTTAGATATAATGCCAGTGGTAAATTTAATGTACCTTATGGTGGCATTAGTTATAATAGAAAAGATTTTGATAAAAAGATTAAAAATTTGAACTCAACTAAATTAAGAAAGTATATGGCACATACTACAATATATAACATGGACTTTGAAGATTTTTGCAATAGCATAAAAATTAAAGAAACCGATTTCATGTTTTTAGATCCCCCATACGATACTGAGTTTTCAACATATGCTGGTAATGAATTTGGAAAGAAAGATCAAATAAGATTAAGAGATTATTTAAAGCATACAAAAGCAAAATTTATGTTGATAATTAAAAATACAGATTTCATATATAATTTATATAATCAAGATGGTTTTTTTATAAAATCATTTGATAAGAAGTATTTAGTTAGTATTAAAAATAGAAATGAAAAAGATGTAGAACATCTAATAATTACTAACTATGAAATATAAGGGAGGCTTAAAATGAGTAGTTGGTGGTGGAGAACAAAACCAAGAAGTATTATAAAAACCGTTCAATGGTTCAAAGAATTCGGAAAACTTGATGGAAAGAATTGGAATTCATATGATGATAGTTTTACAAGCAGAATAAATGATAAAAAAGTTCACCCAGTAAGAAGAGAATACATTTATAATGCACACAGAGATGAGGACTCTTTTCTTGGTGGTTTAACATTTTCACAATATGTAAGTGGAAATCATGATGAAAAAGAAACAGAAAGTAATGGAAGAAATGATAAAACTACATATGAATTTTTTGGATTTGCTTATGTAGACAAAAACGGAATTATTCATGTTACTGATGTCGGAAAGTTAATTATAAATGATACATTTGATGATGAAGATTTTCTAAAGCAATTATTAAAACTATATTTTCCAAATCAAGTATCAAATAAATCCGATATGGATTATAATGATGGTGTATTTCCAATGGAATTACTACTTAAAGCGATTGATAAATATGAATATTTAAATAGAAGTGAAATATCATTTTTATTTGGTTGTTCAAGCAATTCAATGATTGATAATATGTTAGATGCCATCGGAAAATTTAGAAGTGAATATGAAAATTTATCAAATAAAAATGACATTAATTCTGTTAAAAAATTATGTGAGAAAATATTTGTAGATGCTTATGGAAACATAGATAATCAAATGGCTTCATATTATGATTATGCTGAAGCATTTTGTAGAAGCTTATCATACACAGGCTTATTTAAACTATCAGGAAGAAGTATAGCAACTAAAGTAAGATGTGCTGATTATTCAGTTACTAAAGTAAAATTGCTGTTGCAAAAATATAAATTTGAAACTCCTTCATTTGAAGACATAGATGATTATATGAATTGGTATGGTAATCCTGATGCAACTATATTACCTTGGGATAATGCAGAGTCTAGAAAAGAATTATTAAAAAACAAAATAGAATATTTGAAAAATATAGATCTAGCAGACAATATAGAGGATACTTATGGTATTTCTATAAGGGATAGTATAGATGATAAAGTTACAAAGATTATAAATCGCATAGCTAATTCGAATAGTGATGGTGAGCTAAAAGTAATTGAAAAAGACGTTGTCAATTATATAACAGGATTAAATGAAAAAAAGTATATAGAAACATTAGCAACTACTGATAAATCTAGAAAAGAAATTTTGGAAAAATATGATGATATACTTGATAACGATGATATGAGTGCTTTATGGTTAGAGGTAAATACATGGAAATCGTTGTTAGCAATCGATGGTAATAAAGTTGTTAAAAGAAATTTCAATATAGAGGAAGATTTAACACCAAAAAGTTTTGCACCTGGTGTTGGGAACACTCCTGATATGGAATTGTATTTAAATGATTATATAATTCTTCCAGAGGTATCACTAATGTCTGGAGTTAGACAATGGGAACATGAAGCGTCAAGTGTAATAGATCATGTATTAAGTTTTATAGATGCATATAAAGAAAAGAAAGTTCTTGGATTATTTATTTCGACAAGTATAAATATAAGAACAAATTGGCAATTCTTTATTCTTAATAGAGAAAGTTGGGTAGGAAGCCCAGTGCCAGTTGTTCCATTAACAATAAAACAATATTGTCGCTTGATTGAAAATATCTATGATAAAAATATCAATATAATAGATTTTATTAAATTACTTTTTGAAATACATAATATTGCATTACAATCTGAAAATTTTAATGTATGGAATGAAAAAGCTAACAAAAAAATAACTGAATGGATTAATTGTTATTAGAAAAGGACTCACCTTATGGTGAGTTTTATTTTAAATTAAAGATTATAAAATAAGATCTAAATAAATAGATCTTGACAAATAAGATCTAAAATGTTATATTGTTGTACAAAGGGAGGGATATTATGAAAAAAATAATAGTCCAAAAAATAAAACAAAAGGATGTAGAATTTTATTCTATGGTTGCAGATCCAAGATTAGTTGCTAAAGTTAGAAGAAAATATATAGCTGGTGAAAAACAAGATGTTCAAAGACCTTGGATAGAAAAAAAAGTTGGTGAAATTAGTGAATATGTTGCCGGAAAAACAAAAGTTGAGGGTAAGAAATCATTAGGACTTATTCCAAATTCACCAATTATTAATGTTAAAGGTGGATTAAAAGTTCAATCCGAAGATATAACAGTTAATACTAATGGTGGAATAAAAAAAGATAAACAATACTACATTATGTTTCCTGAAACACCAGGAGAAGTTTTAAAACATGAAAATGAATTAGAAATAATTGATGGTCAGCATCGTATTATTGCATTTGATATCGATTATATTGATCCTACATTTAGTGATGATACTACATATGAAATGAATTTTAGTGTTTTTAACAATATTAGTGATAATCAAAGAAAAGAACTTTTTATGGTTACAAATGAAAAACAAGATAAAGTGGCCACTAATTTATTACGTTATATTAAAAAGTCATTAGGCTTACTTGTTGGTGATGATGAAATAACTTATGATCTATTAGATGCAATTAACCGCGAGAGTTCATCACCGCTTTATCAAAGAATTATGTTTGGTGCAGATAAGATAAAAAAAGGATATCAAGAAACACAAGTTTCAAAAATATTTAAATTATATGGAGTTAAGCGATTTTATGATAGTAAAGTAATTCCTGCTTATCCTGATCCAAAAGATACTATTAACAATTTTGTTACAATATTTAATAACTATTTGTCAGCATGGGAAGAATTATCAAATGTATCATTTCAACAACCGGGATCTGATACCATTACAAAAATAAGTGGGCTAAGATACTTAATGTATGTTTTCCCAGAAATCTGCGAAAATCTGATTAACAATAAGCAAAAATTATTAAAGGAAAATTTTAAGAAATTTTTAAGTAATTATCCTGTTGCGTTGGGATTAGAGAATATTAAGTGTGTTTTCTGCGATGACGTTGGTGAAGATACCGATGATGCTGTAGAAAGAGGATTAGCATTTAGAGGAGAGGGAGCAACAATTGCTCTTGCTAAAAAAGATATACAAGTAGTATTAGGGTATGTTAGCAACGAACAAATTGGTGGATTATTATAATGATAGAAACAAAAACTCTAGCGATTGATGATTTGTTAGAGAGAAATGGTATAACAAAAGAACACTTTATGACCGAAACATATAAGTGTATGTTAGTTAGTATTTTTGAAACAATTGCATTAGAAATGAATGATGCTGATATTAGAAAAGAAATAAAGCAAAGATATTTAAATAGTACTAATAAAATAATAACAACACAAAGAATAGTATATGAAAAAACACGATGTAAATTGAATAACGAGGAAAGTGAAATTATTTGTAAATATCTATATGCATTTTTTAAAAAAAATAGTGTCAGAAAGAATTATGATAATTTGATAAGATACAGATTACTTAATCAACAGAATGAAAAATGTAACATATGTAGTCAACATATTAATAACTCAACTGCTGAATTAGATCATATTATTCCCTGGAGCTTAGTAGGAGATGAATTAGGAATAAGTAATTTACAAATGCTATGTAGAGATTGCAATAGAAGAAAGAACAAAAATGCAGCATATAATCTAAAAATGTTTTTAGTTAATAGGTAGTTATTGAACTATGAATCGGACATTTGGAATATAACTCAATGTCTTTTTTAGCAAAGAATAGAATTTATAATATGTGGGAGGTGTTAATGATGTCATATTTAAAAAATTATTTTGAAAGTTCTAAAAAGAATAGAATTGCACTTGTAGGCGCAAATTCACAGGGAAAAACATATCAATTAGACCAATTATCTAAAATGTGTAATGGAAAAGTTATATTTGTAGAATCAGAAACTAAATCTGATGAAAATATGAAAAATAGTGCAGAAAAAACAACTTTGATAGAATGGATAACAGAACTAATTGGATTAGATGATGTCAATACAGTAATAGATAACATAATATCTAGAATTAAAATAGATAATTCTAATGAGAGAGTATCAGTTGAATTAAAAAACAGTGTTAAATCATATAAGGGTCTAATAGAATTTGCTATGAAATCGAATAATAATAGCAAAGAACTAGCTGGATCTGGAGAAAGAGTTTTAGGACAATTAATAATGATTGACAATATTTTATATGATAATAACAGTAAATATGAATATTTAATAGTTGATGAACCAGAAGCACATCTACATCCTTCGTTATATTATTTGATTGCTAAAACATTAAACAATATTTCACATAGGGGGATTAAAGTTGCAATAGCTACACATTCTGAAGAAATATTAAAATATTTCGTAGAGGATAGTAATGAAATTATTATGATGAAAGATTTGATTCCTATACCTTTGAAAAATACTGATTATTATTACAATTTAAAAGATAGTATTGCATGTTATGAAGATGATTCACTGATGATGAAGTCATATAAGAGGATTAAGGATAAGGATAAATTATATTTTAAAACAATTATGTTTGATGGGATTTATAAAGCTTTGTTTTCAAACACAGTAATAATTGGTGAGGGAGTTATAGAAGAAGAATTATTTAATTTATATCTAAATAAATATTATGAAAATTACTATAATAAAAATGTATGTAGTATTATTTCATATGGCAAAGAAATGATCCCGTGGTATATTAGTATATTGAACGATATAGGAATAAATAATCTGTGTATCTATGATTGTGATAATGAGGACAGTTCAAAACATAAATTTCTAAATGAATATATAGAAACTAATGCTAATAAAAAAATAAAAATAACAGCTAATGGTAAAAATGATTTAGAACATTTCTTGGGTATTGAAATTAATGATGGCGATAAAGGAAAATATGATATATCTGAAATAAGATACCTATATTTAAATGATAATGAAAAATTGATGGGTTTATTAAAACAGATTAATGACTTGGTAAATGAATTGAATGAAAAATAGATTTTAGGTACTATTTAGGTACCAATAGACTAATAAATACCATTTTATTAAGGTAAAAGCAAAAATATAACGGCTCTAAAAGGCCGTTTTTAAAAGGAATTAATATATAGAATATTTGTTTGCTTGAGCCTTCCTAAAGAGAGCAGCTATTTATGAAATATCAAAAAGACTTACCCACATCACAATGATGTACTAAGTCTTTTTTTCATACCTTACGAACTTGTAATATAAAATACACTAAAACAATGATATAATATAACTATAGAAAGAAGGAAATATAATATATGAAAAAGATAATGATAATTGAAGATGATACTATAATATCTAAAGAATTATATGAACTACTAGTAAATGCTGGATATGAAGCATTAATACTAAAAGACTTCTCAAATGCCAAAGAAGAAGTATTAAAAAGTAATATAGATCTAATTCTCTTAGATATAAATATACCATATCAAAATGGTGAGCAGTTACTTAAAGAAATAAGGAAAGAATCAAATATTCCCGTAATAATGGTAACCTCAAGAGCAACTGAAACCGATGAAATATTATCAATCTCTTATGGAGCAGACGATTACATAACAAAACCTTATAGCCCAACCATTCTATTACTAAGAATACAAAATATCTTTAAAAGATTAGATAATAGTACTGAAGTACTAAAATATAAAGATTTAGAAGTCTCGCCATCACGAGGTACCTTATCTGGTAGTAACAAAGAATTAGAACTAACCAAAAATGAAATGCTAATCTTTCAGCACTTATTAAATAACCAAAACAGAATTGTATCAAGAGATGAATTAATGACCATTCTTTGGAATAATGAAGAATACATAAATGATAATGCTCTAACCGTAAATATAAGTAGATTAAGAAGTAAACTAGAGGACTTTGGTTATCCAGATGCCATAGAAACAAGAAAAGGACAAGGATATATACTATTATGAAATTAACAAACTATCTAAAAGATAAAATAACCATAATCATTATCACTATCATATCAATAATTCTAATAACCCTATTAGACATAGCCTTCAAAGTACCAGAGGGACTAATAATAGTAACCATAGTATTACTACTATTAACACTAATCATATCCATCTTAATATCATATTTCCAAAAAAGAACCTTCTATAACACCCTCATAACCAATACCAAAAATCTAGATAAAAAATACCTAGTCATAGAAACCATACCAAAACCAAATACTTACGAAGAAGAACTAATATATAACATCATGTGCGACATAAACAAATCAATGATTGAAAATGTCAGTAGTTACATAAATAGCACCAAAGACTTCAAAGATTATATTGAAATGTGGATACATGAAGTAAAAATACCAATATCAAGTCTAATACTTATGACCCATAATCATAAAAACCAAGTACCAAAAGAATACATTGAAGAAATAAAAAGACTAGATAACTACATCGACCAAATCCTCTATTATGTAAGAAGTAACTATACCAGTGAAGACTTTATTTTCAAAAAAGTAAAACTAGAAAAAATAATCTCATCAGTAGCCCTTAAAAATAAAGATGACCTCTTAGAAAATAAAATTGACCTAATCGTCGATATAAAAAATACTGAAGTCTATACCGATACCAAATGGTTAGAATTCATTTTAAATCAAATTATCAATAACAGTATCAAATACAAAAAAGATATACCAAACTCCTATATCCAAATAAATGCTATAGAAGATAATAATCAAATAACACTATCCATCAAAGATAACGGTATTGGCATACCAAAAAGTGATATCCCAAATGTTTTCAAAAAATCATTTACCGGTACTAATGGCAGAGATAAAATCAAATCAACAGGCATGGGTCTATACATAGCCAAAAAATTATGTACCAAACTAGGTCATAAAATAGAGATAGAATCTGAGGAAAAAGAATATACCATTGTCAAAATAATCTTTGGCAAAAATAAACTTTATCACCCAGAAGACTAACCTTACAAAAAAGTAATATACTGTAATATTAAACTTACGACAAATATCCTATTATCTAGTATTATTAATTACGAAAGGAAGGAAAATAATATGGAAAATATACTAAAAATAGAAAATATTGAAAAATACTATGGAAGTAAATCAAGTTTAACTAAAGCCATAGATAACATATCATTTGAAGTAGAAAAAGGAGAGTTTGTCGCTATCATGGGTTCTTCAGGTTCAGGTAAAACAACATTACTAAACTGCATATCCACAATTGATAAAGTAACCGCCGGACATATTTTTGTAGGAGAAACTGACATAACAAAACTAAAAGGAAATGATTTAAACAAGTTTAGAAGAGAAGACTTAGGTTTCATCTTTCAAGACTTCAATTTATTAGATACCTTAACAGCCTATGAAAATATAGCACTAGCCTTATCAATTCAAAATGTAAGTCCCAAAGAAATAGATAAAAGAATAAAGAAAGTAGCAAAAGAACTAGATATCGAATCAGTATTAAAAAAATATCCTTACCAAATGAGTGGAGGACAAAAACAAAGAGTAGCAGCAGCTCGTGCCATAATAACAAATCCATGCTTAGTACTCGCAGACGAGCCAACTGGAGCTCTAGATTCCAAGTCATCAAAAATGCTTCTAGAAAAACTAACATACTTAAATAATGCTTTAGGAGCCACTATTCTAATGGTAACTCATGACGCTTATGCCGCAAGTTACGCTACTAGAATAATCTTCATAAAAGATGGTAAAATATATAACGAAATTCGTAAAGGAAATGATACCAGAAAAGAATTCTTTGATAAAATAATAGATGTCGTAACCTTACTAGGAGGAGACATAAATGATGCTCTTTAAATTGTCTATAAAAAACATAACCAAAAGTATCAAAGATTATGCTATCTATTTCTTTACTTTAGTACTAGGAGTAGCTATTTTCTATGTTTTCAATGCTATAGATAGTCAAACAGTAATGCTAAATGTATCATCATCAACAAGTGAAATAATAAGACTAATGACCACCATTCTAGGAGGAGTAAGTGTCTTTGTCTCATTCATTCTAGGATTTCTAATCATCTATGCCAGTCGTTTCCTCATAAAAAGAAGAAACAAAGAATTTGGAATCTACTTAACCTTAGGAATGTCCAAAAGGAAAATATCTCTAATCCTTTTCTTTGAAACTCTTATAATAGGAGTTATCTCTTTAGGAGTAGGTCTAGCCCTAGGAATAGTTTTATCACAACTAATGAGTATCTTAGTAGCCAATATGTTTGAAGCAGACTTAACAAAATTTCAGTTTACATTTTCATCTTCAGCAGCCCTAAAAACCTTATTATACTTTAGCATAATGTATCTAATAGTAATGATATTCAACACCATAATTGTAAATAAATGTAAACTAATAGATCTATTACATGGTAATAAAAAATCAGAAAAAGTAAAATTAAAAAATCCCATCATTTGCACTATAGTATTTATAATTGCGGTCATAGCACTATCATATGCTTACTATCTAGTAACAGATGGTTTTGGTACTTCACCACTAATGAATACCATAAGTGGAATACTAGTGCCTATTGCTCTAGGATGCGTATCAACATTTCTAATATTTTGGTCACTATCAGGTCTAATCCTAAAGATAGTAATGCATCTAAAAAAATATTACTACAAAGGACTAAATAGTTTTACCATTCGTCAAATAAGTAGTAAAATAAATACCACAGTCTTTTCAATGACAATAATATGCCTAATGTTATTCTTTACCATATGTATCTTTTCCTCAGCATTATCCATAAAGAACTCCCTATCAGGTAATCTAAAAGATTTAGCACCCGTTGATATTCAGTTCTCAAAATTACAACAATTATCAGATGAAGAAGAGGAAAGTTTCTCCAAAGACATAATAGAGGATTATAACACCACTGTCAAAGATACCTTACAAAGATTAGATGTATACAAGTATCTAAAAGAAGTAGTAGATATAAATACATATAGAGTAGAAGAAATAACTCTAAAAGATTCTTTTGGAGACCAAATAGAACAAATAGGAAAAGATTATCCATTGCTAGCATATCAAGATAAAGAAGCACTAATAAAATTAAGTGACTACAATCGTTTAGCAAAACTATATAACAAAAAAGAATTAACTCTGAAAGATAATGAATATGTAATTATAGCCAATTATAAGATGATGGCGGATATTAGAAATATATCCCTAAAAAATAATACCAAACTAACTATAAATGGTAAAGACTACTATCCAAAATATCAAGAATGTCAAGATGGTTTTATCGAACTAAGTGGAAGTGCTACTAATACAGGAGTAATAATATTACCAGATAATGCCTTAGAAGGTATTCATCCATATAAAAATGTTTTAGCAGCTAACTATCAAGCAGACACTAAAGAAGAAAAAGAAAATGTTGAAGATATAGTTAGTACTATAATAAATAACCATTTTAACAAAGATACCTTATTATCATATAATACTAAAATAGATATCTATGCATCATCCGTAGGACTAGGAGCCATGGTAACATTTGTAGGACTATATCTAGGAATAATTTTCTTAATATCAAGTGCGGCCATCTTAGCCTTAAAAGAATTATCAGAAAGTACTGATAATAAAGAAAGATTTAATATGTTAAGAAAAATAGGAACCGATGAAAAAATGATAAACAAAGCCTTATTTAATCAGATAGCAGTATTCTTCCTATTCCCATTATTACTAGCTATAATTCACTCAATATTTGGAATAGAGTTTGCTAACTATATCTTAAAAACAATGGGAACAGAATCATTACTATCATCAATAATATTAACAGCAGTATTTCTAGTAGTAATCTATGGAGGATATTTCTTAGTAACATACTACTGTAGTAAAACCATAATAAAGGAGAGATAAGATGAGCTATTTAGTATCAATAAAAGCAGCTTTAATAATCTTTCCTTTTTTAGCCTTATTAATAACATTACCATATATAATATATGAATATCATCATTATGGATCAGTAAACAAATTAAGAACTTTAATAATATATTCCTTTATCTTATATCTAATGACAATCTACTTTTTAGTAATATTACCTCTTCCAACCAAAGAAGAAGTGATCAAAATGAAAGTGATTAATCCTCAGTTAATTCCATTAACATTCATAAAAGATATAGTAGAGGACCTAATAGAATTAAAACAAATAAACATTCTAAAAATAATAACTATACCTAGTATATATACTGTTATCTTTAATATAATAATGTTTATGCCATTAGGAGTATATTTAAGATACTACTATAAATGTTCATTAAAGAAAACAATAATTATAAGCCTCTTAATATCACTATTCTTTGAATTAACTCAGTTAACAGGACTATATTATATCTATCCTAGAGCATATCGTAATTTTGATGTGGATGACTTATTAATAAACACACTAGGAGGTCTTCTGGGATATTTAATAATAAGTCCTATCCAAAAACATTTACCAACAAGAGAAGATATCGATACCAAATCATTAAAAGAAGGACAAAAAGTATCTTCCTTAAGAAGAATAACACTCTTTCTAGGAGATATCTTTATCTATCTACTAATGATAATACTAGTATCATTTTTAATAAATAATAAATATATAAATCTTTCACTAGCAATTCTTTACTTTATTATCATTCCATATTTTAACCATAACCAAACTATCTTTGGAAAAATAATAAATGTATCATTAGAAGTACCAGATAAGAGATTACTTAGAATAACTTTAAGAAATATCTTTATCTATATATATTACTATGGAATATTTTCACTAGTGGTAGATTTAGAAATGTTATTAGCTAAAAATATACCTAACTATTTATCAGTAATAATAGGATTAAATACATTTTTAATATTTATAATTTTCTATATATATAGTTTTATAAAAATATTAAAAAATAAGCAATTACTATATGATAAAGTATTAAATATAAAGTATGTAAGTACTATAAAAGTAAATAATGTAGATTAATATAGTCTATGTTATTTTTTCTTTATCCTCTTAAGCCTAGGTCTTAAGAGGTAATTTAGAGCCTATTATATAGTCTCTAAATTAAAGATATTTATGTTGTATTATATATAAGTAAAAGTTGCAATAAGTAATAAAGTAATATTTTAAATAACTATTGTTTACAATTGAGTATAATTTTTAATCAGTTAAAAAAGTCCGGTTTCATAAATAAAAAAGTCCGGTTATAAGTGGACTTTTTATACAAACATTTATAAAAAAGTCCGGTTTTAAATAAAAATTTAATTGATTCAACATTTATTGACAAAAGAAATAAAAAAATAGTGTATAATATATAGTAATAAATGGAGGTATTAAATGCAATTAAAAGATTATGAAAAAGTAGAAAGTACTAATATAGAATTTAAAGAAAAAGTTGAATATAGTAAACCAAAAAGCTGGCTTAAATCAGTTTCCGCATTTGCTAACTCAAATGGTGGAATCTTATTGTTTGGTATAAGAGATGTGGATAGAAAAGCAGTCGGTTTAGACAATATAGTTAAAGATTCAGAAAAAGTATCTGAATTAATAAATGACAAGATTACTCCACTTCCAAGATATGAATTAAAGACTTTTAAGGAAAATAATATGGACTTTATGGAAGTAAAAGTAGGAGATGGTCCAAGAACTCCATATTATTATAATGGTGACGGAAGAAAAGAAGCATTCATTAGAGCGGGCAATCAATCAATATCTGCTCCAAAACATGTATTGGATGGATTAATTTTAAAAGGTCAAAATACAACTTTTGATGAATTACCTAGTAAGTATGATGTTTCTGATGTTAGTTTTACTTTATTAAATGCTTCATTAAAAAATGAAACAGGTAAAGAGTTGAATAAAGATAAAGATTATATATCATTAGAGTTAATAACTAAGGATAAAAAAGTTACAAATGCAGGATTGCTTTTATCCGATCAGGGCTTATTGATTCAATCAAGAATATTTTGTACTAGGTGGAAAGGCTTAGTTAAGGGTTCTGTTGATGGAGATGCTATTGACGATAAAGAATATAGTGGCAGTATTATATCTCTTTTAGAAAATGCTGAAATCTTCATTAAAAATCATTCTAGAATGGGATGGGAAATTAAAGGAATGAAGAGAATAGAAGTGGAAGATTATCCTGTTAGAGCAATTCGTGAAGCCATTGTTAATGCTATTATTCATAGAGATTACCAAATAGTGGGTTCTGAAATTCATATAGATATGTATGATAACAGATTAGAAATAACATCTCCAGGTGGAATGATTGATGGTAGTTTTGTGCAAAACTTAGATATAACTAAAATATCATCAATGAGACGAAATAGAGTTATTTCAGATATATTTAATAGATTGCATTTTATGGAACGTAGAGGAAGTGGTTTGACCAGAATAGTTGAGTCATATAATGATTACAATGTTAAACCAACATTTAGTTCTGATGTCTCATCATTTAAAGTCATTTTCCCTAATAAAAGTTATATAGAAAAAAGTCTGGTTACAAGCGAAAAAAGTCCGGTTACAAGCGGAAATATTGTTAGCGATGAAGATTATTTTGTTATTAAATTACATAAAAATCTTCCAATGAATGTAACCAAAAATACTCATGATAAAATTCAAAAATTATTTGACAAATTTAGTTATAAATATGATTTTAAATGGGAAGATGTTGCGGAAATATTTAAAGTAAAAAAATCTAGAGCATCAGAAGTTATTGGCTTATTATTAGATTCAAACTTGATTGAACAATCAGATCCAACTAAATATAAATTTAAAAAATAATGATACATAATCAAATTGAAATGAAGAAAGGAAAGATGATAATTATATGAATGCTACCGATTTCGAAAAGTATTATGGAGATAGAAAATATAAAGAAAAACAAATTGAACTAGAGAAAATAGATTTTACAAATTTTGAAAAGAAAAGAATGTTAAGAGAGATAAATAAGTACGCAATGGAAAAAGAATTTGATTTATATCACGATTTAATGGACGATATAATGGATAGTCATCCAGATTGGTTTAATATGTTAACATTTAACAAAAAAGAAAATAAATTCATTCTTGATTATATAAAATCAAAAAATAGAATCAAACATAAAAGGCAGATTAATTAATAAATTATTATATGATACGTAATAATATATACTTATAACTTAGGAGATTAACAAAAACTAGTCTCTTTTTGTTTTTATTAAAAAATGTTATAATATAACTATATTTAATATTCATTTAATAAATAAATTATATATTTAAAGAGGTGATTAACTATGCATATCTTAATAATTGAAGATGAATATACACTCGCAGAACTAATAAAAGAAAAATTAACTAAAGATGATTACATCGTAGATATAGAAACAGATGGTGAAGAAGGTTATTATAATGCCTTATCAGGTCTATACGATCTAATAATATTAGATGTAATGCTACCTAATATGAATGGTTTTGAAATATTAAAAAAATTAAGAGAAGAAGAAATAGAAAGTAAAGTCATAATGTTAACAGCCAAATCAATGCTCGAAGATAAACTAAATGGTTTAGAAAATGGAGCGGATGACTACTTAACAAAACCATTTCATATTGAAGAGTTATTAGCAAGAGTAAATATTCAGTTAAATAAAACAAGTACTAGTAAAAAGAAAATAATATCTTATGAAGATATAGAAATAGATATAACAAAATCAGTACTAAAAAATACTAACAATAATGAAGAAGTAGAACTAGTATGTAAAAAATTAAAATGGTTATAAATTATATGTAAATAACTCTGCTATAAATTAAATATCAAAAAGATACTAAAAAATAAAAATAGTATCTTTTTATATTAGTCAAGTTAACCATTTTATAACAATTACATATACTACTTTGAAGGTGATAACTATGAATAATAATGAAGATAGAGCGGTCCGTAAAGTAGTGATTGACCCAGGTCACGGAGGTACGGACGCAGGCGCTACTGGAAATAATTTGCTAGAAAAAGACTATAATTTATTAATATCAAAATATATGTATGATAGATTTAAACAGTTAGGAATACCAGTTGCCATAACAAGAGACTCTGATACAACTTTATCCCCAACTGATAGAGTAAACACTATTTTAAATAAGTTTGGTAATTCATCTGATGTTATATTAATATCGAACCATGTTAATTCAGGGGGCGGCGAAGGAGCCGAAGTCATCTATGCCCTAAGAAATAAAGATACCCTAGCTAAAAGAATACTAGAAAACATTGGAGCAACTGGACAAGAAACAAGAAAATATTACCAAAGAAGATTACCGAGTGACACCTCAAAAGACTACTATTTCATACATCGAAATACTGGTAATCTAGAACCACTAATCGTCGAGTATGGCTTTATTGATAATACCAAAGATGTCGAGTTTCTAAAAGAAAACTATGAAGAACTAGCAGAAGCCGTCATATCTGCAGTAGCAAACTATATAGGAGTACCATATAAAGCTCCGAATGGTCTAATAACCAATACCTATGTTGTACAAAAAGGCGATACCCTATATAGCATAGCAAATAAATTAGGTACTACTGTTTCAGAACTAAAAAAAGAAAACAATCTAACATCAAATACCCTTCAGATAGGTCAAGTATTACGTATACCAACTAAAGAAATATATGAAGAAGAAGAAAATGTCTATGTCGTTAAAAAAGGTGATACCCTATATTCCATAGCGGCAGCTAACAATACAACCGTAGATGAACTAAAGAGAATCAATAACTTAACATCCAATATTCTATCAACTGGACAATTACTAAAAATACCAAGTGAATTATTACCAGAAACAACATACACAGTCAAGAAAGGAGATTCCTTATATTCGATTGCTACCAAATATAATACTACAGTAGATGAACTAAAAAGAATCAATAATTTAACAAGTAATACCCTAAGTATTGGTCAGGTACTAAAATTACCAAGTGATAAAGTAAGCGATGTAGAGAAGGAAGAAAATACCATTAGTTATACAGTTCAAAAAGGCGATTCCTTATATAGCATAGCCAGAAAATATTCTACTACCATTGATAAAATAAAAGATTTAAATAATCTAACAACTAATTTATTATCAATAGGTCAAGTATTACTAATACCAACAGATACCAATCTAGAGACAACTTACACCGTTCAGAAAGGCGACTCCTTATATAGCATAGCTAAAAAATATGATACCACTGTTGACAGATTAAAACAGTTAAACAATCTATCATCAAATCTATTATCGATAGGTCAAATACTAATAGTAAGATAATATAGAAAGTATATAACCATATATTTTCTTTTTTTGTCCACTTTAACCTTAAGTAAACTTAAGTTTTCCGTGGCATTATGAATTCTTGAGTCTCCATAATGAACAATTTAAAAGTTATAATAATTTATAATTAAGCAGTTACACATTATATAAAGTGAGAATAAAATATACCCAAAATGGAATAATAACGTGTTAAGATTTTTTAGAAATGTTATATTTTTTAAAAATCTTAACAATTTTTTGAGAAAACCTATTAAGTTGCATTATTGAATATCCAGTTTGTTTAGATATTTCTTTATAGGTGATTTTGACTTCACTATTATTTTTTTGTTTTATTAATTCTAAAACTTTTTGTTTGTTTTTTTCAAAATAAAACACATCCTTTTGGAAATAATTATATAACAGAAAGTAGCAATTTAAAAAATTTTCTATGCAATATTTTAAAAAGTTTTAACACATATTTAGTTACACCTTGACTTTTATAAATAAATAGTTTATAATTAAATTACCTATTAGGTAATTATGCAAGAAAGGAGGAAATGGCTTGCAACTTGAGATTAATAACAATAAACTACAAAAATTAATTAATGATCCAAATAAACTTATAAAAAAAGTTGGTTTAGAAATGGCAAGAAAGATACATCAAAGATTTAATGAACTTAGAGCATCATCTAACTTCAAAGAATATTTGGATAATGGTATTGGCAAGCCACATCCTTTAGTTGGAGATTTAGATAATTTATTTGGCATAAGTTTAAATAAGAATTATAGACTAATAGTAGAACCATTAACAGATAGTTTAGATGATGAAAGCTTACGTGAATGTAAAAAAATAGATATAAAAGGAGTGATGGATTATCATGATGGAAAACATGTTTGGCTTATCCCTTGATTTAATCGTTCATCCTGGAGAAACAATTAGGGAAATTATTGAAGATAAGAATATGAGTCAAGAAGAATTAGCAATTAGGACTAATTATTCAGCAAAGCATATTAGTGAAGTATTAAGTGGTAAAAAAGGTATTTCTTCCAAATTTGCTAATGCCTTGGAATATGCACTAGGAATATCAACAGAATTTTGGATTAATTTACAAGGAATATATGATAAAGAAATAATAGAATTGGAAAAAATAAATGAAATATCAGAAAAAGAGTATTCAGTTTTAGAACAATTAAAAGAAGTGGTATCGTATTGTCATAAAATTAATATATTAGATAATATTTCAAACAAATCGATCAATATATTAAATTTAAGAAAATTTTTAAATATTAATGATCTTACATCAATTCCTAATTTACCAATACAACAAGTTGCTTTTCGTGGCTCTAAATGTAATAAAGTAAATATTTATGTTTTGTATGCATGGCAGAAATTATGTGAGTATTTTACTGAACAGAATAATGTTAAAGTAGATTTTAATAAAGAATTGTTGAAAACAAAATATGATGAAATAAAAAGTACAATGTTTTTAGAACCAAATGAAATGGTTTTTAAATTAAAAAATATATTTAGTGAATGTGGAATTGCGTTTGAAGTTGTACGCCATTTTACTGGAGCACCAGTACAAGGATTTATAAAGAAAAAAAATAATAAAGTCATTTTGTGTATGACAATAAGGCAATCTTTTTCAGACATTTTTTGGTTTACTTTATTTCACGAAATATCACACTTGTTAAATGAAGATTTTGAAGATAAATATATAGATTATTCATTTATAGAGAGCGAGATTGAGAATAGAGCAGATAATTTTGCTAGAAATACATTGATTGATAAAAATGCTTATGAAAATTTTATTTCAAAAAACGTTTTAAATATTTATACAATAAAAGAATTTGCTAAAACGCAAGGTGTAATACCAGGAATAGTTATTGGAAGAATACAAAATGATACAAAAGATTATTCTTTTTTAGCAAAATATAAAGAAAAATATGTGTGGCAATAATATATGGAAGGATGATATTAATGAAAAGTTATATACAATGTAGTACAAATTCCGAAAGAATAGGTTTGGAATATCCTAATAGATGTCCAATATGTGGAGATAGTATAATGCCTAGAATGGTTCAAAATTTTTTAAATTTTAAAATTAATATTTATTCTTTTTTATTTGAATGCCCATCCTGTGGAAAAGGATTTTTAGGCCATTATGAATCAACAAATGAACAAGAAACATATCAAAACTATATGTATAATTTATTAAAATGTATTGGCGTATTTCCTAGAATGCCCAAAGAAAGAGAATTTGATGAAAATCTAAAAAATGTATCACCAAATTTTTATAAAATCTATAATGAAGCGTTATTTGCTGAAATATATGGATTAAACGAAATAGCTGGGATAGGTTATAGAAAAGCATTAGAATTTTTGATAAAAGATTATTGTATTTACCGACATAATGATGAAGAAGAAAAAATAAAGAAACAATTACTTGGACAAGTAATAAGCAAATTTATAGACAGTACTAAAATTTTAAATCTCTCAAAAGCATCTGCTTGGATAGGCAATGATGAAACACACTATATTAGAAAATTTGAAGATAAAGATATAAATGATTTAAAAAGATTTATAGATGCTACCGTTGCATTTATAACATATGAACTAATTTCAGATGAGGCTGAAGAATTAGTTAATTCATAAAATGTTTTTTGTATCACAAACGGAATAATGATATAACAATAATAAATAATGGATACTAAACTCATAAGATGGTGCTGGAGCCGAAGTTATCTATGTCTTAAGAAATAGAGATACTCTTGCTAAAAGAATACTAGAAAACATTAGATTGATAGGACAAACAACTAGAAAGTATATAACCATATATTTTCTTTTTTCTTATCCACTTTAACCATAAACAAGTTTATGTTTTCCGTGGTATGATAGAGCCAAATAATTTTGTCTCTATCATAAAATGAGTAAGCCTAAGATTAGTCTTCCTCATAAAAGTATTATTAAAGTTTACACCATTTTACATATTAAAAGCCTTATAAAATATAGAATTATCCACACCACCTGTGGACAGATTAAATAAATTTGACAAAAATTGACAAAATTAACAAAAACCTGTTGACAAGTACTAATCCATATAGTATACTTATTGCGATATTAAGGCCTACCAAATTAATGAATTTTTTGAAGACTTTTTCAAAGAAATTCATTAATAATATTTGAGTAAAAGTACAAATCTAAGAATGGGCGAAATCTGAAAATAAGGAGGTTATTGCTAGAGTAACAACACATAACGCTCTAGTTTGAAAAATAAAAAACACCTAATGTGTTATTAAAGGTAATTCCTATAAAAATGTATAAAAATTATTTTATTGTTGATTAATATATCAACTAATCCCTTTTTTATGTTAGATATTAAATAAAATTCACAAAAATCTGTTAAACCTATATTAAATTAAAAAGTACAAAACTTCAAAACCCTATTGTAGAAAAAATTAAAAGTAGGAATTACCGCTCATTTATTAAATAGTTCGTTTGTTATAATAATTTGTTTTTGATTTATGTTTTTGTTTTTAAAATATAAAAATATATTTACTCCAATTAGTAAATAAAAAAATAACTATTATCCATTCCCAGGGTAATAGTTATTTTAATTATATAATTATTTATTTTTATTAGGAATTTCTTTCTTATTAATAACTTTCTTAGACTGAACATCTTTTTTACTATTGTTATCATCTTCTTTAGTATGCGTTTTAATGCCCATAACAATAGGTAAGATAATAGGAACTCTACCAGTCTTATCTGAAAGAATTGGCATAAGACCATTAATAATTTCTGACTTCATATCATTAAAGTTAAAGAATTTCTTTTTAAGTTCTTTATTAATAATAATTTCTGCATTATGTTGAATTTCCTTAATTAAATCAGTATTTTCATTAACAAGTATATAACCTCTAGTAGTAATTGCAGGACTACCTAAAAGAATCTTATGCTCAATATCGATATTAGCAATAATAACTAGAATACCATTAGTACTCATAAGAATTCTATCCTTTATAACCGCAGAACCAACATCACCAATTCTTGAGCCATCGACATAAACTTCACCAGCTTGTACTTTACCATCTTTATATAACTGTCCTTTATCAAGAGCAAGAACATCACCATTTTCTAAGACAAAAGTATTTCTTCTTGGAATGCCACACATAACACCTAAATCTGTATGTTTTTTAAGCATTCTAAATTCACCATGGTAAGGAACAAAGTATTTAGGCTTAAATAATCTAATCATAAGTTTAAGTTCTTCTTGATTAGCATGCCCTGAAGAGTGAATTTCACTCATTGTATTAGTAAATACCTTAACACCTTTTTTATAAAGTTTATTAATAGTTCTTGATACAGAAGCTGTATTACCTGGAATAGGGGAACTAGAAAATACTACTATATCATTAGGCATCAAACTAATTTGTCTATGTGTACCAGCAGCAATTCTAGATAGAGCTGCTAGTGGTTCACCTTGGCTACCAGTACAAAGTAAACATACTTCACCAGGTTTCAAATGATTAGCCTCTTCCGCAGTAATAATAATACTTTTATCCTCAAAGTAACCACACTTAAGAGCAATATCCACCATGTTCTCCATACTTCTACCAAATAAAGCAATCTTTCTATTATTCTTTTTACAAGTTTCAATAATATGTTTAATTCTATAAACATTTGAAGCAAAAGTAGCTAGAATAATTCTATTGCTAGTATAAGTAGAGAAAATTTCTTTTAAGTTTTCATCAACAACACTCTCACTAAGAGAAGTGCCAGGACTCATTGCATTAGTAGAGTCACTCATAAGTACACTAACACCTTTTTCACCAATTCTTGCCATCTTATGTAAGTTAGCCATTGGTCCAATAGGAGTCATATCAAACTTAAAGTCACCAGTCATAACAATAGTACCATCAGGAGTATCTATTGCAAGACCATGAGAATCAGGTATCGAGTGGGTTGTTCTAAAAAATTCAATATTAAAATATTTAGTTTTAATTACAGTGCTTTCATCATAAACAACCATGTCTTTGTAGACAATATTTCTTTCATCTAATTTTTTATCAATAAGCTCTTTAGCATTAGCGGGAGCATAAATCTTTGGAATAGTAACCGATTGCAAAAGAAAAGGAATACTACCAATATGATCTTCATGTCCATGCGTAATAATTAAAGCCTTAATTTTACTTTCGTTTTCTTTTAAAAATGTATAGTCTGGTATAACGTAATCAATACCAAGTAAGTCATCATCCGGAAACATAACACCAGAATCGACAATAATAATTTCATCACCATGCATAACAGTATACATGTTTTTACCAACTTCCCCAAGTCCTCCTAGGGGAATAATTTTTGTATTCATTTAATTTCTCCTTTCAAAATAATTTTTCTCGTTAAAAAATAAAAATTTAATATATTGAATTTTAAAAGAATAACCACTGCCTAATAATTATACAATAATTTTGTTAAAAAAGCAAATGATAAATTTTATCTTTACATATAGAGTGTGAACCTAGGGTTTCCCACTCATCTTTGAAGCCTAAGTGTCTTCAAAGAGAAATATGGAGCCAAGTGTGTCTCCATATTTAAGAATCAGTCATTAAAAAACAAAAAAATACCTTGTATTTACTATAAACATGTGCTATAATATAACTGTCTTGAAGAAAGAGTGGCATAAAAATCCACTCTTTTATATATATTAATTAGGAGGAAATATGACAGTAGAAGAAAAAATAAGAGAAATGCTTGAAGGACCAGTCAGAGAAGTAGGAGTAAGAATAGACTCCATAAATCTAGAAAAGGAAGATAATAATTTATATCTAAGAATCGTAATAGATCGTGATGAAATAATTGATATAGATAAATGTGTTGAAGTAACAAATATTATCAATCCAATACTAGATAGAGAAGATCCTATAAAAGAATCATACACTTTAGATGTATCGACAAAGGAGAAGGGAAGATAAAAATGAATCAGAAACAAATGAAAGAATTTATGAAGGCATTAAATGCTATCGCTGAAGAAAAGAAAATAGATAAGAGTATAGTTGTTGAAGCTATGGAACAAGCTATGGCTGCAGCTTACAAGAAAAATGAAGGATTAACTAATGTTATGGCTAAAGTTGATGATGTAACAGGAGATATTAGAATCTATTCATATAAGACAGTAGTAGAAGCAGTAGAAAATCCTGACTTAGAAATATCATTAGAGGATGCTTCTAAAGAAGTAGAAGGAATTGAACTTGGTGATACTATTAAAGATAAAGAATTACCACTTAAAGATTTTGGTAGAGTAGCAGCTCAAACTGCTAAACAAATCGTTGTTCAAAGAGTAAAAGAAGCAGAAAAACAAAGCATATCAGGAGAATTCCAAGATAAAGATGGTGAATTAATGGTTGGAACATTATCAAGAGAAGACCAAAAAAATTACTTTGTTGACCTAGGAAGAGCAAGTGGTATTTTACCAAAAGATCAAATAATACCAGGTGAAAAACTAGTTATGGGTTCATCAGTAAAAGTATATGTATCAAAACTAGAACTTGGACCAAAAGGACCATTTATTATGCTTTCTAGAAGTCATTATGGCTTTGTAAAAAGATTACTAGAAATAGAAGTACCAGAATTAAATGATGGCACGGTAATGTTATATTCAGTAGCTAGAGATGCCGGAAGTAGAACTAAAATAGCTGTTTATACTGAATATAATAATGTAGATCCAATTGGTGCTGTAATAGGTGAAAAAGGAAGAAGAATAGCAGCCGTTTTAAAAGAATTAAATGGTGAAAAAATAGATGTAATATTATATGATAAAGATCCGGTTAAATTTATTACTAATGCTTTAAGTCCCGCTAAAGATATTAAAGTAACAATTAAAGATGAAAACAAGAAAGAAGCATTAGCGGTAGTTGGTGACAACAATTTATCTCTAGCAATAGGTAAGAGAGGACAAAATGTAAAATTAGCTTCCCGTCTTACACATTACAAAATCGAAGTAAAAAGTCAGTCAGCTGTTGATGAAGAAAATGCTGAAGAAGTGGAAGCATCTGAGAAATAAAATGAAAAAAGTTCCATTACGTAGATGTGTTGTAACTAAAGAACAACTACCTAAAAGTGAATTACTTCGTATAGTAAGAGATAAAGAAGGACATATTTTTCCTGATTTAACCGGTAAAGCAAATGGCCGTGGTGCTTATATTAAGAAAGATATAAACGCCTTAAACTTAGCTAAAGATAAAAAAATATTAGAACGTGCATTAGAAGTAAAGATAGATGATACTGTTTATGAAGAGATAGAAAAAATAATAAAATAGGAGGTGATACATATGATGAATGTATCCGAATATGCAAACGATGTTGGAAAGAAAGTATCGGAAATATTAAAGTTATGTCAAACTCTAGATATCAAAGTATCTAATGAAGAAGATATGTTATCTGATGATGATATAATTATGCTAGATAATGAAATAGCAAATATGGATGAAGAAGAGGAAGTTGAAGAACTAGAAGAAGAAATTGAAGACTTTGCTGATTCTTATGAAGAAGAACTAGAAGAGATAACATCAAATGATAAGGAAGAAGTACACAAGAAAAAGAATTCTATCAAAAAAGATATCAAAAAGAATGATTTTAGGGCTAAAAGAAAAGAAATGTACAAACATAAAGAAAAACTACAATCAAATACTAATACTAATAGTGATGATGTAGTAGCCTACAAAGAAAATATGACTGTAGCAGAATTAGCAGGAGCCTTAAATGTACCAGCAGCAACATTAATAAAAAAATTGATGGCTTTAGGTATGCTAGTAAATATTAATGCTTCTCTAGATTTTGATACTGCTGAAATCTTAGTAGCAGACTTCAATAAAACATTAAAAAAAGAAAGTACTATGGATGAGGCTAATTTTGAAGAATTAGAAATAGTAGATAGGGAAGAAGACTTAATAGAAAGACCACCAGTAGTAACAATAATGGGACATGTAGACCATGGTAAAACAACCCTTTTAGATACTATTAGAAAAACTAATGTAGCAGGTGGTGAAGCTGGAGGAATAACTCAGGCTATTGGTGCTTATCAAATAGATTATAATGGCAAAAAGATAACTTTTATTGATACTCCAGGACATGCAGCTTTTACTGAGATGCGTGCTAGAGGTGCATCAATAACTGATATCGTAATTATTATTGTAGCAGCAGACGATGGTGTTATGCCACAAACTAAGGAAGCGATTGATCATGCTAAAGCAGCTGGTGTACCAATCATTGTAGCAGTAAATAAAATAGATAAACCTACAGCTAATGTTGAAAGAGTATTAACAGAAATGTCCGCTAATGGCTTACAACCAGAGGCTTGGGGTGGAGATACCATGTTTGTTAATATCTCAGCAGTAACTGGTGAAGGAATAGAAGATCTTCTAGAAAGAATTTTATTACTAAGTGAAATGGGAGAATTAAAAGCTAATCCAAATCGTTATGCTATTGGTACAGTAATTGAATCTAAATTAGATAAAGCAAGTGGTGTAGTAACTAACTTACTTATCCAAAATGGTACTTTAAGACTAGGAGATCCAATTGTCGTAGGTACAATATCAGGACGTGTCAGAACTCTTAAAAATGATAAAGGTGAAAACTTAGTTGAAGCTCTTCCATCAATGCCAGTATCTATAACAGGATTACCAGAAAGCCCATCAGCAGGAGATAAGTTTATGGCTTTTGAAAGTGAAAAGAAAGCTAAAAAGGTAGCAGAACAAAGACAAGAAATAGAAAAAGAAAAGAAAAATAAACCAAAAACACAGGCTTCATTAGCAGATCTATTTAATAGAAAAGAAGCTGGTGAAAAAGAAATAAATATTATATTAAAAGCTGATGTTAAAGGTAGTGAAGAAGCAGTAAAAAATTCATTACTAAAACTAGACATTGAAGGCATGAAAATAAATGTTATCAGAAGTGGTATTGGTGCCATTTCTGAAAGTGATGTTGTATTAGCAGAAGCATCAAATGCTATTATCATTGGTTTCAATATTAGACCAGATCATAAAATATCTGAAACTGCTAAAGATAAAGGTGTAGATATAAGATTATATGATATTATTTACAAAGTAGTAGAAGAAATGGAAGCTGCTTTAAAAGGAAAATTAGAACCAGAATATGAAGAAGTTGTATTAGGAGAAGCTGAAGTAAGAAAATTATTTAAGTTCTCTAAAGTCGGTACCATAGCGGGTTCTTATGTAACATCAGGAGTAATAAAAAGAGGGGCAAAAGCTAGAGTAATAAGAGATGGTGTAGTAGTAAATGATAGCATAATTGCTACTCTAGCTCGTGAAAAAGATCAAGCCAAAGAAGTAAAACAAGGTTTAGAATGTGGAATAACTATCGAAAACTTTAATGATATTAAAGAAAAAGATATAATTGAAGCATATGAACTAAAAGAAGTGAGGAAGTAGAGTAATATGAGAAGTGAATTTAGTTCTGAAAAACTAGGAAGTCGTGTACCAAATTGTACAAGAAAAGAGTATAGCGAAATATTAGCAGTACATTTTATTACAGAAGATAGAAATAAAGCTAAAGCACAAAAAGAATATCAAACGAGAGGAACTAAAAAGTATACTAAAGAAGGAATTATAGATAGATTATCTGCTAAACCATATAATTTTAGTTTAATAGCTCCTAGAAAAAGTAGTAGAGATGGTGTAAATTTAACTGGTGATGAACGTTCATACTATTATGGATATTATACTTTAGGAACTGAAAAAATTGCTATTCAACTAAAATATCCAGATGTCAAGAGAATGGCAACTATTGAAGAAATAGGATATAATGATGCTAAAAGTGGTATATCATTAGCGGATCTACCTAAAGAAATAAAAGAAAATAGAGAGTATTTACTAGGATATAAAAAAGCATTAGAAGAATTATTAAATAATAATAAAAATTTAAGAAAGTAGGAATAATATGAAAGAAACAGAAATTAGCATAAATCGTAGAAAAAGTGATTATGTAAAGATAAGTGCAGCATCTATTTCACAATATCAAACAGATAAAGATTTTAGAGAAAAAAGAGATAAAGAAAAAGCTATGAATAAATTAAATACTAGTGGAAATAATCCTATACTAATTGAAAAAGGAAAACAGGATAGATTAGCAGGCTTATCTGTTGAAGGAAATCTTTATAATATAGAAGGAATAACTGGAAAGTATAATTTAGTATCATACCACTATGGATATACAACATTAGCAAGTAGAACACTAGCAGTATCAATTCCAGAAAAAAAATATACTGATGATTCGCTAAGGATGATTGGCTATAATGATGCACAAGATGAAAATATTGTTTTTGAAGAATTACCTGAAGCAGTTAGAGAATGCGCAGCCTATCTAGAAGGATATAAATTAGGTTTAGAAAAAAGTAAAACTAAAAAAGCAAAATAAAAGGAGATAATTATGAGTGTAAAATTAGATAGATTAGGACACATCTTTACTGAAGCAATATCAAAAATAATAAATGAAGAAGTAAAAGATGATGATATCAAATTTGTAACCATAACCGCAGTTGATATAACAAATGACTTATCTTATGCTAAAGTATATTTTACTAATCTAATAGACACTGACAGAGAAAAAGTAACTAAAGCATTAAATAGAGCAAGTTCCTTTATTCGTGGTAAACTATTTGATGAAGTAGAAATAAGAAAAATGCCTGAGTTAACATTTGTTTATGACGAATCAATTGAATATGGTAACAAGATAGAAAAGATAATTGATGAAATAAATAAGGAGGAGTAAGTATGAACAATATTATTGACAAAGTATTAACAAGCAATAATATTGTTTTACTTTGTCATAATAATCCCGATGGTGATGCTATCGGTAGTACTTTAGCTATGTATCACGCCTTAAAGAAATTAGATAAAGAAGTGGATATAGTAATTAAAGAGCCACCCAAAAGATTTAACTTTCTAGCAGGTTTTCAAGATATTAAAGAAGAAAGCAGTAAAGATTATGATACCGCTATTATATTAGATACTGCTAACATAGATAGAGTAAATGATCCAAGTGATATTTTAAATAGAGTAAAGAAAAAATATGTAATTGACCATCATATCAGTAATACTAAATATGGAGATGAAAATCTAGTTAAAGAGCGACCAGCCTGCTGTCAGATAGTATATGAAATAATAAAAGAATTAAATATCGAGATAACCAAAGAACTAGGAGAACCACTAATGACTGGATTACTTACTGATACAGGTGGTTTCTCTCATCAAGATGTTTTACCAAGTACTTTTGCCATGGCTGAAGACTTAAGTAAAATAGTAAATATATCTCTTCTTTATGATAAAGCCTTAAGAACAATAACTATAAATCAGTTTAATATTAAAAAGATAGCTCTAGATAATTTAGAGTTCTATTATAATGGAAAAGTGGCTATATCATATATAACAGAAGAAGATATGATAAATACTGGAGTAGACCAAAATGACTGTGGTATTCTAGTAAATATCCCTCTGGAAATAGAAGGAATAGAAGTATCAATATTCTTAAGAAAGTATAAAGAAGAAATAAGAGTATCACTTCGTAGTAAACATATTAATGTAAATGAAATAGTAAAAGTATTTGGTGGTGGAGGCCATATTAATGCTGCTGGTGTAACAGTAAAGAAGCCTTATGAAGAAATAAAAAAACAAGTACTAGAGGAAGTAGGTAAGAGAATCAATGAATGGAGTATTAGTAGTAAATAAACCAAAAGATTATACAAGTAGAGATATCGTAAATATCATATCTAAAAAGTTCAATACCAAAAAAGTAGGTCATACTGGAACATTAGACCCATTAGCAGAAGGCGTTCTAATAGTACCGATAGGCAAAGCCTTAAAAGTAGCAGAACTACTAACATCAGAAACCAAAGAATATATAGCAGAAGTCATACTAGGTTATGAAACAGATATGTTAGATATAACAGGAACAGAAATAAAAAGAAATATTCCCAAAGTAACTAAAGAAGATATCGAGAAAACACTAAAAAAATATACTACCAAATATCTTCAAGAAGTACCCATGTATTCAGCAGTCAAAGTAGGAGGAAAAAAACTCTATGAATATGCTAGGAATAATATACCAGTAACTCCACCTAGTAAAGAAGTAGAAATATACTCCTTAGATTTACTAGAAGACCCCAAGTATCTAACTAATACCATTGAGTTCAAAATAAAATGTAAAGTGAGCAAAGGAACATATATAAGAAGTCTAATTAGAGATATAGCTTATGACTTAAATACCTATGGAACAATGAAAAGCCTAGTACGAACAAAGCAAGGAATCTTTTCACTAGAAGACTCCTATACACTAGAAGATATTCAAAATGACAACTATAAATTACTTACCACAAGAGAAGTACTGCCAAATATTCCTGTAACAATAATAGAGAAAGATACCCTAAAGAAAGTACAAAATGGTATGTCTCTTCCCATCTTTTTCAATTCAGAATTATCATTACTAATAGACCATAAAGGAAGAGAAATAGCTATCTATAAAAAAGAAGGAAATATGGATAAACCATATAAAATGATTGAGGTAAACAATGAATAAAATAAGAGTAATGAATGAACTACTATCCAATAAAATAGCAGCAGGAGAAGTAGTAGAAAAAGTCGTATCAATAGTAAAAGAATTAGTAGAAAACTCCGTTGATGCCAAAGCAACAAATATTAAAATAGACTTAAAAGAAGCCGGTATCCGTGAGATTATCGTAACTGATAATGGTATCGGTATGAATAGAGAAGATGCTCCATTAGCTTTTCAAAGACATGCAACTAGTAAATTATATACCGATGATGACTTATGGAATATATCTTCCCTAGGTTTTAGAGGAGAGGCTCTTCCATCAATCGCCGCTGTATCAGATGTCATATTAAAAACATGTGATGGAGAAGTAGGAACAATGGTTCATATCAAAGGAGGTAAAATAGAGAAAGTAACAAATTCTGAAGCAAGAATAGGTACTCAAATAACCGTAACTAGTATGTTCTATAATACCCCTGCCAGACTAAAGCACTTAAGAAGTCCTTATGCCGAACTAGCAAATGTTGTCGAATATGTCAATAAAATGGCCTTATCATATCCAAGTATCAAGTTTAGACTAACTAATGACGATAAAGAAATCCTAAATACCGATGGTAGCGGTAATCAATTAAAAGTAATAAAATCAATCTATGGCTTGGATGTTGCTAAAAGAATGCTAGAGATAAAAAATGCCAATGATGACTATGAACTAGCAGGTTATATATCCCTACCTGAAGTAACAAGAGCAAATAGAAATCACATGACTATTCTTGTTAATAATAGAGTAATCAAAAATCAATATCTAAATAAAATAATTAATGATGCCTATTCTTCATTTAAAGAAGACACTCGTTATCCAATTGTTGTTATAAATATAAATGCCGATCCATCCCTAATCGATGTCAATATTCATCCATCCAAACAAGATATCAAATTTAGTAATTTTGAAGATTTAAAAGTCCTAATCGAAGATACCATAACAAGTACTATCAAGAAGAAAATACTAATACCAAAGATAGAGACCAAAGAAGAAGGACCAGAAATAACATATAAAAATTTAACCTTGAATCTAGATAGAAATAACATAGCACCAAAAGAAGACGAAAAAATATATCCAGATGAAAATAAAGAAAGATTAAATAATCTAATTAACTTTATTGAAGAACCAAATAATGAGTATGATACTGAAGAAGAAAAAGAAGACTATGCTGAAGAAATAGTCCATGACAAATTACCAGAGTTATATCCAATAGGACTAGCCTTAGGAACCTATATCGTTTGTGAAAATGAAAAAGGAATCTATCTAATTGACCAGCATGCTGCAGAAGAAAGAGTAAACTATGAACGAAATTATTACTTATTATCACATCCTAATAACGATACCATCTCTCCATTAGTACCAATAGTAATAACGTTACCCAATAATGAATATATCAAAATAAAAGAAAATCTAAATATAATGGAAGAATTAAACTTTGAAATAGAAGAATTTGGTATTAATTCCTTTAGAGTAATATCTCATCCAACCTGGGTACCAAAAGGAAGAGAAGAAGAGATAGTAAGAAGAATATTTGAAGAAATACTATCTAAAGGTAAAGACTTTACACTAGGAAAGTTTAGAGATAACCTAGCCAAGTTAGTAAGTTGTAAAATGAGTGTCAAGGCCAATACTAGAATAACCAAAGAGGCCCAAGAAGAAATTATAAACAAATTAAGAAAGTGTAATAATCCCTATAATTGTCCTCATGGTAGACCAACGATAATTCATTTTACCATATATGAAATAGAAAAAATGTTTAAAAGAAGTGTTTAAAGTACTTCAGAGCCTAAGGTCTCTTTCGTGTTATAGAAAGCCTAAGGTCTTTCTATAATAATTTAGAGCCTTAATAATAAGTCTCTAAATTAAAAATATGTTTGACATACACCATAGATTATGCTATTATAAGTGGCAAGTGGGGTGATATTATGTCATATGAAACAGATGTAATGAGAAATTTAACATTAGCCTTAAGAGAAAACAACAAAAATATTGAAGTACTAAAATATTTATCCTTAGAATTAAGAAGAGCTAATGAATTAAAAGAAATAGAACTAGGCTTAAGAAAAGTAGAAGATTATTCATTTAATCAAAATAATCAAAAGAAGAAGATAAAATAAACATCTTCTTTTCTTTAAAAAGGAGGACAATATGCATAAAATAATTGTCATAACAGGACCAACAGCAGTAGGAAAAACAAAGTTAAGTATTGAACTAGCCAAAAAATATGATGGTGAAATAATAAATGCCGATGCCGTTCAAGTATATAAAGGATTAGATATAGGTAGTGCTAAAGTAACAGAAGAAGAAAAAGAAGGTATTCCTCATCACTTATTAGATTTTAAAGAAGTAACCGAAGAATATACCATCTATCACTATCAAAAAGATTGCCGTGAAAAAATAAAAGAAATTCAAAGCAGAAATAAAACTCCCATTCTAGTAGGAGGAACAGGCCTTTATATAAAGGCAGCCCTATATGATTACAAATTATCTGAAGAAAAAAGTACTAATACTTATGACAACTTAACTAATGAAGAACTATATGAAGAATTAAAAAAGTTAGATAAAGATATCATAATAGATAAAGATAATCGTCGTAGATTAATAAGAGCAATCAATTATTATAAAGAAAATAACGAATCAATAAATAAAAATAAAACCAATAAATTACTATATAATGTAATCTTTATTGGGCTTACTACAGATAGACAAGTATTATATGATAAAATAAATAAAAGAGTAGATGAAATGATAAGTCAAGGCTTACTCGAAGAAGTAAAATCTTTCTACGACAAAGGTATAAAATCCAAGCCATTACTAAATGCTATTGGCTATCGTGAACTATATAATTATTTAGATGGAAATTGTACAAAAGAAGAAGCAATTGAAAAAATAAAACAAAACTCTAGACATTATGCCAAAAGACAGTATACCTTCTTTAATCATCAATTACCAGTAGTATGGTTTGAAACAGATTATAATAATTTTAACAATACCATAGAAAAAGTAGCTAGTTGCATAGATAGTAACTAACTACTTTTATTCTTTTTCAATTAAAAATCTTTTAAGTTCACTAGGTTCTTTATCATTAATAATAATATCATAAATAAGATCAATAATAGGCATCTTAATCTTTTTATTTCTTAATAATTTCTTAATAGATTTAAGAGTATATAATCCCTCAATAGTAGTGCTTTCAATATATTTATTAATTTCTTCCTTACTTTTACCTTCACCAATAATTTTTCCTAAAGTATAATTTCTACTTTTAACAGAAGTACAAGTAAGTAAAAGATCTCCAAAACCTGCGAAAGAAAGAATAGTTTTTTTATTTCCACCAAGAGCCTTAATAAGTGCCTTAATATCATGTAGTGATTCAGTAATAAACATACTACTAGTAGATATAGGATATCCCATACCATCTAACATCCCTGAAGCAATAGCAATAACATTCTTAATAGCTCCGCAAATCTCTGTACCAACAATATCTTTAGTATGTCTTAACTTAACATAATCATTTTGCATATATTTTAATAAAACATCTCTAGCAGTATTACTTCTAGTAGCAAGAGTAAGACCAATAGGAACCTTATATACAATATCAACTGCAAAAGTACCACCAGAAATAATAGCAATATTATTAGTATTAATATTCTCTCTAACTACATCATATAAAAATCTACAAGTATTTTGTTCAATCCCCTTAGAGGCAATACAAATAACCTGTTTATTATTATAATATTTTTTTAACTCTTTACTAGTACTATCCAAAAACTTAGCCGGAATAGCAATCATAATAAGTTCAGCACCATCTACAACATCTTTCATATCAGTACTAATAACAATATCCTTAGGAATCATAAAATCTACTTTATCACTCTTCCCATTTTTAAGTAATATATTTTTTTCTTCTTCACTATTAGTCCACATTTTAATTTTACATTTATTATTATAAAAAACACTAGCAAGTGCCATACCATAAGCACCAGTACCAATTATAGCAACATTCATTTAATAATCATCCTTTCATTAATCTTAATATCAAAATACCCACTAGGAGTTTCAAATACCTTAGTAACACCCTTTTTAGGTAGTATAACTTTACTTCTAGATAAATCATTGTAAAAGAATAAAACCTTATTATCATTGTCACACATAATAACATCAATATTCTCTTTCATAAAAAAAGTATGGATACTATTACATCTATCAAATAAAAGTGCTTTATCAATATTTCTAGTAAACATAAATCCCTTTAATCTAGAAAAAAAACTTTTACATTCATATAAATCAATATCTTTATTATTATATAACAGCTTCATTCTACCACCTATAATAATTATATATATAAATAATTAAAATATCAAGTCAATTTTATTCACTTCCTTGATAAAAATAGTAATTTATGATAATATATATGTGGAGGAAATAATATGGAAAATTATCAAGAAGTAAAAGTTGAAAAATATGTAAAAGATGGTTTAGTAAGTGGGAAATTAACTCCTATCGAAGCCGAAAAATTTGCTAGAATAATAGCAAGACAAGGAACATTAGGAGAAGAAGTAATATCATGGAGCGTAGATAGTTTAGGAAATGCTATTGAAGAGAAAAGAGATACTGTAAAAGTAGATTCTAAAACAAATAATTTAGGTTGGATTGTAACAAAAGCCGATGAGCAAGGAAATCCAATTCTAGATAATAATGGACATATTAATCAGTGGATAATTGAAGACTCAACATTCACAAAGAAATATGAAATAGATCCTAATAATAATTTAATATTCAGACCAAAAGGTGGAGTTCAATTATTTGTTCAAATACCAGATAATATTATATTGGAACAATGGGGATCAAAAATGCAAATAGCCCAAGGAGGATATATTAATATTACTGATCCCAGTGATATGTATGGAATTTCTGAAAGAGATTTTACTGATACATATAGAAAAGTTTCAGCATCAAATAAAAATTTACATTAAAGAACATAGTAAAAAATACATGTTCTTTTTCTAATTTATTGATAAAAATAGTCATTTATGATAATATATATGTGGAGGAAATAGTATGAATAGAAAAGGGTTCACTCTAATAGAGTTATTAGCAGTAATAGTAATATTAGGAATAATATTGACATTTGCAGTGCCAAGTATAACAAATATATATAAAGAAAGTAAATTAAAAACAGAGGGAATGTTTTTAAATGAATTATCCAAAAGCATAGATAGTTATGTAACATTAAATAGTGATAAGATAGCATTTAACGAAAAAAAGACCGCTACTAAAACAGAAAAAAATCAAAGCTCATCAGTAACAGTATATAAAGGTGAGATTTCTATCAAAGATTTAATAGATGATCAAATAATAGAAGAAAAAGATTATATAAATCCAGGTAATAAAAATGCTACATGTGATAATGATAACAAAATAGTCGAAGTATATCGTGACTCTGATTATGTCTATTGTTATAAAGTAAATAAAAATAAATTAAAGTGTTTAACTGATGAATATAAAAACTCATTAGATAGTGATTATGCTATTGATACATGCATATGGAAATAGGAGAATAAAATGACAACAATAATAATACTATCAATAATATTTCTAGTAATTGATCAAATATCTAAAATATTAATAATTAAATTACTAGAACCTAATGAAGTAATAACTATTATAAAGAACTTTTTCTATATAATATATACTAACAATACTGGAGCAGCATTCAGTATTTTACTTGGTAAAAGAATTTTCTTAATAGTAGTAGCTATTCTTATAATAGGAATATTATTATATTATATTAAGAAAAATAAAGTAGATGGAAAATTAAATATCATAGCTTTCTCATTAATAATAGGAGGTTCACTTGGTAATTTAATTGATCGTATAGTAAGAGGCTATGTTGTAGATTTCATATCTATAAAATTAGGAAGTTATAATTTTCCAATCTTTAATATAGCAGATACTCTAATTGTAGTAGGAGTATTTCTCTTACTAATAGAAAATACAGGAGGTAACAAAAATGATAATAGATGAAAACAATGTAGGTATTAGAATAGATAAATATTTAACTGATAATACTGAATACACTAGAAGTAAAATACAAAAAATGATTGATAATGGAAATATATTAGTAAATGGAAAAGAAGTAAAATCAAGTTATATATTAAAAGAAAATGATAAGATTGATATAGAAGAATATAATGAAGAAGTAGATATAGTACCAGAAAATATTCCTCTAGATATTTATTATGAAGATGATGATTTAATCGTCGTAAATAAACCAAGTGGTATGGTAGTTCATCCCGCTCCTGGTAATTATACAGGAACATTAGTAAATGCTCTAATGTATCATACTAATAATTTAAGTACTGTAAATACAAGTATAAGACCAGGAATAGTTCATAGAATAGATGCTGATACATCAGGATTATTATTAGTAGCTAAAAATGATAAATCTCACAATATTTTAGCGGACGCCATTGCTAAAAAAGAAGTGGTAAGAGAATACATAGCCTTAGTAGAAGGCATAATTCTAGAAGATACCGCTACTATTGATGCTCCAATCGGTCGCGATAAAAATAATCGAAAGAAAATGGCTGTAACCAGTGAAAATTCTAAAGATGCAGTAACTCATATCAGAGTATTAGAAAGATATAATACTGCCACTTTAATAAGATGTAAACTAGAAACGGGAAGAACTCATCAAATAAGAGTACATTTAAATTATATAGGCCATCCAGTCGTAAATGATCCCGTCTATGGTTATAAAAAATTAATAGATAAAGATTTTGGACAAATGTTACATGCTGAAAAATTAGGTTTTGTTCATCCAACAACAAAAGAGTATATGGAATTTACTGCTCCAGTACCAGAAAGATTTAAAGAAATATTAGAAATATATAAAAATAAATAAAATGAATAAAATTCTTCTTAAGTATTCATAATGAATATGAAAGGAGAATTTTTAATATGTCACGCCATAAAGTAGAAATAACTGGTGTGAATACTGCGAATATAAAAGTATTAACAAATGAAGAAATGTTAGAATTATTTAAAAAAATGAATGAAGGAGATCCCTTTGCTAGAGAAGACTTAATAAATGGTAATTTAAAATTAGTTTTAAGTATTTTAAGAAAGTTCTCTGGTAAAGTCGATAATCTTGATGATTTGTTTCAAGTTGGATGCCTAGGACTAGTAAAAGCAATAGATAATTTTGATACATCCTATGATGTAAGACTATCAACATATGCTTGCCCAATAGCACTCGACTAGTCTAAAATGTATATCAAAACTGCACAAATGCCGATAAATAAAGGGATTAGAGGTATTTATAAAAAATAAGTATTGCATTAAATTTTGAATTATTGTTATATTTTAATGATATGGAGGAGTCAAAAATGCAAGTATATTGTCCTTACTGTAATAGTTTAAATAATTTAAAAATAGTATGTACTGATTGTAAAAAATCAACAATGTCATCATACACAGACAAATGTAATTATAATAGAATAAAAAATAGTACCGCAATATTGTCTAATGTTAACCAACATTATTCAATGAATTATGATGGTACTGCTGTTAAAAGAAAAAGCTATGATAGATATTGTATGAATTGTCATAAGCCATTTTATTATTTATCTAATTTGATAGTTGGAGATATAGTAAGATTAACATTTATAATTGATTCTAATTCAGATAGATGGAAATATGAAATAATATTTGATGAAGATAATTCATATTATAATGTTGAACACAATTATTTTACTAAAGAGTGTGAATCAATATTAACTCCAGCACGAAAAAGAAAAATCCAATATGGAATTGATAAATCAAGATTATTAAATTGGGAACCATTAAAAGAAAAAAATTATTTTAATTATAACATAAAATGGAACATTTATATTTTATTTAACAATGAACAAACTTATTCAAGGGGTGGATATGATGAATATCCTGAAAATTGGGAAATATTTATAGAGCCTTTTATTAGGGTATTTAAGAATAATATTTTTAAAAAAATGAAAAGAGTCTAATATGATTCTTTTTTTTGTGGAGGTGAAATAAGATGTCAGTTTTTAGAATAGAAAAGAATAAAAATTATACTGTTATGAGTAATTATCACTTAAGAGACAGAAATTTATCATATAAAGCAAAAGGAATGTTATCTTTTATGTTGTCATTACCAGACGATTGGGACTATTCTATGGATGGTCTTTGTGCAATTAGCAAAGAAAGTAGAGATGGTATAAGATCAATAATTAGAGAGTTAGAAGAATATCATTATGTAAAAATTGAAAAAGTTAGGGGTGCAAAAGGATATTTCTATTATAATTATTTTATATATGAAATACCTCATTTTGAAGAACATGAACATGATGAAAATAATCCAGATATGGAAAATCCATATCTGGATAGTCCAAGTGTGGAAAGTACAACACAAATAAATACTAATAAAATAAATACTAATAAAAAAATAGATAAAGATGATAAAACCAAAATATCATCTTTTTTTATACCAGAAGAACATAATATTTTAACTTTAGAATTAATTAATAGAGGTTTTATTAAAGAAGACGATATTCAAATTTTCTATTATGATAGTTTATTTGAACAATTATTACAGGATGGTAATTCTTATAAAGATTTAATAAAAATAATTCATTATATTGTTCCAAGAGTTATAAAAAGGGATTTTAAAGATGAAGATGGTAATATAATAGAAAATAAGTTTGGATATTTTAAAAATGCAATTATTAGTAATATAAATAAGCTTAACATGAACATAGAAGATTTATGGAGTGAGGAAGAACTAGAAAATTTATATAATTCCAGTATGGAAAGATAAGCACAAAAAAAAATCGTCTCTATACTAGCAGACGATCCTACTACTCAGTTGAAAATACTACATTACTACATCAACTGAATCAAATCAACACGATACTACTTGTGCTATCTGATAAGTCAATGATAACATAAAATTAGTCATAATGCAACAAAAAATTAAAAAAAATAACAAAAAAAATCCAAAATATCCCACTTTTTTTACTAAAATCTATTGACATTTCTTTTTAAAACTATATAATAAATAATCGGTAAGACCAAATATCTATTTAATAATAATCTTTGAAGGGGGGAATAAATAAATGAAAAATAATGAAGAAAAGTTATATTTAGATAATGATGGCTATCAGAGATTACTTGAAGAAATAGATTTATTAAAGGCAAAACTTGCAAAAAATGGAAAAGAAAAAGGAGAGGCCTATTCTGGTGCAGTAGGTGATGGATGGCACGATAATTTTGCTTTTGATGAAGCAAATATGCAAGAAAGAATGATTTTAGGTCAACTTCGTGAATGTTATCTAAAATTAGAGAGAGCCGAAATTGTAGAAAAACACGATGATGATACATTGGTTGATGTCAATGATATTGTTACTGTGGATATGATTTTTGGACCTGATGATAGTGAAGAACTAGAATTTAAATTAGTTGGTTCTGTAGGAGCACACACTTCTGATAAGAGTGGTATTCAAGAAGTTTCAATCAATAGTCCATTGGGTAAATCAGTTTACCATAAAAAAGTTGGAGAAAAGGCAAGTTATAAAGTTGAAAGTAGAGTTTTCAATGTAGAAATTATATCAAAAATTTCTGAAAAAGAATTAGAAAGTGGAATTCAAAGAAAAAAAACTAGATAATATAAGGAGGACAATTATGAGTAAATTTGTTATTAAAATAAAATATAAATTAAAAGATAGCGTTTATTCATCAAAAAATGAATTATTTTGTTGTCCCCTAAAAAAATATTTAAAGAGTATCAATTAGTTAACAATTTTAGCTTTTGATACTCTTTTTTTCAAATGTAAAGGTTTAAGGTGATAAAAATGAAAGAAGAAAAATTTCCAATTATAAAGGCTGGATACATATTTAATAGATTTAATGCTAAAGTAAATATGCCAGTAATATTAAATAAACAAGAAGTTGAAATTGAATACCCATGTAGACTAGATGCGATGGCTATAAACCCAGCCGCAGTTTGTTATAATGATAGTATGGTTTTTACTCCGGGTGAGGTAGTAATATCTTTAAAAAAGTTTATAAAGGTTAAAATAACTGTAAAAAATGAAAGTGGAGGACAAATAAATATTTCCAACCGAACAAAAAGAAAAGTTTTAGTAAAGCATTCTTACTTATTAATGTGTAATGCTTTAAATGTTTTTCCTTCATTAGATATTGATGTTGATGATAATGATATACCAAAACATTGTGGCTTTGGTTCAAGCAGTTCTACAATATCTGCTGTTGCTTCTGCCATTAATGAATTATATTCCTGTCCAATTAATGATAAAGATTTAATTAAATATTTAGCATCCAACCACGGAGAAGAAATTTCTGACAATGATGAAGAAAATTTAAAAGTAGTTCAATGTATTGGCGGTGGTGCTACTAATGGACTAACTGAAGAAGGAATTATAATTATCGCTGGTAAATCAACTGCCATTGCTAAAATGAAATACGAATCGGAAGTATTAATAGGCTTTCCAAATGATTTCGTTCAAAAAGATGCTAAAGTATTAATGGAATTAGAAGAAAAAAATTTATGGAAGTTTAAAAAGACTGGCGAAGAATATGCTGAAAAAATAGCATACGATTTACTACACAAAGCATTACCAGATATGGCTAATGGTAATATAAAAGAATTGGCTGATGTTGTATTTGATTATAGATTTAATATGGGAAGTAATGAAAATTGTTCATTTGTTTACGACGGATTAATGAATATTAGTGATAAAATAAGAAAACTTTATGAAAATAATTACTGTGAATTTTTGGCATTGTCTTCTGTTGGTCCTGCATTCTTTGCATTAGTGAAGAATGAAAATCAAAAAAAGAAATGTAAAGAATTTATGGAAAAATTAGATTTAAAAGTAATTGAATCATCTGTTTGTAATACCAAATATATAGTTTCTAAATTTTCTAATGCACAATGTTTTTGGGAAAACGAAAATGTTGGAGAGTCATTCAGAACACGAAAGCCATCAAAATATATTACGGATCAAATTGATGCTTTAAATGTGTCTGATAAAAAGTGTATCGATATAGGATGTGGTGGTGGAAGATATTCCAAATATTTACATCAAATGAAAGCAAATGTATTAGCAATTGATAAATATCAAGAGATGTTTGATCATAGTTCAAATATAAACTTTGTTCAATGTAAAATGGATAATATTCCTGTGGTTGAAAATTCATATTATTTAGCATTATCTATTGGAGTAATACACAATGCCATAACAATTGAAGAATATAAAAATTCATTAAAAGAAATTTATAGAATTCTTAATAAAGATGGATATGCGATATTATCGACATTTACAAATGATGTTATTACTAGTGATTTGATAAAAACTGGGGAAAATACTTATTTAATTAAAGATAGACCGCCAATGGTATTATTGAGTAAAAAACAAATACAAGATTATGTGTCTGAGGTTGGATTTACAATAATTAAAATAGTTGATGAACATATAACTGATGTTGGAAGTGGAGAAAGAAATGTTTATACAATCCTTATTAAAAAATAGTAATTATGTTGTTTCTAAAAGAAATTTTCTATCAGATTATTCAAGAATTGAATCTAAAAAAATAGATATGACATTGTCTGGAAAATTTTTATCTAGTTATGGTAAATTAAAAATAAATTCAAAGGAATTTGATAAATATCCATCACACGATGAGATTAATAAGTTAGAGCAAGAAATTAAAAATCACGAAAACATACAACAAGAAATAATTTTAGGTGCAGGAGCAAATGGCATTTTACAAAATATCATAAAACTGTTTTTTGTTAAAAGAGGAAATTTGGTTACACCATTTTATACATTTAATCAAGTTGAGTTTGGAGTTACATCTTTTAATGGTAAAACATATAGAGTTTTTACTGATAATTATAAAATTAATTTTAATAAAATGAAAAAAGCTATTAATAGAAAAACGAGAATGGTTTATATTTGTAATCCTAACAATCCAACTGGTCTATATGAAAATTGTGAAAATATTATAGATTTTGCCAAAAGTATAAATGTTCCTGTTGTCGTTGATGAGTCTGGAATAGAATTTACAAATAAAAAAAGTTTATTGAGTTATAAAAATATTCCTAAAAATTTATTAATTGTAAGATCATTTTCTAAAGCCTATGGTATTGCAAATTTTAGGCTTGGTTATCTTGTGTGTAACCCCGAATTTAAGCAAAGTTATCTTGAAAATATAACGACAAACGAATTTTCTGGGTTGTCTTGTATAGTTGCGAACGAGTTGTTGAAAAATGGAAAAGAAAATATAACGAATAATATTAAATCTATAACCAAAGAGAAAAAAGTAATAATTAAAAAACTTGATAAAATAGGAATTAAATGTATTTTAAGTGATTCAAACACTATAATGACAGACAGCGTTTTTAAAAACGAATTTTTAAAACTACTTGAACAAAATAATATATCAGTTGTTCCAGTATATGATGAAAATAATAAATTGCATATAAGAATTGCAATTCAAGATGAAATCACAAATAAAAAGTTTGTAGATATTTTAGTAAAAATAATGAGCGAATATCAAGTATTAGAAGATGGAGGTAAAAAATGAAAATATCGTTAGCAACAAATTTTGATAATAAATTAATTGATCAAATTAAAGATTATCCTGTGTATGAAGTTTATGGAAAAATGAAACACGATTATATTGGTGGAGGAAGACCAGATAACACTTTGTCCAATATAGATAAAGAATTATTTGAATCTCACGTTAAAAAGGTAAGAGAAGCAGGTATTAGATTTAATTATTTACTGAATGGTAGTTGTTTATCCAATAATGAGCAAGATCCAGTGTGGCAATCTGAATTCAAAAGGTTTTTAGAATATTTAAAAGATATAGGCGTTAATGCTTTGACAATAACTAATCCGTACATTTTAATGTTTGTAAAAAAATATTTTAAAGAAGATTTTAAAGTTAGAGTTTCCACATTTGCTTGTATTGACTCTTACACAAAAGCAAAATACTGGGAAGATCTTGGTGCAGATTACTTATGTGTAGATTTTGTAAAAGTAAATAGAGATTTTAAGACACTAAAATATATGGTTGATAATTTAAAAACAGCTAAAATAGAGATTTTAGTAACAAATAGTTGTTTAAAAAATTGCCCTATGATATATACACATACAACTGGCTTATCTCACGCTTCGAATAAAGATAAAAATAGTAATTCTTATGAAGATTGGAGTTTGTTTTATTGTCAAAAAAAAGAATTAGAAAATATTGAAGAATATATTAGATCACCGTGGGTTAGACCTGAGGATATTAAATTTTACGAAAATATTGGTATAGAACATTTTAAAATTACTGAAAGAGGTTTTCCAACTGAGGAATTGGTGAAAAGAGTGAAAGCCTATACTGATAGAAAATATGAAGGTAATTTGTTAGATTTAATACAAGGACACGGCGTAGTAGCAAAAGATGATTTGAAATTACAAAGGCAAAGTGTTAATAGTAGAAAAGATATATATGAAGAAATTAGACGAGTTAGAGGATTAGGAAGACAAAGAGAATGTGAGAGACATATATATATTGATAATAAAAAACTTGATAATTTTATAACATTCTTTATAGATAATAAGTGTACAGGCAATTGTAACTCGTGTGGATATTGTAATATGATTGCTAAAAATGTAATTACTAAAAACAAAGAAGTATGTGATTATTTATTGGAATTATATAACAAATATGATGAAGTAAAGATGGATGTAAATGAGTAAGATTGGGATTGATATAGCGGATACTATTATAGATGTTTGGCCTTCTTTAATAAAAAAAGCAAAACAATTCAACCTAGAACATTCAAATAATAAACCGAGTGAGGAAAAACATTTATATTTGCCAGAAGACATATATGGCTGGTCTAAAGAGGAAAAGGAAGAATTTTGGGAGTGTTATGGACAAGAAATAACATTTTCATCACCAGTAAAAAAGGGAGTAGTTGATACTTTACAATATTTTAAAGAATTGGGATATTTAATATATTTTATTACTGCAAAGACAGAAGATACATATGCTGATTTGGAAAAGAAAATTATAGAATTGTTAGTGAAAAATAATTTGCCTTATGACAAAATATTTATGCAAGTTAGTAATAAAGGAAAATTTTGTTTTGAAAATGGAATTGAATATTTAATAGATGATTCTTTTGATAATTGTTCAAAAGCTAATCAGTATGGAATAAAGAGTCTATTGATGACTAACGAATACAATATTGACAGAGTACTATGCGACAATATGTATAGAATCAATGAATTTTCGGAAGCAAAAAAATATATTAAAAAAAATAGGAGGTTTTAGTGAAAAAAGTATTGTTTTTGGTTGGACCACACGCAAGTGGAAAAACATACTCATCAAGAGAGTATATTGCAAAAAATAAAAATATTGGAATGATTGATACTGGACCAATTATGAGAAGAATACATAAAGAAATGGATCCAGATATTTCAATGGGAGATTGGGTAAAAAAATTAGAAGTTCAGTATGGAAAGGATATTACTTCTCAATTGATTTCAAATGAAATAGGTAAAATAATGTCTAATGATGAGTGCGATAAATTTATCTTAATTGGATTTAGAACATTAGAAGGAATAGCATTTACTATTCAACACTTAAATATAGAAGATTTTAGTATTTTATATGTAGATGCAACGCAAGAATTGTTATATCAAAATTATTTAGCAAGAGAGAAGAAAAATATTTCATTTGAAGATTTTAAAAACTATTTACAAAATGAATTAAATAGTGGGCTTACAAAATTAAGGGAAATGGCACTAAATGGTGAAATGATTGATTATTATTACCGATTCAGTAATGATGATAGCTTTGAAGAAAAAATAGATAGCCATTTAACTAATTGTGAGATAAAAAAATTAAGAAAGGAGCCTAAAAATGGAAAATAATTATATTTGGCCTATTGAACCACAATATAAAGTCTTGGAACATGACAGATATGGTTTAAGACAAGTGCATATGATACTTGGAAAGCCTAGATTTCATTCTGGGTTTGATATTACTGCACAAACTCTTACTCCAGTAAAAGCATCAATTGAAGGAATTGTTGTATCAGCAGGATTAGATGAAAAGATTATATCTGGAAGTGCAAAATGGAATGAAAGATATGGCAACAAAGTTGAAATATTGGATAGAAATGGTAGAAGATTAGTTTATGCACACTTAAGAGAAGTTTTAGTTCAAATTGGTCAACAAATAGAACAAAGCCAAATAATTGGTTTAAGTGGTTGTTCTGGTGGATCAAGAATACCTCATTTACATTTTGAAGTGAGAAAATTTGATACTAGTCATTCTGGAGAAGAAAATACTATTAATCCATTAGAAATATTACCATACTATAATTTGGAAAATTTAGCAAAACACTTTGATGAAGAACCATATGCAGAAGTGTGGGAAAAGTTTCTAGAAAATCCATGGGGAATGACAGATAATGATATTCCTTATGCAAATTGCAGAAAATTAATAAGATAATAAAAATATATGGTATAATAGAGTTGGAGGATGATAAAATGGAAAAACCAATATATTTAACTGGTAATAAGGGGAAATTTGAGGAGGCACAACATATTTTTAAAGATATGTATGGATTTGATATCGAGATTAAAAATCCAGATTTTGAAATCATTGAAATACAAGCAAAAAGTTGCAAAGAAGTAGTTGCATTTAGTGTAAAATATGCTTGTGAAAAATTAGGCAGACCTTGTATTAAATCAGATTCTGGTTTATATATAGATGCTTTAGGAGGTTTACCAGGACCTTATAATGCTTATTTTGATAAACAAATTGGTGTTGATAAGTTTTTGGAATTATTCAAAAACGAAACTAATAGAAAAGCAAGATTAGAAGATTGTTTTGCTTATTGTGAGCCGGGACAAGAACCTGTTATATTTACTGGTGGTGGAACTGGTACAATAGCAACAGAAGCAAGAGGTAATTTGGGAAGATGGCACGATAAATTTTATATTCCAGATGGTGAAACAGAAACATTAAGTGAATTAAGAGAAAAAGATAGAGACTATGAAGCAAAATTTTGGGGTACTGCTAAATATGATTTTGCTGAATGGTTTAAAAATAATAAAATGTAATAAAAAAATTTGATAGGGGGTCAAATGATGAAAAAGGTTACAATCATTGCAGGACCGTGTGCAGTTGAATCTGAAGAACAAATAGTAAGAATTGCCATAAAACTAAAACAAATTGGTGTTGATTATTTAAGAGGTGGTGTATTTAAACCACGAACTAACCCAGATAGTTTTCAAGGATTGGGAGATTTGGGAATAGAATATCTTTTAAAAGCTAAAGAAATAACGGGTTTACCAATTGTTACAGAATTAATGACAATAGAACAGGTAAGAAAATATGCAGATAAAATTGATATTATACAAATAGGTAGTAGAAATATGTATAATTATGAATTATTAAAGGAATTAAGTCATTATTCAAAACCTGTATTATTAAAAAGAGGTTTAAGTGCAACATATAATGAGTGGATTAATGCTGCAAAATATATAAATAATGAAGAAAAAGTTATTTTATGCGAAAGAGGAATAAGAAGTTTTGACACAACGACAAGAAATGTCCTAGATATTCAAGCGGTTCCGTATATTAAGAATAACACAAAACATCAAATCTTTGTTGATCCAAGTCACGCTTCTGGAAATCGTTATATGATTGAACCTATGTCATTGGCGTCTGTTATTGCTGGTTGTGATGGATTAATAATTGAAGTTCACGATAAACCAGATGAGTCATTGTGTGATAAAAATCAAGCAATAAACATTGAAGCATTACAGAAAATAATGGATAAAGTAAAAAAATTACAGGGGGAATAAATAATGGAAAAGAAAAAAGTAAAAAATAAGTTTGACTTACATTCTGAAGATGAAAGAATAAACTCATTATTATTAAATTTAAAGTCTAAACCCAAAATATATTCAAGAATTATTACTTCATTAAGTTTGTTAGGAAAATTTAGCAAAAGGACCGATGTAGAATTATTTGATATCATAAGTGATGATGAGAATGAAAAAATTTTGTTATGTTGTACTGATGAAGAAAACAATATGTTTCTATTTTATGCAGATTCAACAGACAGAAAAGACTGGTTAAAAATCACAAAAATATCAAATACTGATGAAAAAACTTATGATATTTCATTGGCAAAAAAGTTTTTGTTAACATCAGAAAATATAGGATATACAAGAACGAGTCAAGAATATGGTTTTAAATTTGGAAGATTAATTACAGATGATTATAGTTTCTATAGTTTGTTTTTAAGGGATGATATAGGTTATCAAATAGAGGGTAACTTTAATGAAAACTTATCCGAAGATTTATTGACAGTATTAAATAAATTTGAAAAAATTCCAAGTCTGATGGAATACACTACAATATTCGAACAATTACTTGCTGAAAAAAACTGTAAATTTTCACAATTACAAATTTCTGCATATAAAGATTTTGCAAGAGTGGGCTTAATAAACTTAAGAGATGATGATAACTTATCAAATGATAAAAAAACAGTATTACATAGAACTAAAAAGCAATGAAATTTAGTCATTGCTTTTTATAATTTTATCAATGGATGAATTGTATTTTTTGGCTATTTGATATATAAAAGATGTTTGTATTAGTGTTTGCCCAGTTTCATATACTGAATAACTTGATGAAGCAATGTTTAACATATTAAATATATCTCTTTGTTTTAAATTATTATCAATTCTCAATTTCTTCAAATTTTTTGCAACTCTATTCAAATCAATTGAATCACCAGAATAAATATAATTATTTTTTTTAGACAAACCAGTTATATAATCAATACTTATTTTATAGTAATTACTCAATTCATAGAGTTTTCTTAAAGGAATAGTATCTTTACCTGTCTCCCATCCAGCATATGTGCTTCTATCAACTTTTAATTCATTTGCTATTTGCCATTGCTTTAATTCTTTTGTTTCTCTTATTTCTTTCATTTTTTCGAATTTCATAATACCACCTTCAAAAATAATTTTCCCATTTTTTGTGGGAATATTTGAATTTGGTGGGGAATAGCGAGAAAAATGTGATATAATAGTTATAGCAGTACAATAACGGAGGAAATTTTATGAAAAAAAAAGAAGAAGAAAAGAAGGATATTAATGAAGTTAAAGATGAAGATTTAATTACAAAAGTATTAAATTTATGTATTTTCCATCAAATTGAAGATTCTAATGGTTGGATAAGAATATTAGAAAGTCAATTGGAAATTTTTAAAGAATATCGAAAACAATTACTTGAACAGCTTGATGATTGTATTTTCAAATCACAAAAAAACAAAGTTAAAATGGAAATAGAAGAAATTGATGAAAAAATATCAAATCAATATACTAAAATTAAGGAAGAGGTAAGTATGCTAAATAAATTAAAAACTGCAATTATAAATGGAGAAAATAAAGTAGAACTAGTATCTGATGATATTTTTAGTTACTATGATTTATTGACATTTTTAAAAAATGGTATAATTTTTAAAAAAGTTAATGTTCATAATTTTGAAAAAGATGTAACATATATTTATGATAATGAAGGAAATTATGTACTTGAAAATAAAGATGATGAGAGTCTTCAATTTGCAATGTATTTAAGTGAAAATAGCAATGATAATACTAAATTTGAAAGAAATATTACTGTAATAGAAGAATAGTGTATTAAGAATAAAAAGGAGTAAGTAATGAAAGAAGATAGTTTTAGAGAAAAGATAAGTTATATAATTACAATTATATTGGCTATAAGTTTTGGATTAAGTGGAATACTTGAATTTTATTTTTTGGTATTAAATAGAGATAAACCATTTGCATATTCTCAAATGACTGGCATAAATAAAGTATTATTCATTATGTTGTTTGTATTGTTATTTGTAATGGCTCTTATGTTTTTACTATTATTAATTTTTGGTCCTAAGGAATATGATCCATATAAAAATTATACAGTTGTACACAAAGATACATATAAAGACATGGAAAAAGAATTATTGAATAAAGAAATTGAAAATATGCATCAAGATTTAGAAATTAAAACTCTTAAAGTTAGATTGTCATCACTTAAATTAAAGTTTAATATTTTTAAAAAAATTTTTAAACACAAAAAATAACCTATGTGCATTAAACACTAGGTTATTTAGTTTTTCCACATATCCAGTCTATAGATACATTATAGTACTTTGCAAATTCTATAATTGAATAAGTTTGAATTAATGCTTTTCCCGATTCGTATTTTGAATAATTTGATTGATCTACTTTAATGATTTTTGCTATTTGTTTTTGAGTATTATTATTTTTTAATCTTATTTCTTTTAAATTTTTACCTAAAACAAATTTATCGATTTTATCATTTATCAAGTCAATCTTCTTTTGATTTGATAGTCCACAAATATAATCCAAACTAATTTTATAATAATTACAAAATTCATTTAATTTTAATAATGGGATTGAGTCAATTCCATTTTCCCATCCAGCGTAGGTAGATCTACTGACATTTAAATAATCTGCCAATTGCTTTTGAGTATTGTCAAAATAGGTTCTAATCTCTTTCATTCTCTCATAATTCATAAGAATCACCTCACTATATACAATTTTCTCATTTAAAAAATGAATTTTTAAAAAGTGTCGGGTATTTACCTAAAATGTGATATAATAGTGAATAGTTAAGAAAGGAGCAGTAATAGAGTAATGTTAAAAATGAAAAAAAGTAACATCATTGTATTAAGCTTTATAGTTTTAATATTATTTATTATTTTAGTTTTATCATTTATTATTTTGAATAATAATAAAACCAAAGTGTATGCCATTAGTGGAGAAAGTAAAAACTTTTATTATAGTAATGCACTTTTTATATCTTCAAATAATAAAAACATCTATGTTTATGGTGATTTAACATCTAAAGATAAAAATATTAAGATTACCAGTGTGGCTTTGATGTCCGAAAATAGGTTAATCGTTAAATCTGATTCACTACCACAAGGAATAAGCATTGAAAATGTAGGATATGATGAATTGTTTCCTAAAAAGGTTGTTAATAATTTAGACAATTGGTATTTAGAAATAATTTTTAACAATGATGAGGGCGAAAATACAGAAAAATTAAATTTAATAAATAACCTTTTAATAAATTAAGGTATTAAAGGAGAGCGAATATTAAAATGAGTGTAAAAGATTATATTTTATGTTTTATAAAATCCTTTTTGCAAACTTCAATGATAGTTATTCTATCTTTAGGGATTTTATATGTTATTAGAATTAATTTGAAATTTGCTAATTATATTAGCAATATAACTGGCATTCCTAGCGATATGTCTATCAGTGTAATGAGTGCAGGTTTTGTGAATAATATAGTTATATTAATGTCAACTATGGAAATTGTTTTATTTGTATATCTTTTTCAAAAGATTATGAAAACATCATTTTATGAAAAAACTAGAAGTTTTATAGTTAATTTATAATTATTTGTTACAAATTGTACTTTTGTATGGTACAATTAATTAAACAAATCCAAATTAATAATTTAAAATATTTAAATTAATGAAAAGAGGATAGTGTATTATGAATAACAAATTTAAAAAAATTTATGAACTTGTTGAAAAAAGACAATTAAGAGATTATAAAAAAGAATATACAGAACTTTTAAGTTTTAATAATGAGATTGGAAGTTTCGAAGATTATGTTGCTAAATTAAAAGATGATAGGCAAGATTCTTATATTAAAAATAATCACTATAAAGATGCAGTCCTTTTTAAGGATGTTATGGAAAAGGAAAGTTTATTAATTAATTTATATTTAATTAAGTTTAAGCATATTTCACCACCAGCACTTGATGAAGAATATAAACCATTGCCTTTAAAAGAAAAAACTATTTATGAATATGGTGCTGTTATAACATTTGAAGATGTATCTGGACAATATGCCATTGAAAATGCTTTCAGTGGAATTGAAGATACAAAAGAACTTGCAGAAATCAAGTACAAGAGTTTACAAGACGAAATAAATAGAATGACAGAAGAAGAATTGTTAGATAAATTGGAAAGGTACATTTTAGACGAATTAAACACCAAATAAATGCTTTTTTTAAAACGACATAAAAACAGCATAAAACGACATAAATTAGACACATAATAAACTTGACTTCGTTTTGTCAAGTGTTATAATATAGTAAAATAAACAAATTGTGCAGAGAGATAGTTTAATTTCTTTGTATTTTTTATTTATTTTAAAAAAATCCTATTGACATATTTTGATAAAAATATTAGAATAGAAAACAATTAATTTAATTTAAAAGTTATTGATAGCCAGTGCTATTTGTAACAAATTTAATATTTAATTGTTAGGGTAGAAGAAGCAGTATCAATTTCTATTATGAAACAACTACTAGCTTTTTCTCCCCTTTTTTATTGAAAGAGGTTGATGATATGAATTTTGTTAAAAATGTTTATTATTCAAATTATTATTTTGTAAATAATAACTTTTACGAAAATTCGCAAGTTTTAAGTGCCTCTAAAAAAGATATGTTAAGTTATGTTAAGAGAGAAAATTAAGGATTAACTTCCCCTAATTTTCTCTCTTTTGTTTTAAGGAAGGTGGTTACTATGGATTTTAAATTAGAACAAAATCTACAAGAAGAATATGCTGATAACTTTACATTAACAAAAGATGAAATGGTTATATATGATATACCAGCAACATTTGAAAAGGTTGTAGATAAATTACGAGAATTAAAAATAGCAAGAAATAAGTTTATTAATGGTTATCATGTTCGATTGACACCAAATTATAGACCAAGATTAGAACAATTTACAAATAATATTTCTGATCCTGTTGGCATTGCAATTGAATATAAATTGGATAATGAACAAAAATATAATGAATTTAATATTCAACTTAATAAGTTGTATTCTATAATGTCTAAAGAAGAAAATGCTTATATTAATGATTGTTTATTATGTGGGAAATCAGAAGCATCAATAAAAGCAAAATTTGTTTTAGGCAGAGAGACATTTAATACAATAAAATGTAGTGCTATTGTTAGATTTGGAATAGCATTTAATTTAATAGTTTATAAATAATAAAATTAAAATAGTAACCATAGGAGTCAGGAAATATGACTCTTTTTTATTTTAATTTTGAGTTTATAGTGATCTCGTAAACAAAAAACTAAATTGAATGAAAGGAGTGAAATATAAATGTATATTATACAGGAAAAATTAAAAATTCCATAGTAATTAAAAAAGATGAGAAAAAACTCTTGCAAATTTTAACTTTTTGAGTGATTAATATTATATAGATATATACTTGTATTTATCTGTTTTTAGTCAATATAAGAAGTTTGAAAGTGAGGTATGATATGCTATGAGAGGAGAAAATAAATCTCACAAAATAAGGCTTATTTTAGGTGTTTTGATTGGACTATCTTTAGTTTTGATAATTTTCTTTAGTTTATACAATAGACAAAATATAAAAGTTTCCAATAAAGATAAAAAGACAGATGTGATTAATGAAACTAATAATAATCAAGATAATGAAACATTAATAGAAGAAGTAAAAGAAAAAGATAGTAATGAATCGATTGAATCAAATAATAATTCAACATCTAAAAGCGAACAGAAAGTTGAAGCAAAAAATAAAACTCCTAAATCAGAAACAAAGCAAGAAGAAAAACAACCATCAAGTGAAATTACAAAAGTAGATACAGATACAAAAAAAGATATTACTGCTTGGGATGAACTCGGTATAACAGAAGATGAATATTACAATTCTCCTGCGTGGAGTTGGGCAAAAGTCGATTTTGCGATTGAAAAATATGGTAGTCAAGAAGAATGCTTAAATGCTTGTATTGAATATGGCGAATCAACAGGTATGGGATATTCTTGTTCCACTATAAATAGTTTTTCTGGTCGATATTTGGGAGAAATGTTAAAATTATTTTAGGCACTTTGAAGTGTCTTTTTTTGTGAAAGAGAGGAATTTAATGAAATGAAAAAAAGAAAATCATTGTATGCAATTTTAGGCATACTTTTTTTGTCTTTATTTTTTGGTATTTCAAAAGCAAATGCTGAAGAATATACAGGACAAGCAATTTGGCCAGCTGAAAAGATAGCCAATATTTTTATACGAAAATATAGGGCAGATGGTTATATAAAATATCAACAAGGATCTTTTATTAGACGAAGTGAAGATAATGCATTTGTCTACTGTCTTCAACCATATGTTGATATAGATAACAATTTGCCTTATTACAATATTGCAAGAAGTGATTATGCAACATATCTTAACATGACTCAAGAACAATGGGATAGAATTTCATTACTGGCATATTATGGTTATCAATACAATGAAAATGGTTATGACCATTCAAATAACAAGTGGTATGTAATTACTCAAGTATTAATTTGGCGAACAGCAGAGCCAACTTCAAGAATAGTGTTTACTGATACATTAAATGGTAATGACTTACCAAATAAATTTGCTAGTGAGATTGCAGAAATGGAAAGCCTAGTTGCTAATCATTATAAAAGACCAAGTTTTAATACTGACATAAAAGTACCGATTGGTAAAAGTCAAGATTTGGTAGATCAAAATGGAGTATTAAGTAATTTTAAAGTAGTATCTGCTGAAAATGGAACTGCAACTATTAATGGTAATACTTTAACAATAACACCTACATCAGTTGGTCAAGTTAAAGTTAAATTAGCAAAAAATGCTACTAAATATTCTACTAATCCAATAGTATATTTTTCTAACCATTCGCAAAATGTGATGCGAGTAGGAAATTATGATCCAGTACCAGCAAATGTTGAAATAACATCAGTAGGTGGAAGATTGAAAATTTATAAAGTTGATAGTGATACAAAAGAAAGTAATGCACAAGGTAATGCTAGTTTAAAAGGAGCAGTGTATGGTATTTATAATTTAAACAATGAAAAAATTGGTGAAATTATAACTGATGAATATGGTTATGGAATAAGTGATTATTTACCAAATTTAGGTGATTTTACTGTTAAAGAAATCACACCAAGCAAGGGTTACACACTTGATAAGAATAAATACACTTTTACTGTTGATAAAGACAATTTACTTGCAGAGTTAGAGGTATATGAAAAAGTAATAGAAGCAGATGTTAAATTATTTAAAACTTTTGCAAATGGTTCTACTGGAATACTAAAGGGAGAACCAAATATTACTTTTGAAATATATTTAAATAATTGTAAACCAAGACTTTTATTAAGAAGTTCAAATAATAATGTTTGTAAAGTAGGAAAAATTACTACAGATAAAAAAGGATTTGCAGAAATTAAATTGCCTTATGGTAATTACACATTTAAGCAAGTAACATCAACACCTAATTATGAAAAAGTGAAAGATTTTGAAGTTATTATTGATGAAAATAGTGAAAAAGATATATATAAGTTAATATCTAATGCTCCTATTGAAGCAAAAATAAAAATAGTAAAAGTTGATAAGGAAACTGGTGAAACTATTACTAGAAAAGGTATTAAGTTTAGAATTAAGGATGCAAAGACTAATGAATATGTATGTCAAACAATTACTTATCCTACTGCACAAAAAGTATGTGTATATGAAACTGATTCAAATGGAATAATTATCACACCTTCTACTTTAGTTGGTGATTTTCTTTTAGAAGAAGTTGAAGATCAAAGAGTTGAAGGTTATGTTTGGAATGATAAACCATTAAGCGTTCATATAGGTGATGGTAGTGAAATAATTTTAGATGAAAATTATGGTGCATTATTATTAGTTGATTTTGCAAATGAAAGAGTTAAAGGAAAAGTTGATATTGTTAAAAATGGCGAAAAGTTTGTCATAGAAGATGGAACTTACCATTACGAAAAAACTTTATTAGATGATGTTGTACTAGGATTATATGCTGATGAGGATATCTATATTGGTAGTAAAAAAATATATTCAAAAGATGAATTAATTAAAGAAGTAAAAACAAAGAATGGTAAAGTAAGTATTGATAACTTGGAACTTGGAAAATATTATATAAAGGAAATTTCAACATTAAAAGATTATGTTCTTGATGAAACAAAATATTCATTTGAACTAACATTTAAAGATCAATATGCAAGTTTAATTATAAAAGATATGACTTTAAATAATTATTATAAAAAAGGAAAAGTTGAAATAACTAAAAAAGACTTAATAACAGGAGATGTTATACCAAATACAATTCTTGAAATTTATACAGATAAAGATGAATTAATATATACTGGAACAACTAATGAAGAAGGTAAAATTATTATTGATGATTTGAAAGTTGGTAAGTATTATATTTTGGAAAAGGAAGCATCTACTGGATATGTAATTACTACTGAAAAAGTTTATTTTGAAGTTAAAGATAATGGAGAAATTGTTAAAGCAGAAATGCAAAACAAACCTATTATTGGAAGTGTAGAAATAACAAAAGTAGATATTTCTACTGGTGAAGTTTTACCTAATACACTAATAGAAGTTTATAATGAGAATGATGAATTAGTGTTTAGTGGAAGAACTAATGAAGAAGGCAAGATTTTAATTGAAAATTTAAGATATGGAAAATACTATTTTATTGAAAAAGAAGCTCCTGAAGGATATCAAATTAATGATGAGAAGATGTGGTTTGAAATACTTGAGGATGGGAAAATAGTTAAATCAGAATTATCTGATGAAAAAATCATTGTTGAAGTACCTAATACTTTAAAAAATGATTATATGCCATTTATTATGCTAGGAATATCTGCATTAGGTATAGGAGTGATAACTTATGGAACTATTAAAAAAAGAAAATCCAATAAAAAATAAAAGATACTCATTAATAATATTTTTGGGTATCTTTTTACTTCTTCTAGGTATTTCATATAACATATATAATCATTATCAGCAAAAGAAACAAGATAGTGTTGATAATGAGAAGGTAGAGGAGTTTTTTGAAATTAAAGAAGAAAAAGACTCTGATGAAGAAGTAAGTGTTGAAACTCCAACAGTTAAAGAAGAAACTGATAATTATATTGGTGTTTTAGAAATACCAAAAATTAATTTAAAAAAAGGTATAGTAGATAAAACAAGTGCAAGTAATAATGTTAATAAAAATATTTATACTTTAAAGGAAACAACCCTACCAGATGAACAAATAAATAGTCATATAATTTTGGCAGGTCATTCTGGTAATAGTTATATATCTTTTTTTAAAAATCTAAAGAAGTTAGATATGAAAGATAAAATAAACTTTTATTACAAAGGCGTTAAATATATTTATGAAGTGTCTAATAGATATGAGATAGAAAAAACTGGAACAACTGATTTAAAAATCACTAACAAATCAGATATAACACTTATTACTTGTATAAGTGGAACTAACAAACAAGTTGTTTATGTTGGTAATTTAGTTGATAAGGAGAATTATTAAAATGATATTTAATAATAGCGGTATGGGAAAATGTATTGTACTTAAAGAAAATGAAACATATTATTCTTTAATATATGCAATAGAAAGTAAGCAATTTATAGTTGCATCTTATTTAGATAAGACAACAGGTAGTTGGTTAAATGGACATTATTATGGGGATGATTTAGATAGTGCCTTATCAAGTTTTAATAGTGAATCTAAAAAAATTGAGGAAGATTTAGAAAGGTAGTGAAAAAATGGAAGAAGTTGCAGTTTATATTAGTTTAAAAAATAGTAATAGTTATGTAAAAAATAGTATTATTTCACTAGTAAAAAAATATTGTAATCTAAAAAAATATAATTATGAAATTTATTTAGATGAAGTAGAAAATCGTTTAAGTTTAGATAGAAAAGAACTAAATAGATTAATGAACGATATAAAAAAACATAAGTATTCAAAGTTAATTATAAGAGATGTTACACATTTATCAAGAAATATTTATGATAACATCTCTTTTTTACAGTTTTTAGAAGACAACAATTGTAAAATTGAATGTATAGATGGAACTGATTTGTTTTTATATAAAAGAATTGTTGAACATTTTAACAGAAAAAAGGAGGAGAAAATAAGATGAACAATAATGAAAAAGAAATGAGAAATTCAAGAAATAGTTTTGAATTGGAAGGAAATGTTGCTAATATTAATGATATTTATACTAATCAAAATGGTAAAAAAATATTAAGGTTTGATTTAGCACAAAATAACAATGGCAATACTCAATATGTGCCAATTATTTTAAGAGGTGATTTAGTTAATTCTTATGGAAATGAAATACAAAAAGGTGATTGGATTTCTGTAAAGGGTAGAATATCCACATATCAAAAAGATGTTGTAAAAGATGGAAAAACATATAAAGATAAAGCAATTGATATTTTAGGTTTTGAAGTTACGGATAGAAAAAATAATAAAGTTTATACTTCTGATGGACAAATTCATACTAAAACTTCTAACAAAGAAAATACTGAAATAGAAAGATAGCTATGAAATATAAAATATTAAACTATTGGAACGATCAAGATGATTTATATGTTAACTATATAATTAAAAACTTGGAAACAGGTGATCAAGCAAATGTAATAAATTATTATGATGTTTCAGATTTGGATTGTAATTATAATATGGCATCTATGGAAGAAATTGAAAACTCATTATATAGACTTATAGAGCAAGGTAAAGGTAAAGAGTTAACATTACCAAAAGTAAGTAAATTAAGTCCGTTATTAAAATATGTTTATGATTTTGTTTGTGAGAGTGAATCTAATATGTGTCATATTGATTATAATGATTGGGAAGAACTGAAAGAAGAACAAGATTTTACTGATGAAGATTTTGAAACTTTAAACCAAGAAGTAGATGATTATGCTTTGTATGACTATATAACATTAGATGATGGAGAATATAAGATATGTGGTTATGGCTGTTTACAAACAATGTTTAATGATGACAGAAGAAAGGAAAGTGATGAGCTTGAAAGATAAATTAAAAAAAGGTCAAGCATTTCTAGGTGTTGATGATAATAAATATTATTTTTTGGGTTTTGATTATGATGATCAAATTTTCTTTACTACTTTAGATTTATGGAGTGATAAAGAGCAGGGATATATGACTAAAAATAATATTTTTATTAAGGAAGTATTAGAAGAAAAATCAGATATCATAGAAAATTGTACTTGGTATTATCAATCTATGAGGGAATTAGATAATGCCAGTATGGAAGATAAAATCAAAAGATGCTTGGATATAATTGATAACTCTAATACAAGAGAGTTAAAAATAAAACCTACTGAAATAGGTCCATTAGTAAGAGGTCAAGCATATAGTAAAGAGTTTAATCAATATTATGAAGTAATAGGCTTTCTAGTTGATAATAATATTTATGTAGACAATGAATTAAAGACAAAGCAAAAAGGCTTTTTTGCAATATATCATTCTAATTGTGAAAGCACTGTACCATTAATATTTGAAAGGAATTTTAGCGATAAAGATAATTCATTTGATGGTAAGCATTTTGTTGCTGGTAATGATGATAGAGTTGATGTAGAAGATATTATTTGTAATAAAGAAATAGTTAATTCTTATATGAATAAATCTTTAATAGATAGATTAGAAAAGGATAATATAGAAATGTCAAAATAAAATAAACTGAAGTTCTTTGAAAATTAGATTGATAACTGCACTATTTGAGATATGGTGTAGTGTTATTTTTAAAGAACATTCCCTTTCTTGGAACTGTGTAGTTATTAATCAAGTTTATTGATAATTACACAGTTCTTTTTTTGTTGACATAGTTTAAAGAAAGGGTGATTATAATGAAAAATTTATTTAATGTATTAGCAATTAGTCAATTAGAAGGTGGCACATACACTGTTGATACTGTATTAAAAGTAATAAAACAAATTACCGATTGGGCATTGGCAGTAGGTATAGCACTTGCAGGAATTGCCTTAGTAATAAGTTTTATAATGTATGCTGTTGTAGATGTAGATCAAAAGCCAAGAGTAAAAACAAGAATAGTTCAAACATTATTAGGGATTTTTGGAATTATTCTAGCAATATCATTAGTTAATATCATAATTAGGTTATTTACATAGTAGGTTACATATATGATAAAAGTTTTTGATTTGTTAAGAAGTCTAGGTTGGTATATAATAAGTTTTATATATGATTTAATAGATGGACTTTTAGAAATAATAAAAAAATTAAATGCTTTTGATATAATTAATTCATTATCCAATAATCAAACATTTAAAAACTTCTATACTGGAATTATGGCAATAGCAGTAACTTTATTTGCACTTTTCATAATTTGGAAATTTGTAAATAAACTTTTAGATCCAGATGAAGAAAATACATTTAAAAATATAATGATGGAAATAGTTAAGTGTGGAACACTTATAATGATGTCAACATTTTTATTTGTTCAAGTATCAAATTTTTCAATAACACTTTCTAATTATACTGGTAGTATATTTGAAAGTAGTAATAATACAAAAATGAGTGATAATATGCTTACTATGTTTATTTCTTATAAAGATGCTTATAAAAATAGTGATAAATTTGATGAAAAAAAGAGTATAGAAGATTTAGTTAAAGATGGTTCTTTTGATAATGATGAATTGTATCTAGATAAATATGTAACAAAATCAAGAGTGATATTGTCAGACAAAAAAGACTATAAATATGATATTAATTGGCTAATGGCAGTAATAAGTGGAGGTTTCTTCCTTTATAGTTTGTTTTTTGCTGGAATAATGTTAGGTCGTAGGCAAATAGAGTTTTTGTTTTTGTTTTCAATTTCTCCTATAGTATTTGCGACAAGTGTATGCAATAAGCAAAGAAGAGGAGCAGTAATAGAACAACTGGTATCATTAGCACTTCAAAGTGCAGTAGTTATGTTAATAGTAAGTCTAACAGTAATGGTTATGCAAGAAATAAATGCAACAATTTTCTTTACTAATAACTTTTTAAATTTAACTACAAAGTCATTACTTTATTTAGGATGTGCGACATTTATTTTAACAGGAAGTCAGGTTATAAATCGATTTATTGGTGCTAATGTAAGTGCAGCAAGTGGTAGAGAGCAATTAATGTCTTTAATGGGATATGGAAAAATGGCTGGTATTGGTGCAACAATTGGAGCAGGAGCGACAGTAGGTGCTGGACTTGTGGCAACTGGTAGTGCGATGAAAGGTGGAAAAGCAATTGGCTCACAAATACTATCACAAGCAGGGATAGCTTTAGGAACTATGGGAACAACTGGTGAAGGACAAACACCATCAAGAATGCAACAATTTGCCCAAACAATGGGATGTAAGATGTATGCAACAGGTCAAAGGATGAATAGAAAACCAGATGGAAATAAGTTTAGTGCAAGTGATGCCTTTATTAATGCAGGAGCAAATAGTTTGAATGATGCAGTAAGAAAAGTAATGCCACGCTCAAGTTATAATGCTTCTTATTATAGAAGAAGAAAAAATATGATGTAGGAGGTAAAAATGTATATAACACTAAAATCAATTAAAAGAAATTTAGGTTTTAAAGGAATAGAAATATCAGATATTATCATTGCTTTTCCAATGATAATTTTATTTATAATTCTGTTTTGTTTTACGTCACTAAAAATATTATCAGTAATAGGATTGATGATAGGAATATTTTGCTTACTTCCTATTAATGTCAGTAAAAAAAATAGAATGTATAAAGTTGTAGGCTTGATATTTAAATTTTTATTTAGAGAGAAAATATTTGTTTATCAAAAGGAAGGTAGGGTGAATAAATTTGAAAAAGAATCAAGTTAGTAAAGAACAGAAAAGAAAAGATAAAGAACATAAAACTATTGAAAAATTTATTTTAAAAAAAGATAAAATAAAAAATGAATATATAACAAAAAGTATTTTAAATTCCAAATATAAAAATTCACAAGCATTTACCAATTCAGAGTTTGTAAATGACAATGGAATTATAAAACTTCGTAATAATAGTTATGCTAAAGTCTTTTCTGTAGATGCAATAGATTTATCTTTGACATCTAATACTCAAAAACATAATTTTTTTAACCAATTAAAGTATTTATATCAACTGAAAGATTTGAACTTAAGAATATATAAGCTAGATGATAAGATAGATCTTAATGCAAATAAGGATTATTATACAAGACTGATTGAGGAATATTCTAATGAAGAAGAAAAAGTGGAATTTTTAAAAGAGAGATATGATAGATTAGAATTATTAGAAGAGCAAGATTTAACAACAACAAGTAGATATTATTTTGTATTAGTAAATGATAATGATAAAGCATTAGAACATATATCAGAGGAATTAAAAATACATTGCTATAATATGACACCTAGATTAAATGTTAAAACTATAACAAATAAATTAGAAATATATCAATTTTTAGTAAATTTATATATGTCTACTGCCAGTATAGAACAATTGATGTGGAGTGATTTGGTTGAATTAATCACTCCTTTTTTTGTTCAAGAAAATATGGGATATATTAAAACAGATGAAGAAGAAATACAAATTATAACCATTAAAAGAATACCACCGTTTATAGATGAATTGTTCTTTGAAGAATTATTTAATGTACCAGATACTAGGTGTTGCATTCATATAAAAGATACAATTCCTACAGAAGAATTAGTAAGAAGACTTGATAGTAATTATGAGTTTTTAATATCAGAAAGAAGTACAACTAGAAAATTGTCTGATGCAACGCAAATGGATACTGAAAGAGAAAACTTTCAAGCATTAATGACTCAAATTAAAAACGGTGATGAAAAAATAAAGGAAGTAGATTTCATTATTATAATTAATGGTGATAAAAAACAAAGAGAAGAAAAAATAAAAGAACTAAAAAAAATCGCTGATGTTTTTCACATTAAATTAGATGCTCCTCGTATGAGGCAAATGGAAGGTTGGCAATCATTTGATATAACTAAAAATGGTTTTGAAGATTATCATAATTATCTTCCAAGCTTAACATTAGCAGCATCATTCCCTTTGACAATAACACATTTTAATGATGAAACAGGGTATATGATAGGATCAGATATACATACTGCATTGCCTACAATATTTGATTTGTTTCATAAAGATGCAACAAGACCTTCAAGTAATTTAGCAATAATTGCATCAACTGGAGGAGGTAAAAGTTTTACTTTAAAGAAAATGATTATTAATGAAATTAATCGTGGAAATAAATGTTTTTTATTTGATGCTGAAGGAGAATATGAAAAATTAATTAGGAAAAATAAAGGAGAATATATTGATATGTATTCTGCAAGTGGTGGAATAATAAATCCACTACAAGTTAGATTTCTTCCAAGTGATAAAGAAGAAAAAGAAGATAGTGATGTTAAATCAATTAATTATGAAGACTGTCCTTTAGCAAAGCATTTAGGTTCACTTGAAACATTTATTAAGTGTGCTTTTGAAGAAATAAAAGAAAGTGAAGTTGTAGTAATGCTTGATATGATAGAAAAATTGTATAAAGTATTTGGTATAACAAAGAATACTAAAATATCTACTTTAGAAAAATATGAAAATACAGATTATCCTATTTTTACTGATTTAATTAATTTCTTACCAGATTATCGTAAGATGATTACAAATCCAGAACAATTAAAAATAGTAGATAAACTCGAAATATTATTAGATAGATTTAAGGTTGGAACTGATGCAATGCTATTTAATGGTTATACTTCAGTAAACCTAGAATCAAATTTAATTGCATTTAATGTAAAGGATTTATTATACAGTAAAAACAAAAGAATTATAACAACACAGTTAGTAAATCTATTAACTTATTTGAATAATATTATTGTTAGAAATAAAATTATAAATGATAAAGAAAATGATAAAAAAAGAATTAAAAATATAGCAGTAATAGTTGATGAATTCCATTTGTATTTAAAAAATACTGACAGTGAAGTTCTTTTAACATTTGAACAAATCGCTCGTAGAATTAGAAAGTATCATGGAGCATTTATTCCAGCAACACAGAGCATCCACGACTTTTTAGGTGATGATGATAGTGTTAGAAGTGCTACAGCTATATTTAACAATTGTCAGTATCAATTGGTAGGAATGCTTAAAGAAGATGACTTAACAACATACTTGAAATTGTTTTATCAAAACCCACTAACAGATACTCAAAAAGAATTTTTAATGCAAGCAGAAATGGGAGAATTTTTGCTTACTATTAATTCTAAAAATAGAATTAGAGTAAAAATTTTAGCAACGCCTTTAGAGTTAGAATTGATGGGAGAAAGTTAAATAATGAAAACATTAACATTAAAGCAGTTAAGAAAAAAGTTTAAAAAAATGTATCTTGATGAATTTGAAGATCCAAATGAATCATTTATGGATTTTTTATTAGATTTAATTCCAAGTGAAGTATTGAAGGAGATTATAGATAAAGGGAATAAATATTATTATTCTCTTTTCTATAAATATAAATAAAGATGGAAAAGAAAAAGAAAAATATAATACTAAAAGTTATTGGTGGTAGTTCTATCTTAACCATTGCATTTGTTATGGTAATTTTAATATGTGTATTAATGTTGTTTGATTTTTTTGGAGCAAAACTCACAAAAGAAAAAATACAAGATAATGCTGAATATGCTGATGCTTATACAAATGCAGTAAATAAATATTTAAAAGATGGTTATGTTCCATTACAAAGACTTTTATATTTTCATCTTGAAGATACAAGTTTAACATTAGATGCTTTATATAAAATGAATCAGAATGAAGAACAAAAAACTGCTAAAGAAATTAATGAAGTATGTGAAGATCAAAGAGTAAAAAATATGACTGCTTGCTCCGAAAATAACATAGAAGAAAATTCAGATTATTTAATAGTAAGCACAGGACATTTTAATCTTCCACTAGATAAAGATTTTACTGTAACAAGTTTTTTTAATGAACAAAGAATAATTTATGGTGAAAGTAATGTTCATAGTGGATGGGATTTGGCAGTACCAGCCCAGACTCCAGTTTATTCAGTTTGTAATGGTACAGTTGAAAAAGTTACATTCACTCAAAATGAAAATATACCGTACGATCAAAGTGGAAATAAGATTGGAAATCTTATAACAATAAAATGTGATGAAGATTATGAAGATACATATTATGTAGTATTTGCTCATCTTTATCCAAATAGTGCAAAGGTAAAAGTTGGAGATAAAGTTACTCATTGGACTGAAGTTGCTAGTGTAGGAACAACTGGACATTCAACAGGAAATCATCTTCATTATCAAGTAGAAAATTTTAACAGAGAAAAAATAGATGGTATGAAGTTTATAGATTTTACTATGCAGAATCCTAATGTTCGTTTTGAACCAACATTACCAGCAAATAATTTTTCTAATGAAGAATATATAATTCAATAAACTTATTTTTAAAATCATAAGGAAGCACTCTTTATGATATTAATTTTGTGAGGTAGCCACTTTAAAATAAAATAGTAGTCAAAAAAATTCTTGTAAATTAAGGTGTTTTTAATATGAAGTAGCCACTTTCACTATGAGAAGTGGTCTTTTTTGCAAGTGCAAAAATAGTAAGACACCACTAAATTATCCTTGTTTTATAAGGAAAAGTTAGTTTTATGGTGTCGTTCTTCTTATGCCCATTAAAAATATGCAATATTTTTATTAAAAAAACACCTTGAAAATAGTGAAAGTGGCTACTTATAAAATGAGAAAGGAGAACAAAAGTTGATAAAAAGTTTAGTAAGAACTACATTGAGAATTGATAATAATTTAAAAACTAGAATAGAATTATTGGCAATAAAAAATAATTTTAGTTTTAATAAGATGATAACTTATCTGATTGAACTTGGGTATAATTCTTATATTGAAAAATTCGATAAATATTATGAAGAACAAAATAAAAAGATAAAAAAGGATCGTGATATGAATGAATAAAATTAGAATTTATAATGATGAAGAATTGCAAAAAATATCACTTAACTCTAATGTTGAATCTGTTAGAAATAAAAGTCATATTGTTTATAAAAATAGTTTTAAACTTTGGGCTGTAAAAGAAAAAACATTATATCCGGAAAAAACTGCAAGAGAAATTTTTGTAACTGGTGGTTTTGATATGAATATATTAGATGATAGAACTCCACAAAGAAGATTATGTTCTTGGATGAAAAAATATAGAATGTTTGGTGAAGATTATTTTACTGATAAAAATAAATATTCTTATAAAGCTATGACTAAAAAAGAATATCCTTTTTTTAGTAAAACTTTCAATGATCCAAATTTTATTGCTTTTGTAATTCAAAAAAAGGATGATGGAACTTTTGATTATAGAATTATAAGGAAGGAACAAAATGAAAAAAATAACAGTTAGAGTTGATGATTATATTTATGATAGATTATTTCTCGTAGCAAAAGATAATTCTACATCCACAAATAAAGTTATAAATGCAATACTTGAAAAATATATCAACGAGCCAAAAGAAATAAATCATTTATCTGAAATAGATAATAAATTGCAGATGATATATAATCAACTTGATAGAATTTCTAAAAGACAATATAAACATTTTAAATTATCTCAACAACACTTTGCTAATTTTGGTTATTTATCAAATGCTGATATTAAAGAAGATAAATGTTTAAATGATATACTAAATAATAAGGATAATTTTAATGAGTAAAAAAAGTCCTAATGTAATTTTCAAAAGTAAGTATTGTTTAGCACTTAATTCAAGAGATAATAAAAATACTTATTTTAATTATAAAGAAGATAGATTAAAAGATGTTGATGATATGATTGATTATTTTTCTAATGAAAAGAAAAAAACAGTTGGAATGTTTGAATATTATATGGGACATACTAGAGGAGAAAAATACAATCTTATATTGGAAAATGGAAATTATGCTACAAAAAAGGATGTTAAAAAAATAAAAGAAGATTATAAAAAATATATAGAGAATTCTAATCTATGGAAAGGTATTTTAAGTTTTAAGAAAGAATATCTTGATGAAAATATAGATATTAAAACTCTAGAGCGAAAAATTGCAAAAGAGGTGATGCCTCAATTTTTAAAATACTGTGGATTTAAAGATATTAAAAATATGAGTTATGTATTTTCAATTCATACCAATAGAAAACATCAACCACACATTCATTTTGCTTTTATTGAAAAAAAGCCTAATTATTTATATTGTAATAATAAAATTAATTATAGAAGAAAAGGTAAGATAACTTTAGATGAACAAAGATATTTAAAAAGATTAGTTGAATTAGTTATTGAAAGAGAAAAATATTATACACCTCTTTTGAAGAAAACAAATGAAGATATAGATTATTTGAAATCATATTTTAATCCAAAAGAAAAGAATTTTATTTTGAAAAATATTAGTGAAATATATGTTGAAGAAGATATATTAAAACTTGGAGAGCTATTAAAAGAATATAGAGAAAGGTATAATCAATCTTCAGGTAGAATTAAATACAATTCAATAAAAAATGATAGATTAGGACAGGAGATTAAAACTTTAACTAAAAGAATTAAAAAATATTTATTTAACGATTCTACCTCAATTTTATATTCTGGTAAAAAAGATATTAATAATGATTTACAAAAATTAAATGATTATTTTGATATGTTAAATCAAAATAATAACATTGAAGAACTTATTCAAAATAATAGTATAGTAAATAAAAAACAAGAGTATATTGATAATTATATTTTTAATTCTATAGTTAATCATTCACTATATAAATATAATCAAATATCATTAATAGTAAAAAATAAAAGTAAAAAAGATATTATTTCTATTGAAGATTTAATTCAAGAACTTGCTTATCAAAATAGAGAGAAAAAATTATTAGATGATAAAAAAAGACGAAAGCAGATATTAGATAATTATTTTGAAGGAACAGATAGTATTACTAGATTTCCTAATAAATACAAAGTTGAAAAAGCACTTAAAAATATAAATTATGAAATGGAAAAAGCATCTCAAGAGTTTAGTAAATTATTTAATTACGATTCTAAAAATCATTAATTATAATTAGTTTAAATGTAAATTAAGTCAAATTGATTTTAAAACTAACTAAAAAATGATATAATTAATACAGAGGGTGGTTTGCATTATGAACGTAAATAGAATTAAAGAATTATTTGTTGCAAACAAAGAAGTACATTTTAAATTATTTAGTTTAGATTATACTATTAAACAAATTGATAATAATGTAGTGATTATTTATGCAGATATTTATAGTAGCAGACCTTCAAAATATAATACTATTGATGAACTATTAAATAACTATACAATTTATAATGAAACATTAATAGATAACGGTAATAGAATAATCAACATAAAATGATAAATAGCAATTTTTATAAAAGATTGGAGATATGATATTATGGAAAAATCAATTGTATATGTATCAATGAGAGATGATAATAATATTGGCTGTAGTTATTCGATAATTCAGAAAGATGAATTAAAAGTAATTATTATATTAAAAGATTTAGAATGTGGAATTTTTGATTATAATAAATTGAAATGCAACAGAGAATTTAAATATGTATTGTTAAAGCAATATCATGATACTGAATCAGCGTATAAGGATTTTTTAAAATTAATTGGGAAGATGTGTAAAAAGGCAAAGTCTAGTAAATATTTTTCAAATCATAAAATTGAAGATAATAGAATGATATATAACAATTCTAAAAGTGAACATATGATTAGCTCTGAAGAAAAAAATATATACAACGATAGATATATTATTTTTGAAAAATTTGTATTAGATAATATTGATAATTTTTAATATAAGATAAATTATGATTTACTAGTGAGGTTAGTTTTCAAACTAATCTTTTTATTTGATAAAAGGAGGGATAATGATGCAATGGTGGAAATGGTTAATTTTTATAGTTTTTATAGTGATAGTCTTAGGGCTATCTCTTTTTTTATATTGTGGGTTAAGAATTTCAAGTAGATGTTCAAGAATGGAGGAAGATAATGAAAGAAAAAATTATAAAGAAAATAAGAAGTGATTTAAATAAATCAGATTATTTTTTTGAAGGTGAAATAGATAAAGTTATAACTATTGTAAGAACAAGTTTAAATAAATATATTATTGAACAATCAATTAATAAAAAAGATTTATTTATAGATCGAATAAAATCAATATTTAATAAAATAAAAAATTTTATGAAAGGAATATTTTATGAAAAAATTTTTAAAAAGTTTAAGAAAAAAGTGGATTAAGTTTTGGGGTAGCACTTATATATTGAAAGATGATGATAAAGAAATATGTGAATTTCTTATCTACCATAAAACAATTTATATTGAAAAAAAGGAGGGACTTATAGATGAATAGTTTAATTAATTATAGAAAATTATCAAAAGAAAATAAAAGAGAGTTAACTGAATATTTAATTTATAGAAGTATTGAAGATAATTGTAGAGAACATAAAAAAAAATTAGATGATGAAAAAATATTAGATATAAAAGAATTAGCTTATGATTTTTATCTTGATGATTGTTGTGGCAAATTATCCATTACTTCTATTACTGACTTTATTATTAATAACTATTTGGATAACAATATTACATTAGAAGAATTACAAGATGCTGATTATGCTGATTTATATTCTGCAATTGATGAAGATTGTATTGAATTGATTAAAGAACAAGAAGAAGATTTAGAAAGGTAGGGTGCAATGATGGATTTTACAAAATTAAATATCGAATTTGCTAATATGCAAAATACAATTACAAAATATAATAATATACAAAATGAAATTAAAAACAGAATTAAAAATAATTTAAAAGATATAAGTAAATATAATACGAAAATAAAAAACAATAAAGACATTGTAGAAAATGAATGTAGTAAGTTAATAATTAGTGTATTAAAAAAAGAAACAGACTTTTTAAAGAAGTTAATTGAGGAGGAAAAAACAAATGAAAAAAACAATCAAACAATCTGAAGAATCTGACAACATATTTTATTCTTCGGATGAAATAGTGGATTTATTGAAAAAAGAAACAAGGTTAGTTTACGTTGATCTTGGTATTGAAGAATTTGTTGCTAGATATGAAGATATTCCAGATATTATTACTGATATAAATTATAACAAATATGGTTCTACTGATATAAGTATGTACGATTTTAAAAGTCCAGAAGATGGACCTATTCTTACAACTTTCGGACCATATCTAAATACCTGTAATCCTGACGTTAGAAAAGATATAATTGATAGACTTAATAGCTTGTTGATGGGAGAAATAAACGAAAAAGAATATAAAGTTATTGATGAAGATAAGTTAGAGGATTTAAAAAATAAGCTAGAGCAGAACGAAGTTGAAAGATAATCATGCCAGAATTATATATTGTTGTTTTAGTTATTGTATCATTAATAATTGCTTTTTTATATTTTATAGAACCAATTATAACTAGACAAAAAATAAAAGATAATAAAGAACATGGTAGTGCTAGATGGTCAACTATTAATGAAATAAAAAAGAATTTTAGGGAAGAACAAATAGATAATATAAATGAAAGCGGTTTTCCTATTTATTTTAGTAAAGATAATAAAAAAGTATGGTTTGATAATAAAACTCCTCACTGGATATGTCTTGGTTCAACAGGAAGTGGTAAATCTGTAACTTCCGTAATTCCATATTGTAGCTTCATAGCGACTGCTAAAAAGAAGAAAAGTGTATTTATTACAGATCCTAAAGGCGAAATATTAAATGCAACTAGTCAAATGTTTAAAGATAATGGTTATGATGTTTTGTGTATTGATTTTAGAAATCCAGAATATTCAAGTCATTTAAACTTGTTAGAACCAGTTATTAAAGAATATGAGTTATATTATAAATATTTGAAGTTAAGTGAGAATGAGAAAGACGAAGATAAATATGTAGAATATAAAAATAAATCAATTGTTCATTATGCTAGTTGTAATCAATTAGTTAGTGATATTTCTAGTATGATTATGGATGATGTAACTGCCAAAGAAAAGTTTTGGAATAACTCATCTTCGGATTTATTATATGGAATTATATTTTTATTTCTCGAAGATTATGTTGAGGGAAAAATTAAAAGAAATCAAATTACTTTAACTTCGGTCAAGAAATTTCAAAGTAGTTCTATGTCTGATACCAATAACAAGAAATTAAAAAAATATATGGAACGAAAATCTTATGATATGAAAAGTAAAGATAAGTTGTTTAGTTTATTAAATACTTCTGAAACAACCTATAGATCAATTACCTCAACATTTAGTGAAAGAATGTCATTATATGATGATATAAATGTCGAAAATGTTACATCTGAATCAGACTTTGACTTTGATAGTTTAGGTAAAAAGCCAACAGTATTATATTGTTGTATCCCAGATGAATCACAAATATATTATACTTTGGTATCTATAATTGTGTCATTAATATATAAGACATTAGTTATTTTATGTAATGAACAAGAAGATAAAAAATTACCTTGTGAAATAGTTTTTTTACTTGATGAATTTGGTAATACTGCTCCTTTAAAAGATCTAAAATCAATGGTGTCCGTAGGTAGAAGTAGGGGAATGTATTTTGTCTATTATTTGCAGAGTATTCAGCAATTAGATGATTTGTATGGTAAAGAAACAAGTCAAATAGTACAAGATAACTGTGGTTTACAATTTTTAAAAACTAATTCTCAAGACACTGCCGAACAAATAAGCAATAGATTGGGAACACATGGTGTTGAAACAACATCATTAAATTATTCAATGAGTTTTACAAATAATAATGGAAGTAAAGGTACAAGTTTAATTTCTAGAAAACTTATGACTGCTGATGAAATAAAACAATTAGTTTACAAGACAATAATTTTTTCTTCTGTAGGTCATCCTATAATCAGAGATACAATTTTATACAATAAATTTAGTTGTTATAAATCTGGTTGTATAAATAGAAAGAAAAGAGTATTGCAAAGATTTACTGATAGGTATTATACAGTTGATCAGATTAAATTAGAGTCTAAAACTGAAGAACCTAAAGTTAATACTGCTGAAGCACAGGAAAGAAATAAATTAATTATAATAATAAATGAAGTAATAAGAATTTTTGGAAAGATAGATTTTAATGTTGAGTATTTTAAAAATGATAATGGTATGGTTGCACAGTTATATTTAGCACCACCACTATCTACAAATGATATTAAAGCATTAGAGGAATTAAGTGCTAAATTAAAATTTGGATATAATGCTATTTCTGATAAAGAAAAAGTTAATAGAAAAAACAGAAACTCTTTAATAGAGATTTTTTTAGTTGATAAAGATGATATAAGAAAGAAGGTGTAGAAATTGAATAAAGATTTTTTAGATGAGTTTATATCAACGAGAGATGATACTTTAAATGAAATAAAAACAAGTTTATACAATTGGAATAAGTTTATCACATATTGGGCTAATATATTAGATAAGTATAGTATTGATAATGTACTTAACTTATATTCTTATAATTCTAATGGCAAAACTTTTATGACTTTTGATGAGTGGAATAGTGAGCAAATTGCTAGAAGGATAAAACCTAAAAGTAAAGGGATACCAATACTTGTAGATAATAAAAAAATATATGTGTTTGATATAAAGCAAACTTATGGTAGAGATTATAATAAGTGGAATTATAGTCATTATGTTGATAATGCAATTCTTAAATACTATCAAACAGAATTGAATGTTAAAAATGACAATTCTAAAAGTTTTAATGAGAATTTTTATGATATTATCTATAAAACATCTCTTTTAAAAATAGTAGATGATTACAAGGAAACAACTGCTGAAGAAGTGAAGTTTATTGCTAAAACAATGGCTTCGCTTTTTTTGTCAAAATCAAATTTTAATATATATACTTTGCCAAATGTTTATGAAGAACTGAATCTAATGGAAAATGAAGATATATTAAAATGTATGCAAATATCAAATAGGGAAACAACAATCTTGTATAATGATTTTATAAACGATGTTAATAATCTTGAAAATATTCAAAATTATATTCAAACAAGAATACTTTTTTTGCTTAAGGAAAATGGTGTGATTAGTGAAAGTGAAAAGCAAGATATTATTTCTGGCATAGATAACAATAGTGTATTTAATTATGATATATTAGAAAATATTTATGACAACTATTACAATAAGTATGAAAAGTCATTTAACAGAAAAAACGAACCTTTTAAGCCAAAAAATGAAAAAGAGAAAGTTATAGAAGATAATTTAATTGAAGAACATAGTTCTGATAATGTTAAGGAACAATTATCATTATTTACTCCAAGAGAAGAAGAACTTGCAAATAAGATATGTGATATATTTAATTCTTTTGATACTAAATATAAGAATACTTTTGAAGTTCATAATGTAGAATTACAAAGATGGGAACAAATAAAATCCAAAAAACGAAATTTATCAATCTGTATTACAAGTCCTTTAGCAGAAAACTTTGGAGAAGACAGTTTTACATACTTTAATGAAGATAAAACTGATGAAAAAAAATTAAATGATGGTATAGTAAATAATTATTTTTTACAGCAATTATACAAAGACAAAGATTTTTCTATTAGTTTTACACCGAGTATAATTCATATATTTTGGCATAATTTTGATGATAAACAATTTGATATGAATATATCAAGTACCAAAATGATTAATCAAGATGAGATTGAACAAGAAGAATTAGAAAAGATTGATGATGAAATATCAAACATTAATAATACAAAAATTGAATATAGGGTTACTACTGCAGAAATAATTCCAACTTATGAAGAAATAAAAACTAATATAATAGAAGAACATAATTATGATATAGATGGTAAGGAGATATATTCACCAATTAATTATCATATTAGTGATGATAAGATTGACAACACATTTGGTGCTAAATCTAGATTTGAAGATAATATTAAAGCAATAGAATTGTTAAAGAAGATAGAAAATGAGGACAGAAATGCGACAGTTGATGAACAAGAAATATTATCTCATTATGTAGGTTGGGGTGGAATTGCTGATGCTTTTGATGAAAGAAAGGATAATTGGAAAGAAGAAAGAGAAAAGTTAAAACTGCTTTTAAATGATGAGGAATATAAAGCAGCTGCACATTCAACTTTGTCTTCGTTTTATACACCAAATGTTGCTATAGATGGGATATATAAAACTTTAAAAAGATTTGGATTTGAGAAAGGTAATATTTTAGAACCATCTTGTGGAATCGGAAATTTTTTTGGAAGAATACCAGAAGAATTTGAAAAATCAAAATTATATGGTATAGAGTTAGATAGTATTAGTGGTAGAATTGCTAAAAAGTTATATCCAACTGCTAAAATAGAAATAACTGGATTTGAAAATTCTAAAGTATCTGATGAACTATTTGATATTGCTATTGGTAATGTACCTTTTGGTAGTAATACAATATATGATAGAAGATACAAAGATAAATTTTTGATACACGATTACTTTTTTCAAAAAACTCTTGATAAGGTTAGAAGTGGTGGAATAATTGCTTTTATTACTACCGATGGTACTCTTGATAAAAGAGATACAAGAGTCAGAGAGTATATTGCAAAGAGAGCAGAGTTTTTAGGTGCAATTAGACTGCCAAATAATACTTTTAAAAGTAATGCTAATGCTAAAGTTACATCGGACATTATTTTTCTAAAAAAAAGAGATGAATTAAAGCAAGATATATTAGATGAAAGATGGATTTATACAAGTGAATATGATGATGGAATAGTAATTAATAATTACTATATCGATAATCCTGATATGATGTTAGGAAAAATGGAACTACATTCAACATCTTATGGATATGATAATACATTAAGTCCCATAGATGAAAATATTAATGTGTTAATGAATAAAGCGATAGATAATTTGCCTATCAATGTATATGAGAAATCAATGTATATTGCTGATGAAAATAATGACCATGAAGTTTTAGACACAGATGATAGTATTAAAAATAATGCTTTTACAATTATAAATAAGGATGGAAAAGATGTCATCTATCAAAGAGTATTTTCAAGTTTAGTCCCTTATTCTATACAAGATGGAATGACTGCAAAAAGAATAATTGGTTTATGCAAAGTTAAAAATGCTTTGAGAAAGGTATTTGATATACAACTTCGAGATGGGGATGATACAGAACTTAAAACGGCTCAAGAAAAACTGAATCAAGAATATGATGATTTTTACAAAAAGTACGGATATATTAATGATAGTGTTAATGCACGTGCTTTTGATAATGATCCAGATTATTATTTGCTTACTTCAATAGAAAATAAAATAAGTAAAGATGAAGAAGATGACAAACCTAAATATTCAAAAGGTGATGTATTCACTAAAAGAACTATTAGAAAAAGTAAAGTTATAACAAAAGCCGATAATGTAGAAGATGCACTTCGATATTCTCTTAATAATAGAGGAAGTGTTGATTTTGAATATATGAAAACATTATACCCTAAAAATGAGAATGAAATAATTGAAGAATTAGATGGTTTAATATATCAAGATCCAGCAAAAATAAATGATTTTAACAACGGTTGGGTTATAACAAGTGAGTATTTAAGTGGAAATGTTAAGCAAAAATTAAATTATGTAAAAACTATAAATGAAAATGGTAAATATGATAAAAACATTGAGGCACTTGAAAGAGTACAACCAACACCGTTAGAATATGATGAAATAAGTGTCAAATTAGGCTCAACATGGATTCCAGAAGATGTTTACCACGATTTTTGTTGTGAATTATTAGATATACCAAATTATAATAAAAGTGTTTTAAAAATAAAGTATGCGAAAGAGGTTAATACATGGCTTTTTCAGGCAAGTGGTTTATATGGTTATGGAGTTAAAAATACTACTACTTGGGGAACTCAAATGGCAGATGCTTTATCTATAATTAAAAATACTTTAAATCTTCAAAGTGTAACTGTGTATGATAAACTTGAAGATGATAGAAGAGTAGTAAATCCTGTGGAAACTGCTAACGCTAGAGAAAAACAAGAATTAATAAAACAGGAATTTAAAGAATGGATTTGGAAAGATGAGGATAGAAGAAATAGACTTGTGAAGTTATATAATGAGAATTTTAATTGTATGAAAGAAAGAGAATATGATGGTTCTCATCTTACTTTTGATGGAATGAATCCTAACATTGAACTTAGATCACACCAAAAAGATGCAGTTGCACGAATAATCTATGGTGGAAATACTTTACTTGCTCATGCAGTAGGTGCTGGTAAAACTTATGAATGTATTGCAGGTGCTATGGAACTTAAAAGATTAGGAATAGTTAGTAAACCAATGTTTGTTGTTCCTAATCATTTGTTAGGACAATGGGCTAATGAAATTTTAAAGTTATATCCAACAGCAAATGTTCTTGTTGCTACTCAAAAAGATTTTGAAAAAACAAGAAGAAGAAAACTGATGGGAAGAATTGCTACTGGTGAATGGGACGCAGTATTAATCGCACATTCAAGTTTTGGACTTATTCCAATGAGTAAAGAATATGAACAAAAACATTTAGAAAACCAAATTGAAGAAGTATCTAGTGCTATTGAAAGAATTAAAGAAGAATCTGGAGATGGTTTAAGTGTAAAAAAACTAGAACAAATTAAAACTAGCATAGAAACTAAACTGAAGGTATTATTAGATACACCAAAAGATAATGTTGTGAATTTTGAAGAACTAGGTGTAGATGAATTAATTGTAGATGAAGCACATATGTTTAAAAATCTTCCTATGTTCTCCAAGATAAGAAATGTTGCTGGAATAAACAATAGTGAAAGTAAAAAAGCAACTGATTTGTTTATGAAGATTAGTTATATATTAGAAAATAATGGAGGAAAAGGAACAATATTTGCTACTGGTACTCCAATATCAAATTCAATGGGTGAATTATATGCTATGCAAAAATATTTACAAATTGATAGATTGAGAGAAATGGGGCTTGAACATTTTGATGAATGGGCTTCAACCTTTGGAGAAATAGTTAATAGTTTTGAAATAGCACCAGATGGTAGTGGCTTTAGAACAAAAGCAAGATTTGCTCAATTTTTTAATATACCAGAACTTATGACTTTATTTAAAGAAGTTGCTGATATAAAAACTTCAAAAATGCTTAATTTACCAGTTCCTAAATTAAAGGGTGGAGATTATAAAACAGTGGTTGCTCCTAAAAGTGAAGCATTAGGAGAATATGTAGAAAAATTGGCTGAAAGAAGTGAAATAATTAGAAATGGTTGTGATCCTAGAATTGATAATATGTTGCTTGTTACTAATGATGGTAGAAAAGCAGCATTAGATTTAAGGATGATTGATCCAAGTATGCCAGATTTACCAGACTCAAAAATAAATATGGCAGTAGAAAATATTTATAGAATATGGTTAGAAAATAAAGAAGACAGGTTAACTCAACTTGTCTTTTGTGATTTATCAACACCTAGAAGTGATGGTGAATTTAATGTCTATGATGATATTAAAAATAAATTAATTGCAAGAGGTGTACCAGAAGAAGAAATAGAGTTTATTCATAATGCTAAAACTAATCCTCAAAAATTAAAACTTTTTGAAGATATGAGAAATGGTACAAAACGAATTCTTATAGGTTCAACTTCAAAGATGGGAGCAGGAATGAATGTTCAAGATAAATTAATTGCATTACATCATCTTGATTGCCCGTGGCGACCATCGGATATAGAGCAAAGAGAAGGTAGAATATTAAGACAAGGAAATCAAAATGCAGAAGTAGAAATATATAGATATGTTACTGAAGGTAGTTTTGATGCTTATTCATACCAGTTAATTCAAACAAAGGCTACTTTTATTAATCAAATAATGGCTAACTCAAATGGCGGTGGTAGAACAGCAGAAGATTTGGATAGAGATACACTTACTTATGCAGAAGTTAAAGCTCTTGCCAGTGGTAATCCATTAATATTAGAAAAGTTTAAAGTTGAAAATGAATTGAAACAATTATACTTATCTAAAAGTAGGTATGATAAATCACATATTGAATTGGAATCAAAATATAATACAGAATTGCCAAGACAATTAAAATATCAAAAGCAGTATTTAAATGGTTTAAATGAAGATATAAAAAATGTAAGAGATTTGTCTGCTGATAACTTTGAAATTACAATTAGAGATAAAATATATACCTCAAGAAAAGATGCTAGTACAATGTTTTATAAAAGTCTTTCAACATTAAAGATTGATGAAGAAACGAAAATAGGTGAAATAAGTGGATTTGATATAGTTGGATTAAAAGATAGTTTATGGTATAAGCCAGTTATATATATTAAAGGTGTTGGAAAATATAAAGTTGAAACGAGCAATATTGATGAGATTGGTAATATTTTAAAATTAGAAAATATGCTCAAAAGTTTTAGCAATAAAATTGACACAGTAAAAGAACAAATCGCCTACACTGAAAAACAACTTATTGATATAAAGGAGGAATTAGATAAACCATTTACTAATCAAGAAAGAATAAGAGAATTGCAAAAAGAAAAAGCAAGAATTGATAGTGAATTGGATTTAGATAAACAAGAAAATACAAAAAGTATAGAAGAAAATAACGAAGAAGAAATGGAGAGATGATTATGAAATTAAAGGATAGATTATTAAATAAATTAGCAGATAAATTAAAGAAATATGGAACACCAGAGTACGACTATATATTATCTTGCAATATTAAGGGAGAAGTTAAAAGTGCTTTTATGACTACCGATTGTACTACTATAAAGGAACTAACCGAGAAATCGCAAAAAGGAATGATAGATATATCAAAATTACTGGATGATGAATTTAAAGATAGCGAGAGGAAAGTTAAAAAGATAATATTTTGTGATCGAGAAAATGTTATTTGTTTATATAATAGTAAAAATGATACTTACTATGAATCTGTGCATGAATTTTTTGATAATGCTGAAGAAAGAACTTATATAAAATGTGATAGTGATAGTATTTACCAAACATTTAAAAATTTTATTCTTCAAAGTAGCAAATACCATGATTTAATTGATTTTGAGTATGACATACCTAGAAAGAAAGCATTTGACAATATTTTTTCTAATAATGAACAAAACTATTATGCTACTGAATCAAAAAAATCAGATACTTGTAATGATGACTTTATGAAAGATGAAATTCAAGAGAATAATTTGATTCAAACTCAAGAATTGGAAAGATAAAATTATATAATTTTTTTGCGAAAAACACTTGCAAAATTTCTTTTTTTAAGTGATAAATGGAATGAAGGAAAAAAAGCCATTAAATGCTATTAATTTAAGCCATGTCAAACATTGTATAAGGCTATAGGTAGTTATAAGTGTAAAAAAATAAAAACTCTTAAAATGGCTTTAATTCATTTCTTTAAAAGGAGGAATAATTTATGAAAGAGCAAGTGAATATTAATCACGAATTTATTGCTTATTTAAATGAAATGGTGCTAGATTTAATTACTAATAAAATTGAAGATTCACCAGAAAAAATGCCAAAGTTTATTGCGGTAAACGAAATGCTAAACAAAATTAATTATGATGGTTCGGTAGAATTGTCAAAAATACTTGGAGATGAATTGATAGAAGTAGTTCTTGAAGAACTTAAAAGTAATATGTAAGGGAGGAATGATATTATGTATATTACTGAGACGACAGATAATGTCAGAAAATTAATGGAAGAAATTGAACATCAAGAAGATATAAGTAAATTAAAATTTTTGATTTATATATTTGGATTATTAAATAATAACCAAATAAATGATAAAAACGAAGCAAATCCAGATTTAATGGAAGATAATAATGTTAAAATATTTAATTTAGAAAGTATAGGTTTGCCTTTTAATGCTTGTACTGTATTATTACAATACTTTGTGATGTTGTACAATGGTATAACAAATACTAAAGATATTTATGAAGATACAGGAAATATAATAGGAGTTGCCTATTCATCTGAAGAAAAAACATTGTTGGCTAAATTTGAAAAGTTGGGTTTCAATGAAAAATTAGATATTTTCAGTGAGATTATTATAAGATGTGATAATGAAACATACTTTAAATCAAATATAGTTATTCCAATGTTTGATTCTACTTCTAACGGATATGCTATTGCTAAACGAATAAAGAGTTTGAAAAATGATTAAATAATAAACTATTGGAACATTATAATATTGAGGTGTGATATGGGAAGAATATATACTGCTGAATGTCGTGAATGCAATAGAATTTATAATTTTGATGTTGGTATTTCAAAAATCTATAATATTAGCAAACTATTAGATTTAAATAGTGATTTAAATTTATTAAATTTATTTAATGAGAAAAATAGAAAAGAAGAATTAAGACAAATATTAGAAAGAAAAAATTGTGAATTGCTAGAAAATTATGGACATAAAATAATGATATGTGATACTTGTAAATATATGTATTCACGATTTCTTTTTACTCTCAAGGAGGGTGAAAATAAATTTTCCCCAAAATATTTGTGTCATAATTGCAGAAAAAAGTTAAGAGAATTAACTGACTATGAAATATTGAATGATGTTTTTCAGTGTCAGTATTGCAAAAATAAAATTAAATTTCATAAAAGTGGTGAGTGGAACTAGAAATAGTTCTTTTTTTTATTGTATTTTGAATAAAAAATCAGAAAAATAAACATTATTAAGATAGGAGATGATAATATGTCTGTAATGAGAGTAACAAGTTATAATAAAAATGGCGAAGAAATAAAAACTAAAGAAACGATGTTGTTAAATGATAATGTATATAAAATTTTAAAAAAATATATACAAAAACCAATTATTTCTAAAACAACAACAAATACTGACAAAGTTCTTGTGAAAGTATAGTGTAGTATAAAGATACTACTTTTTTTTATAATTTAATGCCTAAACATACTAATTTAGCCAAAAATATGTTATATTTAATATGCAATAATTTAAATTTGATGTAATTTTATTTATTTTGCAGTTAGATATAGCAAGAAGGAGGAAAAATGAAGAAAGCTGGTCTATACTGTAGAGTTTCAACTGACATTCAAATGGAAGGTTATTCAATTGATGCGCAAAAGGATTTTTTGAAAAGTTATTGCAAAATGCACGAAATAGATAATTATGAGTTTTATATTGATGGCGGATATTCTGGAAGTAATATTAATAGACCAGATATGCAACGATTAATTGAAGATGTTGAGGATCATAAAATTGATATAGTGGTTGTCTTTAAACTAGATAGATTATCAAGAAGTCAAAAAGATACATTATATTTAATAGAAGAAGTTTTTAATCCTAACGATTGTGGCTTTGTTTCAATAAAGGAAAATTTTGATACAAATACACCTTTTGGTAAGGCGATGGTAGGTATTTTATCAGTATTTGCTCAACTTGAAAGAGAAACAATATTAGAAAGAACTAGAATAGGTAGAAAAAAACGAGCAGAAGAAGGATTGTGGTATGGTACAGGTAACTTGCCGTTTGCATATGATTATGATGAAAAAAAAGGTATTTTAGTTCCGAATAAAGAAAAGGTAGAAATTGTAAATAAAATGGTAGAGTTATATTTGCAAGGAATGCCAATGACACAAGTCGGTGCATTATTTGGACTACAAGACCAAACTGTTAGAAGTATATTCACTTCTCCCGTTGGATTAGGAAAGATACCTTATAAAGATGAAATTTTTGAGGGACAACATGAACCGATTATGACACAAGAAACTTATGATAAATTGCAACAAAAAATGAAGGAAAGAGCAGTAACTTATAAACACGCTAATTATTTATTGGCTGGAAAGATTGTTTGTGGAAAATGTGGAGCAAAATACAGATATCAAAAGGCTGGAACATCAAGTATTAGACTGTATTGCTACTCACAACAAACTTCGAAAAAAAATTTAATTAAAGATGCAAATTGTGATAACAGAAGATATTATGATTATGAAATAGAAGATTATGTTATTAAAGATTTAATTTCTATGTCTTTAGATGAAAGTAAATTTAGGCATAATATGAATATGAACGATATAAATGTTTCACAAGCAAGAATTGATAGGATAGCACAGATTGATAAACAAGTAGTTAATTTACTTGATTACATTTCAGAAGGAATAGCAGTAGAAGAAACTAAAGAAAAAATAAGAAAATTACAAGAAGAAAAAGAAAAAATTCAAAAGGAATTGTCTGATGAAAAAGCAAAAGAAAGAAAAAGTGAAAATTTAAAGGTAGTAATATCTGATTTGAATACAGCTTGGAAAACAATGACTTTTGAAGAACAAAGAAATATAGTGTTAGAAGTAATTGATAAAGTAGTAGTAAATGATAATGAAATACAAATATACTACAATATCTAAAGTAGTATATTTTTTATAAGAAATTTAGACCAGTCGAACGCTATTCCTATGATAGAAGGAGAAATAAAAAGATACTTAAGAGATAATAATACTCTTAGAATATCTCGAAGTATAAAAGACTTAGCCTATAAAACATTAAAACTAAAAGAAGAATTATCAGTTGGTGGAAAAGAGCCCACTAATAAAGAAATAGCAGCAAAATTAAAAGTAACAGAATATGAAATATCTGTTGCTCTAGATTCCTTAAAAGAACCAGTAAGTATGTATGAGCCAATATATAATGATGGAGGAGATACCATATATCTTTATGATCAAATAGCAGTAAAAGAAGATGAATATGGTTTAGATAATAGATTAGCACTAGATAGAGCAATGAAAAATTTAAAAAAAAGAGAACTAAATATCCTAAAAGACCGCTTTATAGTAGGTAAAACCCAAATGGAAATAGCGGAAGAATTAGGAATATCACAAGCCCAAATATCTCGTATTGAAAAAAATGCCATTAATACTATCAAGAAGAATATTAAATAAGCATATACTTAACTAGGTGATATAAATTGAGATTATCTGATTTACAAACAAAAGAAATAATAAATATGACAACAGGTAAAAGATTAGGTTTAATTATAGATGTTATCATAAATGCCGAAGGAAATATAAAGTCTCTTATTTTAGAGGAAAAAAAGATGAAAAGATTATCAAGCCGTGAAGAATATGAATTAGATTGGAAGCAAATAGCCAAAATAGGAGATGACATAATACTAGTAAAAGATAAATATGCTGAATAAAGCCTTGTTAAAAAATAATATTTATATTATAATTAACTTAAGGTGATATAAGTATGAATAGAAAAGGATTTACCCTAATAGAACTATTAGCTGTAATAATATTAATTGCTTTAATAGCAGTTCTCATAGTACCAAATATAATAGATACAATGACCAAAAGTAAAGAAGCATCATATCAACTACTAGTAAAAAATATTGTAACATCTGCTAAAACATATTATGAAGAGTGTGAATATGGTGATTTGTCAAATAGAACTAAATATGGAAGTTATGCTTGTAAAATAAATAATAATACTATAACAACAACTTTAGGAACACTTGCTAATACTGGTATGCTTACCGTATCAGACGTTGATCCTAACAATAAAGATAAAAAAGTAGTATTAAATCCTAGAGATACAACAAAAGATATGAGTGCTTGTCAAATAACAATAACTAAAGTAAAATCAAATATAAAAGATGATAATGGAATTACTTCTAATAAGGTAACATACAAAGTAGAAGCATCTTCTGGTAATAACTGTCCAACAACAGAAGAATATAAAAAATAAGAAGGAGAATAATTATGCAGTTAGTAGGAAATAAATGGGATGAAATATTAGATGAAGAATATCATAAAGATTATTTTAAGAAAATAGTATTATATATAAATAAAGCATATAAAGAAAGGCCAATCTATCCACCCAAAAGTTATATATTAAGAGCACTATCATTAACTGACTATGATGATGTCAAAGTAGTAATACTAGGGCAAGATCCATATCATGGAACAGGAGAGGCTAATGGGTTAGCCTTTGCAGTAAACAATGGTATCAAGTTGCCACCATCTCTAAAAAATATATATAAAGAATTAAATAGTGATTTAAATATTCCTATATCTGATAAAGGTGATTTAACATGTTGGGCTAAAGAAGGAGTACTATTATTAAACTCTGTCTTAACTGTAGAAAAAGACAAGCCAGCCTCTCATAAAAATTTAGGTTGGGAAAATTTTACTGATGCTATCATAAAAAAGATAAATGAAAAAGATACGCCAGTAGTATTTATTCTATGGGGCAACTTTGCAAGAAGCAAAAAAAGTCTTATAACTAATCCAAAACATCTTGTATTAGAGGCCACTCATCCATCCCCATTTTCATGTAATTCTGGTTTCTTTGGTAGTAGACCATTTTCTAAAACAAATAAATTCTTAAAAGAACACAATCTAAAAGAAATAGATTTTACTGTAAGATAGTATAAAAGAGTAAAATATAGGTACCATATTATTGGTGATAATATGTACTATATAAACTCTTTTTTCTTATATTCATTACTAGGTTTTATAATAGAAAGCACTCTTTTTAAAAATACCATTTTAAAACCAAGCGGTGTTTTAGTAGGCCCCATAACCTTAGTATACGGAGTAGGAGGCTTATCTTTATTATTAATAAATAAATATATATTAAATAAAATTCATATCAATAAAATAATAAAATTAATAATATCATTTATATTATATACCATAGCATTTACCTTAGTAGAATTCACTTGTGGTCATTTATGTCATTTAATATTTGGAATAGATATGTGGAACTATACTAGTGAAAAATATAATATTGGAAAATATATATGTTTAGAATATATGCCTATATGGGGACTATATGGTCTAACAATAACATATATATTAAAACCATTTCTAGATAAAATAATAAAACAAATACCTAGAGAAGTAACCTATCTATTCATAATACTTCTTTCTCTAGATTTAATAATAACTATATTAACAAAATAAAAAGATTATAACTTAAAATCGTCATAATCATCATCATTCATATCTTTTCTATCAAAGAAAAGTTTTTCTTTATATTTACTAAAAGTAGCAATTATATTACTAGGAAATTTTTTTAATAAAGAATTATAAATAGTAATATTATCATTATAATATTCTATAGCATTATCTATTTTAATATCAATATCATCAATTTGTTTAGTTATCTTTTTAATTTCATTACTATTATCAATATCATTATATTCTGTTCTTAATTCATTAAGTTCGTTTGAAGCTCTAGTAAGAATTCTATATAATTCAAAATTACCAATCTTTCTACTTCTAAGCTTAACAATTTCTCCAAATATTTCTTTCTCACTCTTAATATTACCTTTTATAATAGGAATACTCTTATTAATTAAATCATATTTATTTCTCAAATAAGTATCAATCATACTTTCAACTTCGTTAATTCTAATAATATATTCTTGAAATTTATTATATATAGTAGCATAAAAAACAGCTATAGCACAAGCAAGAACAATAATAATAAAAATACAAATCATTAAGCCTTCCATAAACTCACATCCTAAACAAATTATATCAAAATAATATAAATTTTTCAATATCAAAAATAGATAAAGAAAAAATAATACAAATATCGTATTATTTATGTAAAGTCTTTAATAAAATTAATTGATTCATCAAAAGTAACAAAATCAAGATAAATCATAAGTATTAAGTACCATTCTCCAGTAGTAGGATTAGATACAATAATATGGTCTCTTCCTGATTGTTCAACAATTCCCTCAAAAACCCTATCTTGCCATTTCTCAGATCCAGGAACAGTAACATGAAATTTAGCTTTTTTACCTCTATTCAATCTAAGAATATTCTCAATATAAGATTGTTCTGACGTAATAGGGTTAACAGTGGTTTGCGATTGCTCATAACTTGGAACAGATTGCTGATTAGGAATAGTATTATTATTAAGTCCTACTCCTGGAAAAACCGGATTTTGATAATATCCATTATTCATAATATCACCCTTTCTATTAATATATATGAATAAATTTTTACACTATAACCAAAAAATATGTCAAGTATAAATTGGTTACTTTACAATAAAAGAAAATCTAATTATAATAAAAATGAGGTGAAATAAAGTGAAAATAAAGATAGGACTTTCTAATAGACATGTTCATTTAACTAATGAAGATGTAGAAATATTATTTGGTAAAGGATATAAATTAACTCCAAGAAATTATTTATATCAACCAGGGCAATTCGCTACTGAAGAAACAGTAACTCTAAAAACAAATAAAAATATTAAGGAACATGTTAGAATAGTAGGACCAACTAGAAGTTATACTCAAGTAGAAGTACTAGAGGAAGATAAAGAATATTTTGGGATAAATCCTCCTGTAAGAAATTCCAAAGACTTAGAAAATTCTGAATCAATGACTATAATAGGTCCAAAAGGAGAAATAACAAAAGAAAATATATGTATAATTGCTAATAGACATATCCATATTAATACTAGAGATAAAGGAAAATTAAAAGAAGACGATATTGTCACAGTAGAAGTAAACTCTACCATCTTAGATAATGTCCATATAAAAATTGATGATTCATTCAAGACAGAATTACATATCAATAAAGATGATGCAATAAAACATAATATAACAAATGAAAGTGTGGCTATATTAAAGGAGGATTAAAATGTTCTCACAAATAAAAAAAATAACCAAAATGGCAAAGAAAGAAGTAATTAATAAAGTAATTACTTCTCTTTTTATTCAAGGATTAGCCTTAGTAATACCAGTATTTTGGAGTAAAACAATAACAGAAGTAACAGATGCAAATTATAAAGTAGGATATTATTTAATAATTATAACTTTATTACTATCTTTATTCTATTACTTATGGTCTTATCTAAATCAGAAAACATGGTATACATTATATAACAAAATATATATAGAATATACCAATGCTACTATATCAGAAACCAAAAACATAAATAAAATAAACCTAGGAGAATATACCAATATACTGAATAATGATATAGATATAATATGTAATTTTTTATGTAACTTAGTAACTAGAATACTTCAAATAATAGAATTCTTTATCATATATGCCTACTTTATAAGTTTTAACTTTCCCATATTCATATCAACAGTGATAGTATCAATATTAATGTTAATAATATATATAAAGGCTGGAAGTTTAGTTCAAAAACTAAATATAAAAAGAAAATCAACACTGGATAATAAAACCATCATGTTACATAAATTATATTCTTCATTAGCTAATAAAAAGAATAATATAAATAGTATAATGAATCTATTCAATAAAGATAATAAATCATATCTAAAATATAATCATAAATATAATGTAATAATACAAGGAATAATATATTTAGTACTAGGAATAATAGAAGTATCTAGATATGCTATAATATTTTATGCTATTTACTTAGTAAGTATAGGAAATATAGAAATAGGTACAATATTATTAATATATAGTTATTATGATAAAATATTAACAAACTTCGAAGTATTAGGAACAATAACTGCTGATTACCAAAGTTTTAATGTATCATTAAATAGATTAAATAAAGTAACAATGAGAGAAGTAATTGCCAAATAAAAACAACTATGATAAAATTATAGTCGTGATGTAAATGAAAAATATATTAATAAAAATAATAAAAAAATATCAAAGTATTCCCTTTAAATCTCATGATAGTTGTAAATTTATACCAACATGTTCTAACTATATGATTGAAGCACTAGAAGAACATGGTCTAATAAAAGGTTTATTTTTAGGAACAAAAAGATTATTAAGATGTAACCCTTTTACTAATGAAAAATATACTTATGATCCAGTACCAAAGAAAAAAGCAAACTATAAATAGTTTGCTTGAATATCATATGGCAGGGGATGAGAGAATCGAACTCCCAACAGTGGTTTTGGAGACCATTATTATACCATTTAACTAATCCCCTAATAATTGGTACAACTAAATGATATCATAATTTAAAACATTTGTAAACAAAAATAATAAAAAAAAATATAAATAGTTAAGAGCTATTTATATTCAATATTAATCATTTTAGCATGTACTGCAACTCTTTTAGTACCAGTATTATCACAGGTAGATAAAGTAAGAATTTTATCATTTTCACTGACATCAATACCAAAGTTATATATACTTCTACTTTTTAGAGTAGATAAAAATTTACTATAAGGTTCAGATTTAAAATTAGTTTTTAAATAATAAGTTTGTGGTTCAACAGTATATATAGAAAAAACTTTCCAAACACTATTTGAAGTAGGAGTAGATATTTTAATATAATAATTACTACTGTTACTTAGATAGCTATTATATAACATGTTAGGAATAGAACCAAACATTGTTTTATTATTCATATTATGTCCATATATAATAGTATTTTTACCGAAGTCTTTAAAATTAACACGATAATCAGCAAAAATCCATCCCCCTTGATTAGCAGTCTTATTAAAGGCATGTGATAAGTAATAGTTATTATCAGATGCTTGTACAACTGGATAATTAACTTTTGTACCTTCAACTTTAATCCAGCCAACAGTGTCAGGGTTCTTTTTTAAAAGCTCATTAAAGTCAACATTCATAAAAGGGACATTCATATAATCCCAATAGTCATTTGGATAATAAACATTAGTGTTATTATTGCTTGTTTCTTCAGTATTAGGAGTTTCTGGCTCAGTAGGCTGAGTTTGTTCTTCTTTTTTAGTTTCTTTTTCAATCATTTCGGTAGAATTAATTATTTGTTCAGATAAATATTTGATTTTTAATCCTTGTACATACCATCTGCTAAATAAAAATACACAAATTAAATATACACTAAGTGAAGTACCAATAATTGCCCAAGATAACTTTTTGTTTTCGCTATTCTTAATAGTGGCTCTTTTTTTCTTACTAAATATAAATGATATTCCAATTATAAAATACTTAGGAATAAATATAACTATATTAAAAAGACCAATCAAAAAGTATTTAATAAATTTAATAGTATATAGAAAGATAGATTTAATGCCTAATATAAAATAACTAAAAAAAGCCATAATTATCTCTCCTTCCTATTCTTTAACATAATTATAACACATAAAACTAAAAAAATATATTATTATTGTAATTATAATGAAAATATTGTATAATACATTTGAAACGAGGTTATATAAATATGAATGATATAAAGGTAGGAGATAGACTAGAAATACATTGTTACAAACATAATGGAAAATTACATAGACAGTGGGATGAAGCAGTAGTACTAGAAATAAAAGACGACTATATTGTTTTTGGCAATAATAAAACAACAGTAGTAGATTCAGATGGAAGAGTATGGAAAACAAAGGAACCAGCAATAATGTTCTTTTATAAAGACAGATGGTTCAATATAATAGGGCAATTAAAAGATTATGGAATATATTTTTACTGTAACATAGCAACACCATATATAATTGATGAAAAAGTAATAAAATACATAGACTATGATTTAGATTTAAGAGTTTTCCCTAATGGAAGTTTTAAAATACTAGATCGAATGGAATATCGTTATCACAAAAAGCAAATGCATTATTCAAGTAGATTAGATTTTATATTAAAATATGAATTGGGTAATCTAATTGACATGGTAAGAACTAAAGAAGCACCATTTAATAAAAAAACAATAGAGATGTATCATCAAAAGTATGTTGAATTGGTAGAAAATAATAAGGAATAACAATAAATGAGATTAATACTTAAACTTGCAATCAAAAAAAATCAAAAAAATTCAAAAAAGACTTTACAAGTTGGTAATTAAGTGATAAGATATTAT